>Ga0074044_10001333_pt1 | contig 22469 bp, 26 predicted proteins | sample BogForMeECP23OM1_FD_94443 | JGI IMG/M metagenome (GOLD analysis project Ga0074044, IMG submission 94443) | Bog forest soil microbial communities from Calvert Island, British Columbia, Canada - Bog Forest MetaG ECP23OM1 | ecosystem: Environmental > Terrestrial > Soil > Wetlands ... | reverse complement strand
TTGTGCTCGCTTGGTTCCTTTCGTTTTACCGAGAGCTAGCTTCTTGCCTCTTGATCGCGTGTTACGATTCGGTTTAGCAGACCGACGTTTCATTACTACCACTTACTGGCATAGTCAGGTGTTGTAGTTAAACAGCTTTCGACCGGCAAAACCGGAGGTATTCACTTAAAAAATTAAGTGAATCCAGACGTTTTATTAGTAAACCTGTGCTGAAATCCCGCGGCTAAACTCTAAGTTTTCTCAACACGAGCAAAGTGGAGGTTCTGGTTTCGTTTCTTGGCGAGACATTCTGAACGGAATTGATGCAAGCAGCGCTCCCATCAAAGGCCCTATGAGATATACGAGTATGTTGTTCCAATGGCCAGAGGATAGAGCTGGCCCGATACTTCTGGCAGGATTAAATGATGCACCCGTCAAATTCCCAATCAGTAAGATGAGAAGGGAAAGCGTTCCTCCAACGAGAGCTGCTTGTCTGATGGGTTCTCGGACGTAGAATGTTGCGGTTAATGCGGCTGAGCAGAGCAGGAAGGTTCCAATCGCTTCCAACAAAACACCGTACAGGGGTGTCACTCCGACTGCAAGTTCAGTAGAGCCCAAGTTTGCAGGCATAACGGATTGGCTTAGGAAGAACAGGCGAAGGGTAAACGCGGCGATAATTCCGCCTAATGCTTGGAAACATAGGTAGGGCAGAATCAGTTCGGTCTTTGTCTTGCCCGCAAACACATGCGCCAATGTAACCGCAGGATTGATGTGGGCACCGGAATGCTTGCCAAGCAACAGAATCACTAATGCAACTGTCCCACCAAAAATGCAGGCAACGAATACTAGAGCAGTCACTCCGCGAGTAAGTTCACTAATTATGACTGAGCCTGCGCCGAATAGGACGAGCAGGTATGTTCCGAGAAATTCAGCGGAACACTCCTTCCTGCATTTAGCGCAAGGAATCGAACGCAATCGCTCTTCGTCCAGTCGTCACTTAGTCTACTTTCTTGAATAAGTCAATGATCTTTGATTCTATCTCGCTTCTTATTTTGCGAACTTCTTCGATCGGTTTCCCTTTGGGGTCGTCGATGTGCCAATCGATCAGCTTCTTCTCCATCTTAACAACCAAAGGTTTCGGGCACACGTCCTGAGCTCGGCAACCCATTGTGACAACACAATCGGCATCTTCAATCATCTTATCGGTCAACATTTTGGGTTTGTAATCGAAGAGGTTGATGCCTCTTTCCTTCATCGCCTCAACAACTATCGGATTAACCGTTGATGATGGCACCGTGCCGGCGCTGACAGCATCGGCTCCGTACTGGCGTGCGAATGCTTCAGCCATCTGACTTCGACCTGCATTCTCAACGCAGACGAAGAGGACTTTCCTCATGCACGATATCCCTCAATTAAGCTGAAACCTTTAGCGACCATGTTCTTTACGGTCGGGTTTGCTATCTTGTAGAATACCCATTTGCCGTTACGTCGTGAACTCAAAAGTCCAGCCCTTTCGAGTATTCCAAGATGATGAGAGGTGGTTGGTTGGGTTAGTTCTAGTGCGGCCATAACTTCGCATGAACATAATTCTTCGTCAGCCATCAATTTCAGAATCCTAAGTCGAGTAGAATCGCCTAGGGCCGCGAAGAAGAGCTCAAGCTCTCGAATGGTTCTATCATCTTCGTCTATTCTCGCTTTCAGTTGTGTGATTCGTTCGGCAGGGGTGCAGTTAGAGTCGACAAGGCCTAAGCTTACTAGGCGTTTGACTCTGGCTTGAGCAATGGTTGTACTCAAGATTATCAACGATAGGAATACGCATTAACCTTCTTAAATATGTTACCGCGTTGAATCATGCGGAAACATGTTACTTAATTGAATTAGGGGTTAGGAAATGGGTTCTAGACTTTCGCTTCTGGATCGATTCCTCACCTTGTGGATCTTTTTGGCAATGGCGATCGGTATCGGTCTGGGAGCGGTTTTCCCACAGCTGCCTCTGATATTGAACTCGCTGAGCGTAGGTACGATCTCGCTTCCAATAGCCATAGGCCTCCTCTGGATGATGTATCCTCCACTGGCCAGAGTGAAGTATGAAGAGCTTGGCAAAGTGAAGAAAGCTTGGAAATTATTCGGCGTATCAATCTTTCAAAACTGGCTAGTCGGCCCCTTTCTCATGTTTGGTCTTGCTTGGTTATTCCTTCCAGATCTTCCGCAGTATCGAATTGGCATAATCATAGTGGGGTTGGCTAGATGCATCGCGATGGTTCTGGTTTGGAATATGCTTGCGCAGGGCGATAATGAATATTGCGCCGTTCTCGTAGCCTTGAACTCTATCTTTCAAGTGGCTCTCTACTCGGTGTACGCATGGTTCTTTGTCACGTTACTATCATCATGGGTATCTCATGGATCAGGAGTTATAGTATCAGTATCCGTGGTGGATATCGCAAAAACCGTGTTCGTGTTCTTGGGTATCCCATTCATAGCAGGTATAGTGACGAGATTCCTCCTAGTCCACAAGAAGGGAAAGAAATGGTATGAGGAGACTTTCGTGGAGAAACTGAGCCCGACCGCATTAATCGGGCTGTTGTTCACGATCGTTGTAATGTTCTCGCTTAAGGGCGAATATATTCTGGCCTTACCCTGGGATGTTGTACGGATCGCGACTCCACTTGTTTGCTATTTCCTAATCATGTTCACCGTTTCGTTCGTTATGTCGAAAGCTTGGAAGTTCAATTACCCGGAAACGGCTACGCTTTCGTTCACAGCCGCAAGCAACAATTTCGAACTAGCAATTGCGGTTGCGATTGGCGTGTTCGGCATCAATTCAGGTGAGGCGTTTGCCGCAGTCATAGGACCACTCTTCGAAGTCCCAGTCCTGATTGGCTTGGTCAACGTCGCGCTTTGGGCGAAGAAACGATTCTTCACGGAAGACCAGATTGCGGTAAGTGTAACGAATCAAGTTATCGAGGCTAAAGGATAGTTGTCTTCTAACAAGCATTTAGTCGGTGTGACACTGCGAGCGTTGGCGATTATGTCAATCTCTGCGCTCGTCATGGCTATCGCCCTGAGCCTCATGAATTTGCAGGATGCTCTCCTAGTCTTCATGATCGCTGCTCCATTTATTGCCGCTGGAATTTCATTGATATTTGCTAGATTAGGCTTTGATTCGTTATTCTCGCGCAAAACTCAATCTACAACTATTGCCGTGACTTCACAACCATAGTAACTAAACCCCAAAACTCTCAGTACAGATAGATTTAAGTTCTTAAATATATTATTGTGAGTTATGGAGCCTGTAAAGAAATCAGTTAAGCAAGCATATTCTGAACTGGCTGAGAAGGGCGTTTCATGCTGCAATGCTGAGAGGTTAGTGGAACGTGGATACGATCCTATTGAATTAGAGGGTTTTAGTGAATCAGGGATGCTTCCCGATACTGTGGTGAAGGTAGCGGATGGTTGCGGTAATCCAACCGCAATAGCGAGTCTACGTGTAGGTGAAACCGCTCTCGATCTCGGGTGCGGCGGTGGCATAGACGTCTTTTTGGCGGCACGGAAGGTTGGACAGAACGGCCGAGTAATCGGCGTTGATATGACTGATAAGATGTTGGAAAAGGCACGGGAAAACGCACAAACCTTAGGCGCCAAGAACGTTGAATTTAGGAAAGGTGAGATTGAAGATCTTCCTGTCGAGTCTGGATCGGTTGATGTGATCTTTAGCAACTGCGTAATCAACCTCACACCTGACAAGAGCGCTGTCTTCAACGAAGCCTTCAGGGCGCTTCGGCCGGGAGGTAGAATGATAATCTCAGACATTGTGACACAAGCGGAAATCCCGAAGCTTCTGAGAGACAATCCGGGATTTTGGAATGTTTGTGGTGGAGGCGCATTACTCGAGAAGGAATACTTAGAGAAAATCAAGCAAGCTGGTTTTGCGGATGTTAGTGTAATTTCACGTTACAATTATCGTTCTGAAGAAGTCTTGGGATGGACCGAGAGCAGGTACAACCCAACTGATGAAGAACGTGCCGCAATCTTAGCGTTGGATCAAAAATTATCGAGTGCGACTATCACAGCGCACAAACCTGCTAGCCGCCGGCAATAGCCCCTACGATGAAAATAGGTTCCGTCCCCGTCGCGACTGCGTCGGGTAGCGGGGCATCCGGGAGCTCGTTAGACAGATCCTGCTGGCAGGCGAAGAAGCGTAAGAAATCTCGGCGTTGTTGCGTTACTTGGTCGCGGATCGTTCCGCGCAGCATCGGATAGGAGGTTTCAAGCGCGTCGAGGACCGAGCGCTGAGTGACTTGCCCCTTGACTTCGAGTTTAACCTCGCCGTTGACGTGCGCCAGGGTTCGCAGATGTGGTGGGAGGATGATTCTGATCATGGCAGGGTTTGGGCCTCGACGGAGAGCACGGCTGGAAGATCTCGGACTATGGGATTCCAACTGTCCCCGTCATCGATCGACGCGTACACCTGGCCGCCGGTGGTGCCGAAATAAACGCCGCACGACTCTAGCGAGTCAACAGCCATCGCGTCGCGTAAGACGTCGACGTAGCAGTCGCGTTGTGGCAGGCCTTTAGTGAGCGCTTCCCATTCGTATCCGCCCTTGCGGCTTCGATAGACGCGCAGTTTTCCCTCGGGCGGGTAGTGCTCGGAGTCGCTTTTGATCGGGATGACGTAGATCGTTTCTGGTTCGTGCGCGTGAACTTCGATCGGGAATCCGAAGTCGGTCGGCAGGTTACCGCTGATCTCTTGCCAAGACTCGGCGGCGTTGTCGCTGCGCATGACGTCCCAGTGCAACTGCATGAACAGCACTTCTGGGCGCGAAGGGTGCATTGCGATTCGGTGAACGCAGAACCCGACGTCGGCATTCGGGTCGGGGATGTATTGGGCTTTGAGTCCGCGGTTCATCGGTCGCCACGTCTTGCCGAGATCGTCGGTCCTGAACACGCCTGCGGCTGAGATGGCGATGAAGATTCGTTCGGCGTGACTTGGATCGAGCAGGATTGTGTGCAGGCCCATCCCGCCGGCGCCTGGATGCCACCGGGCTCCTGAACCTTGGCCGCGTAGTCCGGGGAGTTCCTGCCAAGTCTGTCCGCCGTCGGTTGAGCGAAACAATGCAGCGTCTTCAACTCCGGCGTAAACGGTGTCCGGATCTGTGAGGGATGGTTCGAGGTGCCAGACGCGTTTGAACTCCCAGGGGTGCGGTGTGTTGTCGTACCACAGGTGAGTTCCGGGAACTCCGTCATACACGAACTTATTTCCCACAGGTTCCCAAGTTTTGCCACCGTCGTTGGAGCGTTGGATTAATTGTCCGAACCAACCGCTGCACTGCGACGCGTATAGTCGATCCGGGTCGACGGGCGAGCCTTTCATATGGTAGATGTCCCAGCCTCCGAAGTGGGGGCCTTTGACGTCCCACCGTTCGCGCTTATCATCCGATGTCAGGATAAAAGCGCCCTTATGTGTTCCAACTAGAAGTCGTACTCCACTCATCTTTTGCTCATTCCTGAATTTCGATCAGTTATTGGAATATTTTTGTCAGGCCGGTAATAAAGTCAGGGGGGACAAGGCTTCTTTTCGATGAGATCCATGGCGACATATGACAAGATGGGTCATGTTACTAGTGCGGAAATTCCATGGACACTAATCTAAAATTGGACGGCTGAACATCATAACTTAGGATTATGTCTGATTCACCGCAATGGATTCCCAAGGTTTATCGTTTCCCGTTCAGAATCCGACAGGAATCTCTTGATTGGGGTATACCTGCGAGCGTAGAGGCGGTAACGAAATATCACATGCCAGATTCACCAGTGACGCAAGGCTATGTTTTCACCCAATTAACCGCCGCCCACATCGGAAAGGAATGGGGGCTCAAGGAACTGGAAGAGACATTCCACGAGGATGACAAATTCTCATGGGCCAAATTCAAATACCTTGCAGCTTCTGACTTTCAGCAATCGTTTGATAAGTTAGTTACTAGCCTTCAAGAATATGTTCGTAAGGATGAGCCTCCCATCATTTCAGTACCTATACCCTTGCCGAATAACATCTTGAACGCTCGCCACATGCTAACGATTGTAGGATACGATTCAATCAATCTTTACGTCTACAATCCAGATCCCAGTGAAATTCGCTATCATGTTCGATTGCCCAAAGCGAAACTTCAACATCGTTTATGTTTGAAAGAAAAGGCGAATGATGCTGCAACTGATGTTTTCATCCTATCTCGCGAGGACAGATACTAATCTTAGCAAACGGTTTGTTACGGCTAGAAGATTTTATTGGATCAAGAACGAAAAATGAGATAGAGCTGCACTCTTGCTACTCCAACATGGCTAGCCGCTCACTTTTCTGACATGTTCTATGTTTTTTGGGTTGCGTACGTTTGCATTATTTCTGAGGGCGCGCGATTCAGGTCGAGTAGTTCAGTCATTATTTTCATTGGCTTGTTTATGTGGTTGAAGAAGATCTTGTAGCCTGCGCATAGGTAGTTTAGTCCTGGTTCACCGTCTGGTGTTGAGATGAATCGGTCTTTCGGGCAGCCTCCATGGCAGGCGAATCGTACTTCGCATTCACGACAGTACCTGGGTAATGTATCGTACTTGTCTTGTCCGAACTTTATTTGCTCATCAGACGCGACTAGCTGGAGCATATGCTTCTCACTGATGTTCCCCAGCTTGTACTTCGGCTCAACGAAATGATCGCAAGAATACAGATCCCCATTGTGCTCGATGGCCAGCGCCGTGCCGCAGGTTTTCGAATGCACGCATAACCCGGAGGGCTCACCGTACCAGTTCGCCAATGCAACGTCAAACATTTGCACGTAAACCGTGCCCACGTCACGTCTAACCCATTCCTCGAAAACGCCAACAAGAAACTTTCCATACTGTTCAGCAGTCACAGATCGTTCAGTCACTTTATTGCTCGGTTGTCCGTTCGCGTCATTTTGGCGTTCTACGATTGGGATGAATTGCATGAACTCTGCCTTGCATTCGTCGCGTAGGAACTGGTAAACTTCGACTGGATGGTCTCCGTTCGCGTGGTGGATGGTAGTGAGGGCGTTCCATTCGACCGCATATTTCTGCAGATAGCTTAGACCTCGCATAACTAGGTCGAACGTTGGCCCTCCTTGTTTGTCGACTCTATAGAAATCATGCATCTCTCGAGGCCCATCTATGCTGAGGCCTACGAGGAAATTATTTTCTTTGAAGAATTTCGCCCAGTCATCGTTAATGAGAGTCCCATTCGTCTGAATTGTGTTAAGAATTTTCATTCCAGGTTTGCAGTATTTCTTCTCATATTCTATGGAGCGTCTGAAGAAATCCAGTCCCATCAAGGTTGGTTCTCCGCCCTGCCACGCCACCGTTACTTCAGGTACGCGGTGTGCTTCGATAAGTTGGCGAATATACGTCTCTAGCATCTCATCGGACATGCGGAATTTGCTGCCCGTGTAGAGATCTTCTTTGGCGAGGTAGAAGCAGTACTTGCAGTCAAGGTTGCAGATAGCACCTCTAGGCTTTGCGAGTAGATGAAACGCGGGAGGTGAGTTTGGGGGAACTGGTGGGACGGGTACGGCGACTCGATTGAGTGGCTCTGTTTCAGAAACAGTCAAAGAAACCGTACCGAGATCAATTATCCTATCCATCGAAATAATAGTTTATTGGCAAATCGTGTGTCTGTAGCGCACCATAGGCATCGCAGACGGCTTCAATGAACGGGTTTTCGCTTGTGTTTCATGTGCTTAACGTGATGGGTCACTGGTGATTCGAATTTGCATTCGTGCGACTTTCTCGTAGATTCTGATTTTCCTGCCTAGTCCACGATAGTCTATGATGTACGCTTCGTAGGTGTCCCAGATAGCTGCCCAGTTCAGGATGGTCAAAGCTCCAACTATGAAGTATTGTACGATAGTCTGGAGTATTGTCTCGCCTTTCGGAATCAGCTGTATCGCTTCTCCCGTGAGAATTGTTATACCCGCTGTTATGGCTACGAGTTTGAGGCCGAGTCTAATCCTAGACTTCATTCGTTTGCGTTCCAGGGCAATTTCTGACGCTCGAATTGTGAAGTGCTGGCGAATCGTGTCAGGTAATTTTTCGTGAACCTCAGGGCTCAAATCCTTTTCGGGAATACTGATACTCAACTCCACCTCTCTTCCAACTGGCGAATCGCCCACATGAGCTGCGATCGCGTTTTCCGCTACCTCCGTGATCTCCTTCAGTGAGTACGGGGAAGGATCGTTTTGATCAACGAGATCTCCCAAGCTCTTGAATGAAAGCTCGATAGAGAATTCTTTCCGTGAGAATCTGATAATTCGCACTCTGAACTACTCTTTATGAGGTTTCAATCTGGGATGCGATTCTAGTGCACACGCTAATTATGGTTAGCTAAGTTATCGTTGTGATTAGTCGGTTTCCGTAGTTAGTTTCGAGTGAGAGACTATCGTCTGTATAATCCAGAGCGTCTATGACGATCCGCTGAGCCTTCAGACTTCTTCGCAGTGAAGGGTTGAGGTAGATTTTGATGCCTTTTTTCTCGGTTAACAGGTCGGTGGGCCAACTTGGTGGGTTCTCTCTTGCCATTACGTTACTATTCGAGCAACAACTTGTATCATCGAACAGGAGCACCAAGTGCGGATGTTCCTTCCGCATTTTTAGGAGTAGAGCTGAGGCTTTCGGTGTGAATTCTATTTCCGGCATCATTCATTGGGGTCCGTAAACTGTGTAATGCCATGATTTTCGCGCATCGTTCGTCAGGTCGACGTACACATGTTTGATGTCTGTGTAATCGTCGAAAGTGTATGTGCTCATGTCTTTCCCGAATCCGCTTTGCTTGTAACCTCCATGCGGCATTTCGCTCACGAGTGGAAGATGGTCGTTTATCCAGACGCATCCGAACTTCAATTGTCCAGCAACTTTCATAGCCTTGAAAATGTCGGTTGTCCACACTGAACTGGCTAGACCGTAGAGTATGTCGTTCGATTTTCCGATTGCTTCATCCAGGGTCTTGAAGGGTAACGCTGTCAGGACGGGGCCGAATATTTCCTGTTGCACTATCCTCATGTCCTGTTTCGCGTCAGCGAATAGGGTTGGTTCATAGTAGAAGCCTTTGTTGAATGGGGTTGGTAGGGATGGTCGTTTTCCACCGATGAGAAGTTTGGCTCCTTCGCTCGTACCACTAGCAACCATGTCTTCGACTTTGTGTCGTTGAGCTTCTGACACTAGTGGGCCCAGATCCGTATCGCGGCTTTGAGGGTCGCCTAACTTAATTTTCTTCACTCGCTCAACTAACATTTTGGTGAATTTCTCGTAGACGTTTTCTTGGACATACAATCTTGTTGCCGCTGTGCAATCTTGGCCGCTGTTAACGTAGCCACCAACTATGGCGCCTTCTGCTGCGGCCTCAAGATTCGCATCATCAAAAACTATGAAAGGTGCTTTTCCACCCAGCTCAAGTTGAACTCTCTTAACAGTTCCAGAAGCTAACTCCATTATGCGTCGCCCAGTTAACGTGTCTCCAGTTAGCCCGACAACGTCAACATTCGGATTGGTTACGAGTGATTCGCCTAACGTCGCTCCGGGTCCAGTCACTACATTGACGACGCCTTTTGGAAATCCCGCCTTCTCAGTTAACTTTGCGAACTCCAAAGTTGTAAGTGGAGTCACACTCGCGGGTTTTATTATGACGGTATTGCCGGCCGCTAGAGGTGGAATCGCTTTCCAAGCAAGCATCATGAATGGATAGTTCCATGGGGTAATTGTCACCACTACTCCGATTGGTTCGCGTCTGATGATGCTCGTGGCAACTCCATTGTACTCCGTACTCGCTTTGCCCTCCAAACATCTCGCTGCTCCAGCGAAGAAACGTGCATTATCGATTGCGAACGGAAAATCGCTGTCCCGGCTAAGCTTGATCGGCTTGCCCTGTTGCAGGGTTTCTAGTACCGCCAAGCGGTCAACGTTCTGTTCGATCAAGTCAGCTAATTTGAGTATGATGCTGGCACGTTCTCCCGGAGACATTCGCGGCCAACGGCCCTTGTCAAAAGCCTCGCGCGCTGAATCTACAGCTTTTCGTGCGTCCTCAGTTCCGCCTTTGGGAACTTTCGCGATCACTTCGGTCGTTGCAGGGTTGATTACATCGAAGGTTGCTTTTGACTCTGCGGAGACCCATTCGCCGTTAACGAAGATTTCATAGGGTTTGAGGGTTACTTCAACCAAGAGTGAATCAACGTATAATATTGAATGTGCGTTTTTAAAATCTCCTACAGGTCGTTAGGCTACAGTCGTTCGTTCGAACGTTCGTGTTTAATGTAATCATTTTCAGGTTTCATGAGAGTGGTGAAAATTATGATAAAATAGACTGCCATCTAGCTTTGATTGAGAGAAAAAGAGAGGAGTGTCGCGTAGATCTACTGTCGTCTGCGTTGTAGGAGCATCAACGCGGCTAAGGCTACGACGATCCCGATAATTATGGATTCAAGCTGGAAACTAGGTACTATAGACGTACCTGACACACTCGACATACCCGACATACTCGACTTAGTCGACGTGGTAGACATCGACATTGTCATAGACATTGGCGAACTACTCGCGCTAACGGAATAGTACGATCCCTGAGCCACCAGAACGGTTACGGCAATAATCAGAAGTGCAATTCGGTTTTGACTAGTTGCCAGGTTCTTCCGAGTCATAGCAAGCGGTGTCTGAAGTTGATGGATAAAAGTCAGTCGGCAGATTCTCTGAAAAGGAAAAACGTACGTGATTCTATTTTCGTTCGTCTCGAGGAATCGTGCTCGATTGTAGCCGAATTCCAGACTTGGAAACGAGTGATTGCCATGCGGATAGATGATGAAGATCGCAAGAAGGCGGTGATCCGAGCCTTGGCGGACGATCAATCAAGGCTAATACTAATTTCAACCATGCTGACTTCGAAATCAGTACTTGACATCGCGCGTGAGCAGAGCATCCCGATAATTTCTGCTTACAGGAAGGTTAAGAAACTCAAGAAATTCCGATTGCTGAAAGTTGATCACATCGTCTTGACTGAATGGGGTAAGAAGATTGAACTGTTGAGGAGCGCCATTCGATCGGCAAGTGTACAATTTGAAAGGAGGAAGCTAGACGTGGAGGTTACGACAAATGTGGAAGCAGACGAGAAACTTCTGAAACGATTCATCACACTCAAGGAGAGACGGGAACGAAAAGGCTAGGGCTTCCAAGTTATCGCGAGTACGCCGCCGATCAGACCGAGCAGCAGACCAATGCCAAAGCCTCCCATCATACTTCCGAAGACGCTTAGCACTGAGAAGACTACGATCAGTATGCCCCAAGTCATGTGTTCTTTGGGACGATTGTTCAGCATTAACGCACTGATGATAACTATTATTCCGAAAACCAAACCAAGAATCCCCAAAAGACCGAACCCATAACCGAGACCTCTCATCATCCCATAACCGTAACCATTGTAACCGTTGTAACCATTCATCATACCTCCGAACCAACCAAATCCACCGTACCCGCCCATCATTCCTCCGTAACCTCCGTATGACCCGATCAACGAACTCATCATGTACCTCATTCCTCCACCAAGAAGAATGAAAATGCCAGCAAGAAGCGATAACACAAACGCTGCAGTAGGTCTCTTCCCAGTCAAATTCCAGCGCCACCATGCAATGAGTGCAGAGAAGGTAAGCATTACCTGCTACTTATCAAAAATGGAAAAATCTATGCAGTTGTCATCGTAGGGACTTTTCTGTCGAGTTGATTTCCGATCGAGATAACCACCAAAGCTCTTCTTAAGATGGCAGAAACACGACGCATTTACGGTAACGAAGATGGAAACATCGAGGATGCTCATGGATGTGAGAATATCTGCGCTGGTCATCCTGTTCGTCGTGGCCTTAGCAGCATCGGCGCAACCAACTATAGCTCAGACATCAACGGTAGGGAAGTACGCTAACATTACGTTAGTTGTGAAAGGCTCACTAGATGGAATCATAGGACCAGACGGTAAGACACATTCCGCATTCATCCCATGCAATTTCACAGTATATGTCGGTCAGACAGTGAACCTGACAGTAATCAGCTACGATGACGGACAGCATTCGTTCACTAGTACAGCGCTTGGGGTAAACTTCTTCATACCGGAGCGTACTTCGGCCAGTGTTCCTTCAGTCTCTAATTTCCAGTTCACAGTTACCAAAGCCGGCGTCTTCCGGTGGTGGTGCGCGCTCAAGTGCGACATAGATCGAAACGGATGGGCTATGACTAAAGGCAAAGATGGAGGAATAGGACAATTAGGTTTCATGGCAGGGTACGTCACGGTTCTCAGCAGCTGAGAAACAGAACAACCTGCTTTTCTTGAATCCACTTCTATGATGTTATTACCAATCAAGAAACTCAGGCAGGCCATTCTTAAGCGTAGAAAGTTCCTAAGCGTAGAAAGGCAAGTAACATGAAAACCCCAAAGGCGAATCCTACCTCTCTTAAGGGATTGTTAGTTCTGATAATCATCCTTGCTGGAAGTCTAGTCGCAGTTCTAGCTTTTTACTATGCGCGTGTTCCAGTTAGCAGCTCAGTTAGCAGTACGGTTCAGCAGCAGAGCGGACCATTTCGGCTCACTATTGTGGAGGTCATGGATACCGGATGGAATTCTACACTAGCCCAGCCACAGTTCTCCGTGCTCGGCCCGAAGGGATTAGAATCCTCAGCCAACATATCACTACCTGCAAATACGTTGATTCAACTAACAATAATCTCGTATGATACACCTACTGCTGGCAGTACGGATGCGGAAGGTAAAGTCAGTGGGACGATTGGAGGCACAGTGCTATTGATCAATGGTACGAATGCGATGGGAATGAACGTACCTCCACAATGGAACGAAACCGTGTCGTCAGTTCCGGGAGATATGCTTGCGCACACTTTCACAATTCAACCATTAGGAATCAATATCCCAGTAGTTGGAGGGGACACCACAATAGCCTACCTAACCATCAATCAGACTGGTACGTTTCCATGGATCTGCTTAACGCCCTGTGGTTTCGGCCCTACTGGAATGCAGGGAGCAATGTCAACGCCGGGATGGATGGAAGGCCAAGTCACCGTATCCTGAATTGCAGTGAAACACATTGCGTTGCGCTTTTCCGTTTTTGGGAATTTCACCGAAGCTATAACTTGTCATGTCCTGCTGTGGCGTCAATAATCGGTGTAAGTGATGAAGGTAAATCCGCTTGCGATTCTATTACTCGTGATTGGTATCGGGAGCCTAGTTGCCGTCGTAGCCTACTCTTTCAACAATGTAGCATCGATTAGTGTGCCGTATGCGAACTCGAATTGGCAGAACCAGGAAATATCGCCCCCGCAGTTGAATTCTCTGTATCCGCTCCAAAGTGCTCCGAATGGACCAATTACTCTTGATCAAGCGGAAATTATCGCTCAACAGTTCCTCGTATCATTGCATAATCCAAATTTGGCAATAGCGGAGATAATGGAGTTCCAATACAATTTCTACATTCAATTCTACGAGAAAGATACTGGCCTAGGAGCTTTTGAAATGCTGATCTGGAAACAGACCCCCACATCGAGCATGATGGGTAGCTATGGTTATGGTATGATGGGTGGATATTTTGGCGTCGGAGTCCTAATGCCAGAACCGGGTCCAAATATGATGTGGAACACAAAATATGGAATGAGCCACATGATGGGTGGATGGAATGTTAATTGGGGCAATCAAGCATCGTTAACCATGCCCATCCCTAAGGATAGAGCGGTTCAACTTGCTCAAGCCTACCTGGACACAAACCTGCAGGGTGCGGTAGCGGAGAGCGATGCGACACAATTCTACGGATACTACACGATCGATTTCACGATAAACGGTCAGACCGCGGGCATGTTGAGCGTCAACGGATACACAGGACAAGTCTGGCTCCACACATGGCACGGAGCATTCATACAAGAAGCACAGCTAGGCTGAAGAAGGCTAGCCAGATGTGAGCTTTCATCTGGTGCAGGCTTAGGCGTAATGTGTTGGATTTTTGTCGAATTCCTGTTTGCAAGCTGCTGAGCAGAAATAGTATTTCTTGTCATTATGGATGCTCGTATACTTCGCTTGGCTCTCGGACACATTCATCTTGCAAATTGGATCAGTAGCCAAAGTAGTCTCAGAAACAAGAAACGCGCCGTAATTATCTAAGAATTTCTCCTCATCTGTAAAACGCGTTTTTTAACTGTCGACTGGCATTCCATCTCCTACGGAACTAGAGTGTTACAAAATGCCTACACCGCGTGTGCCTAAGAAATCGAAAACGGTCCCTAAATCATTCAGAATAGATGAACCAGCTCTACTAGCAGTGGAAGCTGAAGCAAATTCACAGAACGTAAGCCCAAACACGCTTGTGAACCAAATTCTCAAGCAGTATGCCGACTTCGATCGAATCGCTCATAAAATCAATTCTGTGCAGTTAAGCAGTTCCACCTTTCACGCATTAGTCACCTCACTCGAAAAAGACAAGATCATTGAAGTTGCTAAAAGCGCGGGAAGCAGCATCCCGCAAGCATTTACTCTGACGAAAACTGGCAAAGTCGAACTGCGATCGGTAATCGATTTCATGCAGACTCTCGGTAGATACGCGAACCTATTCGAGTTTAGCGAGACGCTTGATAACAATGGACGCATCATAACACTGGTCCACCGGTACGGCCTAAATTGGTCCATCTTTCTTGTGCACTATATGACCGCCATGTTCGAACAGATCGGAATCTCGCCAGCAATTGAAATGAGTGACAAATCAGTCAGCTACAAAATACCCGCATAGAAGCAACACATTGTGTTTCACTGCAAACGCCCCACTTATGTGGCGTGCGCTGCCGTATGCGCAGTGATTAGCGAACATCGATGGCGAAAGATCCAATTTGCGGCATGTACGTCGATGAGAATACCGCCGCCATAACTAGAACGATTCATGGAACAAAATGGTATTTCTGCAGCGACACATGCGCCAAAACATTCGAGAGACCTGAGATCGAGCTTAAACGTCTCAAACTTTTGGTGGTCGTGGGCTTAGTGTTCACAGCACCAATTATTCTCCTCACGTACCTCACGCTTCTGCCGACCGACGTGAACAACTACCTTCTCTTTCTTCTTGAAACGCCGGTGCAATTCATTGTGGGTTGGAGATTTTACAGAGGAGCATATGATGCCCTAAGAAATCGTGTGGGTAACATGGATCTACTGATCGCCATTGGCACAACAGCCGCTTGGGCATACAGTACAATCGTCGTATTCCTGCCGACTTCGTTTCCTGCTGGCGGCATCTACTTTGATACTGCCGCAGTGATCATCACGTTAATTCTGTTGGGCAATCTGCTTGAACAGATTAGCAGAGCTCGGGCATCGCTAGCAGTCCGCAAACTTCTCGATCTGCAACCACGAATAGCGCACATAATTCGTGACGGAGTTGAGATTGAGGTTCCTGTAGAATCAGTTAAGGTTGATGAGGTTCTGGTGATTCGACCTGGCGAGCGAATACCAGTTGACGGCGTTGTGATCGAAGGGAGTTCTGCCGTGGATCAATCTGCAATCACTGGAGAAAGTATACCCGTTGAGAAAGAGAAGGGTGATGAAGTGATTGGGGCGACAGTCAATGCCTTTGGATTGCTTAACATTCGAGCCTCCAAGGTTGGAGCGGATACTGTCCTCGCTAAGATCGTACAACTTGTCGAAGAGGCACAGATGGCGCAAGCTCCTATACAGCGGATAGCAGACAAGATCTCCGGTTACTTCGTGCCTGCGGTCATACTGATTGCTACAGGGGCTGCGGTAGGTTGGTATTTCTTTGGCGGATTACCGCTAAACTTCGCTACCTTGGCCTTCGTCTCAGTAATCGTCATAGCGTGTCCTTGCGCGCTTGGAATCGCAACACCCGCTGCGATTCTTGTTGGAACCGCTAAAGGCGCTCAGAATGGCATACTCATCAAGAATGGAGGATACCTCGAGACCGCACATAAGTTGCAGACAATTGTCTTCGACAAGACCGGCACACTCACCCGCGGCAAACCATCTGTAACTGACGTGATTACAACGGGCAACCACACCGAAACCGAGTTGCTGCAGCTAGCTTCGATAGCTGAGAAAGGATCTGAACATCCTCTCGGTCGAGCGGTACTTCAAACCACCGAACAGAAAGGCATCGAGATCCCAGATGCATCTTCCTTCAAGGCGGTTCCCGGTCGAGGCGTCAGAGCTGAGTATACCAATCATATCATTCTGCTTGGGAATCGAAAGCTGATGACGGAACATCAAGTGAATCTAAAGCCGATTGAATCCGGAATATCGACCCTTGAAGAAGATGGAAAAACCGTCATGGTGCTTGCGAACGATAGGGAAGTTGTAGGCGTCATTGGTCTCGCAGACACTCTGAAGGACGACGCTGCGGAGACAGTAAAGGAATTGAAAAAAATGAATATCGAAGTGGTAATGTTGACTGGCGATAACAAGAGAACTGCTAATGCGATGGCAGCAAAACTTGGCATCGATCGAGTCGTAGCTGATGTTCTCCCTGAACAAAAAGAGAAAATCATCAAAGACATGCAAAAGGAAGGTAAGGTAGTGGGCATGGTCGGGGATGGGATCAACGACGCCCCAGCCCTAGCAGCATCAAACGTTGGCATAGCGATCGGTAGCGGAACAGATGTGGCGGTCGAAACTGCCGGAATTGTTCTAATTAGAAACAATTTACTGGACGTAGTCACCGCGATAAGACTGAGTAAAGCAGCTGTTAGAAAAATAAAACAAAACCTGTTTTGGGCCTTCTGCTATAACATAGCGCTCATTCCAATTGCAGCCGGAGCTCTGGTTCCATTCTTCGGACCGGGAATCTACAATTTTCTCCCGTTTCTGGCAGCCGGAGCAATGGCTACGAGTTCGGTCACCGTGGTCAGCAATTCACTTCTACTGAACAGGTTCAAACCCTAACTGCTCGACAGGAACGTTTTAACGCATCCTATCCTAGGGGGGAGGATATGGCTTCGCATAAGCGACCCGAAGTTGAGAGGAGATTGTCAAGAATCGAGGGTCATGTTCGTTCAATTCAGCGGATGTTGCAGGAAGGGAGAACGTATCCTGAGATTGTCCAACAAATCTCCGCGGTAGGAGCTGCGCTTGACAGTGTGGTACAGGTGATAGTGGATGATTTGGTTGAGGATTGCGCTAAGAGGGTGGAAAGGAATCCCACAGCCAATCGTACTCTACAAGAGTTGAAGGAAGTCGTGGCAAGAACCCGGTAGAACGGCACACAACAAATTCTAACGCGAGTAATGGTGAAGATTCAGACGACTGATTCTAGTGAGATCGACGGAAAGCGAAAGGAACTCCTACGACTTACGCTGATGGGGTTGGCTGCCCTCTTCAGTTGGCTTGGGTTATGGAGACATTTCCTGCCGATTGATCTGGTGGCTTTAGCGTCTACGTTGATTGGAGGTTATCCGATCTACAAGGAAACGTTCGAGTCCTTGAGGCACAAGAAAATCAATATGGAAGTCTCGATGGCTCTAGCGATCTTCGCATCATTACTAATCGGACAGTTCACGGCGGCAGCGGTTATCGCGTTCTTCGTTATCTTAGCGGAACTTCTTGAGGAGATGGCTGTGGATAAAGGTAGGGCGACTATTCTCAGGCTGGAAGAAGCCACACCCAAGACGGCTTTGGTTAAAAGAACTGGAGGGGAGGTGTCAGTTGATCTTCGAACATTATCGGCCGGCGAAATTGTAATCGTGAGAGACGGTGAACGAATTCCCGCGGACGGCATCATTGTATCTGGATCGGCGTGGGTAAATCAAGCAAGCATTACAGGAGAGACGGTGTCAGTAGAGAAGAACGTAGGGAGCAGGGTATACGCGGGAAGTGTAGACGAGTCTGGGTTGCTCGAGGTTAAGGTTGAAAGAATCGGAAATGAAACTGTCTTTGGCAAGATAATCGAATTAGTGCAACAAGCTGAGACTCAGAAAGCTCCGATCGAGAAAACTTCTGATAAGCTCGCCACTTGGCTGGTTGAATTTGCCCTTCTCTTTTCATTCATAACTTTCATAGTGACTAGGAATCTGATCTCCACAATCTCGGTTATCGTAGTTGCTGGTGCCTGCGGTGTCGCTGCGGGAACTCCGTTGGCGATGCTGGCTACAATAGGAAATGCGGCTAAGCGTGGTGTCATAGTGAAAGGCGGAAGTTACATTGAAGAAATGAACCGAGTAGACACAGTAGTAATCGATAAGACGGGTACACTCACCTTCGGAGTTCCCGTAGTCACTGACGTAGCCACCGTTGATGAATGTGGTCAACAAGAGATCCTTCTACTTGCGGCAACAGCCGAAAAACATTCCAATCATCCCATAGCCAACGCAATAGTCGAAAAAGCCTCCGAACTTGGAATCAGACCAAATGAGCATTCCATCTTCAACTATACCCCGGGAAAAGGAGTCGAAGTTGAAAGTCAAGGACAGAAAATTGTCGTCGGAAACAGTATCCTACTAAGTGAAAAAGGTGTCACAATTCCTACTCGTGTTTCATCTTTAGCATCTGCGAGAGCGGCGGAGGGAAAAACATCCGTATTCGTCGCTCATGGAGAGAAACTCTGCGGGCTGATTGCGGTAGCCGACAAAATTAGAGACGAGAGTAGAACGGCGATAACCGACCTTAAGCACATGGGAGTTAAGACGATCATGCTGACCGGAGACAACAAAGTCGCCGCCCAAATAGTTGCTAACGAAGTAGGAATAGACGAAGTTTACGCGGAATTACTTCCTCAAGACAAGGTTACCATCATAAAACGATTAGTAGCCGAAGGGCATCGGGTGGCGATGGTAGGGGACGGAATTAATGACGCCCCTGCCCTAGCTCACGCGAACGTCGGAATCGGCATGGGCGCCGGAACTGACGTGACCATCGAAGAAGCTGATATCGTGCTTATGACTAATGATCTACAAAAAATCTCATACCTAGTCAAAGCAAGCAAACGAACGTATGCGACCATAATGGAGAACTTCTACGGAACATTAACAGTTGACGGAATAGGAATGAGTTTGGCTTTTCTGGGAAGTCTAAACCCACTCCTAGCAGCAGGAATACACGTGCTCTCAGAACTCCTATTCCTCTTGAACTCTGTGAAACTGATCCGGCGATGAAGCGTCTTCGTTCTTTTTGTTTAGTGTGTGTTAAGGGTGGAGGCTTCGGAATATTGTGATGTTTCCGTCGTTCTGGATACTGAGTCTGATAGTCGACGTTAGGTGGTGTCCTCGCATCTTTCCTTTACACTTCGATCGTAGCAGAGCAAGGAGTGAATCGGCGTTCCTGTTGAGCTTGATGCGTAAAATGTCGCCTCGTAGTAGAATCATTGACGTGGCTTCAAAGATACTTGTTCCGCTTGGGATGATCATTTCGTTGGATTTGCTTAGTTGGTCTAATGCTGCCAAGGTCGCCCTAGCAGCCTTCACATTATAGTGAGCACGGTGTTCTAGAATTGTGACGTTCTCGCGAGTAGTGCGCAGCCGCTTAGCGACCTGTGCTTGAGTTAATCCTTTCGCTCGTAGCTGCATAACCTGCCACTGCCTCTTCGTAAGAATCGTCCCTTTCGATCTCAATTAGTCTCACGTCTAATTGCTTTCGATTTCATTGTGATCATTTCCGCTTACTAAGCCTTATCCGTACGAATTAGTTTAATTTTATTCTCGGAATGAGTTAGAGACATTTTGACTTCGAATCGAAATTCTAAAAACTTGCATTATGGCGTTCAGCTCTATCTTGATGCTGCGGGGAGATTGCTCAGAGATTTCAGATCGAAAGAAATTCTTCTCGAACGAAATATCAACAGATAGAGACGAATAGGCGGCATTCTTTAAACTAATCGCTGAGAAGTAATCGTTTACGCTTACCAAGGCTTATACACTTTCAGCAACATCCATGCCATTAATCAAAGAAGGCTTGACCTGTGTCAGGATCCCTCAGTAAGAAGAATCTACGCATCGTCGCTGCTGTGGTAATCATCGCTATCGTAATTGGTGCAAGTGTACTCGCGTATCAGTACTACTCCTCAAATTCGTCCAGCGGAGTCTCAAGCTCTTCAACAACTATCCCCTCATCACCCCTTATCCTCTATTCTGCAGACGCTTACGTCGCTGAATCTACGACTCTTGAAAACGCCTTTACAAATAGTACAGGAATCATGATGGCTCCACCGAAGGCAGGGGGATCGCTGGCCTTGGCACAACAAATAGCGCAAGGCAATCCGGTCAGCGTCTTCCTAGCTGTCTCTCACTCCGCTATGCGGCCAAAGTATCTTGGAAATCAATCATCAGGATGGACGATCGCATTCGCCTCTGACCAAATGGCTATAGCATACTCAAACGCAAGCACTCAAAACGCTGCTACATCGTCGGTACTCGCCGCATATAATTCAGCCACTGCGTCAAACACAACGCAGGCATGGTACAACTTCTTCTCTAATGTCACTTCAGGTTCAGTAAAGATTGGAATCGCAAATCCGAACGCTGACCCAGCAGGGTACAGAGGGTGGATTGTGCTAGAGGCTGCAAGTCAAGCCTACGCCAACAATTCCACCTTCTTTGGGAATCGAATAATCACCAATAATGGAAACATCACAGGCGCAAGCGCAGCCGACCTAATAGCACCATTAGAAACAGGCCAGATCCAGTTCTTATTCATCTACAAATCCGCCGCGATCGCGCATAAACTCAACTACCTGCAACTACCCGACCAAATCAACCTCGGCGATCACAAATACGATGATTTCTACTCTCAGTTCTCATACACACTAACTAGAGGGGTTGAGACAGGCGAAGTAATCACCCTTTACATTACGGTCCCCGCTGACAGCACCGACACAGCTGATTCCTTACAATTCGTAGTCTTCGTCATAAAGAACTCTCCAACCCTGTTATCACAATATGGACTTATTTCCATAACACCCGCACGGCTTTACAATAGCACAACCATCCCAGAACCATTGCAAGAACTCGTCACCCAGGGTTACCTAACCCCTAGTGGGCCGCTCTGAGAAATTTGAATTGGCTCAAACTAGTCGCAGGTCTTTCCCTAGCTATACTAGTAATACCCATATTTTTTCTCCTCTACGAAGGCTTCGGCCCGCTCAGAGATCCGATAGGATACAGCTATGAAGTGTTTCGATCCATAGAACTCACATTGATATCATCTGCAATTGCCGCAACCGTCTCCGTTGCGCTGTTCACTCCCCTAGCGTACTATTTTGCCAGAAACAAAAATAGTATCGGAGAAGCATTATCCGACATACCCGCATCGATCCCACATCCCATCATTGGCGTCGCGATCCTGGTCATCGCAAGCCCTCTAACTCCTTTCGGTAAATTCCTTCTCTCCATCGGAATAAACGTTTTCGACTCAGTCCTCGGCCTTATCGTGGCACTCACAATAGTCTCCGCTCCGATTTACATCAACTCCATGCAACCTTTCTTCCAATCCATGAATATTGCCCCAGAAAACTACGCATTAGGTTTGGGAGCATCGAAATTCCGAACCTTCATTTCCGTTGTATTACCTAATTCGGGCAGAGGAATTCTCAACGCGTCACTCATCTCGATGAGTCGAGCGATGAGCGAGTTCGGTTCAATCGCAATAATCGCGTATTACGTTTTACAACAACCATTCTATGGCGTTAACCCTGCGCCAGTCCTTATCTTTCAATACTACACCTACTACGGCTTAGGACCAGCAGTCACAGCTTCAGCGGTAATGATACTGGTATCAATTGTGATGATGATTCTTCTTAGACTCGTGAAACATTAAGTCATGCGATTACAAAAAATGAGCAGGCGGACGGCACGTGATCGAAGCAACTGTGAAGAAGAGATTTGGAAGCTTCATGCTCGACGCAAATGTTTCTGATGAACGCTTCATCTGCCTGACAGGCAAGAACGGCTCCGGAAAAACAACTCTTCTAAACCTAATTAGTGGAATTCTTACTCCCGACGAAGGCCGCATTACGCTGAACTCAAGGAATATCACAAACCTTCCGATTGAGAGGCGACTAGTATCCATAATCACACCGGATTCCTGCATTCCTCATCTGGACGTTGATCGGCACATGGTTTGGGGTGCTAAAAATAAGGGGCTCAAGGTAGAACATGATTATGTAACGGAAATCAAGACAGGTCTAGGAATATACTTCGATGGAAAAGTAAGGAAACTGAGTCTCGGTATGAGAGAGAGAGTAGCTATCGCCACGTCGCTCATCTCGAAACCAGAATTGATACTAGTGGACGAAACCCTTTCGAATATTGATAACCGAAGAGACTTCATAGTCGCCTTCAAGAATTTTACTATGAAAGCAAATATTGATGTAATCTTCACCACACAATCCCCTGAAGACTCATCAGAAGCAGACCATCATTACCAGTTAGAGTCTGGCAAATCAACTAGACTGTTCTAAATCAGAAACCACGGA
>Ga0074044_10001332_pt1 | contig 22480 bp, 8 predicted proteins | sample BogForMeECP23OM1_FD_94443 | JGI IMG/M metagenome (GOLD analysis project Ga0074044, IMG submission 94443) | Bog forest soil microbial communities from Calvert Island, British Columbia, Canada - Bog Forest MetaG ECP23OM1 | ecosystem: Environmental > Terrestrial > Soil > Wetlands ... | reverse complement strand
GCGATCAGGAACAACAGCGGATCGATGCCGTAGCACGCCGCAATCGGCATCGGCTTGCCCAATTTCCACCACTTCTCGCGGTCGATCGTCGCGTCCTTGCCGGGCGAGGTATAGAGGCCGATCTCGCGCGGCCCTTTGATCATCATGCGATAAGTGCCGACATTGACGCGTCCGGTCTCCGGACATTGCGTCACCACGGCGTCGCCGGTGCCGAGATAAAGCCCGCCGTCGAGCGGCCACATGCGCTGCGCCGGGAATTTGCGAATATCGACTTTGTCGCCGACCTCAATGTTCTGATTGCAGATCGCCGTTTCGGCAGGCACCTCCTTGGGCGCCATCTTGCGTCCCATCTTGCGCTGCAGCGCCCGCACCGCCTGGAGCGGATGGTCGACCGGCTCCTCGCCGATCATCAGGCAGAAGCGCGACAGGTTGCACCCGATCATGTTGTAGAGCGCGCGATGGCCGGGATGGCCCTTGATGTTCTCGAACAACAGCGCCGGGCTCGCTTGGCTGCCGACGAGATAGGTGATGGTGGCGGCTTCGAGATCGGGATCGACCTCGGCGGTAATCCGCTTGAGTTCCCCCATCGCCTCGACCTTCGCCAGCCATTCGTCGAGGTCGCTCGAGTTGGGGCTTCTGCTGATCTGACCTGTCTTGGCTTCGTTCGACACCGCCTCCTGGTCAGGCGCGACTGATACGCTCATGTCCATGGACAATTCTCCACCCTGTCACCCGATGCGTCGGCCGCGTCGTTGAGCTTCTGATCCGCTCATCATAGTTTGGGGCGAAAGACTTATCGAGAGTGATTTCCCATTTGGCGGCAGCCGAAGGGCATGCGAGCATTGCCACGAAAGGGAGCACAGCGCTGATGTCGACGAACCCGATCGGAGGCGGTCAGATCGGCCGCTCGGTGCCGCGCCTCGAAGCGCGCGAGAAGGTTACCGGCCGCGCCGAATACACGCATCTGATGCGGGTCCCCGGCATGCTGCACGGCAAAATCTTCCGCAGCACCGTGGCCCACGGCCGCATCAAATCGATCGACGTGAGCGCGGCGAAAAAAATCCCCGGCGTTTTTCGCGTGATCACCGCCGACGATGTCCGTAACGTGATCCCCGACCCCTATTACGGTCCGGCCTTCCACGACCAGCCGATCCTCGCGATCGACAAGGTGCGTTTTGTCGGCGAGCCGGTCGCGGTGGTGCTCGCCGCCGATCCCCATGTCGCCGAAGCCGCGACGCAGGCGATCGTCGCCGAATACGAGGAGCTGCCCGCGGTCTACGACGAGGTCGAGGCCATGACCGCGCCCACCTACGTGCACGACGAGCTCAAGCCGGCCGGCACGTTCGCCGACCTCAAGCATCTGAAAGGACAACGCGACACCAATCTGGCGCTCAATGCCAAATTGCGGCTTGGCGACGTCGACAAGGCCTTCGCCGCAGCGGCCCACGTCTTCGATCACACATTCCGTACCCAAAAATGCCTGCACCTCGCCTTTGAGCCGTTCGCTTCGATCGCCGACGCCAAGCCATCGAGCGTCACGATCTATACCGGCTCGCAGGGGCCGTCCTTCGTGCGCACGGAGATCGCGCGGCTCCTGGGCTGGCCGGAGAACCGTGTGCGCATAAAAGTGCCGTATCTCGGCGGCGGCTACGGCTCGAAGCTCTACATCAAGCTCGAAGCGCTGGTGACGGCGTGCTCGCTGATCGCGCGCCGCCCCGTAAAAATCGCGCTGACCATGGAGGAGCAGTTCTATCAGATCACCAAGCATCCGAGCACGGTTCGGATCAAGAGCGCGCTCGACAGGAGCGGCCGCATCACGGCGCGCAAATGCGAGGTGTTTTGGAACGGCGGCGCCTATGCCGATGTCGGCCCGCGCGTCACGCACAAATCGGGCTTCACCGCGGCCGGCCCCTACGACATCGACAACGTCTGGATCGACTCCTACGCGCTCTACACCAATATGACGCCGGCCGGCGCGCTGCGCGGCTTCGGCATCCCGCAGCTCGCCTTCGCCTACGAGAGCCACACCGACATGATGGCGCGCGCGCTCAGGATCGATCCGGTCGAGTTCCGGCGCAAAAACATCTTGCGCGACGGCCGCCCGCAGGCGACCGGCACGATCCTCAAGGATGCGCCGATCGAGGCGATCCTCGATCACGTGGCCGACCGGCTGCGCTGGAAGGACTCTTCGTTCGACCGCGGCAGCGGCACGCGCAAACGCGGCCGCGGGCTCGCCATCGCGCTTAAGGCGGCAATCTCGCCGACGGCATCCGTTGCGATCCTCAATGTCGGCGCCGACGGCAGCGTCATCCTCTACATCTCAACCGTCGACATGGGGCAAGGCTCCGACACCGCCATGGCGCAAATCGTCGGCGAAGTGCTCAACGTGCCGGCCGAGACGGTGAAGATCGTCGCGCGCGATACCGACGTGACGCCCTACGACATGGGCACGCTCGGCTCGCGCTCGCTGTTCCACATGGGGCACGCCGTGCGTCTCGCCGCCGAGGACGCGCGGAGCAAGATCGAGGCGCTGCGAAAAGAACTCGGCGAGCTGGAGGGCAGCAATACTTCCGTCGCTGGCCTGTTTCGAAAAAAATACGGCATGCAGGCCGGCAATATCGTCGGCACCGGCGGCTACAAGCCCGACTACATCGCGCCCGACCACGACACCGGCCTGTCCCCCAATGTGACGCCGTTCTGGATGGTCGCGGGCGCCGGCGCCGAGGTCGAGGTCGACACCGAGACCGGGCGCGTGCGCATCTTAAAGCTCGTCAACGTGGTCGACTGCGGCAAGCCGGTCAACCCGCGCATCGTCGAGACGCAGATTTCCGGCGCCGCCCTGATGCAGCTCGGTTTCACCATGTTCGAGAAGATGAATCTCGACGGCGGCCAGGTGACCAATGCGTCGCTCGCCGACTACAAGATTCCCGGCATCGCCGACGTGCCGGCGGTGATGGTGAACGAGGCGATCGACGCCTATCAGCACAATGCGCCGTTCGGCGCCAAGGGCGTCGGCGAATCGGCGACGCTGTGCGTGTCGCCGGCCATCGCCAACGCCATCGACGACGCCGTCGGCGTCCGCCTGATGCAGTTGCCGCTCACGCCCGAGGCGGTGCTGCGCGCGCTGCGAGCGCGCGAGGGACGACCGCTGGATGACGACTGATATGCGACCCTCAAGGTATGCCGGTCATTCGCTGCAAATTCCCTGCTAGCAGGGAGTTCTGCAGGGAATTTCGCCGATTCCACCCTTTTTCGCGTTTTCGAGGCGGAATTCGCCAGAGATGCCGGCGTGTTGCAGCAAAATTCCCTGCGCATCGGAGCAGGGAATTTTTGCCAGCCTAGCAGGGAATTTTTCGCGTTAGCAGGGAATTGCAGGGAATTCCGCCAATCTCGGCACGAGCGCCAAGTCTGCAGCGCCAAGTCTGTGCTGTTCGTGACCGCGGCCCCGATCGTCGGCTCGATCGGCTATGCGGGATTGACCTCCACGGCGGCCCTGATCATTGCGACATTCTTCGCCGGCTTCATCGTGCTCGGCATCCAGTCCGGCATCAACGTCGTCGGCGCGATGATCTACCCGACGTCGCTGCGCGCCAACGGCTCGGGATGGCAGCTCGGCATCGGCCGGCTCGGCGCGATCGCCGGTCCGCTGGTCGGGGCGTTGTTCGTCGGCCTGCCGGTGCCGGAGCTCTATATGTGGTCGGCGCTGCCGTTCATCGTCGGCGCGGTGGTGACCTTCATCGTCTATCAACTCATCAACGCGCGGCTGAAGGCGTATCCGGAATTGGCTAAGGGGCAATAAGTGCGCCAGCCGTCATTCCGGGGCCGACCGAAGCGAGGCGCTCGCAATACATAGTTACTGTGGCGCATGTTCTGCACTGTTCGTGGTTATGGATTCCGGACTCGCCGCGGAGCCTGTCATCGGGCCGGCCGAAGGCCGGACCCGTTGGCGGCGATCCGGAATGACGAATCATTCGAATGGCTCATACCCGCGCAACGCCGGGATCACTTGCTCGCCGAACAGGCGGATCGAGCGCATCAGCTCTGGCTCCGGCAGATCGGAGAAGTTGAACTCGCCCATGAACGTGTTGAACACGCCCGCTTCGGCGGCGGCGCGGATTTTTGCGCTCACCGTCTCGGGCGAGCCGATGAAGACGAGATCGTGCTTGAACAGATAATCGGCGTCGAACAGATGCTGCATGATCTCCGAGGCGCCGGGCTCGCCGCGGCCGACGAAAAATTTTGCGTGCTCGCGCGGAACAGCGCGGTCTCGATCGCTTTCTCGTCGGTCTCATCGACATAGACGATCGTGCAATAGGCGATGTTCGGTTTCTTGGGCCAGCCCGCGCTGTTCCAGTCCTGCAGGAATTTTCGGTAGCGCGGCGCGGCATCGGCGCGCGGGTAGACCAAAAAATAGCCGGGACTGATGGCGTTCTTGGCGCAGAATTCGAGCGTCTGCGGATCGCGGCTCATCATCCATAGCGGCGGGTGCGGGCGCTGCACGGGCTTTACCGAAATCTCGGCATTATCGGTATGAAATTCCTGGCCGTGAAAGGACAACGGCTGCGTGTCCCCGAACGCCGCGCGCAAATAATCGACGAATTCCAGCGTCGGCGATTTGCGCTGCCCATAATCGAGGCCGAAGGGGCGGAAATAATCCGCATTGATGCCGGGGACGAGGCCAAGCTCCATGCGGCCGCCGAGCATCTGATCGACGATGGCGATTTCCTCGGCAAGCCGCAGCGGATGATAGAGCGGCACGATATAGCCCATCGGCCCGAGGCGCAGCCGCTTGGTCCGCGCGCCGGCGCCGACCGCATAAAGGCTCGGCGACGACATCCAGCTCTCGTCGGGACGGAAATGATGCTCGACGCAGAACGAGTAGTCGAATCCGAGCTCATCGCACAATCGCAGCTCGCGCCATAGCTCTTCGTAGCGCTCGTGCGGCGTCATGCCGGGCTTGGCCCAGATATGGGAGAAGTGTGCGAATTTCATGGGGTCACGCTGTTCAACTATGGTGATGGTGCCGTGGAGGGAATCGAGTTTCGGCCGTAGTAATTGATTTTATTTATTAAACCTGAGTTCGGCTTTGCCAATCTACCCGAAATTCTACCCAATCACGCAAGGGTTGAAACGACGGGCTAAGCAGCGTCTGTTCTTGCAGGTCTTCTGTTTGGGAATCGTCCTGGTACGCACTGGAGATAATAAAATCCATCCGCATGAAGATTGGTGTGCACATCGGCAGATGCGATGAAGCTGCGGAATTGTGGTCGGCGATTGCATCCAGTGCTGCTATCACGGATGGACTTGTGATGAAGATGGTAACTCCACGACACCCTTTTTAACCGCTAGTGCTGTGCGACCCGAAGGCGTGAGGGCCTATCCTGCTCGTCATGCGTATGGGTTGGTTTTTGTTTTTCCTGGCGATCCTACATTGGCAGAGAAGACTCCGCTCCCGGACCTTCCACAGTATTATGCCCTCAATTTTATTTCTATTTGCGTGAAGCGTAGGCCTCGTTCGGCCTTCGACCGCGGCGAACTTAAGCTCCCGCAAATCGACGCAATAAAATAAGTGTCAACTACCTTGACGCGCATAGTCCGCCCTCTCTACGATTGCCTCGGAAACGTGGGGCGTCGAGTAATGGTCGCGTATTCCAACCTCTGGAATCCTTCTGCTTTGACATCGATCGGATGCGCCACTAACGCATCGCTCTCGCAAGCCACAGAAAATCCGTTCCCGCATTCTTGCCCGTCGCGGCATTGCCGTCTCGATTTGCCCCCGCCCGTGACAAATGGCTGGGCGGTCAGCGCGATTTAGTGAGGCATCAAAATCCAATGTCACCAATTCTAGCGAATTACATTGGTGTTCTGCTCCTCGGCGGCTTACTGGGTGTGCTGGGTCAAGGGGTCAGAACTATCGTTGGATTAAAAAAGATCGCCGACCAAGCCGAGACGCAGAACGTCGGGCAATACGACCTTTTCCTCGCTGGACGGCTGTTTGTGAGTTTATTCATCGGCTTTATCGCGGGAGCAGCGGCAGCCTTTTTCACAATCAATGTCAGCGACCAAATGCAACTCACCGGCAATACGCTGACGGGAATTGCTATGGCCGGATATGCGGGAGCCGACTTTATTGAAGGGATTGCAAGCCGATTTACCAGCAGCACATCCAATACAGCCAATTCCAGGATCAAGAAAAATCTGCAAACGCCGCCGACTGAGCCATCAGTTGGAAGAATACCTCGGACTGTTACCCCAGACATCGTGCAGCCGCGCGCTCCTGCGCCCGCGACCTTCAATCAAGCCGTCGTAGACGCCTGCTCTTCTTTTAGTCTGCGCAACGCGGCGGACGTTAACGGAGTCTTTGCCGGACGAGGCGGATTCTTTGCCTGGTATAACGCCAATCTAAGTACCACAAGTGCGTTTCAGCACCGCGGAAAAGCGCAGAATACGGCGCTCATAAATCAACATTTCAGTCAGTTCTGGGACCATATCCCAATCACATTCGGGGTTCCAGATATTTCGATGATCGAGTTCTGCGCCCTGATGAGCGTCAATATTCAAGAAACCACCGGCGACCTTACAGCTGCCCCGGAAGAGGTGAACGGTCAAACTGGCCCTCACCCAGGTCTTGCTTACGCGTTCGACATTATCCCGGGTCTGAAAGATTCGTATAATATTGCGCCCAATATATCATGTTACGCTTTATTCAAGGATTTCTACTTTCTGAAGCAGCACGGCGACCTCGCTGGGTCTGCAGTGATTCTAAATAATCCCGGCGGTATCGATCCTGCCTGGGCAGGTCAGAGTTGGCCAGCTTCCTATCAATCGACACGCCCGGTTGCAGCGATCAATGGCTTCGTTATGGAGGCTGATTTTTACAAGTTTCGGGGAAGAGGCATTATTCAGACGACTTGGCGCTCCGATTATAAATACTTGATCAGCTACATCCTGAGCAGCGCCGCAACTAGCAATCCGACTCTTTCCGCGTTAGCCAATCAATGGCTTTCGGCAACTCAAGGCCTGACCGGCGACGCGCAGCTCGATGCTATCGCAACAATCACCACGAACGACGATTGGGACCAAGCGTTTGCGCTGCCGTTGTTGCTTGCCACCGGCGTGGCGATCGACAACACGCACAAGGGCAACTACCTCACGCTGAGCCGCAATGCCACGGTTCTTCAAGCCGCGAAATCAACCCCAGGCTCGTTGCTCTATATGGCCGGCAAAATTAACGGCGGCAGTTACCCGACAACTGTGGCGCCCATGATGCAAGCGATGATGTGCGCCGTAGCGAGCCTGGCTCCTTCGAGCGTTGCCGCTATTCAGCGTCAACCGCGGCGGTTGGGGGCGTAGAGGCCGGGACAAATATGTGGCGATCGATTGACCAGTGCGTGTCGCAAAGGTCGTTCGGCCAGAGACTTAAGTGCAATGCAGTTGGAACGACCAACTTAATATGAAGCAAGTGGACAAGCCTTCCAAACCTAAACGGCCGATTGGCGAGCGGAAGGGCTCGCGTGCAACGGGAGCAAGTCAGATGCAAGAGCCGCGTCAGATTTTGCCCGGCAGCGCCAAGAAGGGCGCTCCCGGCGCAACTCTCATGGCCAAAACCAGCGGTGCTGAGACGATCGAAGTCTCGGTCGTACTGGTTCGCAAGAATGCCGTCGTACATGACGACATTCAAAAGCACGTGCTGATGAAGCCCCATGAGCGGCCGAACGTAGATCACACCGCATTCGCAGAGCGATATGGAGCGAGCTCAGACGCGATTACCGCCGTGCAATCTTTTGCCGCGAGATATGGGCTGAGGGTCACGAATGTCGACCAGCGCCGCCGGGTGATCAAGCTTTCCGGATGCGTATCTGACATGGAAGCAGCCTTCGGCACGACCCTTTATGACTACGCTGCCCGTGGACGCAAATACCGAGGCCGACAGGGTCCACTGATTATACCTGCCGCGATTGCTGGGCACGTTGAAGCTGTAATGGGTCTCGACAATCGGCCGATTGCGAAGCCGAGATTGCGATCTCGCGCCGCTCAAGCGGCATATTTTCCCAATGAACTAGCAAAAATGTACAAGTTCCCGCCGGGAGACGGAAGCGGGCAGACCATTGCGTTGATCGAACTTGGAGGCAATTACGACACGAATGATCTAAGTACCTATTTTGCGGAAGCCGGCCTAACAAAATCTCCTTCCGTGCAGGCTGTCAGCATCAGTCAAGGCGTACCCGTGCCGTACGGCCAAGACGTCAATAGTGATACCGAAGTGATGCTCGATATCGAGGTCGCCGGTGCCATGGCGCCAGGCGCGACCATCATTGTGTATTTCGCCGAAAACACCGATCAGGGTTTCTACGAGGCGGTCTCGGAAGCGGCGCACCATCCATCTACGACAGCGGTATCCATTAGCTGGGGATCGCCCGAAAAAGACTGGACCGAGCAGTCGATGGACGCATGGTCCTCGCTCGGGCAGAGCGCTAGCCTTCTAAACGTACCAATTTTCGTCGCTGCCGGCGATCACGGTTGCACGGATGAGGAACCCTCCGATACCGGTTATGACGGTCAGCTCCATGTAGATTTTCCTGGGACGTGCGCAAACGGCGTCGCGTCCTGTGGTGGGACTAGTATCCAGGTCGCTGCCGGCGCCATCACGAACGAAACGGTGTGGAACGAAGGCGACGGCTGGGCGACCGGGGGCGGCGCGAGCACGCATTTTCAGATCCCGTCGTGGCAAAACGGCATCAGCGCAGATGGGCACACTCATTTGCTTATGCGCGGTGTACCGGACATCGCTGGCGACGCGGACTCGAACACTGGCATCAAAATTCGGGTCGAAGGCGCTGACAGCGTCAGTGGAGGGACAAGCGCGGTTGCGCCGCAATGGGCCGCTCTAACGGCGATTTTAAGTCAAAATTTGAAAAGGAATGCCGGCTTCTTCATTCCACTGCTCTATGCGAACGGAAAGTCTGAGGCGACAAATGACGTGACGTCCGGTAATAACAGCGTCTTTGGCGTGAATGGTTTTACGTCGCGGGCAGGCTGGGACGCCTGCACCGGCTTGGGATCGCCGGATGGCGCAAAACTTCTTTCGCTGCTGTCTGGTTCTTCATCGACGGTTGTCGCGGGGCCAATAGCGGGCAGCACTTCGCCGACTGCACCGACGCTCCTTCCGGGATCGCCCTCCGGTGGAGGGAGCGTTCCGGCGGGAGGCGTATCAAACCGCACCAGCAAACCATTCGATCCGGTTGCGGCCGTGTTGTACGGGCAATTCGTCCAGGCGGCCTACACTATGTACGGCAACGCGCCAAACAATCCCACGCCGCCGCAATCTTCTGATTTTCTTCCGGGCTATCGACTTTCGGCCTGGGTTCAAATGCAAGATTTCATCATCGGATCGACCGGCCTTAAATTCTACGGCTTTATCGCCCAGAGCCTCGCCGATCCTAACCAATTTGTTCTGGCCATTCGCGGAACCTCGAACGCAGTGGAATGGTGGGACGATGCCAACGCCGCGATAAAAATCCCGTTCAAAGACCCGGGCTGCGGTTTGGTCGGAAGCGGGTTTGCGCACATTTACGACACGCTTGAGGTGGTTGAATGCCGAACGAGCGCATCGGGCGCGGTCGCCGCGGTTCGCTCGCTGAAGCCGGTTGGCGGTTTTGCCCAGCAGGTCTCTACGCTTGTCCAGCGTCATGCTGCCGCGAACGCGCGCGTTCCAGGCCTGCCACAAACGAGCAATGTCGCGATCACGGGGCACAGTCTCGGATCCGCGCTTGCAACGCTCTACGCCATGGATAATGCGCGCAACAACGTCGTCCAGAACCCGCTTATCTGCACATTCGCATCCCCGCGAGTCGGAGACGCGACGTTCGTTGCAGCGTTCAATGCGCTCGGGCTAACATCGTGGCGCGTCGTGAACAGACCTGACCTCGTCCCGCAATTACCGCCGACGAGCTTCGGGTTTTCCGATATCGATACGCTGCAGCAGTTCGACTCGACCGGAAAAGTGAAGCCGTCCCTCGGCTGTTGGCATGCGCTCGCTACGTATCTCAGCCTGATTGATCCGACACTGCCGCCGGATTCCACCTGCGCGGTGACAACAACCGCAGCCGCAAAAAGCGATGTGGTGCAAAGCAGTTCGACGAGCTTCTCCCTTCCGGGAGGCGCAGTCACGATCAATATCAATATTGGCGCGAGGGACAGCGCATGAATTAGGGCTGAAGGAATTCGGCGTACAAATCACTTCGATGCTCGGGGGTATCTATTCAAATGTGGCGTTGGTCGCGTAAGGGTTCAGTTCGATCTGAGGTCTGGCTCGCGTCGTTTGGCTTAGCGCTTTCTTTGGTACTTCCGATAGCGGCGCATGCCGTCGATCTAAAGCCCAAGAATTTTTCGCTGAACGTTTTGGGCGTACCGGTCGAAATCCCCGTGACAATATCTTTTAGCGCCCAATCGAAGGGTGACGGAATTGTCTTGCAGGTACATGCGCAAGGGAATCTAAAAGATATTCAGGACAAAGCTTTGATCATTGCTCGGGGCCTCCCAGTGCCGAGCGACAACTGTTCTCACAATGGGCTCAATCCGGTCGTCAACAGCATCGACAGCGCTTCAATCACGCCCACAGGTAAGACGGTAGTAGTGGCGATAGCCGGACACGTTACAGCCTGGGCCTGTGAGCATCCGTTGGGCGCGACCGTAAAGACGATCGTCGGCTCGGATACTGTAACTCTGTCAGCACCGATCGAAATCCAGGTGGTCGATCAAGGCCAGATCGGCGTGCAACTTGCCGGAACCGTAACCGCAACGCCTCAGCATGCTCTGACGGCGGAGGTCACCAACCTTTTGGCGGTCGATATCAACGCGCTCATGACGACGGCGCTGGCCAAGGCGCTCGACGCAAGCGGAGCAAGAGCAAGTTTGCCGGCTTTGCCCGGACTGGTTTTGACCGCGCGGGAAGCGCAGTTTTCCAAGGATGGGACTGTCCTGCTAGCCGACGCGGATGGCACAGCGCATATGGGTAACGTGGCGTTCAACGCGCTGCTCGACCTGATGAGTAAATGAGGCCTGCGTGGAGGTCGATTGATCCGAGGACAGCAATGAAGCGGTCTCACCTCGCAAAATTGTTTAGCACATTTGGAATCGTGCTCATCGTCATCAGCTTGAACACCTTTATTGCGAGCCAGGGCGAGCACGCCATATTCGACATTCCTCTCATTAGCGACGAGCGCCCGGCAATGTCCTTCTTTGGACTGCTGATGGGGAGCGTTCTTCTGTTCCTGATGAGCATTGCCGGTTTTCTCTACGCCCGTCGGACAACGGGCAAGTGGCCCGCAAGAATCCCAGCTGTGTGGCTTCAAGGCCTCAACCCCAACGCGATTGAGAGCAAAGTCTTTCAGGCCGCTATTTTGTTCCTCTTTGTCGCCGTGCCACTAGCCTGCTTCATACATTTCATCAATATCGTATGGATCTCCAAACTGTGCGTGCTTGGATCATCCGCGGAGCCCGTACCGGTATCGAGCAGCTGGTTTGGCGGCATTCCCGGCGCGGACAATCAAATACGATTGGTGGCCAACCTCTCGCAGGAAGATAAGTGCGCCGGCGGCATCCAGGTCTTTCCCGGCTGGGAGTTTTCACTATTGTGGCTGTCCACCGGCATATCATTGATCATGACGCTGTTATTCCTGGTGCAAATCGTGCATCCTGCGCAAACGCGTAGGCGTGGAGAGAGTTGAACGGACTTTGGGGTTCGCCGGCTAGGCTGCCCACCCAGATACTTCACTCTGATGCTTAATGCGATGTCGGTGGCGGCGGGACGCCACAGCTTCAATACCCTGAACGTAAGTTGGGACTGTTGAAACCCTGTCACTGCAAGTGGTAAGGCGCCTCATTTTGATACCGCCGCCGCGGCCGACTTCAGGGCGGAAATATTGCTTTACGAAGCTGCAGTAGCTACCGCTACGCGCGCGCGGCGTGTAGCGAACTTTCATAGACCGTGCCGCTTCCAGAGAGCTTCGATTTCCCCTTCCGGCACGAACTCGCCGCGCCGGGCTTGTTCGAGCCCTTCGCGAATGGCCGCTCGTGTCTCGTCATCGAGGGCCACGACCGGCGTTTCCTCCGCCATCGACAACACCGCGACGGCGACCGCATCCTGATCTTCCGCAGGAAGCCCGCGTGCTTTCTCGATCGCTTTTTCGAGTAACTTCGTCATACCGGCCATTATGCCAAATCCCTCATAAGCATTAGTGAGCAAGGCGCTCCCGCACGTCCGCAGCCCGCAGCCCGTTCGTCGCGGAGGCCCAGGTCGCTGTTGTCGTGATCTTCCATGAGTTTCACGACGTGCTCGAAATCGGCTTGCCGCTCCGGCGGCCAAGTCAGCACGCGATTGAGCAGTTCCTTGAACTGGCCTCTTGTCATCTCAGCAGTATAGCATATTGGCCCCAATTGAGAACGGCCGAGACGTGGCAACGAGGCCGCACCGCTCCTTCTCGCGCTGTTGGGCGCAGCCTGATCGGCGGTGTATCTTCGGAGTCAAAGCGGTAGACGAAGGTGACGCGGCCTTCAGTCTGCTTCCAGCGCGGCTCACCCAACCAAGAATCGAGAACGGATGCCGCTGTCAAGGAAACAGCGATTTTACCGCCATCAGTTTTGCGTCACGTTGCGTGACGCGAGGGTCAGAGCCCCGATCCGCAGCAGCGGCATGTCGCTGCGGCCGGAAGCGGAAAATACAGCGAGCCCGAATTGGAATTCCGACGTCGCATTATTGACGGGCTTTTGCCTGTCGAACCACTCTTGCGCGACCGCCGATACGTTCGCAAGGAACGCAGGGTCGGTGGCGCCTTCAGTGGATTGCGGCGGCAACAGGCTGATCGGAATCTGGGTCGCCGGCACCAGCGGCGTATCCGGCACCAGCTGGTAGCTGTAGCCCGTTTCCAGCTTCGTCAGCACGGGCTGGACGAAGGTCACGCCGGCCCCGGGGGCGAGCAGGCTGCCGAAGAATGCCGTGATCCAGGCGCTGATCGGTTCGGCGCCGCTGGCGCCCTGGTCGATCGGGTAGCTTGCATAGTCGAGCAGCGGCACCAATGGATCGGCGAAACGCGCCTCGGCAGTGGCAAACTCGAAGACCGAATTCGTCGTTACATTGGCGTCCGGCGAGAGATGGCGATTGCGCACGACCTGGACCGAGGCCAAGCCGTTTTGCAGCGCGAATAGATCGAGCGGCGCGAAGCCGACATTGCGTTGCGCAATCAACAGCGCGGCCTCGTAGGGCAGGATTTCCGGCAATGTCCGGTTCCGCGCATCCGCCCGCAGCATATAGCGGTAGCGCACCTCGCCGGTGCTCGGATTTGAATCGATGATGGTCGCGGCATAATCGGCCGGATCGATCCCAACCAAGGCGAGCGGCAGGAAATTCGCCACCGGGGCGCCGTCCTGCATAAAGCTTTGCGGCCGAATGTGGACGATCGCCTCGGGTGGATCGGACGTTCCCGGCTCAAGCGCGATTTCAAAGCGGTACACGATCCGCGGCGGCGCCGCGGCGACAAGCCTCGCCTGCAGATGTTGATCGGCCCAGGCTTGGTAAGCGTCGGCGACGCCCGTCACGACCGTTTGCAGCGCGGCAACCGCATATTCGGCGTTGATGAAGTCGGGCGTATCGGCCTGCGTCTTGCCGTTGATCGGCCGCAGATAGGATTCCAAGTCGCGCGACACCGCGGGATAGATCGCGACGAATTGCGCGAGCGCGGCATAGAGCGTGTCTTCCGGCGTCGCGGCGAACGCATTGAGGCCGGCGGCCGGACGGTTGAACTCGACTTGCGCGATGATCGTATCCTGCGCCGCCTGATTGTAGAGATAGCTGAACTCGTAGTCCCAGAACTTCAGGTCGGCGGGCGACTGCGCGGCATTGGCGTTGGGGTTGCCGTTTTGATCGACGAGCGAGGTGGTTCCGGTCTGCGCGACGACCGTGGCCGGAGTCGGCAAGGCGCGCAATGCCACGGGAATGGCGAAATCGTCGCCCTTGGCCGGCATGATCGGCGTGAAGTAGGGACCGGTGAGGAAAGTGATCCAGCTCGACTGCTCGTAGTTCTCGATGCCGGGAACGCCGTGGATGTTATGCTCCAGATGCGAGAGCGCATAGCTGAGCTTGAGCTGCACATAGGCCTGCTCCTCCGCCGAACGCGAGGTGAACAGGAAAGCCAGCGTGCTGGCGTCGCTGGCGTCGCCCTGCAGCGGAATTTTCGCGGTCGACATCGCGAAATTACCGTTCGGATTGCGCGCGTCGATCGGCGGCGTGGTCAGCACGCCGAGCGGCTGGCCGAACAGCCGCGGCGCCGTGACGCCCGCCGGCAACGGCGGCGTATACTTCGCCTTGCTGACCGGCAGCACCATAACGCAAGTCAGCGTGTTGGCATTGCTGAGCCGCCGCAGCAGCGCCTGTTCGAGCTTGTCGACGGCGGCGGCGCGCAAGTCGGTCTGCGCCGGCTGATCGAGCACCGACGCCGCGGTCGAGGCGATGGCCGCCGCCAGCGTCTTCTTGTGTTGCAGCATGCGCGCGAGATAACCGAGATCCGGACCGACCGGGCCGGTTTCCTTCAATCCCAACAGCCGGTCGAGCACGAAGGTCGGCGTCGAGTAGCTTGCGGAGAGGAAATCGTCGATCGCGGTCAGGCACTCGGCGAGCCAGGCATTCGGATCGGCGCTGGTGAACATGGTCGCCACCGGTTCGCCGTCCGGATATGGCGAGCCCGTTACGTAACGGTTGATGGCAACCGTCAGCGTTTGCAGCGCGCTCGCAATCGGCAGCGGCGCGTAATAGCGCGGATCGTTGCCGATGCTGAAATTGATGCCCTGCGGCGACGAACCGGTCGGCACGGCCATGCGGACCGCCCATACCGTATAGGCGCGCGCATTGTTCGGCTGATCCGGCTCGGCCGAGCTCGTGCCGATGCGCATGCGCCAATTGGCGCTGACGAAGGCCGCCTCGAACTGTGCGGCGAACAGCGTAAGCGCGACCGGGTAGTCAGGTTCCGCCGGCGGATCGGCAGTCGCCGCCTTCGGCGTCGGCAGTGCGCCGTCCACCGGGATCGAAGACGTGACCTTCAACCCGTCGGCGAGCCCGCGCAGCGCCGGATCGACCAGGAGACCAATCCTGGCGAAGCTCAGTTCCAGTTCCAGCCTGATGATGTCCTTGGCCGGCGCGACCTTGGTGAGGTCGATCGGCAGGCTGATCTTGGTCTCGCCCGGCGCCGGCGCGGAATTGCCTGCCGCGCGCGCGGTCAAATACAGCACCACCGCATTGACGTAATCGAGAATGCTTTTGCGCGCCTGATCCGGCAGCGGCTGCTCGGCATCCGCCAGCAATGCATTGCGCAGCGACATCGTGACCGCCGGCCCGGTCAGGCCCGGGATGCCGAGCGGCGTGTAATCCTGATTGAGCTGAAAGTAGATCAGCGTGTACTTGGCGAGGTCGTTGACCGCATTGCGCTGCCACACCGGCATGTCGTCCATGGCGCGCACCGCATTCAAATGCCGGCTGCGTTGCGTCGTGCTCGGATTATAGGGCGTGCTGTCGAGATTGAGTTTGATATCGAGCGACGGCGACCCGGCTGAGCCCGAATAGACGTAAGCCCGCGTGGTGTTGGGCCATTGATCGAGCGGGATCGGCCGATCAGGATAAAAGATCGGCGACGGTAAGCCGCCGAATGGCGGCGGATCGCTTGGCTGCGGCATGCTGAACGGATTCGGCGTGCGGTTGCCGAACAGATCCTGCCAAGCCAGACGGAACTGCAGTATGCCGCCGATGCCGACATAGGGATTGGCGCCGACCGGCGGCAGGCCCGATTGGACCGGTGGCGTCGCGGCATTGACGTTGGCCGAGTTGGTGAAGCCGAGCGCCTGATCGTACAGCAAATTCTGATCGGCCGACGGCGCAGCGTGCCGCGCCACGAGTTTGCGCACCCGGCGCTTCGTTACGACTGCGCCAGGCGGCGTTGCCGGCGGATCTTTCGGGCCGAATGCGGCGCTGTCGACGCTCGCCTTGAAGAAGGCATTCGCCTCGATGCCGGCCGACAGCAACTGATAAAGCTGCAGCATGGTCGCATTGGCATAGGCCTTGATCTGGTCCGGCGTCGGGTTGGCAGGTAGTTGCGGCGGCGTATCGCCGTGTTCGCGCTCGAGAGCAAGCCCGGCATTGCCGAGGCCGAGATTGGGCTGGGCATCGTAGCTGAGCGGGTCGATCTTGATCGTGTGGTCGGCAAACAATCCCCGCACCGCACGTGCCTGATACGCCAGCGCGGAGAGATCGGCGGCGTAATAAGCCGCCATCGACGGGAAAGTACGGCCCGGTCCGGTGCTGGTAACCGCGTAGGTAAACGGCGGGATGCGGAACACATTGAGCGTCGCGACCGCAACGCCGGGATTGAAATTGGCGATGTCGGCCTTGGTGATGCGCGGCGTCACGCCTACCGAATAATAGTCGGCGAGCATTTGCAGCGGATCTTTGCCCTCGCCGACTTCGTTCGGCTGCAGCTGGCGATACAGGCCGGCGATCGGTATCGGCGCGCCGGTTGTCAGCAGCGCGTTCGGATTGCTGCGCACCAGCGTGCCGATGTCGACGCCATAGAACGAAGCGATGTCGGAAAGCGTCGCCTGGCTGGCGAGCGTCTGGCTGTCGGTCGGCGTCGACAGGCCGGAAAAATCGACGATTGCCGTTTTCGGATCGATCGGATCGGTCGTGACCAGCGCGTTGATAGCGTTGAACATGCGGCCGCCGCTCGGATAGGTGCTTTCGCGTTGCAGCGCAACCACGAGCGTCATGGCGGCAATGCCGCTGTCGTCGAACAACGCGGCGGGCAGACCGGCACCATCGGCCAGCAACTGATAGAACAGGTAGGTGCCGCCGGAATTAACCGTGCTCAGCTCCCACAGCATCTTGATGAACTCGGCCGGGGAATTGGCGATGCCGGTCGGTTGCGGCGCGGCCACCGCGGCTGCGCGCGGCGCCGCCGGCGGATTGGTTTCGGTCGACAGATTCGATTGCACGATGAACGCCAGGAACTCGCTGTCGGCACGGCTGGTCAGGCTTTGCGAACCGTTATTCACGTCGGCATAAAGCAGGAAAATATTGCTGACGATGGATTCGCCCTCGCTCGCCATTGCGGTCAAAAGCCGCTCCAGCAAGACCGCGTCGGAGGGATTCGGGCCGATGATCTCGTAAGCGAAAGGCGCCAGCGGACGCGCCGGCGTTCCCGGATTGCCCGGGCCCGGCGGCACGATGCTGTTGGCGTCGGGCCGCGCCGGCGCAGGATCGGCATCCTGCGCCAGACGCTTGATGCGGAAATCGACCCGCACCGCGAAGGCGAAATCCTCGACCGGCTGGAAATTGGTGATGCCGGTCGCCGGATCGGTGGTGCTGACGCTCGGCGCAAGCACCGGCAGATATTTGCGCAGTTCGGCCACCGTCGGGATCACGGTCGCCAACATGGCCTGGCGCCGTTCGATGGCGCGCAACAGCCCGCTCGACAGCGCCCAGAGCACGGGCTTGGGTTGCGGATTGGCGGCGGCCTCGGCCTGCGCCAGCGCCTTGTTCGCGGGCGGCTTGGTGACTGCGAGCAGGCTGTCGATGCCGGAAGTCATCCACGGCGCGTAAGACGCCATGCCGTAACGGCGCGGCGCCAGATTCGTCTCCGGCTCGGCGGCGAGTACCGGGACCTTCGGCATGTAGCCGTTACTGCGCGCCCAGGTCAGCACATCGGCAAGCAGTTGCTTGACACCGGGCGTATTGTCGGGCGCCGGTCCGATACTGATCGACACGCTGGTTCCGGCGCCAAGCGTGAGCCAGCCGAAGTCTGTCACATTCGGCCGCGCCAAGGTGAATGTTTGGCCGGGATTCTTCTCGGCAAGCGGAAATTGCTGGCCGGTGAGCTGATAGACGCCGTAACCATTTTGCTGCGTCGGCCAATACGGCGCGCCGTATAAGAAGTTGCTCGGCAGATTCAGCCCCGGCGCGACCGGCAGGCGCATGCCGTGCATCATGTAACGCGCCGCCATGGCGGCGATCTGGCGCAGCGTGCCGGTGCGCAGAATCGCGGGCCACAACACGTTCTCCGGCAGCACCGTGAGGCCGGGCACGGCGAAACGCAGCGTCGGATCGACCTGGAACAGACCGGCCACTCCGAGAGTAGCGGCCGTCAGGAACGACGGCAGCGGCACGTGGAACAGGTCGAGCACGCTCTGCACCGTGTCGCCCGCCGCCGTTTTGTAGCTGAAGACCGGCGCCGAAGCGGGGGACGCTCCGATGGTGAGCACCACTGCCGGCATCAACAGGCCAGCGAGCGTATAGAGCACGGTCTGCTGCGACAGGACCGTGATGCTGACATGCAGCCCCGCGGCGATGGCGGTGAAATCGTCGCCGATCTGCGTCGTGTAAGTGCGGGTATCGGAGGGACTGAGCGCGATCGTGATGACGACGCCGGCGCTGATGAGGTTGTTGCGGTCGGCGTTGACCAGAATAAGGTCGGACGGCTGCGTGGTCCAGCGGCCGCCGCCGCTCGGATCGCTGTAGCGCGCCGCGATCGACGCCAGCGTATCGGCCGATTGCACCATATACGGAATACCGGCAATGCTGACGGTCTGGTTGGCGGCGAGCGGATAGTCGAGATTGGCCGTTACCAGAGTCTGCGCGGTGAGCTGGTCTGGCAATTGATTGTTCGCCCAGTCGACGATCGATTGAATACTGGTCTGGGCGGTAAGCTCATAGGCGAAGTCGTCGAACGCATCGATCGCGCTCTGCACCAATTGCCGCGCCAGCAAGATGAAGTAGTCGACCAGGATCGACGCCGCCATCGGCTCCGGCGGCGCATCGGCGGCGCGCGCCTGCGGCGCCGGGCCCTGCTCGGCCGCGACATTGGCGGCGACCGAATTGAAGATATCGCGCAGCGTGGTCTGATAGCTCGTCGTCGAGCTGACATAGGCGTCGAACGCGATCGTGACGTCGCCGCTGTCGGCGCCCGCGGCCGGCGCCGTGAGCGACAGGAAGGCGAAAGCGGGGAAGATCGTCGCGCCGGCTTGCAGCTGGTCCTGTCGCGCTTTCGGCAAGGTCCAGTCGCCGGCGGAGACCGTCACGGTGAAATTCGCCTTGATGAAATCGGTGAGTTGCTGCGCGGTGAACGGCGTCACATTCGGATCGGACAGCGCCTTGAGGATGCCCTCCAATAACGGACGCGACGTGCTGCCGGCCGGCGTCGGCGGGAAGTTTTCCGAGCCCTGTTCGGGCTGCACGCTCGACAGGATCCAGGGCAATAGCGGCGCGCACAGCTTGCCGAACGACGTGTTCGAGCCGTCGCCGTTGCCGTTGACGTCCGGCGAATCCATCGCGAACAACAGAACGAACGCGCCCTCCTGCAAGTCATAACCGACGCCCTCGCGCGCCAGCACCGTAAACTGCGGCACGGCCGTAAGCTCGATCGGCTGCGTGGCGCCGAACATCGCCAGCGCCGGACGGGTGAAGTCGAGCCGCAACGGCACGTGCGCGATGCCGAGCGCGTGCAGCGTGCGCGCGACAAGCTGTGGCGCGTCGTCCCACGGCGCCAGTTGGTCGCTGCCGATCGTCAATTCGACCGCTATCCTGGTGGAGAACGAGAAGTGGATGCTGAACGAGAAAATGCCGAGATCGATCTTGATGCTGACGCTGACGGACACATAAGCCGACACGCCGAGCGGAATCTTGCGGAACGATTCGTAGGAAATGCTGGCGACGATCTGCACCACGAGGTTGACGTCGGCCTTGATGATGACGAAGTCTACGGTGCCGTAGAGCTTGCCGATGATGCCGAACGAACCCGACAGCTTGAAATAATAGTCGCCCTGCACCTCGGTCGGATTGCCGGAATTGCCGATCTGGTACGGATGCCAGGCGGCAATGGTGCCCTCGATGATGCCGAATACAGTGATCGAGAAGCCGGCCTTGAGAATGCCGGCATCGATATATTTGCCGACGCCGAGCTGCGCGCCCAAACCGAACACGATGACCGGATGGAACGTGCCCTTGGTGGTGGTCGGCAGGTTCGGCGCGGTCGCATTCGACAGCTCGCCGAAATAGAAACCCGCCGAGCCGAGCACCGGAACGCCCATGATGATGGCCTGGGCGGTAAACGACACGGAAAAGTCGAGATTGTAAGGGAATCCGAAATCGATCAGGAAGTCGCCATTGGTGTAGATCTGCACGCCGATCACCGGCAGCGTCACCGCGAACGCGCCGAAGTCGAGATTGCGCAGGACCGAAGGCAGCGTGAATTCGATCTGGTAGCAGCCGATGTCGTCGGTGATCTTCTTGTAGAGGACGTCGATCACCAGCCCGTCGAGCACCTTGACCTTGTCGCCCTTGAGCGCAAGGCGAAGCCCGTAGAGATCGGGATCGTTGAACACGACCATCAGATCGAAGGCGTAGTTGTTGGTCGCCGGGATTTGCAGCACGCCGAAATGCATCGCGGCGAGCCAGTCGGAGGCGCGGTTGTAGTAAGGCTGGCCGGGCTGCTGCTGGCTCGGATCGAACGGGATGCCGGCGCCGTCCGACGGCGGGATATTCGCCAGCGCGTCGATGACCGCCTTGGTCGAGTCGAAGGCTCCGGGCTGGTAGATCGCAACGCGCTGACCGAGCGCAAGCAGATAGAGATGGAAGAATTCGTTGCCCTGCCCGGGCACGGTCGGCATGTCCTTGACGTCTTGGCCGTCGCTGCCCGGGTTGAACAGCGGGGTGTCCTGCAGGCCGGGAACGCTGGTGCTGCCGTCGATTGACAGCGTCACTTTGCCGTCGATCTGCTTGAAGTTGATGCCCTTGATGGTGAGGATGCCGAGATCGATCGGCGACGGCAGCGAATAGCTGGCGCTGACGCGGCTCTTTGCGTCCTTCTTCAGGTCGAAGATGATCGACAGGCCGTTGAGCGAGATCTGGTTGAGGATGTCCCATGGCGACGGCAGCGTGAAATACGGGTCGCCGAGCATGTCGACCAGCGCCGTGATCAGCGACCCGACGGTCCAGCCGCTGAGCGAGAAGGTCACGGTTTCGTTGGTGAAACTGTAGGCGGCGCGGAATCCGTTCCACGCCATCCACAGCACTTGGCTGTCCTCGCCGGCGACGACCAAGGCGCGCATCTCGTCGGTCATCGGCAGGCGCAAATGCGCGCTGTCGGCCTCGGCCGGGCCGAAGCGATAGCCGATCTCGACGGTGGCGCCGATCCAATCGATGGCGATCGTGGCGATCACCGAACCGGCGAATTCCTCGCCCGGCTTGCGGTTGGCGTCGTAATTCAGCCCGATATCGGCGAGCGTATCGACGGCAATCGAGTCCGTCAGTTGGAAATTCCAGCTGATCTTGCCGGACACCTGATAGGACGATTTGTCGGCCGGCGGCTCGGCCGCAAATCCGCGCGGCACCACGATCTCGCTCACCGGCCGCACCGGGCTGCGCCAGCGTAACGGTGAATTGGTGCCGCCGACATGGCGCGCCGGACGCGTCGTCGCCAACAGCTGCGCGCGCGTTTGCGTCGTCGATGTCGGGATTTTCGCGTCGATGCTGAAGGCCTCGATGGTCAAGTCGCCGGGCAGGAAGGATGGCAGGTCGTAGGCGCGGAAAAATTCGTCGAGCAATTGCGATACCGGCAGCGGCTGCGCCAGCGCCGCCGCGAGCTGCCACAACGGCGGCGTGGCACCGCCGTCGTAGTCGACGCTCACATTGGCGGCGAGATCTCCGATAATGATTTGCCCGTCGATCGAGCCGGTATAAACCGTCTTGCCCTTTTGCTCCGGCGTGGTGTTTGGCGTGCTGGCGCCGAGCTTGAAATTCATGCCGGCCAATTGAATGAGCGGCTGGCCCGACGGTCCTTCGATGAAGGGCACATCGACATCGACATCCACGGTGAAGCCGAGCGAATAGGCCTTCTGGCTCGTCTGCACCGAAACGAGAATATCGGAAAACGTGACCGCAACCCCGTTCGGCATCCCGATCGCGCCGCCGGTGATGCCGTTCAACACGTCGTCGAGCGACGCCTTGCCGTCGAAGGAGCCGGTAATATTGAGGTCCTGGTCGATAGTGATTTCGAACAATCCGCCCGGCTTGTTATCCTGGGTGCGAAAAATCTCCGGGAAAAGCGTGAAGGTCGCGACGAAGCTGATGAAATTCTTCCGCTGCTGCGGCAGCAGTGGATTCATCATCGTCCAGGTGAGTGAGAACGCGTCGATCTCGAACTGTTGGTTGTTAGCGGGATCAGTGAACAGCAGGATTGGGCTACCCTGCACGCTGCCGAGTAACGCGCCCAATGTTCCGATCCCGGGCGTCGGCTGCAGCGGACCGGAAATACTGAACCCTTGCATCTCGACGCTGGCGAGATACTCCTGCAGCACCGGGGGCACGAACTCGAAATAGCTGCGACCAGCCATCAGTTCGAGAACCGCGGCGGGCGTGATCGGATGCTCGCTATCGACAGCCGCG
>Ga0074044_10001331_pt1 | contig 22496 bp, 19 predicted proteins | sample BogForMeECP23OM1_FD_94443 | JGI IMG/M metagenome (GOLD analysis project Ga0074044, IMG submission 94443) | Bog forest soil microbial communities from Calvert Island, British Columbia, Canada - Bog Forest MetaG ECP23OM1 | ecosystem: Environmental > Terrestrial > Soil > Wetlands ... | reverse complement strand
TGGGAGCGGACGCGGTTGCGATCGGACCAAATCTTGCGGCGGCCGAATCGCAAGGCCCCTATCATCTGATCGTGGAATCGGTCGGCGGGTCAGCCTTGGGCGCCGCGCTCGGGATGCTCGCGCACGGCGGGACTTGCGTGCTGCTCGGCACCACCGAATCGGCCAAGACCACCTTCGACGCCGACAGGTTCTATCATTCCGGCGGCACGACGCTTTATGGCCTGGCGCTGGCGTATGAGTTTCAGCGCGAGTTGCCCAGCGTGGGGCTGACGCATCTCGCGCAGCTCGTCGCGGAGGGCAAACTCAAGCCCGCGATTGAGGTAACGGCGCCGTGGACCGAGATCGCCGATATCGCCTCCAGCCTGATGGAGCGCCGCTACAGCGGCAAAGCGGTACTGACGTTTTGATCTTCACCGCCGAGGCGGTATGAGCGGCAAAATCGTAGCGCGATGGCAGGACTGGTCGGGCAAAGGCATCGAGCATCTTGTTTTGCGCGAAGAGCCGGATGAGATCGCCGCGGAGGCGGTTGTCGTAGGAGCTATCGACGACGATACCTTCGCGGCACGCTATCGGATCTGCTGTGACGGGTCATGGCGAGTAACTACATTAAAGGTCGGCCAAATCGGCGATGGCGGCGCCGTTGAACTCACCAGCGATGGGGCAGGCCATTGGGTCGATTCGTCGGCGACTCCGCAACCGCGGCTCAAAGGTGCGATCGATATCGACATATCGGTCACTCCCTTCACCAACACGCTGCCGATCCGCAGGTTGCGCCTGCAGGTTGGCGAGTCGCGGGAAATCCTCGTCGTCTATGTACAATTGCCGGGGCTCACCGTCACCACCGATCGGCAGCGCTACACCTGCCTCGAACAGGGCAGGCTCTATCGCTATGAATCCCTGGACAGCGACTTCACTCGCGATATCGAAGTGGACGGTGACGGGTTGGTCGTAACCTATCCCGGACTCTTCCGTCGAACACTGTAGAGACTGGGCTCCAATTCAAGAGCCAGCACGCACAAGTTTGATCGCGTGTTCGGGGCAGGCGGCGACGCATAGGCCGCATGCGTGACAATTGTCCGCGTTGACGGCGAAGGCCTGCCGATTGCCGTGCACCCAGGCCTTGATGCGCGAGCCGAAGGGCATGGCACGTTTGTCGCTCTCGGAAAGTTGGCCCATCTCGAAGACACCGTATGGGCATACTTGCACGCAGTCTTCTTTGCCTTCGCATCGATTGCGATTGATGACGGGTGCGAAGACGCCCGCTTCGTGTTTGCATTCGGCGTTTGGTGCAGCGGCCATGGTGTTCCTCCCGGTTATTCGAAAGCAGCAACAATCGCGCCGTCGTCAAAGGGTGCCTCTGCGGTTAGAAAGACGAAGGAAATGTGCATCGGGTCCTTCCGGGTGCAGTTATGAAGCCGCAGCAATCTGATTGCGGCGCGGGTCGGAAACGAATCACAGGCTGGAAGCCTGGGCCACCTGAAGAGCTGCATCACTATAATGGCAGAGGCTTCCAGCCTGCGTGGCTTCTTCTCTAGACCAGGGTGACCCGTCGCACCATTCGCACGATGTTGCGATCGTGGTCGCGTCGATAGCTCACTTCGTGAGTCAGCGCGCGCACGATTTCCAGTCCAAGCTTGCCAACGGGTCGCGATCTGACGGGCTCATCGAGGTCAGGAGGGGGTTCGGCCAGGGGATCGAATGGCCGGCCATCATCGGCGAACTCGATGCTCAAACGATCGCCTTCAAGCTCGAGTACAACCTCGGCGGCGCCCGGTTCGGATCGATCGATGTATCCATACTTCAGCAGATTCGTAAGCAGCTCTTCGAGGACGATCGCTATCCGCGCCCGATCGGCCGCCTCGATCCGGTGCCGCAGCGTAAATTCGCCGACGAACTCGCTCACGTGCCGCAATGCATCGGCGTCGGCTCGAACTGTCAGGCGCGATTGCATCCTGTCCTGCCGAGCTGGCTTTGCTGTCGCAGGGCCACTTCGGCGCTATAGATGTATCTGGTTTTTCGGCCGTTGTCCTGATTGGATTGGGTTGGTTTCTCGCGACGCGAACCGACGCGTCCGAGACCGGAGAACACAACATGCACTCCTACCGCAAATGGCCAGGCGTTACTGAAACTCTGTGTGCTTGCGCGTTATTGATCCTCATTTCCGTTTCGCCCGTAAGCGCGCAGTCCCAGAATCAGCAGATTGCTCAAATCAAAACCGTCTCCGGGCAGGTGACGATCATGCGCGGCGATGGCAAGGTGCCCGCCAACGTAGGCGGCGCTTTGTTCGAGAAAGACATCATCGAGACGGGCGCGGACGGCGCGGTGGGAGTCACCTTTATCGACAACACGGTCATGTCCGCGGGACCGAACAGCGAGGTGGCGCTCGAAGAATTTAAATTCGACTCGAGCAACTTCAAGGGCTCGATGCTCACCGATCTGCGCAAGGGAACCGTATCGATGGTATCGGGCGACATCGCGAAAAGCTCCCCCGAGGCGATGAAGGTCAAAACTCCCACTGCGATTTTAGGCGTGCGCGGCACCCGGTTCGTGATCCAGGCGGCCGGCGCCGGTAATTGATATGCGCCGCGCTCTTCTCGTGCTGTTGCTGATTGCCGGGCTCGCGGGATGCGCCGCACAACAGCAACCACAGCAGGAGGCTTTGTTTGTGGTGCTGCCGAACCCGGACGGAACTTCGGGCGCGATTATCGTCAGCGATGGACAAAACTCGGTGCTGCTGGACCATCCCTACGCGGCGAGCGCCGTTACGGACGGAAAGGTTGCGGCGACGACCAGCAACGCCGCGCAGGTTCAGCAAGTCTTCGCCGGCGCGCTCGCCGCTCAGCCGATTCTGCCCAGCCACTTTCGACTCTACTTTCTTGAAAATAGTGAGGCACTGACGCCCGCATCGCAGCAGCAATACAAGGACGTCTTCGAGGACATCAAACGCAGGCCCGCATACCAGGTCGAAGTGATCGGATACACCGACACGATGGGCGAGCAGTCCTACAATCAGGAACTTTCACTCAAGCGTGCGGAGGCCATTCGCAAGCAACTCGAAGGCGACGGGCTTAACCCAAGCTTCATCTCCGTTGCCGGACGAGGGGACCTCGATCCCGCGGTAGCCACCGGCCCGCAGGTTCCGGAACCGCGCAATCGCAGGGTCGAGATCACTGTGCGCTGATTGAGTCTGCCGAGTCTGTGCCGATCCATCGGATGGCCAGCATGGTTACGTCGTCGGCATGTTCGGCGCCGGAGACGAACGTGCGAATATCGCCACGCACAAATTCAACGAGGTCTTTGGCTCCTGTCACGGGCGCGGACGCGAGCAGGCTCCTCAGACGTGCCATGCCATAGAACGCCTGCCGCTCGTCCTCCGCATCGGTGACTCCATCGGTATAGAGCAGCACGATATCGCCGCGACTTAGCTGGCGGCGCTCGACTGGATAGACAAAATCGTCGACCGCTCCCAACGGCGGCCCGCCTTGTCCGGATAGTTCCTGAAGGTCCGCGCTCCGCCGCAACACGAACGGCGATTCGTGCCCGGCGTTGACGTAGGTGAGCACTCCGGAGACGAGATCGAGCACTCCGGCAAAGACCGTCACGAACATCATGTCGGCGCCCTCGCCGAACATGTCATTGCTCGCAGCGCCGATTTTCGTATTCGCCTCGGCGAATGCCCGGTCGAGCGCATCGGCATGCCGCTGTGTCGTATCGCGCAGAACCTCTTTGGTCATCGCCATGAAAAGCGCGGCGGGCACGCCCTTTCCCGAAACGTCGGCAATCGCAAACGCGAGCCGATGCGGGTCCAGCAACAGGAAATCGTAGAGGTCTCCGCCGACCATCCGGGCCGGCTCGATAAGGGCAAAGACCTCGACATCCGGCTGTTGCGGCGGTCCGGGAAATTTATGCGGCAGGAGGCCCATCTGAATCGATCGCGCCGCGTTCAGCTCGCCATCGAGGCGCGCTTCCATTTCGCGTTCGTGTTCGAGCTGTTCTGTCAGGAGGTTACGGGCCGCTTCCGCCGAGCGCAGATTCGCCGCCAACATTACGCTGAAAACGACCGCGGATGAAACGGCCGGAAAGGTTCCGGCAATGAGCAGATTGAACAGATAGAAGCCCGCAAACGCTGTGGCGACGATAATCACGACGAGCGCGGCGAATGCGATGCTTGCGGCTGCCGGCCTTGAGTAGGGGAGAGCGAAGATTGTCAGCAGGCCACCCACGATCATCGTGATGATTTCCAGCCACTCGAGAAAGTGCGGGCGGCGCAGAAGGTTGCCCGTCAGCATCGATTCGAGCAATTGAGCGTGGACCTCCACCCCTGCCATCAGGCCGAGCGGAGTTTGCTGTAAATCGACCCATCCCTGCCCGGTAACGCCAAGCAGCACGAACGCCCCTTGAAGGTCGCCGGCGGGCTGTGTGCGATCGATAAGATCGGCCGCGGAGAGATATCGGTACTCGAATGATTTGCTGAAATGAGGATACGCGCGGCCGGTCCTATCGGTGGGAAAGTCGATATCGCCCACGCTCACGGACTTGATCCCGCTTGCATCTGCAACAATTCCGACGGATCCAGCGCCTGCTGCCACCCGCACCATCTCCAGCGAGAGGGCAGGTATCAGGTTGGCTTCGCTGACGATGAACATCGGTGCGCGCCGCACCATTCCATCCGGATCCGGATTATCGACCAGCGATCCGGCTCCGCGCGCGGCCCCCCCCAACTCCGGCAGACTGCGAATCAGATGCGGATAGTCGGCCAGGAACGGCCTCGGGTCCGCGCCCGACTGCCGGATGATCGTGATGCGTGAGGGTCCCGGCGTTTCCAAAGTGCCCTGATCGCCAACGCCTATTCCGAGCACCGTCGGGATGCCGCGGAAGGCATCGGCGAGCGCGGCTTCGTTGTCCGGCAACTTGCCGAGCTCATTTGCGAGTTCGGAGGGGAGATCCGGGATTTCTTTCGCGATATTTCTCGGCGAGTGGCTGTCCGGCTCGGAGAAGATAATGTCGACTCCGAGCACACGGAGTTTTTCGGCGGCGATTTGGCGCACCAAACGTGCGACGAGCGTCCGCGGCCATGGCCACTGTCCATATTTTGCAAGGCTATGTTCGTCGATCGCGACGATGCGCACCGGCATCGGCCTGTACTGGCGCGGCATGATCTGTTGCTCGAGATCGAAACTGCGGAGCCTGAAGTCCTCAATCGGACGCGGATTAAGTATCCGCACCAGCACCAGCAGTCCGAGTACCGCCAGCGCCGCCGCACATCCCGGCCGCATCAGGAATCCGGGCAGATGTGCAGGCGGTGGCAAGTTCAGGATTCGGTTTCTGTCAGACGACGATTTCGAGTCCGTCATAGGCTGAGGTGATGGTCAGCTCATGCCCGGGCCGGACTATATCCGCATAGCGGCGAGTCTCGCCGAGGATTTTCTCGAGCGTCCGGTCGTCATGAATGGGCTCATGATGAAACATCACGAGATGCCTGGCGCCTGCCGTGAGCGCGAGCTCGACCCCGACCATGTTGCTCGAGTGACCCCAGTCTTCCTTCACCGAAATCTGATCGGCTAGCGAATACATGGCGTCGAAGATCAGCACGTCGGCATCGTGGAAGTATTCAATGAACGGACAATCTTCGAGCACGTCGAACTTGTGCTCAGAATCGGTCGAGTAGACGACGGTTTTGCCGGCGCCGGAGAAGCGATAGCCGTACGAATCGCCTCCGTGATTCTGCAAAAATGGCCGGACCGAAAGGCCCGCGACATCATATGTGCGGCCCGGTTCCATCTCGACGAACTCGATCGTCGCGCCGAGCATTTTGAAATCGACCGGAAAACCGGGGCTGGATTGCTGGCGCTGCAGCGCCTCGCGGATGACCTGGTGGCAGCCATGGATGCGAATCACGTTGCCCGGAATGTAGGACGGGGTGAAGAACGGAAACCCCATGACATGATCCCAGTGCAGGTGGGACATGAACACGTTGAAGCGATGGTGCTTGCCTGGGCCGTACTTCGCGAGCAGCCGGTTGCCGAACTCGCGGACGCCGGAGCCCAAATCGCAAAGCACGTATTCATCGCCGCCGGTGACGAGTTCGACGCAGCTCGTGTTGCCGCCAAAAGTTCCGGAGACCGAGAAGGGCAGACGCTGATCGATGAAAGCATCAACGGCTTCGGCGGTGTCCAGGGACTGATTTCGCGCGGCGATAAGGGCATCGCGAATTTTCGCGCGCACGGCGCGATAATCGAGTGGCGCCGGCAGCGAGCCGCGGGTTCCCCAGAATCGGATCAGCATCGCGATTGATCCTCTCCGCGTAACTTCAGCGTTCAGCGCAAAGCCGCGATCGCCGCTGCGGCACTCTCAAACACTTGTACCACGAGAGAGAAGCGGCTGATTTCAAAAATTTCCTTGACCACGGGCGAGAGCTGGGCTACGCCAAGCCGGCCATTCTTCGCCTTCGACTGTTTTGACGCCATCATCAGGGCACGCAGGCCGGCGCTGGAAATATATTCGACGCCCGAAAAGTCGATCAGGACGGCCTCACTCGACGCGACCGAATTCAGAAGCCTGGTTTGAAACTCGGGACTTGTGTCGTTATTGATGCGCCCTAGGGGGCGCAAGACCAGAATGCCATTGTCATGTTGCTCGCTGATCTCCACCATGCCTCCGGTTTCGCGGCGACCGAGCCGGCCTATTCGCTGGTTCTGCGCTGATTTTCGACCATTCCCCCGAAGGCTGCAAGGCAACTTTCCAGCTTTGATGCGGAATAGCCGTACGGAGCTGAAAGGCCCCAGGGTTCGAAGCCCGTCGATTGAGGCTAACCGTTGTTTTCGGGCGCGAAGAACACCAGCGCGCGCGCTTCGATGCTCTCGCGCGGTGGTGCATCGGGCGGCGACGAGGGATCATCGAAAGCCGTATGCGCGGTGAAACGCGCGCGATGATCGTCGGAGTCGTAGCACTTAAGCAGCATCGCTTCGTCGCGCTGCATGCGCGGGAAGTAGAACCATCGATGGTTCGGGTTGAACGCGACGCCGTAGGTCTCGCCAATGCGATGCGCATAGTGAAGCTCGGATCTGATCCAATCCTGCGGCGCGAGACTGCGCGCATCGCACACCGCCAGCGGCGACTCCAGGACCGGTCCGTTAGTGGGCTGCCATACGTTGATGATCGCGAAGCGATGCTTGAGGAGCTCGTCGGCTTCGTCGGGCAGAAGATCGCGCACGCGCTTGGGGCCGGAGTGCGCGGTGTAGTCGTTGTGGACCGCCCTGGCGGGTGACTTGGCCTTGTTCTCGCCGCGCGCCGCCATCGGGGCGTAACGCACGATATGATCGAACACCAGCGCGCGTGGCGCGCCGGTTATTCTTTTGACCAGCCGCTCGACCTCCGGATAGTAAACGCGCTGGACTTCGGCTTCGTCGTAGAAATTCTTCGTCACGCTTTCGTGATTCACGAGGATGAAGCCTTCGCGGTCAAGCGAGAGGTCCGCCGCCATCGCCCGCGCATTGTGGACGAAAGCCCGATGCGCGATTCGCTTCGGCGACCGGTCCGGCGTTCCGGGCGCCGGCGCGTAACGATAGGTGATCGGAGTCTCGCTCGCCGACTCCATGTAGAAGAGCGATGCTTCGACGCGGTTGATGACTCGCGAGGCGGGAATTTCGACGCTACCGGCTGCCATTGCGCAATCTCCCTGGACGTTGCTAGTTGCCTGCCGCGCTTGCCTGTGGGGTGCCCGCGGCTTCGCGCCGCGCGATCTCGCGGCGCACGAGCGGCAGCAGTTCGCGGCCGTAGTCGATCGAATCTTCCAGCGGGTCGAAGCCGCGAATCAGGAACGTCGTCACGCCGAGATCATAGTAGGCGAGCAGCGATTCGGCGACCTGCGCCGGCGTGCCGACCAGCGCGGTGGTGTTGCCGCGCGCTCCGGTCGCCGCGGCGACCTCCGTCCACAGCCGCTTGTCGAGCACCCGGCCCTGCGCGGCCGCGGCGAGCAGGCGCTGCGAGCCGGCATTTTGCGGGGTCTTTTGCGGCGCGCCGAGCGCGGCGCGGCCGCGAAATTTGCGAATCGTCTCGATGATCTCGTTGGCGCGCGACCATGCGGCCTCTTCGGACGCGGCTAGAATTGGCCGCGTCGAAAGGCTGAAGCGTAGGCTGCGTCCGTAGCGTGCGGCAGATGCGCGCACGCGCGCGATGGTCCGTTCGGCCTCGGCGAGCGGCTCGCCCCATAGCGCGTAAACGTCGGCGTGCTTTCCGGCGACATCGATTGCCGCATCGGAAGAGCCGCCGAAGTAAATCGGAATATACGGTTTCTGGAGCGGCTTCACGTCCGAATATGACTTCTTGAACTTGTAGTATTTGCCTTCGTGATCGACCGGTTTGTCCGCCGTCCAGATACGGCGCAGCACTTCCACGTACTCGTCCGTGCGCGCGTAGCGTTCGTCATGCGGAAGCAAGTCGCCATCCTTCCGCTGGTCGTCATCGTCTCCGCCCGAGATCACGTGCAGCGCGAGGCGGCCGCCACTGAATTGATCCAGGGTCGCGAGCTTGCGCGCCGCCAGCGTCGGTGCGACGAAACCCGGCCGATGCGCGAGCATCAGGCCGAGCCGTTCGGTCACCGTAGCGACGTAGGTCCCGACCACAAAGCCATCGGCGCCGTTGCTGAAATATCCGATCAGGACGCGGTCGAAGCCGCTCTGCTCATGGGCCTGCGCGAAGCGGCGGACGTAGTCCACATCGATGGCGGGTCCCTTGGGCGGATGAATTTCCGAGGCGGCCTGGGTGCCGATCATGCCGATGAATTCGACGCTCATAGAACTTCCCTATCAGGCGGAGTTATTAGCGCAAGTCTCGTGAGAACACAGAATAATCCAGTAAATCAATCGACTTACCAGAATAAATACACGCTTCGCAGATTTGTCGCAAGCAATCGCTGGCTCCGTAGCTCAGCAACGGCGATCAATCGCCGACGCCGCTACCCCCCAAGTGACTGATAGACACGCGCATGCCGCCGCAATCCGCAGGCGCTCGCTTCGCGATCATCGGTTTAGTCGCGTACTCTCGTGGCATCTTTCTTGCGCGCCACTTTGCGACGCGCGATCGAGCAATCAGCATCAGCCGAAGCAGCCGTATTGACTAGCGAAGAAGCAACCGACGATAGCCGCATCGTCATCTACTTCTGCCTGCTGACGGCGCTGGTTGGGCTCGCGGCTCCATCGGGTCTTGCCGGTTTGCCGGTCGCGTTTTTCCTGAAGGATCATCTAAAGCTCGATGCGGAAAGGCTCGCGCTATTCGGATTGGTCGCCAACATCCCGCTGCTGGTGGGCTTTGTATTCGGTTTCATCCGCGATCGTCATCTCTTTGGCTTGCAGGACCGCGGCTATCTGATCCTTGGCGCACTGATCGCGATGCTCTGTTATGTCTGGCTCTTCGGCGCCTCGCTTACGTACATGAGCCTGCTGATCGCGATCCTGATCACGAACTCCGCGTTTCAGATCGTCTCGACCTCCGTGCAGGCATCGATGACGATCGCGGGGCAGCGCCGCCTGATGACGGGAACGCTGAGCGGTCTCTCGTACGCTGCGCTGGTTTTACCCCAGGTCTTTACGGCGGTGGCGGGCGGCTGGCTTGCCAAGCGGGTGTCGCCGCGGGCCACGTTTCTGATCGTCGCGGCAGTCACGGCCGGCATCGTGTACGCGGCGTTTCAGCCGACGCTCGAGATGGCGGAAGGGCCGCCGTCATCGAAGCCGCGTTTTCGCGACAACCTCGGCGCAATGCGCGCGCTGCTGCGGCATCGCTCGCTGCGACTGGTAATCGCGATTCTGTTTCTCAATTTGTTCAGTCCCGGATGGTTTACTCCGCTTCTTTACCATTTCACCGGGCAGTTGAAGATGACGAGTGAGGGATACGGCACCTTCATAGCGGTGCTCTTTGGCGCCCAGGCTATGGGTGCGATCTTCTACGCGCGCATTTGCAAGCGGATGACGCTGGAAGAGCTGCTCTGGCTGACAACGCTGTTCAATATCGTCGTCACGCCGCTACCGTACTGGGTGCACAATTTTTCGCAGGCGATGCTGGTCGCATCGATGGCGGGACTCGTATTTGGCCTGGCCAACGGTGCTTACTTCGATCTGCTGATGCGTTCGTGCCCGAAAGACCTGGAGGGAACGGCCAGGATGATGGGTTTCTCGGCGTTCTTCATCGCGCAGTTCGGCGCCGATCTCCTGGGCTCCGTGCTCTACGAGCACAATGGTTTCGGTCTGTGCATGGCGATGTCTACGGCCGCAACCGGCTTGATTTTCCCGATGCTCCTGCTGATTCCGCGTGGGCTCATCGCAGCCAGGGAAGGCGAGCTTTTCCGCGCGGCCTGATTGTGCGCGTCAGGTCATCAACAGAATGACCATCCCGCCGGCGACGATGAAGCCGCCGCCGACCAGAATCCGGTCGTCAGGAATCTGCTTGAACAGCACGAACGAGATCACTTGCGAGACGAGAAAGAAGACGGCGATATAAATTCCCATCAGGCGATTGAAATCGACGCCGCTCTTGTTCACCAGCACGCCATAAGCAAAGAGCGTGACTGCGCCCGCCACCATCGAGTAAACCGGACCCTCGAGCCCGATGCGAATGAGCGCATCGCCGCCAACCTCGAGGAGCGAAGCAACAATCAGAATCGCGAGAACCTTAAGGACCAAGCATTCCTCCGCGCGATTGCCGGAGCGCGCAATCGCTCGCCGTTTATGACTGCCGGCGTATCCGGCTGTATTTTTATTCTACGCGCCCGCACGGCGCGACAGGGCTAGCGAGAAGGGTGGGTGCGAGCGCGCAATGCGGCGAGAGCGATCGCGTCGTATTGAGGGAGATCGTCGCTGATCTCAAACCACAACGGGTTCAGTTCGACGAAGATGTGCTTGTCGGGCTTGATCTGCGGGTCGTCATCGAGGAGCCCGGCGGGAATCTCGAACCATTCGGAGGCAGGCGCGGGATCGGGCACCGGCGAGCCGCATCGCGAGCAGAAGAACACGCGATAGGGCGGAGGTTCACGCACGATGGGCGCATCGTAGCTGGCGATCAGGTCTTTGCCAGCGAGCAGACGGAAGTCATCGCGTCTGACGCCGAGGCCGGCGACAAACGCCGAGCCGGAAGCCTTGCGGCATCGGTGGCAATGACACAATTCAAACGGCCCGGCGGCGCGTTCGATTTCAAACCGCACGGCGGCGCAGAGACAGCTTCCTTTGATCATGGTTCTCTCTCTACTCCTGGGCCATGAGAGGGTCGATGACGGTCCTTGCGATATCCACTTTTGAAAAGGAACAGTCGGTCAAGGAAAGAATAGTGCCCCTCGCATAGCGGTGGATCGGGGCCCCAAAAAACCCCGAGATTCTTCACTTCGCAGTTTTCGTTCAGAATGACACGTTTGGCTCGCGGTCATTCGCTGGCCTCAACAGAGCAAAGAGAATCGAAAATATCTCGACTACGCAGCTCATCGATGGCCACCGCCACCGCCGCTATGGCCGCCGCCACCGCCACCGCCGCTGTGCCCACCGCCGCCTCCGCCGCTATGGCCACCACCTCCACCGCCATGATGTCCGCCGCCACCGCCGGACTTCGGCGGTCCAGTGCCACCGCCGCCGTGATGCCCGCCGCCACCGCTGCCTCCACCGCCCTGATGTCCACCTCCGCCGCGGTAGATTCCCGTGCCGTAGCCGTACCACGCACCCCATCCGCCGTAGAAGAACGGCATCGGCACGGCGCCGTTGAACGCAGTCGCCATCAGGCCCTGCTGCGCGGCGCTTTCCCCGTTTTCGTAATCCTCCTGATACTGCGCAAGGTCCTTTTCCTGCTGAAGCCCCATCGCGTAACGATCGGCGGCGTCCTGATTGCCCTCATAGAGGCACTGGCAATAGGTGGGATCGTAATACCAGGACACGACTCCCGAGACGCTCTTGTATTGATTCAATTGGAACGTCGGCAGGTGCTCGAGGTCCTCGGAGGGCACGTCGACCGGGACTTTGACGAACCCGGCGTCTTCCAGCATCGCCTCGGTGTCGCGCACCGTCTGCTCATCGTTATGAACGGTCGCGCAGGACGACAGCACGCATGGCGCGAGGAGGGCGCAAATGATCGCGATGAAGATATAGTGACGCGGCGACTTCATGACGGGAGCATCGCGGTGAGCACGGGCTCACCGGCAATTTCGATTTAGGCTGGAATCGTGTCGGGAACCAAGGGGTTAAATTTGCGTGAGGGGGCAGAAGTGCGGATTTTGAAACGAAGCAAAAGACTCGACCCATTCGCCTCGCGGACTCGCTAAGGGCGGGCTCTAACCCATAGCCCTTCCCGTACGGGAAGGGGAATTAGAACGCTTCGAATCGTAAACACTTTCCGCTGACCCCTCGTCACAGCCATAACGCGAGGCGTGGCAATTGGATTGCACCTCGCCCGCTGTTTTGCGGGAGAGGTCGTGCGGCGCGGCTCTAATGTTTGTTTTTGCAAGAGCGATGATTCGCGGGTGAGGGTGCTGATCGCACGGTGCTCCAACGGCTCTCTGCACCCTCACCCGCGCGTCGCGATGCTTGCAAAAGGACCGCAAGCATCGCGCCACTTCATCCTCTCCCGCAACTAAGCGGGCGAGGGGCAATCAAGTCGTGCATCTCGGAGTCATTCAAGGGGCTCCGGCGGGAGAGCAAATTCAGAAGCAATGCGATCAGGGGTGGGCCTGTTCGGGGGAACTTACTATTCCGCTGAGGAGGCGTCTCCAGAGGCCCGCGCTCCATAGGCGGAAACGGTCGAGGTACAGATAGATCACGGGTGTGGTGTAGAGCGTGAGGATCTGGCTCATGATCAGTCCGCCGACGATCGCGATTCCCAACGGGCGGCGTAATTCCGATCCGGTCCCGGTGCCGAGCGCCAGGGGCAGTCCACCGAAAAGCGCCGCCATCGTGGTCATCATGATAGGCCGAAAGCGCAGCACGCACGCCTGGTAGATCGCATCGACGGAGTTCTTGCCGTCCTTGCGCTCAGCCTCCAGCGCAAAGTCGACCATCATGATCGCGTTTTTCTTGACGATGCCGATGAGCAGGATGATACCGATGACGGCGATCACGCTCAGCTCCACGCCGCAGAGGATCAACGCCAGCAGGGCGCCCACGCCCGCGGAGGGCAGCGTGGAGAGAATCGTAATCGGGTGGACGTAACTCTCGTACAAAATTCCAAGCACGATATAGACCGCGGCCAGCGCACCCAGAATGAGCATCGACTCGTTCTTGAGCGAATCCTGGAACGCCTGCGCGGTGCCCTGAAAGTTGCCGTGGATGCTGGCCGGGAAGTTGATGTCTCTTTCGGCGGTATCGATCGCATCGACGGCCTGGCTGAGCGCGGTTCCGGGCGGCACGTTGAACGAGATCGTGACGGATGGGAACTGCCCCTGGTGATTTACCGCAAGCGCCGTCGTGGAAGGCGCATAGTGCGTGAAGGTACTGAGCTTTACCTCCTGTCCGGAGGGCGTGCCCACGTGGATTAGCTGGAGCGAATCAGGGTTCTGCCAGTAGTCCGGCGCGACCTCCATCACCACGTGATACTGGTTGAGCGGCGTGTACATCGTTGAGACCTGCCGCTGGCCGAACGCGTCGTAGAGCGTATCGTCAATCGTCTGCTGGCTGAGCCCGAGCCGCGAAGCGGTGTTGCGGTCAACGACCAGGTTGGCCCCCAGGCCCGCATTCTGCTGGTCGCTGCTCACGTCGACGAGTTGCGGCATCGTGCGCATCTTGCGCATCAGCTTAGGCGCCCATTGATTGAGCAGGTTCAGATCGTCGCTCTGCAGAGTGTATTGGAATTGCGCATTGGACATGCGCCCCCCTATTTGTACGTCCTGCACGGCTTGCAGATAGAGGCTTGCGCCGGCGACTTGCGCGACGTGCTTGCGGATGCGCGCGATAACCTGGTCGGCGCTTTGCCCGCGCTGGCTCAAGGGCTTCAGCGCGATGAACATCCGGGCGGTGTTGGTGGCGCCGCCGTTGTTGCCGCCGGTGAATGCGATCACGTGTTGGACCGCCGGATCGGCCTTGATGATGTTCACGAACTCCGCCAGCGTCTTGGAGATCGCCTGGAAAGAAGTGTCCTGGTCGGCCTGCACCGCACCCATCAGGCGGCCGGTATCTTGCTGCGGGAAAAATCCTTTCGGTATCGCGGCGTATAGGTAGCCGCTGAACACGACCATCGCGATCGTTATGGCAAGCATCATGCGCGGATGCCGCAGCACCCACGACAAGCTCGATGAGTAGTGATCGTGCATCCAGTCGAACGCGCGCTGGCTGGTCCGGTACCATTGTCCGTGCTTTTCGCCGGCGTGTTCGCCCAGCAGGTACGCACACATCATCGGCGTGGTCGTGAGCGAGATAACCATCGAGACCATGATGGCCGACGAAAGCGTGACGGCAAATTCGCGGAACAGGCGGCCGATAATTCCGCCCATCATCAGGATTGGAATAAAGACCGCGATCAGCGACACGCTGATCGAAATTACCGTGAAGCCGATTCCCTTGGCGCCTTTGATCGCGGCCTGCAGCGACGACATGCCCTGCTCGCGGTAACGGGTGATGTTCTCGATGACGACGATCGCGTCGTCGACGACGAACCCGGTCGAGATAGTCATCGCCATCAGCGAGAGATTGTCGAGGCTGTAGCCGAACAGATACATGACGCCAAAGGTTCCGATGAGCGAGAGCGGAACGACGATTCCAGGAATCAGCGTGGCGCGGACACTGCGGAGGAACAGAAACACCACCAGGATGACCAGCGCGATCGAAATGAGGAGCGTGACTTCGACGTCGTGGACCGAAGCGCGGATGGTCAGGGTGCGATCGAGCACCACCGACATATCGATGGCGGGAGAAATGGAGGCTTTCAGCGAGGGAATCGCCGCCATGATCCGGTCCACGGTCTCGATAATATTGGCGCCGGGCTGGCGCGAGATGACGATCAAAATCGAGGGCTTGCCGTCGACCAGGCCCAGGTTGCGCAGATCCTCAACCGAATCCCGCACCACCGCGACATCGGAAAGCCGCACCGCCGCTCCGTTCTGATAGCGGATGATGAGCGGCTGATAGTCGGCGGCCGTCAGAAGCTGATCGGTGGCGCTGATCGATCGCGCGGTGGTGTCGTTCGCAAGTTCACCCTTGGGGCGGTTGGTGTTCGCGGCGGCGAGCGCGGTGCGAACCTGCTCGAGACTAATCCCAAGATTGTTCAGTTGCGTGGGATTTAACTCGACGCGGACTCCGGGCAGCGCGCTTCCCCCGACGAACACCTGGCCGACGCCATCAATCTGCGCGAGCTTCTGCGCCAGGATCGAGGACGCGGCGTCGTAAATTTTTCCCCGGGTGATACTGTCGGAACTCAGCGCCAGAATGACTATGGGCGCATCTGCAGGATTAACCTTCTTATAGGTCGGATTGCCGGGCAGGTCGGTTGGTAACTGGCTGCGCGCCGCATTGATGGCGGCTTGCACGTCGCGCGAAGCGGCATCGATGTTTCGCGCCAGGTCGAATTGCAGAACGATGCTGGTATTTCCCAGCGAGCTGCTCGAGGTGAGCTGAGTCAACGCCGCGATGCGTCCGAACTGCCGCTCCAGTGGCGTCGCCACCGCCGACGCCATCGTCTCAGGGCTCGCGCCGGGAAGGGCGGCCTGCACCTGGATGGTGGGAAAATCGACCTGCGGCAGCGGAGAAACCGGCAGCAACCGGAACGCGACCAGCCCCGCCAGCGCGATTGCGATAGTCAGCAGAGTAGTGCCGACCGGTTTCCTGATGAAGAGTTCGGAGATCATCGCGCCGCGGGCGCCTCCGCGAAAGCGACTTTGCCGCGCCGGTGCGCGATGCGTTCGGCGAGGCGATCGAAAGCGAGGAAAATCACCGGCGTCGTGTACAAAGTGAGCACCTGGCTCAACAGCAATCCGCCGACGATTGCGATTCCCAGCGGGCGGCGCAGCTCCGAACCGGTCCCCGTGCCGAGCGCGAGCGGCAGTCCGGCCAGCAGCGCCGCCATCGTGGTCATCATGATCGGCCTGAAGCGCAGCAGGCAGGCCTGGTAGATGGCTTCGCGCGCCGCCTTGCCGTCCTTGCGCTGTGCTTCCAGCGCGAAGTCGATCATCATGATCGCGTTTTTCTTGACGATGCCTATCAGCAGGATGATTCCGATGAGCGCGATTACGTTCAGCTCGCTGCCGCAGAGCATCAGGGCCAGAATGGCGCCGACGCCCGCCGACGGCAGCGTCGAAAGAATCGTGATCGGATGGATGTAACTTTCGTACAGCACGCCGAGCACGATGTAGACCGTTACCAGCGCCGCGAGAATGAGCAGCGGCTCGTTGCTCAGCGAGGCCTGGAATGCCTGCGCGGTTCCCTGGAATTCGGCCTGGATGCTTTGCGGCATCCCGATTTCGCGCGTGACGGTATTGATCGCGTCGACCGCGTCGCCGAGCGCATAGCCGGGCGCGAGGTTGAACGAAATCGTGACGGTCGGAAATTGCCCCTGATGGTTAACGACCAGCGGGACGTCGCTTTCCTCATAATGGGTGAACGCACTGAGCGGCACTTCACCGCCGGTGGACGAGCGGATGTAAATCTCGTTCAGCGCGTCGGGATTTTTCTGAAATTGAGGATCGACCTCGAGCACCACGTGATACTGGTTCAACTGCGTGAAGATGGTCGATATCTGCCGCTGGCCGAACGCGTCGTACAGCGTAGCGTCGATCATCTGCGGCGTGATGCCCAGCCGTGACGCGGTTTCCCGATCGATCACGAGCTGCGATTGCAGCCCCGAGTTCTGCTGATCGCTGGCGACATCCTGCACCGCCGGAACCGTTCGCAGCTTGTCGAGCAGTTTGGTCGTCCACGTTGCCAGCTCGGCGGCACTGGGATCTTCGAGACTGTATTGAAACTGCGTGCGGCTCACGCGGTCTTCGACCGTCAGGTCCTGAACCGGCTGCAGGAACAGCGTGATGCCCTGGACTTTCGCCAGTTGCGGCTGCAGCCGACGGATGACCTCGGTGATGTCCACCTTGCCGCGTTGCTCGAGCGGCTTCAGGTTGATGAGAAGTCGTCCGCTGTTGATGGTGGTGTTGGTCCCGTCGATTCCCACGAACGACGACAGGCTTTCCACCGCCGGATCCTGCAGGATAACCTTTGCGAGCGCCTGCTGCCGCTCAGCCATCGCGGGAAACGAAACACTCTGAGGAGCTTCGGATACTCCCTGAATGACGCCGGTGTCCTGAACCGGGAAGAACCCTTTGGGAACGATGATGTAAAGGAAGATCGTCAGAACGAGCGTGCCGATCGCGACCCATAGAGTTTCCTGCTCGTGCTTCAGCACCCATTCCAGCGTGCGGCCGTAAAAGGCGATCGAGTCCTCAAAGACCTGCTCGGACTTGTGGTAGAACCAGCCCTTCTCGGATTCCGGCGTATGCTTCAGCAGCCGCGCGGACATCATCGGAGTCAGCGTCAGCGACACGACCGCGGAGACCAGGATCGTGACGGCGAGTGTGACCGCGAATTCGCGGAACAGGCGGCCCACGATATCGCCCATAAAGAGCAGCGGAATCAGAACCGCAATCAGCGACACGGTCAGCGAAACGATCGTGAAGCCAATCTGCTCCGAGCCCTTGAGCGCCGCTTCGAGCGGGGGGTCGCCCGCCTCGATATAGCGCGAGATGTTCTCGATCATCACGATCGCATCGTCCACGACGAAGCCGGTCGAGATGGTCAAGGCCATCAGCGTCAGGTTGTTGAGGCTGTAGCCCAGCATGTACATGACGCCGAAGGTTCCGACGATCGAGAGCGGAACCGCGACACTGGGAATGATCGTCGCCGACAGGTTGCGCAGAAACAGAAAAATGACCATCACCACCAGCCCGACCGTCAGCATCAACTCGAACTGCACGTCGGAGACCGAAGCGCGAATGGTGGTGGTCCGGTCCGTGAGAATTTCAACCTTCACCGCGGCAGGCAGCGAACTCTGGAGGCGCGGCAGCAGCGCCCTGATGCGATCGACAACGGCGATGATGTTGGCGCCCGGCTGCCGCTGGACGTTCAGGATGACGGCTGGCGTCAGATTCATCCACGCCGCCTCTTTGACGTTCTCGGCGCTGTCGACCACCCGGGCCACGTCTGTCAGCTTGATCGGCGCGCCGTTGTGATAGGCGACGATGACCGACTTGTAGTCCTTGCTCGAAAACAACTGATCGTTGGCGCCGATAGTGTAGGCCTGGCTGGAACCGTCGAAGTTGCCCTTCGCCTCGTCGACGTTTGATGCGGCGATAGCGGTGCGAAGATCCTCTAGCGTCATTCCATATGAAGCGAGTTCCGCCGGATTAGCCTGCACGCGCACGGAAGGCTTCTGGCCGCCGCTGATGCTGACCAGTCCGACGCCCGACAACTGCGAGATCCTTTGCGCAAGCCGGGTGTCCGCCAGGTCTTCGACCTGCGCGAGCGGCAGCTCGCTGGAGGTCAGCGCCAGCGTCAGGATCGGCGCATCGGCCGGGTTGGTCTTGCTGTAAACGGGAGGATTGGGCAAGTCCGTCGGCAAGTAGGTCATCGCGGCGTTAATCGCCGCCTGCACTTCCTGCTCGGCCACGTCGATATTCAGATCGAGCACGAACTGGAGCGTGATGACCGAACTGCCGAACGAACTGTTCGAGGTCATCTGATTCAGGCCGGGCACCTGTCCGAACCAGCGCTCCAAAGGCGCCGTCACGGAAGATGCCATCACGTCGGGACTTGCGCCCGGATAGAAGGTGACGACCTGGATAGTCGGGTAGTCGACCTCCGGCAGCGCTGAGACTGGCAGCTCGAGATATGCGACCAGGCCCGTAAGCAGAATCGCGACCATCAACAGTGAGGTCGCGACCGGGCGCTGGATGAAGATCCGCGAGGGATTCATTGGGTGGCCCCGGGAGTGATCGGATTCGCCGCGAGCTGGACGCTTACCTTGGTCCCTTGCCGCAGCTTGTCCGTTCCATCCACCACCACCAACTCACCTGGGTTAACGCCGGATGCGATCGCGGTCAGGTCGCCCTGCGAGGCGGCGACCGTCACCATGCGCATCTCGACCGTCTGGTCCGGCTTGATCACATAGACGAAAGCGCCCTGCGAGCTTCTCTGCAGTCCCGCCGTGGGAATCAGCACGGCGTTGCGCTTGGTGTCGACCAGCAGCTTCGCGTTGACGAATTGATTCGGGAACAGCGCGTTGTCCTGGTTGGGAAACGAAGCCTTGAGCTTGACCGTGCCGGTACTTTGATCGATTTCGTTGTCGAGTGTCAGCAGAGTGCCGGTAGCCAGCTTGGTTTTGAGGCTGCGATCGTAGGCGTCGACCGGCAATTGCGGGGTCGCCTTCATCGCGTCTATCACGCGCGGGAGGTCGTCTTCGGGAATGCTGAAGATCACCGCGATCGGCTGGATCTGCGTGATGACCATCAACCCCCCCGCGTCAGCCGCGTGGACGATATTGCCCGGGTCGACCAGGCGCAATCCGACGCGGCCGTTCAGCGGCGAGGTAATCTTGCAATAGACGAGATTCAGGTTCGCGCTGTCGATTAGTCCCTGGTCGTTTTTGACCGATCCGTCGTATTGGCCCGCCAGCGCCTGCTGGCTGTCGAGATCCTGCCTGGCGAGGATGTTCTGCGCGTACAGCTCTTTGTAGCGGGCAAGTTGACTGCGCGCGTTGATCAGCGAGGCCTTGTCACGCGCCATCTGGCCTTCGGCCTGGGTGAGCTGAACCTGGTAGGGACGCGGGTCGATCTCGGCGAGCAGGTCGCCATCTTTGACAATCTGCCCTTCTTTGAAAAGCACCCGGATCAGTTCGCCGTCGACGCGGGTATGGATGGTCACGGTCTGGAACGGCGTGACGGTACCGATTTCGTTCAGATAAAGGTCCAAATCGCCGCGCTTTGCCCCGGTTGCCTGGACCGGAACGCTCAGATTGCGGACCGCGGCGGCAGCTTCGGCGGATTGGGCGCGCTCGCGGCCGATTCCCGCGACGATACGATAGACTACAACGAGCAGCACTAGCGCGCCCGCCCAAAACCACCAGTGGCGGGTACTGCTCTTGATCCGGTTGCCTAGACCCAATTCCTGAGCGTAGCGCACGGTATTCGGTCGATCGGTATCGGTAATGGAGGCGTTCGAACTCATGCTCTCATCTCGCACTTCCCACCCCATCAGAAATATTGACGATCGAATAGCCCCAGGCGTTACGTAAATAACAGTCTCCCGGGATGGTCGGCGGCACGGACGTGAAACCTCTTAACGATTGCCGGACTGGCAGCGCACGATGCGCGCGGCCGAAAGTCAGGCGAGTGCCGGCGGCCGGCGGTTCGATCGCGTCTCCATCCATAGTCTCAATTGTGGACGGGCGAGTCCATATCTTTGGGGCGCGGGTCGGGTGCAGATCCTCGGCGGCAGGGAACGTCATGCGCGGATACAGCCGTACAAGAACAGCGAAACTGTCGTCTGGATAGCTTCGTCGAGACGCAGGGTCTCGTGCCGGTAGCGCTGGATTCCGCGCATCATTCCGAGCAGGCACTCGGCCAGCAGATCGAAATCGAGGTCCGCGCGCATTCTGCCATCACCGCCGGCCTCGCGGAGCACTCCACTGATCAGCCGGGCGAGCTGTCCGCGCTCGTTTCGGTAGCGATTTTCCTGCGCCCGCGGCAGTTTAGTGGGATCGTGCAACAAGACGAAGAATTGCCTGCGCGTCCAGAAATAGGTCATCGCGTGGCGCACGATAGTGGTCACGCGCTCGTGGTCGGACTGCGCCCCGATCAACGCGGTTTCGATTTGATTGCGGAGCTGGGTGAAACCTTCGATTACTGTCGCCGCGTAGAGCTGTTCCTTTGAGCCGAATTGCCGGTAGACGCTGCCTTTGCCGACGCCCGCGTGCGAAGCGACCTCGTCGGTGAGAACCTGCTCGAAACCCTTCTCGCCGAACAGCTCGGTAGCGCTATGGATGATCCTCTGGCGGAGCAACGGAATCGGCCGCCGGCCACGGCGGGGCTTGCCGGAGGTGCTCCGCAGGGACGAGGTCTTTTTCTGCGATTTGATCACGCAACGCCGGGACGAAGAGTCCTATAATCTGCGTATCATCACGGTGGACTTGGAACAACTTTTTGGAGACGGGCACACAGGCTTCCCGATCTCTCGCTTTCCTGGATCGCGGAAGGCTCTCGCCTGATGACTACGGGCGGACGGTCAGTAGCGCGCACGGGCATTGGCGGACGACGTGCTCGGCGACGCTGCCGAGCAGGAAGCGCTTGATGCCTTTGTGGCTGTGGGTCGCCATGATCACCAGGTCCGCATCGAGCTTGCCGGCCTGCTTGACTATCGTACCCGCCGGGTCGCCAATCTCGACTCTGATCTCGGTCTTGAAACCTTTGAGACGCGTCTGCGCCAACTTGCCGAGTTTCTGCTTCGCATCCTGTTCCGCGGCTATATAATACTGTGCCGCCATGCCTCCGTCGGCGACGGTTACCCCGGCCGAGAGGGGAACGACGTGCAGAAGGGTGATCGATGCCTTGTGGGTACGGGCGAGTTCGCGCGCGAGCTCCAGTTCCTGCGCGGGCGACCGGTCCGAGAACTGAATCGGCACCAGAATCCTCTTCCATCCATTGGCCATGCTCACGAATTTCCTTTCGGCCTCATTGTGCAGCGCCCGCTACGACCGCGCGGGTGTGGCGCGCGATCATCAGATCTTCATTGGCCGGAATCACGCGCACGATACATTTGCTTGCCGCCGTGCTGATCTCACCGTCATTCGCGGCGTTACGCTCGCGGTTGATCTCGAGACCCAGATAACCCAGGCGGCTGCACACATTCCATCGCACTCCCGCATCATGCTCGCCGATTCCGCCGGTGAATACCAACGTGTCGATTCCTTCCAGCACCGAAGCCATCGCGCCAATCAGCTTGCGCAAATAGTAACAGAACATCTCGCGCGCAAGCGCGGCACGCGCATCTTTTGATTCGCCTAGCGTACGCATATCTGAACTGAGGCCGGAAACGCCAAGCAATCCCGCTTCGTGATTGACGATGCGGTCGAGTTGGCCGGGGTCGCAGTGCTTCGCGTTCAACAGGTAAAGAATTACGCCCGGGTCCAGGTCGCCGCTCCGCGTTCCCATCATCAGGCCGCCGGTCGGCGTGAAACCCATCGTGGTGTCGACCGACTTTCCATCGCGCACGGCGGCGATGCTGGCGCCGTTGCCCAGATGCGCGATGACGACACGGCCCGCCGCGCGGTCACCGAGCGCGCTCACGATGTATTCATATGAAAGCCCGTGAAAGCCGTAGCGCCGCACGCCTTCGTCCCATAATCCGCGCGGCAGCGGGAAGCGTGCCGCCACCTCCGGCATCGTGCGATGGAAAGCGGTGTCAAAGCACGCGACCTGCGGCAGGTCCGGAAAATGCGCCACCACCGCCTCGATCTCCTCGATTGCGTAGGGCAGATGCAATGGCGCGAAGGGGATTATC
>Ga0074044_10001330_pt1 | contig 22515 bp, 19 predicted proteins | sample BogForMeECP23OM1_FD_94443 | JGI IMG/M metagenome (GOLD analysis project Ga0074044, IMG submission 94443) | Bog forest soil microbial communities from Calvert Island, British Columbia, Canada - Bog Forest MetaG ECP23OM1 | ecosystem: Environmental > Terrestrial > Soil > Wetlands ... | reverse complement strand
TTGACACGGCCCCACGGTCTCCAGTTTGGGGCCCACCTTCGGACGCGGCGCAATGACCAATGGTTGGATCGACATCAAGAACACCGACATGATGTTGATCATGGGCGGCAATCCCGCCGAAAATCACCCCTGCGGTTTCAAATGGGCCATTGAAGCCAAGATTCATCGCAACGCCAAAACCATCGTTGTCGATCCGCGCCTCACTCGCACCGCCGCCAACGCCGACTTGTACGTGCAAATTCGCGCCGGCGCCGATATCGCCTTCCTTGGCGGCGTCATCAATTACGCCATCGCCAACAACCGCATCGCGAAAGACTATCTCGTCAACTACACCAACGCCGCCTTCATCATCAAAGACGGATTTAGCCTGCCCGAAGATGGTCTGTTTTCCGGATTCGATCCGGAGAAAAAGGTCTACGACAAGAAGACCTGGAATTACGAAGAAGGTGAAGACCTGGCCGGGAAACCGGTCGTGGCAACGCCCGCGGAAAAACCAGCTCCTCCGCTCGCACCGGGCGCCACGCCACCCGCGCCCGCGCTTCCCGCGAAGATCGCGTTCGATCTCACCCTTCAGCATCCGCGCTGCGTCTATCAATTGTTGCAGAAACAATACGAGCGCTACACGCCAGAAATGGTGGAGCGCATTACGGGCATTCCGCAGGACCAATTCCTCAAGGCTGCCGAGATGTTCACCTCCGTCCGCAAAGACGGCGACATGAACAAAGTTGCCACCATCATCTACGCGGTGGGCTGGACCCAGCATAGCTTCGGCACTCAGATCATCCGCACCGCCGCCATGCTGCAACTGCTGCTGGGCAACGTCGGCCGCGCCGGCGGCGGAGTCAACGCCTTACGCGGCCACTCCAACATTCAGGGCGCAACCGATATGGCCGGAATCTTCGACATCCTCCCCGGCTATTTGAAAATGCCGAATCCCACCGATGTCGATTTAGCCACCTATATCAAGCGCACAACGCCAACCGAGTCCAAGCCCGATCCGTGGCAATCCTTTAATTACTATTCCAACACTTCAAAATTCGCGGTCTCTCTCCTGAAAGCGTTTTACGGACCGGCAGCCACCAAGGAAAACGACTTTGCCTTCAACTATCTTCCCAAGATTGACCGCAACTATTCCTGGGTCAACATCTGGAACGACATGTACGAGGGCAAGATCAAAGGCATCTTCGCCTTCGGCATGAACGGCGTCATGATCGGCCCTGATTCAAACAAGAATATTGATGCCCTGAAAAAGGCCGACTGGCTGGTGGTTTGCGAAATCTATCCCGACGAAACCAGCGAATTCTGGCGCGCTCCTGGCATTACCGCCGACGACCAGAAGAAGATCAACACCACCGTCTACCGCTTGCCGGGTGCGGGCTTCGCGGAAAAAGACGGCACCTTCGTGAACTCCGCCCGCTGGCTGCAATGGAAGAATGCGGCGGTGCCGCCACCTGGGCAAGCCCGGCTCGACCAGGAGATCCTCGCCACCATCTATCTGAAAGTTCGCGACCTCTATAAGAAAGAAGGCGGCAAGTTCCCCGATCCCGTTGTGAACGCGTCGTTCGCCTATACCACGCCTTACAATCCATCGCTTGCCGAAGTCGCTAAGGAACTCAACGGCAAAGCGCTCGCCGACCTCACCGACCCGAAGACAAACATCACCATCAAGGCTGGCCAGCAGCTTCCAGGTTTTGCCTGGCTCAAAGACGACGGCACTACCGCGTGCGGAAACTGGATCTACTCCGGATCTTGGACCGAAGCCGGTGCCATGATGCAGCGCCGCGGCACCGACGATCCGTCTGGCCTCGGCATTTATCCCAACTGGGGATGGTCGTGGCCGGCCAATCGCCGCGTCCTCTACAACCGCGCATCGTGCGACCTCGACGGCAAGCCCTGGGATCCTTCGCGCCGCCAGGTTTGGTGGGACGAAGCCAAGCAAAGTTGGGTGGGCGTCGACGTTCCGGATTTCAAAGTCGATTCCGCACCCAAAGATCACATGGGCCCGTTCATCATGAACGCCGACGGCATCGGGCGTTTATTCGTACCGCTAGGCGGCATGCAAGACGGTCCGTTCCCCGAGTTCTACGAGCCCATCGAAAGTCCGCTTGCAAATCTCTTGCATCCCAAGCAGTCCAACAATCCGGTCGTGAAGAAATATAAGACCGATATGGATAAGTACGCGCCCGTTGGCGGCGACTTCAACGTCATCTGCACCACTTACCGCTTGACCGAGCACTATCACTACTGGACAAAAAATAATCCCATGAACGTCCAGCTCGTGCCCGAACCCTTCGTCGAGGTCCCCGCCGAACTCGCCGACCGCATGGGCATCCACGGCGGCGAACAAATAAAAGTCTCAAGCATTCGCGCCACCTACATAGCCAAGGCCATGGTTACCCGCCGCATCAAACCGATGAAGATCGACGGCAAAGAAACTTTCCAGATCGGCATTCCCATTCATTGGGGCTTCCGAGGCATAGCAGAAGACGAAGGCAAGACGGCGAAAACCCTGACCAATCAGCTGACGCCGACGGTGATCGATCCGAACGCATTCACGCCAGAATTCAAAGGCTTCTTGGTGAAGATAGAAAAGGTCTAGCAAACGGAGCGCCGGGCGTTTTCGCCCGGCCTTAATGGCACTAACAGGCTCAATCACCCGACGCCGCATGGGCGTTTAAGAACGAGGGAGTGAGATGGCAGATCGCAAGACTCTACAAGCCGTGATGATCTCGGGCCACACCAATCCCTCGCCCGGCTTCGCCATGCAGCGAGACCTCGAGGTCTGCAAGCTGGTCGACACCACCACCTGCATCGGCTGCAAGGCCTGCGAGGTCGCCTGCGTCGAGTGGAACGACATGCCCTTCACTCCGACCACCTTCGACAACACCTACCAGACCATGCCCGAGACAAGCTACCATTTCTGGAACCTCATCAAATTCAACGAGCACCAGAATTCCGACGGCACCATCCAGTGGCTCATGCGCAAGGATCAGTGCATGCATTGCGCCGATCCCGGCTGCCTCCACGCCTGCCCCGCCGACGGCGCCATCGTCAAATACGCCAACGGCATCGTCGACTTCAATGAGGAAAACTGCATCGGCTGCGAATTCTGCGTCTCGGGATGCCCCTTCAACATCCCCCGCTTCAATCCCGAAACCAAGCGCGTCTACAAATGCACGCTCTGCTCCGACCGCGTAGGCGAGGGTCTGGAACCGGCCTGTATCAAGGCCTGTCCCACCGGCTGCCTCAAGTTTGGAACCAAAGACGACATGAAGTTCATCGCCGAGGAGCGCGCCAAACAATTGCGCGATAATTTCGGCTGGCAGAATGCCGGCGTCTACGATCCCCAATCCGTCGGTGGAACCCACGTCATCTACGTTCTCCACGACGCCACCGACCCCGAGCGCTACGGCAACCTCCCGAAAAATCCAACGATCCCCTGGAGCTATACCTGGTGGAAATGGCTTGCCAAACCTGTCCTCGGCACCTTCGCCCTGTTCGGACTGCTCGGCGTTCTCGCCCATCACGTGACTCACGGCCCGCGCGTAGCTCAACCCGAACCGCCTGCAAAGGATGGCGCCAATGTCTAGCCAATTGTGTGGCGCGGGCGCCCCCGCCCGCGAAAAGCGTCAGTCAAGAAAGAGTCACCACCAAGGAGTTTTCCGTGGCATCCTCTAGCCGAACCATCGAACGTTTCGACGATAAAGCCCGCGAGACCTTCGAGCACGCCGGCCGAACCACCGTCTATCGCGGAGAACTCCTCCGCCATTCCGTCTACGACCGCGTCCTCCACTGGTCAATAGCCCTCTTTTTCTTCCTCGCGCTCTTCTCCGGTTTCGGCATCTATCTTCCCTGGCTCTTCCGCTGGTTCACGCCCATCTTCGGCGGCGGACAACTCAGCCGCATCATGCACCCCTACTTCGGAGTAGCCTTCGTATTCTTCTTCTCCCTGCAAGTCCTCAACTGGTTCCAACTTATGCTCTGGGCCCCAGGCGACACGCGCTGGATGCGCAGCATAAAAGCAATTACCAGCGGCGAAGAAAAAATGGATCCGCCCGAAACCGGCTTCTTCAACGCCGGGCAGAAGGTAATGTTCTGGGAGATCATCGCCGGCTGCATCGTCTACATCATCACCGGCACAATCCTCTGGGCAGGCGCAAAAACTTTCGGCGGAACCGCCGTCGCCATCAGCTACGTTCTCCACGACATATCCGCCCTCATTATGTTGGGCGGCATCTTCATCCACATCTATCAAAGCACCATCGGCGAACCAGGCACTTTTCAGGCCATGATTCGCGGCGCCGTAAGCGAAGCCTGGGCTTGGACTTTCCATCCCGCCTGGTACAAAGAAGTCACCGGCCGCGACGCGCAAGAAGCCTGCGACGAAGTGCGGCGCAAGTTGTACGGTGATACCAGACAAGCGCAGCCAGCCGCTTCGAAAGAATCTGCGGCCGCTGGCAATGTCCACGCCGGCGTCATCCCCGCCGAAATCCGCGGCAGGCAGTACATCAGCCTGGCGACCTTCCGCAAGAGCGGCGCAGCCGTGTACACGCCCGTCTGGTTTGCCGAAGCGGACGACAAAATCTACTTCATGACCAGCAGCAAGACCGGAAAGTACAAGCGCATCCGCAATAATCCGCAGGTGAAGATCGCGGCTTGTACCATGAGCGGAAAAATCACGGGCCCTGAATTTGCCGCCACTGCCCGCATCCTGCCGCCGGCGGACTTTGCCCGCGTCCGCCAGATGATCAACCGAAAATACTGGCTCGCCCGCGTTCCCTTCCTGTGGCGCAATACCGACACCTGCCTCGAGATCACGCCCGGATAAAAACGATAAGCAAGATGAGAAGATAAACTCCGGCTACGGCTCGATTCTGGTCAGCGAGTCGTCGATGCCGCGACGACTCAGTGTGAACTGCACAATCCACTGGCTCCTGACGGGATGGCCGTTCTCGAGCGCCGGCCTGAAGGTCCATCGGCGGGCAGCCTCGAGCGCGTGCTCGGCAAAATACTTGCTGGGTCCGGCTGACTTCAGCTGTGCCTTGGCCACTTTGCCCCCCTCATCCACCTCCAGTTTCACCTGAATCCGGATCTTTCCGTTGATCGACTGCAGCGCTCCAGGCGCCAATTTTGGAGTCACCCGCTCCACCACCTGTCCCTCAGACGTACCCGAGGCGGCCGCCAATGCGCCGGGGTTCGCACTCTGTTGCTCTTGCGTCGCCTGTATCGAAGTCGTCTGTATCGAAGAAGGAGCGGTTGGATGAGACCGCGCGATTAGAAACAACACAATCGCGATCGCCGCTACCAGGACGATTGCGTACAGCCACTTCCAACCTCGATTGTGTACCTCAGAACTTCGCTCCGGATGTGGCAACGCCTGTCGCATCGCGCCGCCAGGCTTCCCCGCAACCGCCGCCACCGGAGTCGGCCCCTGCGTCTTTCCGCCCTCGAGCGCTTTCCTACCTTCGAGGTGGCTGGCGATCTGAGTCACACTCCATCGGCTGGAGGGATCCACCTGCAGACAGTTTTCGATGATCTCTCTGAAAGACTGCGGAAGTTCGGCGGGCGCAACCGCGCGCTGATTCTGTGCGTCAAGAACCGGCAGGCGCTGAGTGAGCACCTCGGTTAACAGCACCCCCAGTTGCCAAACGTCGGCCGGGGCAGAAACCTCGCCCGTCAATGTTTCTGGTGGATCATAAGCGCTAGCGACAGGGTTGCGGTCCCGGTGCCCCGGAGCGCTCGCAGAATCGCTCGACAACTTCACCTGATCTTCAATCGCAAAAATGTTCGCGGGACGGACGCGTCCATGCACAAGCCCCTTTTCCTGCAGGAACTGCAACGCCAGCAACACCGGCGCCAGAGTTTCCTCTGCTTCCTGTGGCGTTAGCGCGCGTTCGGGAAGAATCTGCGAAAGATTTTCCTCGGCATATTCCTCAACCACATAAACGAGATCCACACCATCGACTTCGCATCGTCCCGCCTCGAAGATACGAATAAGATTTGGATGGCTCAGATCGCAAGACGTTTGCCATCGCTGAAGCTGTTGTTCCGCCGCGCGGCCGCCAACAGCCATCAATTTGATGGCAACTTTTTCAGGTCCGTCCGATCCTTGCCTCACGCTAAGAAACACAGCGCTGTGGCCGGAGCTACCAAGATAGCTTTGCAGGGAGAACTTCCCGGCGATGCCACGTCCTGTCCATCCCTCCCACATCTGGTTCGTCATCGTGTCACTCATCTCGGAGTTCAACGGTTTCAGTATTGTATGTGACTCCCGGCATCACTGGATATTCCACGAAACGCGGAAGTTCACCCCATGCCGGCTTTGTGCAATCGACCTTCGGCGAGCCTCATCGAACGGCTTCCCACCGCACGAAGGGCGCGAGTCACATTTACGGTGACTGCTCCGCCCTGTTACCATCGAAGGTTATTTGAAGCTTATCTGCGCATTCTTTAAGGCAGAACATTTTCTTCGGAGGAACCATGCCCGTAAAAGTTGGCATTAATGGATTTGGACGCATTGGACGCAACGTTCTTCGCACCGCGCTCACCGACAAGAACCTCGATTTCGTGGCCGTCAATGACCTCACCGATCCTAGAACCCTAGCCCACCTGTTGAAGTACGACTCCATCCTCGGCAATCTGCCCAACACCATCACCGCGGGCGCCGACAGTATCTCGATCGACGGCAAAGTCATCAAGGTTTTCAAAGAAAAAGACCCCGCCGCGTTGCCCTGGGAGTCGGTCGGAGCTCAGGTGGTGATCGAGTCAACCGGCAAGTTTACCGATGCCAACGAAGCCAAAAAGCATCTCCGCGGATCGGTGAAAAAGGTGATCATCACCGCACCTGCCAAGAACGAAGATCTTACCCTCGTCCTCGGCGTGAACGAAGAGAAGTACGATCCCGCCAGGCATCACATCGTCTCCAACGCGTCCTGCACTACGAATTGCCTGGCGCCGGTTGCCAAGGTCGTGAATGACTTGTTCAAGATTGTCGGCGGCACCATGACCACGATCCACTCTTATACCAACGATCAGGTTATTCTCGACTTCCCGCACAAGGATCTGCGCCGCGCCCGTGCCGCCGCGATCAACATGATTCCGACCACGACAGGCGCTGCCAAGGCCGTAAAACTCGTCATTCCCGATCTGGCTGGCAAACTTGACGGCTTCGCCATGCGCGTCCCCACGCCCAACGTTTCGGTCGTCGACCTCGTCGTATGGGTGGAAAAAAAGACAAGCAAAGAAGAAGTCAACGCCGCGCTCAAGAAAGCCTCCGAATCAGGGCCGCTGAAAGGCTACCTTGGCTTCGAGGAGAATGAACTGGTCTCGTCCGACTTCAAGGGCGACTCCCGCTCCTCGATCGTCGACGCGCACATGACCCTGGTAGTGGGCGGCAACTGCGTCAAGGTAATCTCCTGGTACGACAATGAATGGGGTTATTCTTGTCGCGTTCACGACCTGATCAATTTGATGGCAGCGAAGGGCCTGTAGGCTATTCGTCGTTCGCTATTCGCTGTTCGTCTTCAGCGAAAAAAGGGGTGTTCCTGACACCTGGGCCGATCTGCGAACAGCGAATAGCGGCTAGCGACCAGCGATAATAGGGGTTCTCATGTCCAAGCTTTCGATTCGCGACCTTCCGCTTAACGATCATCGCATCTTCATGCGGGTTGACTTCAACGTCCCCCTCGACAATGGGCGCGTCATGGACGACACTCGCATCCGCGAAACCCTGCCCAGCATCGAGTACGCTCTGCGTCATGGCGCACGCCTGATTCTCGCCTCTCATCTCGGGCGCCCCAAGGGCAAGGTCAACCCCAAGCTGAGCCTCAAGCCAGTCGCTGAGCGTCTCCGCATGTTGCTCGACAAGGAATTGTCGCGCGGGGAAAATGTCGGCTTCTGCCCCGACTGCGTCGGCGAGGAAGCCGAAGAAATGGCGCTGAAGTTGGAGAAAGGCCAGGCCCTGTTGCTGGAAAATCTCCGCTTCCACCCGGAAGAAGAAAAAAACGACGAGAATTTCTCCAAACAGCTCGCCAAACTCGCTGAATTCTACGTAAACGACGCCTTCGGCGCCGCCCATCGCGCCCATGCCTCCACCGTCGGCATCACCAAATCGGTGCAGAAATCCGCCGCCGGCCTGCTCATGGAGAAGGAGTTGCAATACCTCGGCCGCGTTCTGCAAGATCCGGAGCACCCCTTTGTCGCGATTCTCGGCGGCGCCAAGGTCAGCGACAAAATCGGTGTCATCCAGAATCTCCTCGGCAAAGTCGACGCCATCATCATTGGCGGCGGCATGGCCTACACCTTTCTCAAGGCGCAGGGCGAGTCAGTCGGCAAGAGTCTCGTCGAAGAAGACAAGGTTGAACTCGCTCGCGACCTTCTCGCGCTGGCAAAAGCTCGCAAAATCAAATTCCTGCTGCCCACCGATCACGTGATCGCCGACCGCGTCGAAGCCGGCGCGCTGACCAAAATCGTCGGCGAAGGTGAACCCATCCCCGCCAACATGATGGCGCTCGACATCGGTCCCGCCACCATCGAAACTTTTTCCGAAGAGGTGGCACGAGCCCGCACCCTTGTCTGGAACGGTCCCATGGGCGTCTTCGAATTGCCCCCCTTCTCCAAAGGCACTTTTAAAATCGCCCAGGCCGTCGCCGACAATCCCGGCGCCATCTCGATCGTCGGCGGCGGAGACTCCGTAGCCGCCGTAAAAGCCGCTGGCGTAGCCGGCAAAATTACCCACATTTCCACCGGCGGCGGAGCCTCGTTGGAATTTCTGGAAGGCAGGAAATTGCCGGGAGTAGAAGCCCTGACCGATAAAAAATAGTGTCAGGTTCTTAGTTCCTAGCGACGTTGCGAGTCTTGCGCCAGCACTCCAGGCCTGACACCCGACCCCTAAGACCTGAACTAGCCCTTATGTCTGATTTCGCCGCGAAGCTGACTCTTTCGAGGGGCAAGACGCTCGAACTCCACGGCCCCGCCGACATCACCCGGGAGACGACCGAGGCCATCGTCAACGCTGCCAATTCTTCCCTCCTCGGTGGCGGAGGCGTTGACGGAGCAATTCACCGCGCCGGCGGCCCATCCATATTGCAGGAGTGCAGGCGCATCGCCGCAGGAATGAAGACCGGCACCCTCCCCGCCGGCAAAGCCGTCCTCACCACCGCCGGCCGATTGCCCGCCAGATATGTCGTTCACACGGTCGGTCCGGTGTATCGCGGAGGCCGGTTGAATGAGGCGGAGACCCTGGCCAGTTGCTATCGCGAGTCTCTGCGCGTCGCCGACGATCATGGAATCCGCTCGATGGCCTTCCCTTCCATCTCGACCGGGGCTTTCGGCTATCCCGTGCACGACGCCGCTGCCATCGCGGTTCGAACCCTCGCCCACCTTCTGCCATCCTGCGCCCATGTGGAGCATGTCCGTTTCGTGCTTTTCGATATTGCCACCTGCAAAGCCTACGTCAAAGCCGCCGAAAATATTTCCCGCGAATCGCAACCAATTTCCGTTATCTTCACCAAAGGTCCTTCATGAGAAAAAAACTTATCGCCGCCAACTGGAAGATGTACAAAACCCCCGACCAGACTCGTACGTTTTTTCACGATTTTCTTCCCCTGGTCCAGGGTCACGATCGCGACGAAATCGTCGTCTGCCCCACCTATCTCTGCCTTGACGCTGCCATCACCGCGGCCAGGGGCTCCAACATCGCCATCGGCGCTCAAGACCTCTACTGGGAAAAAGAAGGCGCCTTCACCGGAGAAATCAACGCCGCCATGCTTGCGGCTATCGGCGTCACCCACGTCATCATCGGACACTCCGAACGTCGCCAGTACTTCGGCGAGACCGATGATACTGTCAACCTAAAGCTGAAATCCGCGCTCGAATCCGGACTAGTCCCGATTGTGTGCGTCGGAGAAGCCCTCGAAGAACGCGAAGCCAATCTCACGGATGACGTCTTGCGCCGCCAGTGTCTCCGCGCCTTCAATAAGGTTTCGGCCAAGAAAGCCGCCAAACTGGTCGTTGCCTACGAACCGATCTGGGCTATCGGAACCGGGAAAACCGCGACTCCACAACTCGCTGCCGATGCCCACGCTATTATTCGTGCGGAAGCCGCCGACTCCTTCGGCCAGGAATTCGCCGACAAACTCCGCATCTTGTATGGCGGTTCGGTGAAACCGGAGAATGCTCATGCCCTCTTGTCGGAGGAGGAAATCGACGGGGCGCTGGTCGGCGGAGCTTCGCTCGACCCGAAGTCGTTCGCAACAATCGTGAAATATTAGCCGCCGCGCCAAGCGCCGAGACTTCAAGGCTCGCGAAGAATTTGGCCCCAGCTTTTGCTTTGAAAGGGCGCGGCTTCAGCCCCTGACGGGTCGACAGCTCTACGGCGTAGCATGCGCCACATCCAGCGATTTCTTCACCGCCTGCAATTCCTTCAGCAGACCGCGCAGGTGGCGCGTGTCAAGCGCGTTCGCGCCATCGCTCTTCGCCTCTTTCGGATTGTCGTGGACTTCCATGAAGACACCATCCACGCCCGCCGCTACCGCTGCGCGCGACAACACCGGAATGAACTCAGGCTGCCCCCCGCTCACCGCAGGCTGATCGTCGCCCCCATGCGACGCCGACGGCAACTGCACCGAATGCGTCGCATCAAAAACCACCGGCGCGAACTTGCGCATGATCGCCAGCGAGCGCATGTCCACAACCAGATTGTTATAGCCGAAGCTCGATCCGCGCTCGGTCACGAACACCTGGCTGTTGCCCGCGTCGCGGCATTTCTCGACGGCGTGCTTCATGTCCCAGGGCGAAACGAACTGCCCTTTCTTGATATTGACTGGACGCCCGCTCATGGCCGCCGCCACCACCAGATCGGTCTGCCGGCAGAGAAACGCGGGAATCTGCAACACGTCGACAACCTCCGCCACCCCGGCAACGTCCGCCACCTGATGCACGTCGGTCAGGACCGGAACGTGCACTTCATCCTTAATTTTTTTCAGAATGCGCAGGCCTTCCTTCATTCCCGGCCCACGATAGCTGCGGATGGACGTCCGGTTCGCCTTGTCATAAGACGCTTTAAAGATGAACGGAAAATTCAGCGATCGCGCCACGCCCTTGATGATCTCCGCCACGCGCAGCGCGTGTTCCTCGCTCTCGATGACGCAAGGCCCCGCAATGAGAAACAGATCGCCTGAGCCCACGCGAACGTTATCGATTTGAAAAGACAGAGTCAAAGTCAATTACCGCTAAGACGCCGAGAAGAGCTTCTCCAATTGTTCGTGGCGACTTTTCTCATTTTCTGATCTTGTCATTCCGAGCGAAGCGAGGGATCTGCGGTTCTCGGTTTTTCTCGGCGTGCTCTGCGTCTCGGCGGTGAACCCTATCTTCTTCCCACTTTTTCCGGCCGCAAGAACATCTCCACTTCCGTCGCGCCTTTCAGTTCTTTCTTGTTCTGGCCGTGTTCGTAGGAAGCGCCTACAAAGGCCTTGAACAGCGGATGCGGCTCCAGCGGCTTCGATTTGAACTCCGGATGGAACTGGCATCCGATAAAAAATGGATGGCCGGGAATCTCCACAATCTCCACATACGTTCCATCGGGAGTCGATCCGGAAATGCGCAGACCATTCGCCACCATCGGCTCTTCATATTCGCGGTTAAATTCGTAACGATGGCGATGGCGCTCGCTGATCTCGCTCTGCCCATACACCCGGTGCGCCAGCGTTCCTGCCTCGATCTTGCACGGCCACGCTCCCAGGCGCATGGTGCCGCCGAGTTCTTCCACTCCTCGCAACTCGCGCAGTTTGTAAATTACGCGATGCGGCGTCGCCGGATCAAACTCGCTGGAATTCGCATCCGCCAGGCCACAGACGTTGCGCGCAAATTCAATGCAAGCCGTCTGCATTCCCAGACAGATGCCGAAGTAAGGCACATGCTTCTCGCGCGCGTACTGGATCGCCCGCAGCATGCCTTCGATGCCCCGCTTGCCAAATCCCCCGGGGACGAGCAACCCGTCGTAATCGTCTAATTGCGCTTCATAACTTTTATCGGTTTTATCCGCGGATTCCAACCCCTCGGCTTCGATCCAATTCACTTCGAGCTTCAGGTTGTGCGCGAGAGCTCCGTGGACCAGCGCCTCTTTCAGTGACTTGTAACTATCCTCATATTCAACATATTTTCCGACGATGCCGATCCTGACCACATCTTTCGGGTTGTAAACGCGGTGCACCAGATCTTTCCATTTCGAGAGATCCCGATCCTTCGCCTCCAGCTTAAGACGCCGCAGCACCAGCGTGTCCACCTCTTCGTTCGCGAAGCACACCGGCACTTCATAAATCGACGCGACATCTTTCGCGGTGATCACCGCCTCTTCTTCTACGTTGCAGAACAGCGCAATCTTCGACTTAATGTCTTTCGACAGGAAACGGTCGGTGCGGCACAGCAGAATATCCGGCTGAATTCCCACACTAAGCAGCTCTTTGACGGAGTGCTGCGTTGGCTTGGTCTTCAACTCCTGCGCCGCGGCGATAAACGGCACCAGCGTCACGTGCACGAATAAAGTGTTGTCGCGACCCAGTTCCTGCCGCATCTGACGGATCGCCTCGATGAACGGCAGCGACTCGATATCGCCCACCGTGCCTCCGATTTCGATCAGCGCCACGTCCACATCCTGCGCCACTTTCTTGGCCGCTGCCTTGATTTCATTGGTCACATGCGGAATTACCTGCACCGTCTTGCCCAGATAATCGCCCCGCCGCTCTTTCGCGATGATCTGCTCGTACAGTCGTCCGGTCGTCCAATTGTTATCGCGAGAGAGTTTGGCGTGCGTGAAGCGTTCGTAGTGCCCGAGATCAAGATCGGTTTCTGCGCCGTCGTCGGTCACAAAAACTTCCCCGTGCTGAAACGGCGACATCGTCCCCGGATCGACGTTCAGGTACGGATCGAACTTCATCAGGTTGACTTTGAGGCCGCGGCTTTCGAGCAGGCATCCAATCGAAGCCGCCGCCAATCCCTTGCCCAATGAAGACACCACACCGCCGGTTACAAAAATGTACTTGGCCGACATCGCTTCCTCGCTTTAATTTTGTTGGGAAAATTGTGCGGGCTGGGGTGCACGATCAATTATGGCAGAACTTTTTCCAGAAGGGAATCTGGAAAATGCGGTTCGCTATCAGCCTTCAGCCTTCGAAAAGGCCGAGGCGGCGCCCCTTGGCATCTAACCTTTATCGAGAACTGGATAAGATCGATAATGGATCGCGGCATGAAATCATTCTTTGACAGGACCGGTTTGGGTGCAACGACGCTCTATGCCGCCGCCACGCTGATTGTTCTTTGCCTGCTGCCGCTTCCCGCTTTCGCCCAGACCCAGCCTCAGGCCCGCCGCCTCATTCTGAAAGACGGCACCTACCAGACCGTCACCAAATACCAGGTCCAGGGCGATCGTGTCCGCTATTACAGTGCCGAGCGCGGCGAGTGGGAGGAAGTCCCAAAATCCCTGATCGACTGGGACGCAACCGAAAAGTTCGAACAAGGCCGCGAGGCAGGCAAAATTGCTCCGGAAGCGGCTGCACTCGACAAGGAACTTGAAGCCGAGCGCGAAGCGGAAAAGATGCGCTCCCCGCAGGTCGCGCCCGCGCTTCGCCTGCCCGACGAAGGCGGCATCTTTCTGCTCGATACCTATGACAATCAGCCGCAGATAGCCGAACTCCAGCAATCGGGCGGAGACCTCGATAAAAACACCAAGACGAATATCTTGCGCGCCATGATCAATCCGATGGCCGGCTCCAAGCAGACGATCGAACTCCCGGGACCGCACTCGAAGATTCAATCGCACACGACCATTCCATCCTTGTACATCAATATCGAATCGAATGACGGCGCACCAGCAACCGCGCAGGCTTCTGCGGTTACCGCGGCGCCTCTCGCAGCTACCGACCGTTACAGGATTATTCGCGTTGAAACAAAAGGCGGCAAACGGGTTGCCGGAGCCGTGAAAGTCGCGGTCACAGGCAAGGCGTCCACCGATGAACGGCTGGTCCCCGTGACCGCGACCCCCATGACCGGCGGCTGGATCAAACTCACCCCTGCCGATCCTCTCGCGTCCGGGGAGTACGCCGTCGCCGAGATGCTGGGAAAGGATGGAATGAATATTTACGTATGGGACTTCGGTGTGAACCCCTCCGCTCCCGCCAACGCCTTTACCTGGAAACCGGAACCTCCAGCAGCACAACCTGACGGGAAACAGCCAGCGGAATTGCAGAAACGAGAAAAGCAATAACGAAGAACAATGAACGAACAGACGATGACAGCCGCCTCGGCCGTCTCCACCCCAGGCTTACGGTTCCACCAAGCCACGCGAAGCGACGCCTATATTGTCACGCGACGTATTCTTCACCACGTACATCATCTCGTCCGCCTGGCGGATAACATCGTGCGGCGTTTGCGCATCGTGCGGAAAAGTCGCCAGCCCCATGCTGGCGCGAACATTCAAATTCAGACCCTGTTCGGTGCAAAACGTTCCCCCGCGCAGCGAATCCTGCAAACGTTTCGCTACCACCACCGCCTGATCTTTGCTGGTCTGCGGCAGCAGCACCACGAACTCATCCCCTCCATAGCGAAACGCGAAATCGATCAGACGCAGTTGCGCTTTAATCAGGTATCCGACTTCAGAGAGCAAACGGCTTCCCACCAGATGTCCGTGCGTGTCATTGACCGCCTTGAAGTGGTCGAGATCAATAAAAATTACGCTGAACTGGTAGCCGAAGCGCGCTGAACGGTAGACCTCGGTTTCCAGCGTCTTATGCAAATGGCGCGCATTGAACAGTCCAGTGCAATCGTCGGTGATGGTTAGTTCCTGAATCTTCTCTACCGACCGGGCGTTCTCGATCGAAATCGCGGCGTAATCGCACAAAGCCTGCAGGAAGAACATCTCCTGCTCGCTCATCTCTACATTAGCGTTGACCAACTGGATCACGCCCAGCACCCGATGCTTGGAGCGCAACGGCACGCAGATCACCGATCGAGTGCGCAAGCGCGTCATTTCGTCCAGTCGCGACGAGAACCGTGGATCACTTTGCACATCCGGCACAATTAACACTTGTCCGTGACGCGCCACCCAGCCGGCGATTCCCTCCCCCACCTTCAAACGCACTTTGGAAAGAACTTCCGCCGCTGCTCCCACCGCGATCGCAAAATAGAGCTCATCTTTTTCTTCGTCCACCATCAGCAGCGACCAGGTATCGGGTCGAAAATATTCCGCCATTTTTTCCATGATCGTCTGCAGAATCGAATCGAGGTTCAGCGACGATGTCAGCGCCTTCGCGACATCATGAAAGATGGTCAGCTCTTGCGACAGGCGGATTGGGGATGTGCCCGCTGCGTCCGACATGAATCCCTCGTCAGATAGGTGGATAGAAAATTATAGGTTTCGCCGCATCTCCCGGGCAACGAACGGAGGTAACCGGGGTGGTGCGGTCGCGGACGCCCATTTTCATTACCGGCAAGGTTTCTCTGCCTGAGGATCGGTCGTCCCGATCGCAACTCAGGCGAACCAATTCAATGCGGCTTTCGTTACGTGGCTCGTGGGCGGTGCTCTGGATGGCGACGAAATCTGATCTGAAAATTTTTCTACCACTGATCCGCTATGATCTTCGTTCCCGGCAGAGTAGAATTTTCGTTCCCCTTCTGTTGAAAGCGAGAGCGGCCTTGCCTTCCTTTGGCGAAAAACTGAAAGATGCGCGCGAAAAGCGCAAGATCTCGCTGGAGCAGATCTCCGCCTCCACCAAGATCGGCACCCGCATGCTGCAGGCGCTGGAGGAAGATAAGTTCAACCAACTGCCCGGAGGCATCTTCAACAAGGGCTTTGTTCGAGCCTACTCCCGCTGCCTGGGTCTGGATGAAGATCAGACCGTGGCCGAATATCTGCAGGCTTCGGGCGATGCTCCCCCGCCTCGGACGGAAATCGCTAGCCGCGAAGATGAAGCGCGGGAAAATGAGGAGCATGTCCGCCGCCTCGAGGCCGTCGGTGAGCCTCCCACCCGTCAATTGCCCTGGGGTGTGTTCGCCGCCGTTCTGCTCGTCGTGGCGCTGGCGCTTTCTCTCTGGAATCGGCATCAGCGCGAGCAGTCAAGACTATCGGTTCATCCCGTTCCGGTTACGGCAGCGTCGCCGCCAGCCGTACCGTTGACGGGCGTAGCCTCTAACCTATCGTCCTCGAACCCAGCGTCCTCGAATCCATCGGCCTCAGGCCCTGACAAGTCAGAAAATGTCGCCAACTCGCCGGGCGAGACAACGCCGGACTCACATCCGCCAGGCTCGCTGCCGCCGAATTCCCCGCCAGTCGGAGCCTCGACCGTGCCAGGTCCGCCCACCCAAGGTCCGCCAAACCCAGATGCGAATCGTGCGTTCGCTGCTCCGGGTGAGTTTACCGTCGTTATCCTTGCCCGCGAAGAGTCCTGGATCTCCGTAACTGTCGACGGCCACTCCTCGCCATCCGAAGTGTTAGCTGCCGGCAGCGAGCGCACCGTCCGAGGCCACAAAGAGATCACCGTCAAGACGGGAAACTCAGGCGGCGTGGATTTTCGACTCAACGGAAAGAAGCTCGAAACCGGGGGAGACTATGGCGAGGTCAAAACGGTTACTTTCGGGCCAGGAGGAATCCTGCAGAAGGCGCCCGCCCTTCCTCCAACGCCCTAAGTCTTTGTCTTTATTTTCTTCCATTTACCCAACATCTTCTGCCATTCGAAGACACCGGACACCCACTCAATGTCAGCTCCCTTCGTCACCCGTCAATTCCATTGCGTTTCACTGCGATTCTCTGTTACCGTTTTGAAGAAGATTGAGCCGAATCGCCGGTCAAGAGCCCTTGGCTCTGTAAACCTCCCTAATCGGAAGTACTGGCTCGAAGTTACCTTGAGGAGAAGCCCGCTTGCCATCTACCAATCGTTTTCTGTTTACCTCGGAATCTGTTACCGAGGGACATCCCGATAAAATCGCCGATCAGATTTCTGACGCCATTCTCGACGCCTGCCTGCGTGACGATCCGAATAGCCGCGTCGCCTGCGAAACCCTAACCTGCACCGGCCTGGTCGTCATCGCCGGCGAAATCACCACCAAAGCCTATGTAGACTTTCAGAATCTCGTTCGCGGCGTCGTCCAGTCCATCGGCTACGACAATGCCGTTTACGGCTTCGACTCCAACACCTGCGCCGTGATTTCCAGCATCAACAAACAGTCCGGCGACATCGCCATGGGCGTAGACACGGGGGGCGCCGGCGACCAGGGCATGATGTTCGGCTATGCCTGCAATGAGACTCCGGAATTGATGCCCCTTCCGATTTCCCTCGCCCATAAGCTCACTCAAAAACTGGCTGAAGTTCGCAAGAACGGCACCTGCCCTTACCTGCGGCCGGACGGCAAATCGCAGGTCACGGTTGAGTACGATGCCCAGAAAAAAGTGAAGCGCGTGGATGCCGTCGTCGTCTCCACCCAGCATTCCGAAGCTGTTGGCAACGACGAACTTCGCGCCGACATCCTGAAGCACGTGATTCAGACCGTCATTCCAGCTCATCTGCTGGATGAAGACACCAAGTATCACATCAATCCCACCGGACGCTTCGTAATCGGCGGCCCCATGGGTGACTCCGGCCTGACCGGACGCAAGATTATCGTCGACACCTACGGCGGTATGGGACGTCACGGCGGCGGCGCCTTCAGCGGCAAAGATCCGACCAAGGTCGATCGTTCCGCCGCCTACATGGCCCGCTATATCGCGAAGAATATCGTTGCTGCCGGCCTTGCCGACCGCTGCGAAGTTCAACTCGCCTACGCTATCGGTGTTGCCGATCCCGTCAGCGTCCTCGTGGATACTTTTGGCACCGAGAAGATCGATGCCAAGCTGATTCCGGATCTGGTGCGGGCGAACTTCAAGCTCAAGCCGCGCGAGATTATCGAGACCCTCAACTTGCGCCGTCCAATTTACCGCAAAACCGCATCCTACGGGCACTTCGGCCGCAACGACGCCGACTTCACCTGGGAAGCAACCGACAAGGCCGACAAACTGGCCTCTGACGCCGGGCTGAAAAAAAGTGAGCCGGTAGGAGCCAGAAAGTAATTTTCCGCTTGTTAAAGCGCTGTTCGCTTTTCGCCCGAGCGAATCGCGAACAGCGAACAGCGCTTCCGCAACTCAGAAGCTGCAACCGAGTTCATAAAACGCGTCATCATCCGGGGATAGGGAGAAAAATGGCTACAACATCGATTACCAGCGACGTTAAAAGTTTTGAACTGGCCGATCTGGGCAAGAAGCGCATCGAGTGGGCGAACCAGTCCATGAAGGTGCTCCAGATCATCCGCAAGGAATTCATCAAAAACCAGCCGCTCAAGGGCATCCGCGTTTCCGCCTGCCTGCACGTAACCGCCGAAACCGCGAACTTAATGATCGCCCTCCGCGACGGCGGCGCCGACGTCGCTCTCTGCGCTTCGAACCCGCTTTCAACTCAGGATGATGTCGCCGCCAGCCTCGTCCGCGATTACAGCATCCCCGTTTTCGCCATCAAGGGCGAGGACAACGATAGCTACTATTCCCACATCATGGCTGCCATCGATCACAAGCCGCAGATCACCATGGACGATGGCGCTGACCTCGTCGGAATTCTCCACACCAAGCGCACCGCCGAACTCGCCGGCGTCATCGGCGGCACCGAAGAAACCACCACCGGCGTAATTCGCCTGCGCGCCATGGCTAAGGAAGGCGTGCTGCGCTATCCCATCGTCGCCGTCAACGACGCCGATACCAAACATCTTTTCGACAACCGCTACGGCACCGGCCAATCGACCATTGATGGCATCATCCGCGCCACTAACTTCCTGTTAGCCGGATCGAAATTCGTAGTCGCCGGCTACGGCTGGTGCGGACGCGGTCTCGCTTCCCGCGCTCGTGGCGCTGGCGCCGAAGTCATCGTCACCGAAGTCGATCCCACAAAAGCCCTCGAAGCCGTCATGGACGGCTTCCGCGTCATGAGCATGGAAGAAGCCGCCAAAATCGGCGACGTTTTCTGCACCGTCACCGGCAACAAGAACGTCCTCGCCAAGCAGCATTTCGAGCTTATGAAAGATGGCGCCATCATCTCCAACTCGGGTCACTTCAACGTGGAAATCGATATCCCATCGCTCGAGAAGCTCTCGTCCTCCAAGCGCACCACGCGCAATTTCGTCGACGAGTACACCACCAAAGACGGGCGCCGCATCAACCTCCTCGGCGAAGGCCGCCTCATCAACCTTGCCGCCGCCGAAGGCCACCCCGCGTCGGTAATGGACATGAGCTTTGCCGACCAGGCGCTGTGTTGCGAGTACATGGTCAAGAACCACGCCTCGCTCGAAAACAAGGTCTACACCGTTCCCTCCGACCTCGATAAACGCGTAGCCAAGCTGAAACTCGAGTCGTTAGGCATCAAAATCGACCGCCTAACCTCCGAACAGGAAGAATATCTCGCCAGCTGGAACGAAGGCACCTAGTCTCGTATGGAGCAGTGATTGTTGTGTGGCGCGGGCGCCCTCGCCCGCGGCCTTTGACCTTAGCCACAGGGCGGCGCAAGCCGCCCTTTTTTCTGTCGCAGCGATACAATCAAATCTATGTACCACTACAACCCCTCCACCGCGCTCGAAGAACTCACCGAAGATGCCACTCTCCCCAATCCCGTCCACGTCCGCGACATGATGCTGCGCCGAAAACTCACCGCCGACCAGTCGCTCGAACTGAACCGCATCTTCGTCGAGTACCAGAAATTTTTCGGTGAGGCGCAAAAGCTGGGCAAGGATATCCTGAAACGCCTGGCGGCCTGATCTCCGGGCGCGTTTAGCGGAGTGCGGCAGTTTGGTTGACCGGCGGGCAAAGCTGTTAAGAGAAGCAGTGCCCTCAAGCTTTCCCCTGAATCTTCGCCCACCACCAGCGCACTCCGACAAACAGAAAGCGCCAGTCGTGGAGAAACTCCGGCGGCTTGCCCTCAAAAGCGTGCCCAATGAACTGGAAAAGCCATCCCATCACAAACAGCGCCACTCCATACAGCCACAGCCGGTGCAAGAAAATGCTAGCGATAAAAACTGGCACCGAGAGCAGGATGGTCGGAATCCCCAGGGTGTGACAGAGACGGTTTACCGGATGCCGGTGACTGGATCCATATTGCGCGATCCACTGCTCGTTGCTGCGTCCGCCCAGCACGCCGAGGATAATATCACGACGATGGACGCATAGCGACAGACGCCTGCGCTGTCCCGACGGGCCACGACCCGCGACCCATTTACGGTATCGCGCCGCATTTTGGACATCTCTTCTCGCCCCAACCAGCATATGATGGAGCTGGGCTCAGATCCGAACGTAAATTCATTCGGATCCTTAATTTGTTCGATCACGGAGTTTCGATTCATGAAAGTCAGACTTTGAAAACCCCAAGAAGACCCGGCCAGCCCTCCGAAGAGCAGAAACGCCACGCCCGCAAGAAAGAAAATAGTCCCTTCGATAAACAGGGGAAACATGGCCGCGGCGCCCACCGCCGCTCTCCCGGAAACGCCGAGGAATATCAAGGCAATCCTACCGTGCAGCGCAGCGTCCCAGAAGCCGAAGAGGATAAAACAAAATAATCAGGCCCACACGCGATCGGGTCATCGGAGGATCCGAATTCAAAGCCAAACTCTTTGAACTTCGATCACCCGATGACCCGATGGTTAGAGGACCCGATGTTCGTTGACCCGATGGTCAGATCACCCGATCAGTTTCGATCCGCTCTCAGCGTCGTCCCCGGAACCCGCCACCGCGGTTCCCGGCGAATCCACCGCGCGATTCAGAGCTCCGCGCTACGACTGCAGCATGTCCCTCATATCCACGCCCCACATAGCCGCGTCCGCCAAACCCGCGGCCGTAGACGCCGCCGTAATACGGATGTCCCCAGCCGCCGTGATACCACGGCCCCGCGCCGATAAAAACTCCGCTCACGAAGAAGCTCGGGCCATAGTAACCGTAAGGCGCGCAAGCATACGGATAATCCGGGTAATAGCCGTAAGCGCAAGCCGGCGGACCAGCCACATAGCCGGGCCCGACCCCTACGCCCACTCCGATTCCCGCTCCCACCACCACCGCAGCCTGCGAATACGCCAGCGGCATGGCCAGCAAAGCAAGCAGTGCAACATATCTCAGGTATTTCATATGGAACCTCCCTTTCGTTCAGCTCGGCGATTCGGTGCTTTGATTCGCCTTAGCCTGAGGTCCTTCAGCTTTCTCTATCTGAAGCGCCTACACATTTGAACGCGGATGGCCCCAAAAAGTTTCGGAAAACCGAGTGGCTCATTTCAACCATCCTGCTTGAAATCAACCACTTGGACGGAAGTAGTTGAAGCGGAACCGAATTCAGCCCGCCATCATCCTGTCACCCATCGATGTTGACCTGGGTACGCTCGGGCGGAACCATAGCTCCGCCACCCCGATGTCGGACCAGTTCAGGGGCGGAATCCCTTAGGACTTCGCTTTCTTCGAAGGTTTCGCCTTGCCAGAACTGTTGAGGGCGACCGCTTGGCGCACGAGCGCCTTGAAGGCGGACTCGTCCACTTCTTCCCCTTCGGGGATGTCGATCGCGCGGCGTACGTTTCCCTCGAGACTCGAGTTGAACAGACGCGCCGGATCCTTCAGAAACGCGCCCTTGGCGAAGGTAAGTTTCACGACCTTCTTGTAGGATTCGCCGGTGCAGAGGATGCCGTCATGCGACCAAACCGGAGTGCTCCACTTCCACTCCTCCACGACGTCCGGGTCTGCGTCCTTGATGAGCTTGCGCATTCTGCCGAGGGTTTTCCCGCGCCAGTCGCCGAGTTCGGCGATTCTTTTCGAGATCAGCTCCGCTGCCGGCTGGCCTTGGTTCGCGCCTGACTTTTTCATGTTCTCATCCTGGAAGTTCCAGATAGATTTCATTTGCAAGATAGTGGAGGATAGTCATGTAAGAGAAATGGCACGAGATATACAGTTATACCGCATTTCGCACGAATCTCGGGCTTCTGGCTTTTCCTCAATCAAAGCAGGACTCTGGTCGATGACTCAGATCATCCGATGAGAAAAATCAGAAGTTCTGAGGTTCTATCGTCAAGCTCAGCCGGAGGGCTGCGCTTCCTCCCGCGAGCACAAGGAATGTGACAGCCTTCTTCACCGAACAAAGATACCGCCAAACTCGACGCGAAGTCCGAAACCGGCGCTCCGTCCGCGACCTGACTCTTTCATCACAAATCCTCTGTGCAACCCGTCACAGACATCCCCATCGCTCCGTGCAACCATCGAAACTCCGATTGGGGCAGCTTCGAGATGAGTCCGCTAACCGGGACGGCCCTCGAAGCTACCCCAAAACCATTTCGGCGCTCTTTGACAACCTAACTCCTTACTTATGAGTACTTTAAAGTTACGTCCTTATTCCTCAATACTGTAGCGCAAATTGGGGGGGGGGGGGGGGGGGGGAGGGCGAAAACATACCCCACAACCACCCCCAAAAAAGCAAAAAAACA
>Ga0074044_10001329_pt1 | contig 22517 bp, 25 predicted proteins | sample BogForMeECP23OM1_FD_94443 | JGI IMG/M metagenome (GOLD analysis project Ga0074044, IMG submission 94443) | Bog forest soil microbial communities from Calvert Island, British Columbia, Canada - Bog Forest MetaG ECP23OM1 | ecosystem: Environmental > Terrestrial > Soil > Wetlands ... | reverse complement strand
GCGCAGGATCGTCTGGCAGTGGACCTGAGCGTACTGAGATTTCAGAATCCTTCGTGTCCAGTAGTCTGCAATGTGGACGCGGCGGTGGTCACTTCCGCGGAGGCTGCGCGCGCTGCTTTGATTGGCCAGGTAACCGGCACGGTGCGGTGGGAGCCTTCGGTGCGGCGACTGATCGAGAGTGGCGCCGGCCTTTTCATTGAGGTCGGTCCAGGTAAAGTTCTGTGGGGACTGATGCGGCAAATCGACCGCTCCAAGACCTGCCTGACCGTGGGAGATGAAGCGTCGCTACAGAAGACGCTGGCCCAGGTTGCAATAACGGCAGGGTAAGTGGGGGAGGCGACCTTGGTGCAAAGTGAACAGTCGCTATCGATAGCGGATTAGCTTCGAGGCAGAGAACGCTAATTTGACCCTGCTATTCCGATCAACGGTGGCGATGAAGGGAGCCGCGTTTCCAATCACGACGCGCATTATCTTCGGAATGGCTTTAGTGAAAATTGAAGCCATTTCCGGTCCTTGGGAGACCCGCGGCTGTTAGTTTGAAGACCCGCACACGCGAGCGTGCGATTGCTGTGATTTCCAGTATCCTAGTATGGAAACGTCTATCTTTCGTGAGGACGATCCATCCGAACGAACCTACCTGGGTTAGCCAATCTTCGTCCTTTGCGTCAGCCGGGAAGTGGTCGTCGTGAACTTTGACGTGCGCCCCAGCGGCTCTCAAGGCTTGGGCCACGATTTCCTTGCCGAGAGATCGGTCGAGAAAGAAGGTAAATTCAGGCTGCTTCAAGCTGAAGCTCGCAACGAATCGCTTCTTCTATTTCGAGTCGCGGCCGGGCATAATCTCGGGCCAGTTGTTCCATGGACTCGCCGGCCTTATATCGTTCCGCCAAGATGCCAGTCGGAATACCGGTACCGCTTAACACAGGTTTGCCAAAGGAGATTCTTGGATCGATCGCGATGAGCTTTGGCTCGTCCAGTTGTCTTTTCCGGGTGAAGGGATACAGACGTATGGCAAGCCCCGACGGGTCACGCTCAATCCTCTGCAAGTGAGCCTGCAAAACTTCGCGCATCGCCATTTGGCCAGAACGGGTTACGTTGATGAGTCTTCCCCACTCCTGGACGAAAAGATCAAGGCCGTCAGTTTCGAAGCGATGGTCAGCGAGCGGGTGCCTCGAACCAATTTGGTTACGCAGGTAGTCAATGGCGATACGAACTTTGTCCAGCGGTATTTGATGTTCGCGACGGATCGCATCAAGCACATGAACTTCAACCAGATTCAGAAAAGAAAGCACCGGCGGATTCAGCATGGGGACAATGACGACGGGCCTAAAGAACCTCTTCCCAGCCTTGGTTGGGTACGGCCGGCCCGCCACCCACGATCGCACGGTAGGACGGGGGATGGACAGGTAGTGGGCTGCCTCCGCAATCGCGTAAGCTGGCAATAAGCGAGGGTCGCCAGCGTTGTAGACGGATGATATTTTCCTCACGAGCGGAGTATAGCACCGGAAATCCAGAACCTCCCGTGCACTCGGAGGAGCCTCTTAATACGGATACACAGTCAGCGTCTTATCCGACTTCTGCACGAACATGCGGGCGTGCTCGGCGCGCTGGTTGACGATGACTTCGACCACCACTCCTCCGCCGCCAAAGCCTTTGGTGTTCGCCGATCCGTAAATCTTGTGCGACTTGACCAGTCCCCACTCTCCGCCCGGTCCCCAATCCCGATAAAAGTCGGCGTAAGGATACTGAGAGTAGTTCTGCCGATGCTGCATCCACCCAGGATCGTTGAAGTAAATGCCATAGGCGGTCTCATACTGCTGCTGCTGCAGCGCGGTGAAAAACCTGTCGACTGCGTGCTCCTCCGGCCAATTGCGGTACATCCAGGCCAGAGCGGCGAACACCAGCACAGCCACCACGGCGACCACAATCAGCATCTTCCGCCGTCGTGCTTTCGCAGGGTCGTAAGTCGGGGCGTCGAGCAGGGTCATATCTCCATCCAGCATAACGGATAAAGGCAGAAATCAGGAATTGGTTATTAGCGATTCCTAATTTGCAGTTTAAGTCCAGGATGGGGCGGCTACGGCAAGCCATCGCTCTCTAAAGCGCCGCCCCAAGCTGCCGATGTAAATCTTGTCAGCCAGGACATGGCGGCACGCGGCTTCGTGGAGCAGCCGCGCGAACTACAGAGCAGTGCGATTGAACAAGGGTGCGAACCAAGGTGCGAAACCATGGATAAGATACGAGCCCTCATCGTGGATGACTCCTCGGTGATGCGCAAGATCGTCGAGCGCTCGCTGCGTCAGGCGGGCATCGAACTGGAAAAGGTACTGGAAGCGTCGAACGGGTCGGAAGCGCTCGCCGCGCTTCACGAAAACCAGGTCGACCTCATCCTCTGCGATATCAACATGCCGGTCATGGACGGGCTGGAATTTGTCCGCGCGGCCGCTACCGTACCCAACGCCAAAGGCGTTCCCATCGTGATGATCACGACCGAAGGCAGCGAGTCGCACGTCGTGCAGGCGCTCACCGCAGGCGCCCGCGGCTATATCCGCAAACCCTTCACCCCAGATCAGGTGAAAGAACATGTGTTGCCCGTCCTGGGGAGGAAACCGTGAGCACCGATACTTCATTTGCCACCCGAGCCCAAGAGGAGAACTGGCTGCCCGTCCTCGAACTGGCGGTCGAGGAAGTTTTCGAAATCATGTTGGGCTCCCGAGTGAAGCCGGTGACCCAGCCCGAACTGAAGCCCAAGGGAGAATTCACCGCCATGGTCGGTTTGGCCGGGAGCTTGTGCGGAATTCTCACCGTCTGCTGCTCCGCCAAGACCGCCGCCGAAATGGCCAAACGCATGCTGGGGGACGCGACCGTCTCGCCCTCCGAAATTGCGGACGCGCTGGGAGAGGTCTGCAACATGATAGGAGGAAACTTCAAGAACAAGCTCGCGGGCACCGATGAACGGTGCATGTTGAGCGTACCCACCGTCGTCAGCGGCGGAGAATACGAGTTCTATTCCATGGCCGAGGGGAAATCGGTGGAGACAATTATGCTGTTTGAGGGCTCATCCATTGCAGTCCGTCTTCAACTGCAAAGCTGATCCCAGCCCTATCTCCCAGACCAGGTCGTAAGAGCCTCCAACCGGGCGGCAAGGGATCCGCAGGGCAAGACAAGGGGAAATCAATGACCACGACTACCGCGCACCCCGAACCCCTTAACCATGAAAACTGGCTGTCGCTTCTCGAACGCGCGACCCAGGAGGTCTTCGAGATCGTGCTCGGCTGCAAAGTCACGGCCGTCGAGCCGCCCGAAGACCAACCGAAAGGCGGATTCACCGCCATCGTCGGGCTGGCGGGCGCGCTCTGCGGAGTCGTCACCGTCTGTTGCGGCACCGAGACCGCGGTTCAGATTGCGCAGGGAATGTTGGGCGCCACGACTGTGTCCCCAAGAGAAACCGCGGATGCGCTCGGCGAGATCTGCAACATGGTCGCGGGAAATTTCAAGAACAAGCTCGCTGGCACCGATGAACAGTCCATGTTGAGCGTGCCCACCATCATCAGCGGTGGCCAATACAGCTTGCATGCGATGGCCGATGGTCATTCCTGGCAATCCGTGCTGCTCTTTATGGATGCCCCGGTGACGGTCCGCTTGCAACTGCAACATTGAGAAAGGCAGGTCTCAGGTCTCAGGTGTCAGGAAGATCGTGCCCAAGCCTCTTCCGATATCGAAGATAACCGAAGATCATAAAACCTGAGACCTGAGACCTGACACCTGCTCTTTTTGCCCGGCAGATTTTTCCCGTTCGCCGATTCTTAGAAACTCCCAACTTCTCCTTCCCGCCCGTCGCTCCCAACCGGTTCAGAACAAAGTCATTGTTAAGAACCTTCCCCGGGTCGTCATGGCGATTGGCTTGCACTCTGTCTAGCTGCAAGGAGCCAACGTGGATAGCGGATTCTATGCAGCATGCGCCGGGTTGCGAGCCCAAAGTGAGGCGCTCGAAGTGGTGGCCCACAATCTGGCCAATCTGAACACCACCGGATTTCGCGGCGAGCAGACCAGCTTTCAGTCGCTCGTGGCCGCAGCCGGTTCCACACTTCCCAACATTCTGAATCTGGCCACCAACAATTTCGGCGTGCTCGAAGGCGCGCATCTCGATATGACCCCCGGCAATCTGGAAACCACCGGCAATCCCCTCGATGTGGCCATCGAAGGCACCGGTCTCTTTGCCATTCAGACGGCGCACGGTACCCGCTATACGCGCAATGGAAGGTTTCAGGTGTCGAGCGCCGGCCAACTGGTGACGGCAGCGGGCGATCTGGTGCTCAGCAACCCCGCCCTCAAGGAAAAAGGTGCGATCAGCGTCCCTACCGGAGTCATCTCCATCGCTTCGGACGGCACGCTCTCGGTCAACGACGCGGTCGCGGGCACCATCGCCTTGGTCGACTTCGCGCCCGGCACGCTGCTTACTGCCCAAGGTGAAAGTTTGTTCACCGCTCCCGAAGGCAGCGCGAAACCAGCCTTGCAGTCGCAACTCAAGCAGGGAGCGCTCGAATCCTCGAACGTGAATTCCATTGGTTCGGTAACCGCGCTGATCGGAGTCGAGCGCCAGGCCGGAATGCTGCAGCGCGCCATGTCCCTGTTCGACAGCGAATTCAACCAGATTGCCAGCACGCAACTGGGGAAGGTTTAGAAAGATCGCTGTTCGCTATTAGCTCTTCGCCATTAGCGAAAAACGAAAAAGCGATTAGCGAATAGCGAACAGCGAACAGCGAATAGCCACCCGGAGGAAACCATGTTTCGCGCACTCTACACCGCCGCCACCGGCATGCAAGCGCAACAAACCAATCTCGATACCATTGCCAACAATCTGGCCAACTCCAGCACCGCCGGCTTCCAGAGCCGACGCATGCAGTTCCAGGATCTGATCTACCAGAGCGTCGTGATGCCGGGCGCAGCCGCCTCGCAGCAAACCACCGTGGCTACGGGTCTGCAGATCGGCCTCGGCACGCATTCCTCCGCGTCAGAGATCCTGCAGATGCAAGGCGACCTGGCGCAGACCAGCAACCCGCTCGATCTCGCCATCGAAGGCCAGGGATTGTTTCAGGTGCTCTTGCCGACCGGTCAGACCGGCTACACCCGCAGCGGCGAATTTCATCAGGATTCAGCCGGCAATGTGGTCACTGCCGCCGGAAACCCGTTGCAGCCCGCCGTGGCGATACCAGCGGGCGCCACCTCGGTCACGGTTGCCTCCGACGGCACCGTGTCGGTCACGCTCGCCGGGCAAACCGCGGCGCAGCAGGTAGGCACCATACAATTGGCGCTCTTTCCGAATCCGGGCGGATTAAACAGCGTCGGCCAGAACCTTTATTTAGCCACTACCGCCTCCGGCGATCCCGTCATCGGCACTCCCGGCAGCAGCGCCGGCATGGGGCAGATCGAGCAGGGCTATCTCGAGCAGTCGAACGTCAGCGTAGTCGACGAGTTTATCAACATGATCGTCGCGCAGCGTTCCTACGAAGCCAGTTCGCGCGTGGTGCAATCCGCCGACGAAATGTTGCAGCTGGTCAACCAACTCGGAAAGTAGCGTAAGAAAGTAGCGTAAGAAAGTAGCGTGAGAGCGTGAACGCCCGATTGTTTCTCGCCGGTTTCGTGTTCGTCTCCGTGCTCGCAGCCGGACTTTTGGCGGAAGAGTCGCGGACCCCAGCTCCGCCGTCAACTCCGGTGACTCGACAGGAGGTGTGGCAGGCCGTCATGGCCGACCTGCACGAGCAACGAATCTCAGACGCGCAGTTACCGGCGATCGAGGACCTCGATCTGCCTGTCGCCCTACCCGCGCTGGCCGGGCGGAAGTTGCGCGTCGCGTCGGCCTGCTGGGACGAGGGCCCCGCGCACACCCAATTTCGCCTGGAGTGCGCTGAACCAGGACAGTGTCTGCCCTTCCTGGCCTATGTCCATGCTCGTATCGAGGGCACTGGTGCGAGCACCGGTGCGTGCCCGCCGAAATCGGAATCGCGCCCGCCGCCGGAGGTTCCGCTGAAAGCCGTCGCGAAACCTACGGTGCATCCCGGAGATCGCGCCACGGCGGTGTTCCTTTCCGCCCGTTTACGTATTAGCGCGAATGTAACCTGTCTCGAGCGTGGCCGCGAAGGTGAAATCATTCGCGTGCGCGGCGAGGATGGGCAGGTTTTCCGCGCCAGGATCTCCGGCCCCGCCCAACTCGAAGCGCTGCCGCAGTGAGGAGTGGCGTGGTTACAAGCCATCCCACAAATCGGTTTTGGGTAGGGCAGGGCTTCAGCCGTGCCGCTAAGGGCCAATAGAGACGGGGGCTTTAGCCCCTGAGGGAATAGCGTCTTACTCCTTCGGTCGTTTTATGAGGTGGCTGCAAAGTCCAGGTCTAAGTTCAAGTTCAAGGAGCGCGCCAGTGAAAACCGTACTCTGTTGCCTGATCGTCGCAACCGCCAGCTGGCTCCACGCCTCCAAGCGCGATGCGGAGAAAATTAATCTGGCAAAGTACCTGGCTCGCGTCCAGATGGCGCAGCCGGCAGCGCCCGCGCTCTCTATGGGAAGCATTTGGATCGATTCCGGGCCGATGGCTTCTCTCGGCGCCGATTACAAGGCTCGGGTAGTCGGCGACACCATCGAGATCGTCGTAGTGCAGGGCTTGACCTCGTCGAACGCCAACACCGTGAGCACGGCGCGCACGCTTAACACCAGTGGAGGCATCGATTCGGTGCCCGTCCTAGGCAATGGAGCCGCGCAGTCCCTGCTCGGCCTGCATTCCTCCGAAACCTTGGCCGGGAAAGGCGCGGCGACCACGGCGACCAGCGTTTCCACCAACCTGGCGGGCCAGGTGGTCGCCGTTCTTCCCAGCGGCAACCTGGTGGTCGAGGCCCGGCGCATTATCAACATGAACAACGAGAAGCAGACCATCGTATTGCGCGGTGTAGTGCGCCGCGGCGATATCGGACCGAACAACATGGTCGCGTCCGACAGCATTGGCGATCTCGAACTCGAGATCAAGGGCAAAGGCGTGATCTCGGATAGCGTGCGCCAGCCACACAAAGTGCTGCGCTTTCTCATGCACCTGTTCGATTTTTAGCAGCTCTCTTTTAGAGATCGATTTAGGAGAAATATGAAAGCCCCCAAAGCCACCGCTCTCCTGCTGTTTGCGCTTACGGGAGCGCTTTCGGCCAGCGAACCGGTGGCCGTGAAAATCCGCGATCTCACCAGCGTCGAAGGCGTGCGGGAAAATTCCCTGATTGGCTACGGCATGGTCGTCGGACTCACCCAAACCGGAGACAGCCAGCAGACTGTCTTCACTACCCAGACCCTCGCCAACATCATGCAGCGCATGGGCGCGCAGATTCCGCCGGCCACGGCCATCGTCAAGAATGTTGCGGCCGTCTTTGTCACTGCCAGCCTGCCCGCCTTCGCGCGCCCCGGCACGCAAGTGGATGTGACCGTCTCCTCGATCGGCGATGCCAAGAGTCTGGAAGGCGGCGTATTACTCATGACTCCACTCTACGGCGCGGATGGCCAGGTCTATGCCGCTGCCCAGGGCCCGATCGCCGTCGGTGGCTTTGCCGCTGGCGGCCAGGGCGCGACTAAGCAGATGAATCACCCGACCACGGGAAGAGTTCCGTCGGGAGGCCACGTCGAACGCAGTCTGGCCTTCGATTTCAATCGTCTCTCTCCAGTGTCGCTGCTCTTGCGCGAGTCCGATTTTTCGACGGCGGGCGCCATCTCCGACGCCATCAACCAGGAATTCGGACACGCTGTTGCCAGCGCCCGCGACGGTGGACGCGTGGAAGTCGATCCCGCCGCCACCGGCGTCGTCAACCTCACCGCCATGCTGGCGCGCATCGAGAACCTCGCCGTCCCGGTGCATCGCCGCGCCCGCGTCATACTCAGCGAACGCACTGGCACCATCGTGATGGGCAAAGATGTCCGTCTCGGAGCCGTCTCCATTTTGCATGGCGGATTCTCGGTGCAGATTACAACCGAGTATTCCGTTTCCCAGCCCGCGCCGCTCTCGGGAGGAAAAACCGAGGTTGTGGCTAATACCGAAGTGCAGGCAAAAGACAGTCCCGTCAAGCGGCTGGAAATCGGCGAAGGTGCCAGCATCGACGAACTGGTCGGTGGATTGCACAACATGGGCGCGACTGCCCGCGATGTGATCTCGATTTTACAGGCCATCAAAGCCGCCGGAGCGCTCGATGCGGATTTAGAAGTGATTTGAGAATGGTCGATGGTCGTTGGTCGTTCGTCGTTAGTCGTTCGCGGTTGGCTCTCGATGCGATCGGGTTTGCCAACGACTAAACGGCCAGCGACTAGCGACTAACGACTAACGACTAACGACCAGCGACCTACTACCAATGGAGACAATTTCTATGAACATCACACTCGCTTCCAATTCCGTCCCGCTCACCACGTCCAGCCCACCGGACGCCAAAGCGCTGGCCAAAAATATCGCGAAAAATCAAAAGGCGGCGCGCGACTTTGAGGCCCTCCTGCTCACGCCCGTGCTCGATTCCCTGCAGAAAACGTTTGCCGGCGACTCCGAGGATTCAAAAACCCCCGGGGCGAGCGATTATCGCCAGATGGGCAGCCAGGCGCTGGCCCAGGCGATCGCCGACCGGGGAGGCATTGGCATTGCCCGGCTCGTCTTGCGCCATTTGCAGCCACCAAAGGTATCGGGTGGAGGCTGAACCGGGGTTTGCTGAAGAGCGCTAAAGTTTTTCCAGAACCTGCCGATCTTAGATTTGAGGCGATATGCGGCTTCGAATCAGCCGCCGCTGATTAAGATTTCTTAAGAATTTGCCGATAGAGGCAGCAGGGGATTGGAGAACCTTATGAGAGTCGATCTCACAACTTTTGGAGCGGAGCCGCCGGAGTCATCCCAGCCCGGTCGCGCCGCACAGACCGCGGCCGCGAAAGCTGGGGCCGCGAACACCGCCAACGGTTCGCCCGCCAGTACGACGGGCAGTGTCGCCGATGTCGATCAGGCGCGCTTCTCGTCTGATCCGGCGCGCGTCCAGTCGCTCGCAACCCAGGTTCTGGCGCAGCCTGAAATTCGCCAGGCCAAGGTCGATGCGCTGCAGCAGGCCATCGGCAATGGGGAATATTCGGTTCCTCCAAGCCAGGTGGCCGAGGCCATCGTTCGCGACCTCGGCGGCGCGGCTTAGAGCCAGCGGGAGTGAGTTATGGATCCGTTGATCACAAACGGAATCGATCCTGCCCTGCTGCGTGTGCTTGAGAAGCGCGGCCAGGAACGCGACCAGACCGCGCGGCGCAAGCGCCCCGCGCCGCCCGAGAAACCGGACGCAGAAGAGCAAGATGTTGCCCCGGAAGGCGAAAATAACAGTAACGACGAGCCGGGTTCGGAAAATCCGAAGCACGCTTTGGATGACCTCGCATGATGACCCGGCGTGACACCAATTAGCAGGATTGCAAGAACGGCCGGTTATGACCGCGCGCACCCGAAAAAAGCTGCCATGAACAACCTCGACACTGCGCTTCCCGATCTCGCCAAACTCGCCAAATTGATTGAGCAGCGGGTCGCGCTCGTCGGCACTCTGGCGGATAGTTTGGAGTCGAGCACCCACGCGCTCGCGCGCAACGACGCGGAAGCCATCGCGCGCGGCGCTGCCCATCAGGCCGAACTCTGCCGTCAATGGAGTTGTCTCGAAGACCAGCTTCGCCGCGAGGCGCCCCGGCGCTCCCGGCAAACATCGGCCGCTTCCTCATCGCCCGCCACATCGTCCTCCGCCACTTCCGCCACTTTGCCCGAAGCCGAGCGCCTGGCACAGCTCGAAGCCGAGTGGGACACGCTCGGAGCCCGCATCCGTTACCTAACGCGCGTGCACTGGTCGCTCTTGCGCCACCTCCAACGCAGCCTCGCTGTCCTCAATCGCGTGGTCGACAGTTGCGCGCCTACCTACACCCCTGATCCCGGTTTGCTCCACACCGCCGCCCACCTCGGATCGGGAGGATGCGCAGGAGAATAACCATGTCAGGATTGTTCGGGTCACTTTCGATTGCGCTGACCTCGCTCTCGGTCAGCCAGCAGGAGATGGAAACCACTTCCAACAACGTGGCCAACGCCAATACCCCCGGATACACGCGGGAAGTTGCGGTCACCGCCGCCGGCGACCCGGTAGAAATCGGATCGCTCGGCATTGGCACCGGCGTCGTCCTTCAGAAAATCGAAAGCCTGCGCGACCCCATGCTGCAAATTCAAATCAACCAGGCCACGCAGCAGAACAGTTCGCTCAACACGTCCTTGTCGCAATTGCAGCAGATTCAAACCCAGTTTGCCAGCTCCAGTTCGGGCATTGGCGCCGATATTAGCAACTTCTTTAACAGCCTCCAGCAGCTTTCTCCCGATCCCTCGAATCTGACCTTGCGGCAAAGCGTGCTGTCCGCTGCCGACACCCTGGCCACCGATTTCAACACTGCTGCCGGGAGTCTCCAAACCCAGCGCGCCAACGTTGACCAGAACGTCATCCAGACAGTTGCTCAGGTCAACAGCCTGACCTCGCAGCTTGCCAGCGTCAACCAGCAGATCAGCAATATCCAAGCCACTAACCCGGATCCCGGCCCCCTGGTCGACCAGCAAAATAATCTCATCCAGCAGCTTTCCGCGCTCATCGGCGTCCAGGTCATTCCCACCGATCAGGGCATCACGGTGGCAACGGCGAACGGCACGACTCTGGTCTCCGGCTCGCAGAGTTACGCGCTGACCACCCAGGCCCAACCCGATGGCATGCATGACGTCATGGCCGGTACCGACGACATTACCACTACGCTCGCCGGTGGGAGCCTCGGTGGTTTGATCCAGATTCGCGACCAGGAAATTCCCAGCATCGGCTCCAGTCTCGATCAACTGGCCGCGGGCCTCTCCACCGCCCTCAACAGCGCCAATGCGCAAGGCTACGATCTCGAGACGCCGCCCGTACTGGGCGGCAACATCTTTTCGACTCCTCCCGCCGGAGGAATCGGCGCTGCCGCCGCCATCACCGTCACCATGACCGACCCGTCGCTCCTCGCCGCCAGTTCCGACGGTTCCACCGGCAGCAATGGCAACCTGGTCAACCTCTCCGCCGTGGCTACTCAAAACATAATCAATGGCCAGACCCCCATCGATGCCTACTCCAACCTGGTCGGCCTAGTCGGAAGCGCAACTTCCAATACTTCCGCCGACGCCAATGCCTCCAACACCATCCTGCAACAGTTGCAGGACCAGAACGGAAGCGTCTCCGGCGTCTCACTCGACGAAGAAGCCTCCAACCTCATCCAGTTTCAGTCCGCCTATCAGGCCGCTGCCCGCGTGGTTTCGACCATCAACCTCTTGCTCCTCGATGCCGTAAATCTGGGAATGGATCAGGCGGAGGAATAAAGTCAGGACCAACGACCAACGATTAACGACGAACTTCTAATGACCGAGCTTTTCGAGGGAACCATCCATGCGTGTCAATCCGAATCCCATGCCCGATCTGATGGCGGCGCTCAACCAGACCGAACTGGAAGAGCAACAGGCCGAACTCCAGATTTCGACCGGCAAAAGCGTGAACGAGCCTTCCGACAATCCCACCGCCGCCGCTCTGCTGGTCGAGAACAACGATCAGGCCACTTTCACCGCCGGCTATCTGGAAAGCATCAGCGTGGTCCAGGGACAGCTTGCCACCGCCGATTCCACGCTGAGTTCGATCAACACGGCGCTGCAACAGGCTCTCAGCCTCGGCGTCGAGGCTGCCAATGGCACGGAATCCGCCAGCGACCAGGCGGCCATTGCCAATCAACTGCAAGGCATTCAGACCCAGATCCTATCCCTCGCCAATACCACTTACGAGGGCAACTACCTGTTCGGCGGCACGGTTACAAACACCGCCCCATTCGTGCTCGGCGGCGATGACGGATCCGGCGTCGCCTATTCGGGCAACACCGATGTCAATGAGGTCTCGATTGGCACGGGATACAATCTCGCCGTCAACGTGCCGGGATCGCAATTATTTCTTGCTCAAGGCAACAGTGTTTTTCTTGCCGTCACGAACCTCATCCAGGCCGTCCAAACCAATACCGGCATTGGAACCGCCGTCAACGCCCTCAGTTCGGCCACCAGCTATCTTTCCGGGCAGGCAGTGTTCTACGGCAACGCCACTGACCAGACCCAGTCCGAGACCAACTATCTCAATGCCGCCAAGCTGCAAATCAGTCAGCAGCAGACGACGCTCGGAGGCGCCGATCTAGCCGCCGCCGCCACCAATCTCTCCCAGGCCCAAACCGATAACCAGGCCGCCATCGCTGCCATCGCCAAGTTGTCGCAGGATAATCTCTTCAATTACCTGACATAGAAAGAAAACATTGAGCCATTGAGAGATTCAATCATTGAGTGATTGACGGCAATGAGTCAATACCTCAATGACTCAATAACTCTTCCTGGCTCTGGCCCATTCCCCCGCCGCCGCCACGTGGCTTCTTGCCGTTTCCAGACGCGACTTTTCCGCCAGCAGCCGCGCCTGCACGTCGGGCAGAAAGTGTTTCAGATGTTCCAGGTTGTTTCTGTAGGCCCGCGCTTCCTCGGCGAACGCAGCCGCGTCTTCGGGTTCTGCCGGCGGACGCCGCAGGCACTCCGCTGCCCGCATCAACTGGCTGAGAATGTCGGAAAAGTCCTGCGGCCGGATGCTCGAACAATGCGTGCGTTCCGGACGGAGACGAAGCACTGCGGAACGCAGATTCTCGTTCACCTGCCGCAGGGTTTCGAGCGCATCGGACGGCATTATCCGTTCCAGTCCATGCGCCCAGTATGAAGATCGAACTCGGACTCCGGCACACGGGGGGGACCGATCGCGCTGGCGCTTGCGGCCGCTGGCATCTCCGCCCGGTCCACCGTGATCCAGGCCTCGCGCACCGCCAGCAGATCCGTGATCAGCTGGGCCACGCCACGTTTCGACGGATACGCTTGCACCGACAGCACGCTCTGCCGCAGTGCGTTATAGAAATTTTCCAGGTCGCGCGCGACCTTGCCTCCCAGGTCGAAGTCCAGCGTCGATTGCAGATGCCCGACAATCAGAATCACGTGCTTCATGCGCTCCGTGCGCCGCCGAATGTCGTTGTTCTCGACGGCCTGCATGACTTGCCGCAGATCTTCGATCATCTGCTCATAAAGCCGCACCACCAGTTCCACCGGACGCGCGCCCTGAACCGCCGCTTCTCGATACGACTGTTGAATATTCATTCCCCTACACCTTTCCCTTAGCTGCTGCTGCTTGTACTGCTACTACCGCTCGCGCTGGTTCCGGAAGTTGGAGTCGTGTTCGTGCTCGGGGTTGTAGTCGCGGTGGCGGTCCCGCCGTCAAGGGTGGTCAGCGACCCCAGCACTGCCGTCACTTCGTTCAGAGTGAAGGGGTACTCCTCGAGATTGGCGTTGACCTGGTCAAACTCCGCCGTCAAGGCCGTGGTTTGCGCCGCCAACTGCGTCTGAAAATCGGTGATTTCGTTCGTCAGGTCGGTCTGTTGTTGCTGGTTCGAGGCCAGATCTTCGTTCAGAATGCCCGTCGCCGGGTCGGTCAGATTAGTCAGTTCGGCGCTGAAGTTGTCGGCGAACCCGGTCGAGTTGGCATTGGTGAAGAAATTCTGCACGGCTGCGGTGTTGGAAGTCAGCGCCGTGCTGAGCGTGGTACTGTCCACGGTCAGGGTCCCGTCGTTATTCATGGTAATGCCCAGCGCCGCCAGGTTCGTGAAGCCGCTACTCACCGAAGTCGCATCGGTAGTCGTGTAGGTTATGTCCGACGCCAGGGTGGATTGCAGCACACGCAAGTCCGTATCCGACCCCAGCGGCCCTTCTTCGCTGGTGGTGGGGTTGATGGTGAACTGGGTGTTGATGTCGCCAATGACCGTATTGTATTCGGTGACAAAGTTATCGACGGAGTTGGTGATAGCGGCGGTGTCCGGGCCCACCGTCACTGTCACCGGCGTGGCCGGATCGGCGCTGGTCAGGCTCAGAGTCACGTCCGGAATCGCCCCGGTCACAGTATTGGTCGTGCTGGCATAAGGAATTCCATTGACCGTGATGGTGGCATTGGTTCCGCCCACCGGCGGCTCAAACGTCAGGCTGGTCGTGTTGTCGCCGCTGTTCGTGCCCACGGCCAGCGCTCCCGAAGCCCCTGTCGCCGTGCTGTAGATGGCCAGCCGCGAGCCGTCCGCATCTGTGATCACGCTCGCCGTGATGCCCCAATTATTGGTCGCGCTTTGCGAATTGATCGATTGAGCCAGCGTGGTTAGTGTGTCATTGCTGCTGGTGATGGCAATGTCAGCCGCCGTTCCCCCCGACCCTCCGATCTGCAAGTTAAGCTCCCCAGTGCTCTGGCCGGATGGCAGAATCGACGTGGTCGCGTTCGCTACCTCGTCCGTATATAACGTCCCGCTCGACGCCAAACTGTCAACCACAACCGTGTAGTTGCCGGCCGTGGCTCCGGTTTGCGCCGTCGCGCTCACGATCGCCGACTCCGACGAGTTGGCCGTCACCGCCGTCAGCGCTCCATCCGCACCGGTAAATCCTTGTACCGCAGTTGCCAGATTAGACAAATCGCTATTGATGCTGGTCAGGGCCGTCGCCTGCGTTTGCAGCGTCGTCTGGTCTCCCTGCCACGCCGTCAATTGCCCGCTGCCAGAAGCCTCAATCTCGGACACCACTGCGGATACATCGATCCCGTTACCACTCAACAATGCCGCTGCATTAAAGCTAATCCCCATATGTCTCCTATACTTCTACTTTGTTTCCGGGGCTTCCCGCGGCCGCGGCAGCCTGGCTGGGACGAAGTTTCATCGTTTCCTGCAATTCCTGGGCAACCGCATGCTCAAAGTCAAGCTCCTCTTGACTCGGCACCTGCAGAATTACGTTCTTCGATTGGTCCAGATACTCAATGATTATCTGGTCCTTAATCTCAGGATCTTGATGCACTTCAACTACATCCTGAGCCAATTCGTTGGTTGCGGGGACTTTTGGGGCGGCGGAGTTTTCTTGTTTTGGCTGCGGTCCCAAAACGGGCTGGGCCCCTGCTGCAGCCCCGCTCGAACGCAGTTGCGCATTCGCTGCCGAACCACTTCCAGACTGCCCACTTCCTGAAGGCGGAAAGCCTTCGACCGGTGCGATGCTCATATCCAACTCCCCGCACTACTCCGGAATTGCGAAAAGGAGGCGGTTGGTTGACCGCCTCCTCTTTGCCGATACCTTGCTTGCTACTGCAACAGCTTCAGTACCAGTTGCTGCTGTTGGTTGGCCTGGGCCAGAGCCGATACGCCGGTCTGTTCCAGAATTGAGAACTGCGAAAGGTTGGCCACCGTCGACGGAATGTCCGCCGCGGTAACGTCGTTTTCGGCAGATGTCAGATTCTGCGTCTGGTTGTTGATGACACTGGAAGCACTTTGTAAGCGGTTAACGGTCGATCCAATGTTGCCGCGCAAGGCGGCAACGGTCGCAACCGCGGTGTTGATGAGCGTCAAGGCAGTTTGCGCGTCGCTTTGGGTCAACAGATCGTTGACCGAACCCGCCGTGCCTCCGGTCAATTCCGAACCCGCGAAGGTATTCGGATTGGTCGTCTGCAAGGTAGTTGACGAGGTAGCAATACTGTTGCCGGAAAGGCCTTTAACCGCTGACGTAAACGTCAGCGTATTCAGCCCAGCGGCGGTTGTTCCAGCCGCTGCCGTGACGTTGGTATTGGCGACGGTGCCGGTCGAGTAAGTAGCGCCCAGGCCGGTCCCGCCGTTGACGGCATTGGCCAGGTTGGTAAGGCTCGCTGCATCGGTCGACTCCACTAACACCTGGTAAGCAGTGGGCGTGGTGCTGAGAGCGTTAACGAATGTATAGGTTTGACCACCGACCGTCACTGTGTCGCCCGCAGCGGCACTCGGAGGGGTTCCGGCATTGGCGCCGGCGGTGAAGTCCAGAGAGGCGAATGCAGTGTTGCCACTGCCCACGCCAGAGATGCCGTTACCCGAAGTGCCGGTCACGTTCGCCGTAAATTGCACTTCGGTTGCCAGGTGTCCCGCAACGCCGGCGGCAGTGACGTTGGCGTTTGCCACCGTTCCCGGACCGTAGTTGGTTCCTTCACCTGTTCCCTGGTTGACCGCACTTACAAGGTTCGCCAACGCGGTTGTCACCGTGGTGCCGTAGAGCACCTCGTTGGCCGTCGGCGTGGTAGCCAGCGCAGCTACGAACGTGTAGGTAGTGCCGCCCACCGCGATCGTGTCACCATTGACGCCCGCCACGCCGGTGCCGGTTCCTAAAGTCCCGCCTCCAGCCACTAGATCGCCAGGTGTTCCCGAAACCAGGACGACGCCGCTACCAGTGCCGGCTCCGCCGACGCCGTTAATGTTTGCTGTGACCGTATCCACGGTAGCGCTCAAGTTCGTGGCATGAGCCTGAGTGTTGGCCACAGTTCCGATGCCATACTCCGTTCCGGACTGACCGGACGTCGCATTGATTGCAGCTGCCAGGTTGATGAGCGCCTGTTGGCCTCCGCCGCCCAAGGCTACCTGATTTGCGGTCCCTCCGGCCGAGAGGGTCGTCACGAACGTGTATTGTGTCGTGCCGACGGTCACTGTGTCGCCGTTGGCGGGGCCAGTACCCGCGATGGTTAGCGTGTTGTGGGCAGCTGCACCTTCCGTGATCGCGCCCGAGTTTGTTAACAGGTCGCCGGCAGCTACCGCAGCCGTGCCCGCTGCTTCAGTCAGTGTGCCTGTAGCGGCAACCGCTCCACCCAGGCTCAGGCCCGCGGAGGACAATACGCCGGTGGTGACACCGATCGTGCTGCTGCCAGAAGTGCTGCCATCACTCAAGAACACGTTCAAGGTATTCGCCGTGAACACCTGCCCGCCGTTGAAATTGGTGGTGGAACCGATGCTGTCAATTTCAGATTTGATCGATTGATATTCAGTATCGATCGCGCCGCGTTGCGAATTGGATACCGTGCCCGTGGCCGATTCAGTCGCCAGCGTCACGGCCCGGTCCAGCAGCGTGGTGACCTGAGACAGCGCACCGTCTGCTACCTGCAATTCGCCAACGCCGTCCGTCGCGTTGCTCGCCGACTGGGTCAGGGCACTGATGTTCGCTTCCAGACCGTTGGCGATAGCCAGACCTGCCGGATCGTCAGCGCCGCTATTGATTCGCGACCCAGACGACAATTGTTCCAGTGTGGAATTCAGATTGTTGCTGGTGACGTTTAGCTGGTTTTCCGCAGCTAAAGCAGCAATGTTATTTAGAATAGTTAACGCCATATTGAAATTGCTCCTTTTTTGGTTCCGATTTTTGGGATCCGTCCCCGAAACCTTCCCGGAGCTCGTTCCGTTTGTCCTGCGGAACCCAACTTGCCTTCAGTCATCACATCGGCACCCTGCGCCCTGGCTTTATTTCCACAGGTACCGCTCGACATAGCCCCTGGGTAACCTCCCTCCTTTTGCTCCTTATCTTCCTCCCTTTCCCCTTTCTGCCGATCTTCATTAATGAAAGCCCTCGTCAGTGGCGGTCTCACACCCGTCCTGCGGTCCTACATCAGGAGCCCATCATGATCCAACTCACGCGCCTCAACAGTCACCCTCTCGTCGTCAACTCCGACCTCATCAAATTCGTCGAGCAGGCTCCCGACACCGTCATCACCCTGGTCAATGGCGATAAGATCGTCGTCCGCGAAAGCGCTCAGGATGTCCTAGCGCGCGTCGTTCAGTTCCGCCGCTCCGTGCTTGAAGGCATCATGCTCTGGTGGGATAACCGTTCCACCATTTCCCCCGTCATTCCCACCCACGCCGATGGCAATGCCATTCACTCGCCCGTAGGCGAGAAATAGGAGTTCCGGTGGATAAGGCAACCCTCGGCGGTCTGGTGCTCGCGATCGGAGGCATCCTGCTCGGCCTGATGCTCGAGGGTGGAAATCTGGGCCAGATACTCCAGCCCACCGCCGCTCTCATCGTGATCGGCGGTACGCTGGGCGCGATCCTCATCCAATATCCCTTGCCCGTCGCCATAACCGCCTTTCGCCGCCTCGCTCAGGTCTTAGTCGAGCCCGTGCAGAACCCCCAAGCCACCATCGATCTCCTCGTCAAATTCGCCAACCAGGCCCGTCGCGAAGGCATCATCTCCCTCGACCCCGAACTGGCCACTATTAGCCAACCCTTCCTCCACCGCTCCCTCATGCTCGCCATCGATGGAACTGAACCCCAGGAACTCCGCAGCATCATGGAACTCGAACTCGATAACAAAGAAGAACAGGAAGAAAAAATTCCCCAGGTCTTCGAATCCGCCGGCGGTTTCTCTCCCACCATCGGCATCATCGGAGCCGTTCTCGGCTTGATCCAGGTCATGGAGCATCTCGACAAAATCGACGAAGTAGGAAAAGGCATCGCCGTCGCCTTCGTCGCCACCCTCTACGGAGTCGGCGCTGCCAACCTCATCCTGCTGCCCTGCGCCGGCAAACTCAAAATCCGCCTCCGTCAGGAACAGATCATCCGCGAAATGACCTTAGAGGGAGTGGTTTCCATTCTCGAAGGCATGAACCCACACATACTGGAGGCCAAGTTGCTCGGCTTCCTTACCGAGGTTCACCGCCCCGCCGCCGGCCCCGGAGAATCCACTCCAGCAGATTCCAGCGCCGGCGGGTCCAAGGCCAGAGGCGCCAGCGCTGGAGGTTCCAACTTATGAAGCGCCGCCGTCGTCGTTCCAGCCACTCCAATCACGATCGCTGGCTGGTTTCCTACGCCGACTTCATCACCCTCTTGTTTGCCTTCTTTGTCGTGCTCTATGCCTCCTCGCAAGTCGACAAAAGAAAAGTCGGAAAACTCGCCTTGGCCATTCAGGTAGCTTTTCAGGAGATGGGAGTCTTCCAGGCCTCCACCACGGAAATCCCCATCGATGTAACCGAGCCCATGCCCTTCAGCAAGGTCCAAGCCATAGAAAATTCCCAGCACACCGCCAGCCTGGGCCGCATCGCCAATCACCCCGAGGGCCCGCTCGGCGCCAGCCCCGGCGAAGAAAACGGCGATCTCGCCCAACTTCAGACCGAACTCGAGACCGCGCTCGCCGGCGAAATCAAGCGCCAGGAAATTGCCATGGTCCGCGAGCCCGACGGCCTGGTCATTAGTCTGCGCGAGGTTGGTTTTTTCGAGAGCGGTTCCGCCCAGATGAAGTCCGCCTCCGTAGCCGCTTTCGACCGCATCGCCGGCATGCTCCGCAAGCGCGACTACCGCTTGCGCATCGAGGGCCACACCGACAACATTCCCATCCACACCGCTCAGTTCTCCTCAAACTGGGAACTCTCCACTTTGCGAGCCACGGAAGTTGTAAGGCTACTAATAGTCAGGGAAGGTTTCGATCCCGATCGTCTAAGCGCCGCTGGCTACGCCGAGTATCATCCCGTAGCCACCAATCGCACCGCCGAAGGCCGCGGCATGAACCGAAGAGTCGACATAGTCATCCTGAGCCCCGCACCGCCGAAAGCTCCCGAAGCCCAGCCTGCCGCTCCAAACCAGACGCCCATCGCCGTGAAAGCGGCCCATCCCCCTGCCCAATAGCGGACACTCGTTTCCGCAACCGGACAGGGTCAAGACCCCAATGCGACTTCCCGCGTAATGTCAGGTCAGTCCGATCAATCACATAGCCAGTTGCGTCTTGCGGTCTGAAACGTGCATCGTTCCCCGAGATCAGGTACGTCGATCCCGGGTCTCAGCAGCGGCAAAATTCCAAGCGCGAGAGGAGCTTTCCAGCCATGGGGACGCTACTTCAGGATGTTCGTTACGCACTGCGTATGCTGCGCAAAAAGCCCACATTCACCATCGTCGCCGTCCTGACCCTGGCTCTGGGAGTCGGAGCCAACACCGCCATGTTCAGCATAGTCAATGCCGTCCTTCTGCGTTCTCTCCCCTACCGCGAGCCGGATCGACTGGTAAGAATCTTCTTCAATAAACCGGGAGTGGGCTTGCGAGATGTTCAGTTTTCCGTGCCCGAATTCGACGATCTCAAAAGTCGCGCCGGTATATTCGATGACGTGAGCACGGTCGGCGGCGGTAGCGTAAATTTGACCGGCGGGAGCCAGCCCGAGCGTCTCGAACTCGCCGTCACCCATCCCAACTTCTTCTCCATGCTGGGCACGAACCCCCAAGTTGGACGATTGTTTGGCCCTCAGGACTTCGCCCTCGGTTTTGCTCCGGTGGTAGTGATCAGTGATGGCCTCTGGCGCCGTTCCTTTGGCGCCGATCCTAATGTTCTCGGTCGCAATCTCGCGCTCGATAGCGATCCCTACACTATCGTCGGTGTTCTTCCTCCTGGTTTTCGTTATCCCGCACCAACGGTTTCCGGAAACGTGGACGTATTTTGCACCGCCGGATTCAGTGCCGACCCCGCTCCCCCGCCGGCGCGCAGCACCCGGTTCATGCCGTCTGCAATCGGACGTCTGAAGCCCGGCATAACGCAGCAGCAAGCTCAGGCACGCCTCACCGCCATGGCGATGCAACTGCGCCACGACTTTTCCACCGATTATTCCCCGCAGGCCCAATGGACGATTGAGATTCAGCCCTTGCAAGAGTCCTTGGTAGGCAGTGTTCGGCCCATGCTCCTGGTCCTGATGGGAGCAGTGATCCTCATTGTCTTCATCGTGTCGTTGAACATTGCCAATCTCCTCCTGGCGCGCGCCTCCGGACGGCAACAAGAGATGGCAGTGCGGCAGGCGTTGGGAGCAAGTCGCCCCCGCCTGGTTCGCCAGATGCTAACCGAGTCCATCCTTCTGTCGGTCATCGGCGGTGCCGCCGGAATCGCAACCGCCGTCGCAACCCTCGGTCTCGTGCTGCGTTTTGTTCCCGCCAACATTCCCCGTCTGAATGACATCAGCATCGACTGGGTCGTGCTCACGTTTGCTCTCCTGATCTCCCTTCTTACCGGCGCAGCCTTTGGACTTGCCCCTGCACTTCATTCCGCCAAGATTGCTCTCGCCGCAGCCATTCGAGATGGCGCGCATGGCTCCGGCTACAGCACCAGGACGGGCCGCCTGCGCGACGTGCTCATCGTCTCCGAACTGGCGCTAGCCGTCATGCTCATGGTTGGAGCCGGCTTGCTGCTGCGTACCCTGCGCGTTCTGCTCCAGGAAAACCCTGGCTTCAATCCCTCCCATGTCGTCACCGCCGACGTTTGGCTTCCCATTCCCAACAACCCGAAACTAGATCCCTATCTCAATTACCCCCAGCGAACCGCTTTTGATCGAGAGCTGCTGCGGCGCATGAGGGCGATGCCGGGAGTCGACGTAGTCGCCCTTACCTCCGATCTACCTTCCGTCGTTCAACTCGATCAGAGCGACACCGACGCGCTGGCCATTGAAGGCCGTCCGGTAGAGTCCACGCCAGACCTGCGCGCCGAGAGGATTCGAATCAGCCCCGATTATTTCAAGGTCATGCAGGCGCCCCTGGTGCGCGGCCGCGTTTTTACCGAAGCCGATGATGACGGCAAACAGCCGGTTGCCATCATCGATGAAAACACCGCCCGCCGTTACTGGTTGGATCGCGATCCGCTGGGCCAGCGCCTGCGCTTCGGACCAGATCGCACCCAGCCCTGGCTGACGGTTGTGGGTATAGTCAAAAACGTCAAACACGATGGCCTCGACATCGATGGCATTCCTCACATCTACGTTTCCATCTATCAACGCGGCGATCGCGCCTTCAGCGTAGCCTTGCGCACATCGTTGCCGGCGTCCCTTCTCGAGCCGCAGATTCGGCATGAAATCCAGAGCATTGATCCGGGCCTGCCCGTATTCAATGTTTCGTCCATGAACGACATCCTCGATCGCTCGCTAGCTTCACGCCGTTTTTCCGCAGACCTGGTCGCCGCATTTGCCGGCTTGGCGCTCCTTCTGGCCTCGATTGGAATCTATGGCCTGCTCGCCTACATGGTCGGCCAGCGGTCGCGCGAGATCGGCCTGCGCATGGCCTTGGGCGCCCAGCGAGTCGACATCCTGAAATTGATCTTGGGAAAAGGTTTCGTTCTAGCCGCCGTCGGAATCGTAACCGGTGTCTTACTGGCTGCATTCGGAGCAACCATGATGGCCAGTTTGCTCTACGGAGTGCGCCCGCATGATCCCGCGGTATTTCTTGCGGTGCCGTCGCTTTTGCTGGCAGTCGCCATTTTAGCCAGTTACATCCCAGCCCGGCGAGCGGCCAAGGTGGATCCAATGATCGCTCTGCGCGAGGCATGAACTCGCTGTGTTCAGATTGAATATTGTGCGGCAATGAAAATAAATGGGAGACTTCCATGACACTCAACTGCGTCCTCCGGCCTGAAACGTGCAGCCGTCGTTGAGATCAGGTACGTCTATCCCGGGTCTCAGCAGCGCCACAATCCAAGCGCGAAAGGAGCTTTCCAATCATGGGGACGCTACTTCAGGATGTTCGTTACGCTTTGCGCATGCTGCGCAAAAAGCCCACATTTACGATCGTGGCCGTCGTCACCCTCGCCCTGGGAGTCGGCGCCAACACGGCCATTTTCAGCATCG
>Ga0074044_10001328_pt1 | contig 22517 bp, 13 predicted proteins | sample BogForMeECP23OM1_FD_94443 | JGI IMG/M metagenome (GOLD analysis project Ga0074044, IMG submission 94443) | Bog forest soil microbial communities from Calvert Island, British Columbia, Canada - Bog Forest MetaG ECP23OM1 | ecosystem: Environmental > Terrestrial > Soil > Wetlands ... | reverse complement strand
CGCAAGGGCGCATTTGAGTCTCCATCACTGATTCGTAAGCGCAACCAGACCAATCAGTTACAGACTAAACTCCTTACTTCGGGACCAGGGGGTCGGAGGTTCAAATCCTCTCTCCCCGACCAATTTTTTGTCTTCCTTTCTTTTCCTTCATCCGCTACGCGGCCCACAACGAAAAAGTGGTTTGGGAACCCTATTACCTTCGACACTTCCACCGCGCAGCGCTCTGCCTATAAAGTATCCTTTCATGCGTCGAGCCGGCATATTGATGGTTGCAGCGGCACTATTCGCCGCTCTATTGGCAGCTTTGACTACGCGAAGCACGGCTCAGGCGCAAGCCCACGCGGAACGCAAGGTCGTCAGCAGAGTCGATCCTTTTTATCCAGAAATGGCGAAGCGGATGCACCTTAGTGGTGTGGTCAGGCTGGAAGCTGTCGTCCGGCCAAATGGGACCGTCAAATCGGCGAAGCCACTCGGGGGGAGCCCAGTGCTGATCGAAGCGGCCAGGGTTGCGGTCCTCAAGTGGAGGTTTGAAGTTGCACCTGAAGAAACCACCGAGCCGGTCCAAGTTACATTCGAGTTACCGTAATCCCAACCGGAATAACCTGCTGCATGTCAGCGACTGGCACCCTCCGTATTACAATCCCTTGCTGAGGGGAAAATTCATGGCAAATCTGAAGGGGTGGTCGGGAGTTATCCGGTGAGGCGCGTCATTCTTTTTCTTTTCGCGAGCGCAATCATGGCCGCAGCGCAGCCCAAGGCGCTCTTCTACATGATGGACAGGCCTAACTCCGTGCAATCGTTCACCGAGCACGCGGACAAGATCGACATTCTCGTGCCTGCGTGGTATGGCGTTGACGGCAACGGGCTGATTTGGGGCGGGCCGAATCCGTATGTGCTGCAGACAGCGGCGCAGCACCATGTGCCGGTCATGCCGCTCGTCGCCACCACCGTGCAAGCTGAACTGCACAAGCTTTTCACGACTCCGACGGCGCGCAAGGCTTTTATAGAGGCCATTCTCAGCGAGTGCAAGAAAAACGGATACAGCGGCTTCCAAATCGACTTCGAAAATGTTCAGTGGACCGACCGCGATCTGCTCACGGACCTGGTTGGCGAAACTGCGGCTGCGCTCCACAAGGAAGGCTTGCAACTTACCATCGCCACCGTACCCAACGCGCCCGGCGCTCCCGGGAATAGCAGCTACGCTCACTGGCTTTATGCCAACTGGCGCGGGGCATACGATCTGAAGGCTCTGGCTCAAGTCGCCGACCTGATTTGCCTGATGACTTACGACCAGAACACGCGATGGACAGCACCTGGTCCGGTCGCGGGTTATCCGTGGACCGTGCGACAACTGGAATACGCACTGCAATTTGTTCACAAGGAAAAGCTGTCGCTCGGCATTCCGGTTTATGGGTATCACTGGTTTGCCGGGGATCCCGGCAAGGATGACAAGCCGAACCCGACTGCCGAGTACGTGGGGCAGCAGGAAGTCGACCAATATCTGGCTGCCTACCACCCGCATGCCGAGTGGGATTCGCTGGATCGCGTGGCCTGGTTCTACTTTTACAAGGACGATAATCGGGAGTGGGTCTTCTATACCGACAAGCGTGGATTCCAGGAGCGCCTGAATTTAGCTCGCGATCACAATTTGCAGGGCTTTTGTTCTTGGGTGCTGGGGGCTGAGGATCCCGCAATCTGGACCGTGTTGCCTTCCCACAAATGAAGCTTTAGCGAAATCTTCGGACTAACAGGGTGTGGCGATCCGATCGATACAGGCCCAGCACATAGAGTGTGGCTTTGCCTTTTGTCGAATAGATGACCTGGCGGATCCGGAGCAGCGGCTCATCGCGCGCAACTTTCAGAAGGTTGGCGGTGGCGGGGGCGGCGGCGGTGGCATCCATTTCCTCGTCGGCATATGCGATTTGGATTCCGTAGTTGCTCTCCAAGATCGAAAACAGCGACCCACGCGCCACCAAGTTGCGGGTGAGGCCAGCGAACTGATCGGCCGGCAGATAGCAGGTTTCGACCGCGAACGGTTCGTCGGCCGCCAGCCGGAGCCGTTCCAGTTTCAGCAGGCGAGTGTTGGCCGCCAAGGCGAGACGCGCTGCTACCTCTTGTTCGTTGTCGACCAAGCCGAACGAAAGCACCTTTGAGCAGGCGGTTAAACTTCGACTGGCCATCTGTTCGGTGAAACTGGTCAGCTTGTTGAAGTGGATCTTGGGCGGCGCCACAAAAGTTCCGGCGCCACGCCGGCGCTGTACCAGACCCTCGCGTTCGAGGGCGGTTAGCGCGTGTCGGGCGGTCATCAGACTGACCTGGTGAATCTTCGCCAACTCCCGTTCGGAATCAACTGCATCCCCCGGCTTCAACTGCCCGCTGTCAATACGCTTGACGATCGTGGCCTGGATCTTCTGGTATGCAGGCATTCCATTTGGGCGGTTGTTTGGCATGAACTCCCCAATCATTCGGATCAGAATCAGAAACGCTGACGTTTCCCTGGCGTGCGCTTATAGGACCGAAACCCTTGATAATTGTTCATTTTGCCGAATGTGCTATAGAGCAAGCAAAACCGCAAACAGGTGTGCCAGCCCGTTTTCCGATGCTCCCGTTGTCTCTTCTATGCTATAGAGCTTTATAAAACAACTCATTTTAGGACCATCGGCCCATCAGGACTCACACCTTAACCTGCTCCGGGGCACTTGTAAAGAGAGACTCTGTATGCAGCGTGTATATAGCATCTCATAGCGAAACATCCCATTCCCGGTAGAGCTAAAAAGCGCCCAGTTTTCCACAGGGCGGACGACGCGCCAGCCTGCGGACGAAACGGCCTCGGCGAAGTGCTATAGGTGAATGCCAAGAATCAAAAAACCAGAAATCCAAACTTTCTTTGATTTTTTCCTTGACGACACTCGCGAAAGTACTATATAGCATTAGTCCTAGTATTTTTACAGTATTTATTTCAACGAATTCTGTTGCACCAAAGCGTCTTCTGGAGGGCTGCGATGCGAAGGTCATTGTCGATGTGGATTGGAATTTTGCTGCTGGTCGGATTGCTGGGCGCGCTGGCGCCGGCATGGGGCCAGGAGGTAACCGCCAATGTCGTAGGCACAGTTACCGATCCGAGCGGAGCCCCGGTCAAGGGCGCCGCGGTTTCGGCCACCGACACCGATCGCGGGACGGTGTGGAACGCCGAGACCAATGACAGCGGCGCGTACAACCTGCTGCGGCTGCCGATTGGCACCTACGCGGTTAAAGTGACGTATCAGGGCTTTCAGACCGTTTCGCACGCGCCATTCACTCTCGTGCTCAACCAGACAGCACGAATTGACGTGCAGTTGAAAGTGGGAACAGTTTCTTCGTTGGTTGAGGTCATCAGTACGGCGCCCTTGCTTCAGACCGAGACCACGGAAGTCAGCACTGTGATCGACGCCAGCACAAACGTCAGCTTGCCGCTGGCTTCGCGCAATTATCTGCAACTCACGCTGCTCGCCCCCGGTGTAACCAATGTCGACCCGGATGGCATGCGATCGCCGCAAAACATGCTCAACTCCGGTCGTCCTTTTATCAACGGCAATCGTGAGCAGGCGAACGAGTATCTGATCGACGGCATTCTCAATAGCGAAGACAAGAATAACGAGACCGGCTACACGCCAGGCATCGATGCCATCCAGGAATTCAACCTGATCACGCAAAACGCTTCCGCCGAGTTCGGCAATTACCAGGGCGGAATCGTGAGCGTCAGCACCAAGTCCGGCACAAACAGTTTTCACGGCGATCTTTATGAGTTCTTCCGCAGCGACTATCTCGATGCCAACGAGGCTTCCTCGGGATGGACTCAAGGGGTGGCTAACGGCCTGCTTGGATTTAACGCGCAAGGTGTAGCCAACAAACCTGAGTTGCGGTACAACCAATTCGGCGGCACCTTTGGCGGGCCGATCATCAAGAACAAACTTTTCTTCTTCGGCGATTATCAGGGCCAGCGCCAGGTACAGTCCGGTACAACCGGAGCCCAGGTTCTGACCGCGCAGGCTCGCACCGGAGACTTCGGGCAGCTTTGCACGGATTGGACAGGAACGTTCAATGCCTCCGGGGTATGCACTGGGTTGCCGTCGAATGTCCCGGCTGGCGCCGTGACCCAACTTGTTTACCCGAACGGCCCAAATGCAGGCCTACCGATTCCAAATAACAATTTGGTCTCCGCTGGGTACACGATCGACACTGTAGCTGCGAACCTGTTTGCCTTAACCAAGAACTATCCCCTGCCCGCGCTCGACAACCTCAAGGGGAACAACCTTTTCTATAACAGCGGCAGTTCGCTGAACAACAATCAGTACGACGTGAAGGTCGACTACAACGCCACTGACAGAGACCATATCTTCGGCCGCTGGTCGCACATGGATCTCTCTCAGCCGACGATCACGGGCTGCGCATTCTGCAACGCCGGCGCGGTGGAGGGCAGTGACGAACCCGTGAAAAATGCGGTAGTCAACTGGACGCACACATTCCGCGCCAACCTGCTGAACGAAGCTCGTTTCGGCTTCAACGCCGTCCGATTCGATCAAAACCTGACCCCGACTTCTTCGCTGGGGGACATAAGTCAGACACTGGGCATCGCCGGCGGCAACGCTCAGGCGCCAGGACTGGTGCAGTTGAATATCACTGGTAACAACGGCGGCGCGGCTGGATTGGGACTTCAAAACCTGGTTCAGATATTCCACTCTACCCAAGGCCAGATCGAGGATAACCTGATCTACACGCATGGCCGTCACCAGATCAAGACTGGCTTTCAGTACGTGCGGGAACGCCAGGATTTCATCTATCCGGGAAATAATGGCGCCCTCGGTTTCTTCGGCTTCGGTACCGCGACGGGCTCTGGCCTTGCTGACTTCTGGTTGGGCAACGTTCAGGGGGGATCCGCCTCGCAGAGGGATACCGGCAGCCAACTCAGTTCGCCTGCCAAGCTTCGGGGCAATGTTTTCGCTGGGTTTATACAGGATGACTGGCGCGTGACTCCAACGCTCACCGTGAACCTCGGGTTGCGCTTCGAAGACCATACTCCGCTCTACGAAACGGCCAACCAGATCGTTAACTTTGGGCTCTACACCGGGACGATTTACACCCCGACGGGCGTGGACGGAACCGCGAAGTTCGGCAACCAAGCTCTGTACAACAATTACCTGGGGATCGGCGATTGGCAGCCGCGGATCGGGCTTGCCTGGGCGCCAGCAGTTCTCGGGGGCAAGACGGTATTTCGCGCCGGGTTCGCCATCTCTTCCTTCATGGAAGGCGGCGGCAGCAACGAAGAACTCACCCAGAACCTGCCGTTTGGTTTTCTCCAGCAACAAGGGACCGCCGGTATCGGAACGCTTGAGAGTGTTGGTTTCGGAACGACCACGGCTACCGCGTGCGGCGGTGTCATCAGTCAAGCGTGCTATGAGGGCGGCGTCCGCATCCGGGTCTTTGACCAGAATTTCAGACCGGCCACGGTCAATCAGTGGAACGTCACGTTCCAGCAGCAGTTGAGCAACTCATTAACCTTCCAGCTTGGCTATGTCGGCCAGCGGGGCTCACACTTGCTGAACTTCGAGGACATTGCACAGTCAGTTCCATTGAACGCGGCAGGTCAGGTTGCGGGAGCCGGGCAACTGATCACGACCCGGGAACCTGGACCGTTCCTGGGTGGCGCTACGCCTGGATCGCTGTATCTGGCCGACAACCCCCAGTTTAATGTTCCGGGTTGTGGGACCGGCGGCAACCCAATTTGCGGCGCAGAAACCCTCGCCGGAACCAACATGTCAAACTCCGACCAGTCGTACAACGCTCTCCAAGCTGTCCTGCAGAAGCGCATGAGCAATGGGCTGGAAGCTCAGGTTTCCTATACCTGGTCGAAGTGCATGAGCAATTCTCCAGGCTACTTTGGCGAGGGCTGGGCCAGCACCGGAGCCACCAGTTCGAGCGGGCAACCTGGTTGGGAAAATATTTACAACCCGCGTTTGGATTGGGGACCGTGCTACTACGATCAAACCCACATCCTCACCAGTTACGTTACATATGGGCTGCCATTTGGCCGCGGTAAGCAGTTTGGCCACGACATGAACCCGGCGCTGAATGCCGTGGTGGGGAACTGGGAGATCGGCGGAATTGTTACCCTGCACAGCGGAAATGCTCTAACTCTGAATAACTTTGGAGGCTGGGGCGTGGGTGGCAACTCAGACAACACCAACGGCATTGGACCGGAAACATTGGCTAATCTGCCGGACTGCAACGGCCCAATCCAGCTTCAAAAGCAAACAGTGTTAGCGCAGGGTGGAGCCGCTGGATATATTCAATGGATTCCAAACTCGATGACAGGTCCCGCTCAGCCGGCAGCGGCCAACACGTTTGGAACCTGCGGTGTTGGCAACGTTAAAGGCCCCGCATACGCCAATGTGGATCTGAGCCTGCACAAGGGCTTTAATATCACGGAAAGCAAAAAGCTAGAATTCCGGTTCGAGGCGCTCAATGCGTTGAACCACCCGGTCTGGGATTTCTCCGGTGGACCTGCGAACGGATCGTTTGATCCGGGTACGTGGTCGATTGGCGCCGGCGGCGTACCCCAAACCACCAACGGGACGTTCGGCAAAATCACCGGGTCCCAAGGAGCAAGGGAACTGCAACTCGCTTTGAAGTTCTACTTCTAACCCCGAACTGCCTTCGCTCAGGAGATGGCAGTCGGTTCAGATGGCAGGCGCTCAACCGGGCGCCTGCCGTTTCTTTTGCGGTGTGCGGCGACCAACGCTGCTAGGTTCGAACAGCTGTGATTTCGGAATATAATGTGCGAATGTGTAGACCTTTCCGGCGGGCCGGGATTTCCTGCCTAACTTTTGTTGGCCTGATCTTGTTGGCGACGCTTTCCGAGGGGCAGGCTGCAAAGAAGAGTTCAACGCCTGCCACGAGCGGGGAAGCGGAGCGGGCTGCGAATTTGGCGGAGAGTGGACATTGCGCGGAGGCGCTCCCGCTGCTGAAGCGGGCCATCCGGCAGACGGCAGATCGCGATCTCAAGAAGAGGATCGGACTGGACGGCGTGCACTGCGCGATGACGCACGGCAGTCCTTATGACTCGCTTGATTTTCTGGCGGTGCTGAGCCGGGAGTTTCCGCGCGATCCCGAAGTGCTTTATGCGGCTACTCATGCGTACTCCGATCTTTCGATGCGAACTTCGCAGGACTTGGCGCGGGAGGCTCCGTTCTCGTTCCAGGTTCACGCATTGAATGCGGAGGCACTGGAAATCCAGGGTAGATGGGATGAGGCGGCGGCGGAATATCGCAGGATTCTGGATATCAACCCGATGCTTCCCGGCATCCACGCGCGGCTGGGTCGTGCGCTGCTCTCGAAGCCGCAGGCTTCGCCGGCGGAGCTAGACCAGGCGCGAAAGAGTTTTGAGGAGGAGTTGGAGATCGATCCCCGGAATGCCACGGCAGAGTTTGTGCTGGGGCAGTTGGCCGCAAACGCGAATGACGGCGCGACGGCGATCCGGCATTTTACGCGGGCCACGAAGTTAGATGCCGGATTCATGGAGGCATACCTTGGGCTCGGGACGGCGTTGAATTCCGCCAAGCAGTTTGCCGAAGCCATCCCGCCGCTTGAGACCTATGAGAAGATGGCGCCCGACAGTCCGACCGGGCATTATCAACTCGCGGTCGCCTACGCCGGAGCAGGACGCCGGGAGGACTCCAACCGCGAGGCCGCGCTGCAGCGGGAAGCGTCGGAGGCACTGGAAGCGGTCAAGCGGAAGGCGGCCATCGCCCAGGAGAAGCAGACTTCTACCGATGCGCCGGCAGCGGAGCCGAAGTAACAATGCGCTATCTCCCTGGTGTAGTTGGCAGGAGAGAGTTTCTGAGAGGCCTGGCGGGAACGCTTGCGTTGCCTGCTTTGGGACGGATCGCAGCGGCTTCAGACTCTCCTTCCTATCCGTTTTCTGAAGTGCCTTCGTCCGCCAGCGGCATCACTTGGGCCCACACTGCGGGTCTGTCCCCGGAAAAATACTTACCTCAGTCCACCGGGGCCGGGTGCGCATTCCTGGATTACGACAACGATGGCTGGATGGACATTTATCTTGTCAACAGCGGGAAATGTGACATTTTCACGCCTGCCAAGCCTCTGCGCAACGCGCTCTACCGGAATAACCGCGACGGGACTTTTACCGACGTCACGGAGAAGGCGGGCGTGGGCGGCGGTGGCTACGGCATGGGTGTCGCTGTCGGTGACTACGACGTCGACGGCTTCCCCGACTTGTATGTAACTCAATACGGGCGGAGCATTCTGTATCACAACAATGGCGACGGCACGTTTACCGACGTCACCGAGAAGGCTGGGGTAGCGGCTCCGGGGTGGGCGTCGAGCGCGGTGTGGTTCGACTATGACCACGACGGACGGCTGGATCTTTTTGTCTGCCGCTTCGTGGACTTCGACAAGACAAAGCATCACAATTGCGGGGCGCCGAATATTCCCGCGATCAAGGGGCTGAATGAGTATTGCTATCCGCGGATATATTCGCCGATGGCGAGCTGGCTCTTTCATAACAACGGCGACGGTACCTTTAGCGACGTGAGCCAAAGGATGGGGATTTCCGACAATCCGGGCAAATCGTGGGGCGTGGTGGCGACGGACATTAATAATGACGGGTGGATGGATCTGTTTGTGTCCAACGACACGGTGGCCAACTTTCTTTTTGTAAACCGCGCCGGGCGGCGCTTTGAAGAAGTCGGTTTTACGTCGGGAGTGGCCTTCGGTGAAGGGGGAAAAGCGCGGTCGGGTATGGGCGTCGATTCCGCCGACGTCAATCAGGACGGGTGGATGGACCTGTTTGTGACCGACCTGAACAACGAACTCGATGGCTTCTATCAGAACCGGCACGACGAAACATTTGACGACATCGCTGCCCCTTCGGGTATCGCGAACGCCACCAAACTTATGAGCGGCTGGGGGCTGAAATTCCTGGACTACGACAACGACGGGAACCTTGATCTTATGATTGCCAACGGGCATCCCGATGACCTGGTCGAAAAAATCTATGACAGTGTGGGGTATCGCGAGCGGATCTTGCTGTTTCATAACAGCGGGAACGGCCTGAAAAACGTAACTCTGGAAAGCGGTCCCGCCTTTAACCGTCTCATTTCGGCTCGCGGGTTGGCGCTGGGCGACTTCGACAATGACGGAGGCGTCGATGTACTCATCTCTTGCAACGACGAGCCACCGGTTCTCCTGCATAACAATGTGGGCAGTCAGAATCATTGGCTGGGGATCAATCTCATCGGCAAGAAGGCGAACATCGACGCCATCGGCGCACGCGTTACCTACCGAGCTGGCGATCTGAAGCGCAGCCGGATGAAAGTGGGCGGCGGGAGCTATCTCTCATCGCACGATCCGCGGATGGTGCTGGGAATTGGCAAGCAGACGAAGCTGGACTGGATTGAAGTCAAATGGCCGCAACCCAGCAATCTGATTGAAAGGTTCACCGATCTTCCCATCGATCGTTACATTACGATCGTGGAGGGTCAGGCTAAGTGGAAGTGACGGCGGATGGCACTTGCTTGAGAGTGAATTTAACGAGCATGAGGGTTGCCTCCATAATCGTATTAATTTCGGGGTTGCTGGCAGCACTGGATGTCTTTGGGCAGAGTAAGACTCAGTTGCCACCAAGCCCGGTGAGTGCGCCAGTGGCGTCCCCCGCTGGGCGCGATCGCTATGTTGGGGACGAGGTATGCGGCTCGTGCCACCGGGAAAAGTTCGCTAGCTTTCACCAAACAGCTCATTACCTCACGTCGAGGCTGCCCGATAAGAGTTCTATCCTCGGAAAATTCGCGCCCGAAGCGAACACGCTTAAGACTTCCAATCCGCAGCTATTGTTCCGGATGGATGAAAAGGAAGGCGGCTTCTTCCAGACCGCAGTGGAGGGAATGGCTCCCTACTACACTACCGAGCGTACTGAGCGGTTTGGCCTGGTAATAGGATCGGGAGGGAAGGGACAGACGTATTTGTTCTGGAAAGGAGATCGACTGTTCCAACTCCCCGTTTCCTACTGGACAGAGCTGGGGTGGGTGAACAGCCCGGGGTACCGGGATGGCGTCGCGAATTTTGATCGGGTTATCGTTCCGCGTTGCCTGGAGTGTCATGCAACCTACTTCGAGGTGATTCCACCTGCACCCAATCGATACGCCAAAGCGGGTTCGGTCGTCGGCATTACGTGTGAAAAATGCCACGGGGCGGGACGCGAGCACGTGCGGCGGGAGGGCTCGAAGCTTCCACGCTCTCCCGACGCAGCGATCGACTCAGTGGTCGACTCAGCCATACTCAACCCTGCAAGATTTTCTCGCGAGCGACAGATGGACCTGTGCGCCTGGTGCCATGCGGGCCTCGGGGTGGCGCTTGCCCCAACGTTCTCCTATATTCCAGGCGAACCGCTCGACAAGTACCTTGAACTGCCGCGGCCCGCTCCAAACGTGGAGCTTGACGTGCACGGCAGCCAAGTCGAACTGCTGGAAAAAAGCCGCTGCTACCAATCCTCGGCAATGACCTGTCTGACTTGCCACGACGTACACACCGTGCAGCATGATGCGTCAGCATACTCACAGCGTTGTTTGAGTTGCCACAAACCTGGAACCGCGACGTTCCCGAAGGTGGGTCATGAAATCGCGAGCAATTGCGTTGATTGCCATATGCCGAAGCAGGAGACGAATCTTATTGTTTTTGACTGGAAAGGCAAGAAGGCAAGGCCCCAGGTTCGCAATCATTGGATAAGAGTCTATCCTGCGACAACCCCTCCAAAGTGACGCTGCCGCGTTGGGCGAACTAAGGCGAGCAACCCAGGGCGCTTCGTCTGCAACTAAAGAATTAGTTACCTTTCGCCGTGGGAAGCGTCTAAGGTCCAAGGAGGGCATCCGGTGCCGCCGAGACAATCGGGAACTTTGACCGAGGCCGAATTGCGGATCATGAACGTGCTCTGGGTGAAGGGATCGGGTACGGTACAGCAAGTCCTTGATTCTATTACTGAAAAACCTGTCCTTGCTTATAACTCCGTTTTGACCACCATCCGTGTGCTGGAAAGAAAGGGTTATCTCAAGCATCTAAAGGATGGACGGGCGCACGTGTTTACGCCGCTGGTCGGGCAGAAAGAGGCCACGCGTTCGGAGATTCGGCATCTGGTGGGTCGTTTTTTCAAGAATTCTCACGAGCAACTCGTCTTGAACCTTCTCGCGGATCAGGGCGTCAGGGCGGAGGAGATCGAACATCTGCGAGAGATGCTGATGCAGAAGGACACGACTCGGAAGGACGGAAAATGAGCTGGGTTCCACTGCAGACCGTGGCGCAGATTTCGGGCGAACGCATTCTCAATGCGCTTCCTGAAGGATTCCTGGTCGCGATCTTTGCTTGGGCGTTGTTGCGGGTCTTGCGAAGGCAAAATTCGGGAACCCGATTTGCAGTCTGGTTTCTGGCATTGCTGACCGTCGCTGCGCTTCCGATTCTGGGCGGCGCCGCGCTCGGACAAGGACGGGGACTGATGGGGGTGGCGACGTCGTCTGGCATGCCCTGGGGAAGCCTGCGACCTGCGATCACGATTCCCGGCGGCTGGGCGCTTTTCGTCTTTCTTGCCTGGGCTCTGGGGGCGAGCGTGGGGTTGCTACGTTTGGCGACGGGGCTTTGGCGCCTGCGACAGTTGCGCCGGAGTTGCATTGCAATCGTTGCAGCGGATCTCGATCCGGCGGTGCGAACCACGGTGAATGCCATCATCGCGTCCCGGCCGGTGACGATCGCGACGTCCGAAGGCGTGCGTGTGCCTGCCGCGATTGGCTTCTGGAAGCCGGCAATTGTCCTGCCGGACTGGGTGTTGCGAGAACTGCCGGCTAAAGATCTCAACGTCGTCCTGCTGCACGAATTCGCACACCTGCGGCGTTGGGATGACTGGACAAACCTGATTCAGAAGATGGTGCGCGCTTTGTTCTTCTTTCATCCCGCGGTGTGGTGGATTGAGAACCGGCTGGCGGTGGAACGCGAGATGGCTTGTGACGACGCCGTGCTTGCCGAAACTGCCAACCCGCATGGGTACGCAAGTTGTCTGGTTTCGCTGCTGGAAAAAAGTGTGGCGCATCGTCTATCGGACAAACCATTGTCGGACAAACCATGGTCGATGGCCCAGGCCGCTGTCCATCGGGCCCGCGAGGCCGCGCTGCGGCTGACGCAGATTCTCGACAAGGACCGGCCCGCGGCCACGCGAGTCTGGAAACCGGCGCTGGGCATGGCTGGAGCTTTTTCCGTGGTCTGCCTGATGGCGCTGCCGTTCGCACCGCAGTTTGTCGCGTTTGATCGGGGTGTGACGAGTAATTCCGATCATGCGTACTCAGCCGCGGTCAGCCAGCCTGTGTTCCAATCGGCGCCCGTTCCCGGTGGAGAGGAAGTCCCGGTAAGGCTGGACCCTTCGACTTTCCCCTCGGCTCCGCTCGGGGCTTCGGCAAATCGGGCAGGCTCGCGAGACGCCCGTCGCTCTACTACCCACGTTGCTGCGCGAGTGAACGCGGCACCGCTGCCCGAACAGGCACTCGCGATTCGCGCAATCGCGGATCAGGAAATCGCGCCCCAATTTCAAACGCTGGTCTTTGTTGAAGCCACGGAGTACGTGACACCCGGCTCGTCAGTGTGGAGCGTGCAGGTGTGGCGCGTGACGTGGGTGACTCAAGTCCGCGAGCGGCTGGCGAGAGTGCCGGTCGCGAATTCGATTTAGCGGCCAAATTTTTTTGTAAACAACAACTAGATATTTAGTTGTACAAGGAGAAAAGAAAATGAAGATGTGGATAGAAGGTTGTAAAGCGCGTTGTAAGGCGGCGGTGACCAGGCGTCTGCTGGTGGCCTTGGTCGCTGTAGTGGCAATTGGGTCAGTGGCGATGTTCAACTTTACCAAGTCGGCAACCGCAGCGGCGGCTCCGGCTCCGGCTGCGGCGCCGCTTGATGACAACAGTGTGGCAGCGTTGCTCACGCTTGACCGCGCCATGGAGACGCTGGCAGCACGAGTCACACCGGCGGTCGTGAATGTTACGGTGGCGTCGAAGCCTAACGCGCAGCAGCAGGGCGGTGCGGAAGGCATGCCCGACATGCAGCAGTTTTTTGGTCCGGGCAATCCTTTCGGGCGTCAATTCGGCGATCAATCCGGCCATCAGTTCAGTTTTCCGTCGCAGCCGCAGAACCGGATGGAACACGGCCTGGGCAGCGGCGTGATTATCTCGCCCGACGGATACATCGTCACTAACAATCACGTCATCGACGGAGCGGTCGATATTCGCGTCACCATGAGCGACCAGGAAGTGCTGCCCGCGAAACTGGTGGGGGCCGATCCGCTCACGGACCTCGCGGTCATCAAGGTAAACCGCACCAACTTACCGAGCGTGCCGTTCGGCAACTCGAGCAGCTTGCATCCAGGACAGACGGTGCTTGCCTTCGGGAATCCTTATGGTTACCGCTTTACGGTGACGCGCGGCATCATCAGCGCGTTGAATCGTCCGAATCCCGACGCGAGCGATCGACGCAAGCCGGGTGAGTTCATCCAGACCGACGCCGCCATCAATCCCGGGAATTCCGGGGGAGCGCTGGTTAACGCTCATGGCGAACTCATCGGAATCAATACCTTCCTGATTTCAAACTCGGGATCATTCTCGGGGATGGGATTTGCGATCCCGGCTCAGATTGTTCAGCCGACAGTGGAGACGCTGATTCGCGACGGCAAAGTGACTCACCCGTTCATCGGAATTCAAATCGCTGACATTACTCCCGATAACGCGAAGTTCTTCCATATGGACAAAGCGGCGGGAGCCCTGATCAGCGAAGTTCAGCCGGACACGCCCGGAGCGAAGGCGGGCTTGCAAACTGGAGACGTAGTTACCGAACTCGACGGAAAGCCCGTAGCTGATGCCGGACAACTGCAAATGACAGTGGGACAAAAGCGGCCCGGTGAAACGATCCATCTGCAAGTGGTTCGTGACGGCAAACCGATGAATATTGCAGTGACCCTCGAAGCCCTGGGCGGCGACAAAGGCGTCGAGACCGCCGGCAATGAGCATGGGAAAGGGCGCTGGGGGCTGAGTCTCGCCGACTTGACCGCGGATGTTCGGAATGAACTGCAAGCGCAGGCGTCAGTTCACGGCGCCATTGTGGAAGAGGTCAAGCCCGGCAGCCCGGCCGATAATGCCGGATTGCAGCGCGGGGACGTGATCATGGAAGTGGACCGGCACCCGGTGAAATCCGCCGCCGATGTGGCACAGGCTTTATCGAGCGTGCCGAACGGTCAGGATGCGCTGGTGCTGGTGTGGTCGAATGGGGGCAGCACATTCCGCGTGTTGCATCCTGCGCAAGGCTAGCCGCGTTGGTCTTGGGTGGATGACCAGATGCGCGCTGTGTTCCGTCCGGCAATCGAACTGGACAGGACGCAGCGCGCATTTTTCTGCGTACTGCACGCTCCGGACGGGCGAGGACGCCCGTCGCTCCACTGACTATCGCCCTCTGATGCACTCCATCAACAATTCGAGTTGGACTCAGCGCGAACCGGATATTAAAGTCTGGGCTTGGGCAGATATCGGGAATGGCGCAAAAGCGAGAACAGAAATCTCGCCATCCGATGCACACCGTGGTAACCAACAATTCCGCGGCCAATGTGGAGCTCTTCCGACTTCACCCGATAGAATGGCTTAGGGGAAATCTATTTTCATCCTGGCGTCGCTCGGTGGGGACTGGGTGAGCGGTCGCAAGGCCTAAAGAATTTAAGCAAACGGAGACAAGATTTGGACCGACCGAATGAGCTAGTTCAGGATCAGGACCATCCTGCGTGTTCTCTTGATGCCAGCTATGTGCTGACGTGGGAAGAAATCGCGAACCTGACGGCGGAGCCTGGGAAGCCAGCCGAGACCCTGATGAACGTTGTTGCCCTGATTGCCAGACGGTTTGGCACCGATGTCTGCTCAGCCTATCTCCTCGAACCCGACCGCGCCAATCTCGTTCTGGCCGCGACGCTCGGACTTCGCCCTGAATCTGTCGGCAAGCTTCGGATGGCAGTCAATGAAGGACTGGTCGGCCTGGTAGCGGAACAAGTGCGCCCGGTGGCGGTTGAGCAGGTTAAGAATCATCCTCGCTTCAAGTACTTCAGCGAGGCCGGCGAGGATGCTTACCAATCATTCCTGGGCGTCCCGCTGATTGATCGCGGTGTGCTGCAAGGCGTGCTGGTGGTTCAAACCGTGGAAGCGCGGGTCTTTCCGGAAGATGAGATACGTCTGCTCACGGAGGCGGCGAAGCGGGTTGCTCCCGTGGTGAGTGAAGCGCGGACGCTCGACCGTTTCATCGCGCCCGTGCAGGAGCGGCTCTGGGCGCTGGCCCGAAACCTGTGGTGGAGCTGGGATAACGATTCTGCTGCCTTGTTCCGCGATCTCGATCCTCTGCGCTGGAGGCAGCTTAATCACAGTCCCGTCTCGCTGCTGAACGAGTATCCTCTGGACAAACTCGAAGCGCGCGCCGCGGAACTGATTCTGCACAGCCGCATCAACTACGCCTATCGCCGTCTGCGCGAGTACCAGGATGCGGAGCGAACCTGGGGTGCGCGCCATGCCGGTGTATTGCGGCCGCGTCCCGTGGCTTATTTCTCCGCCGAATTTGGCGTGCACGAATCTCTCCCCGTCTATTCTGGTGGACTTGGAGTTCTGGCCGGCGATCACATCAAGAGCGCCTCCGATCTCGGGATCCCGCTGGTCGGTGTGGGGCTGTTTTATGGCCAGGGATACTTCCGCCAACGCCTTGATCGCGACGGCTGGCAGCATGAGGAGTACCTCGAAACCGACGTCAATCAACTGGCCATGGAAACGGCGATCGGGAAAAATGGCAGACCGGTCGTGGTGCAGGTTGATACCCATCACGGTCCAATCTACGCAAAAGTGTGGCGCGTGAAGGTGGGCCGGTGCGACTTGTTTCTGCTCGATTCGGACGTGGAAGGCAATACCCCCGAAGACCGCGAAATGACTTCGCGTCTTTACGGGGGCGACGGCCGGGTTCGCGTGCATCAGGAACTGCTGCTGGGCGTGGGCGGCCTGCGTGCTCTGAAAGCGCTTGGTATCACGCCGGGGGTACTTCACCTCAACGAAGGGCATAGCGGATTTGCGGTCCTGGAAGCGATTCGCCAACGTATGGAGGAAGAGGGCATCAGCTTCGACACGGCCGTGCCCCAGGTTGCCCGCGAAGTGGTCTTCACCACCCACACTCCCGTGCCCGCCGGCCATGATCGCTTCGATGCGGATCTGATCGAAGAGCACCTCGGACCTCTGCGCGAGTCCCTCGGTCTTTCCAAGAAGAGTTTCATGGCCCTGGGACGGGAGAATCCCGAAAGCGACGAGCGTTTCTGCATGACCGTGCTAGGCCTGAAACTTTCGCGTCGCGCCAACGCGGTTTCCTCGCTGCACGGTGAGGTGTCCCGCGCCATGTGGACCGGGCTGTTCCCGGGCAAACCCGAAGACGCGGTTCCCATCGGACACATCACGAACAGCGTTCATGCCCCCACCTGGCTGGCGCCGCAGATGTTTCGTCTCTACGATCGCCATCTGGGTACGGGATGGCATCTGCGCAGCAGCGAGGCCAAAATCTGGGAGGGCATTGACAACGTCGATGACGGCGAGCTTTGGGAGACGCATTTCAATCTGAAATCAAGAATGATCGAATTTGTGCGCCGTCGCGCCGTCAAGCAAGCCACGCACCGCGGCGAATCGCGCGAGGTGCTGCAGCAATTGGAACGAGTGCTCAGTCCGGACGCGCTGACCATCGGTTTTGCGCGCCGCTTTGCCACCTACAAGCGCGCTAATCTGATTTTGGCCGACATCGAAAAAATTGCTGGCATGGTCAATGATCCGAAACGCCCGGTGCAGTTCGTGTTCGCCGGGAAGGCGCATCCGCTCGACGAACCTGGCAAGCGCGTGCTGCAGCAGATTGCCCAGTTGATGCGCGACCCGCTGTTCTCCGACAAGTTCGTCTTCGTCGAGGACTACGACATCAACGTTGGCCGCCATTTAACGCAAGGGGTTGATGTGTGGCTTAACAATCCGCGGCGGCCGCTGGAAGCCTCCGGAACGAGCGGCCAGAAAGTTGTTTTGAACGGCGGATTGAACCTCTCGGTTCTGGATGGCTGGTGGGCGGAGGCTTACGACGGGCTGAACGGTTTCGCCATCGGAAGCGGCAGAACTCACTCCGACATGAATGTTCACGACACCCGCGATGGGGACGACCTGCTGCGAGTGCTTCGCGAAGAGGTGATTCCTCTCTACTATCAGCGTGATCGCGACGGCCTTCCGCGCGGATGGATCCAACGCATGAAACGCACCATCCGCACGCTGGGCTGGCGCTTCAACGCCGATCGCATGGTGATGGATTACACGCTGAAGTGCTACGTTCCAGCAGCCGGCGGCACCTCGAGTGACCTCCGGCTGGGACTGTAGCCAAGAGCTAGAAGCTAAGAGCCAAGAGCCGCAATCAGTACGAGGCCGGGACGGTAGCATCTTCGGGATAGCCCGCCATTCCGAACTCGGGAACATCGAGACCCTCTTCTTCTACTTCGGGCGACACTCGCATGCTTTTCACTTTGTTGACCGACCAGAAGACAACGTAAGTCGCAACGAACGCCCAGACGGCATACAAGGTGGCTCCCATGAGTTGACATAGGAACTGCCGCGTGTCGCCGTGGAGCAAGCCGGTCACGCCCTGGCCCGCGTGTCCCAGATACGCGGTTGCGCCGACGCCATTCCATCCAGCGCCATAAGCGCCGTCGGCAAAGATGCCCACACTGACAGCGCCCAGCCAGCCACAGTAGCCGTGTACCGAAATCGCGCCGCACGGATCATCGATCCTAAGAAAGCGATCGTTGAAAAGAACGCCGCCACAAACCAGGCATCCCGCCAGTATGCCAATGACGACCGCCGAGGTGGGAGACACAAACGCACACGGGGCGGTGATCGCGACCAGACCGGCGAGCATTCCATTGCACGCCATGGTGATGTCCGGTTTGCCGAACAGGAAGTACCACAAGAGCATCGCCGCCGCTGAGCCTGCAACCGCCGCCAGATTGGTGTTTACCGCAACCACCGCAATGCGCAGGTCGGTGGCTCCAAGGGTAGAGCCGGGATTAAACCCCATCCAGCCGAAAAGAAGGATGAAGGTGCCGGTCACTACATACACGATATTGTGAGCGGGAAAGACGCGGATCCTGCCGCCGGGTCCATACTTGCCGAGGCGCGGGCCCAGAATGATCGCCAGAGCCATGGCGCAGAAACCGCCGACCGCGTGAACCACAGTCGATCCGGCAAAGTCGACGTAACCGTGACCAAGATTCAACGTAGATCCGACTTGTGAGAGCCAGCCGCCGCCCCAGGTCCAGCAGCCGGAGATGGGATAAAGAATCGCGCCGATGAAAAGCTCACAGAGCAGGAAAGCCCAGAAGGTGATGCGCTCACAGATGGCGCCGACAATAATGTAGCCGGCCGTCTCCATGAACACGACTTCGAATAGGGTCAGGCAGTTGCTGGCACTGTCGTAGGCGGGGCCGGTAAGGAAAAAGCCCTTGCCGCCCACGAATCCCCATTGTCCGCTTCCGATCAGAAACCTGTTGAGCGTGGGGATGCCGCCCAGGTTGGTGGGCGCGGCGTTGATGGCCACCGCTCCGAACTGGAACGCGTATCCGACCGCGTAGTAGGCCAGGAAAGCGAAGACGTAGGCGGCAAAGTTCAGCATCATCAAGTGGGCGACATTTTTCTTTCGTACCAGCCCGCAGGTGAGGAGCGCGAATCCTGCCTGCATGAACAGGACGAGATAGCCCGTATTCAACGTCCAGGCAAAGTTGGTGGCCACGCGGACGTGCCCGACACTGTCAGCCAGCTTTACCGCGAGCGGCTCTTTTGCCGCCTGAGCTTGATAGTCGTCGAAGGCCTTCTTGTTGGTGGCATAGTCCGGCGCCGTTTTGTCGGTCGGCTCGGAGACGACAAAGGAGTTGCCGGCCGCGTCTACGGCGGTAGTTTTGTCTCCGGTTGCTATGCCCGATGGATCGGGCTTTGGGGCGTCGTCGGCAAGGCAGGGCGTGGCCAGCGCAGCAAAAAATCCGGCGGCCAGAAGGATGGCCAGAATGGTGACAAATAATGACCGGCGCGGGAGGCGCCTTTCCGGTTGCTTCATCATGGAATTGCTCCTGTTTCTGTGCGATAGACCATTCGTATGGAATACTATGGCGTGGAGAAGGGCGGCGTGAAATACGGGCATGAAATGTCTTCGCAAGCCTCCAACTCGGTGCTGGAATTAGTCCCCCACACTAAATGCCGCTGATCGGCCGAGTCCAATAGAAATTTCTTCTTGCAGGCATCAGAAAAGCTTTCAAAAGGGGTCCCCATTTCGACCCCTTCCTGGTTCTGCATGCTCCCGCAAGCTAAGGGACCAAAGAGTCTCGAACCTCGGTTTCGACTTGACAGTTTGGTTGGGCCCTTTACTATATATGAATATTTATGCATAATAATGGATAAATATGCCTCCACGGGAAAAATGGAGAGCGGGGAGCTTCGGTAGACCTGAATAAAATCTGATGGCGGCCAGACTTAAAACCGCGGTTCTTGGTGCGACCGGCTATTCCGGCCTGGAACTCGCTCGTCTGCTCGGCCGTCATCCGCGAACCGACGCGCCCTTGCTTTTGCGACGCAGTGCCGAGACGGACGATTCCGCTGCCGGAATGCCACACGCTTCGGGCAATGGCAATTCGCCAGTTCAGCCGTTTTCGTGGTCTGCGCTGGAGCAACGTGGCGTGGAGCTCCTGTTCCTGGCTACGCCCCACGGCGTGTCTCGCGAACTTGTTCCCGAGGCAATTACGCGCGGGCTGCGGGTCGTCGATCTGAGCGGGGCGTGGCGGCTGAAACAGGAACAGCATCGCGCCGTCTATGGCTTCAAGGATGCCAACGTGAAGACCGCGGCGGAACTCACGGAGCGCGCTGTGTACGGTCTGCCCGAGTTGAAGCCGAATGCGGACCAGATACCGTCGGCGGCTCTGGTTGCGAATCCAGGCTGTTATGCGACTTCCGTTATTCTTGCGCTGGCGCCCTTGCTGTCGGCTGGGATTGTGGATTCGGATCGCGGCATTATCTCCGATTCGAAGTCCGGCGTATCGGGGGCGGGCAAAGAGCCGACGGCGCGTACTCACTTCGTTTCGGTGGCGGACAACTTTTCCGCCTACTCGGTCTTCGGACACCGTCACACCGGCGAGATTCTCGAGCAATTGGCGCTGAATTCCGCCCAGTTGATTTTCACTCCTCATCTTTTGCCGATTCCGCGGGGAATTCTGTCCACGATCTATGTGTACCTGAAACGCGAAATGACGACGGACGAGATTCAAAGTTGTTTCCGCGATTTCTACAACGGCAAGCGGTGGGTGCGGGTTTTCCCGGCAGCGAGTTTGCCGGAAATTCAATTCTCGGTGCACACCAACTATTGTGACCTCGGTTTCTGTCTGGCGCGCGATGGCCGCCGGCTCGTCCTGGTTTCCTGTCTGGACAACCTGCTCAAAGGCGCGGCCGGACAAGCCGTGCAGAATATGAACCTGATGTACGGCTGGGACGAAGCGGAGGGTCTGCAGTGAAAATTGTGGTCAAGATCGGCGGTGCGGCGCTGGAGGATAAGCCGACTCTTCAGAAATGCGCGAAGGCGGTGGTGCAGCTTGCCCAAGATGGGCACCAGGTCGCCGTCGTGCACGGCGGTGGCAGCGCGCTGACGAGGACCTTGAAACTCCTTGGTAAGACAAGTGACTTCGTCCATGGACTGCGCGTCACGGACGCTGAGACACGCGATGTTGCCCTGATGGTGCTTGCCGGCATCGTGAACAAGAGCCTGGTGGCGGCGATTGCTGCCGCGGGGTGTCCGGCCATTGGTCTTTGTGGCGGAGACGGCGGCGTCTTTCGCGCCCGCAAGAAGCAGGACTCGGAACACGATTTGGGATTTGTCGGCGAAATCTGCTTTTCTGAACCGCGCTGGCTCAGGGCCATTTGGACAGAAGGAGGCATTCCTGTGCTCTCCTCGCTTGCGCTCGGAGGCGACGGACAGTATTACAACGTGAATGCGGACCAGATGGCCGCTGCTTGCGCCATCGCTTGTGAGGCCGACGCGCTCATTTTTCTTACCGACGTAGCCGGCGTGAAGCAAGCCGATGGATCGGTGATGCCGAGGTTGGATACCAAGCAAGTCGCCGGACTGATCGACGAGTCCGTAATCAGCGGCGGAATGATGCCCAAGCTCGAAGCCTGTACGCAGGCACTCAAGAGCGGCGTGGGGCGCGTGCGCATCCTGCCCGCGGCGCAGGTCGAAATGCTGCCACTGTTCTATTTCACCAAGCTGGAATGCGGCACAGAGGTGCTGAGAGCATGAGCCTCGCTTCTGTCTCACGCATGGAAGCGAAGCTTCTGCTTCCCACCTACGAGCGACAGCCGATTCTTTTTGTTCGCGGGCGCGGCGCGTATCTATGGGATTCGCAGGGTAAGCGGTATCTGGATTTCCTCAGTGGGATTGGAGTCAATGCGCTGGGCCACAATCACCCTGCGGTTCAGGCGACGATCAGGCGCCAGGCTGGCCGGTTGATTCATATTTCGAATCTGTTCTTCCATGAGTATCAGGCGGAACTCGCGCAAGAGCTGACGCGAATCTCCGGGCTGGACCGCGCTTTCTTTTGCAATAGCGGCACTGAGGCCTGGGAGGGAGCGCTCAAACTTGCCCGCGCCTTTGCGCAAACGAATAATCGCAACGGCGGCAAACCTAATCCAAAGACGCGCATTCTTGCCATGGACAATTCTTTTCATGGACGCACCTTTGGCGCGCTGGCCACCACCGGTCAGTTGAAATACCGGGCTCCATTTGCTCCTCTCGTGCCTGGAGTGACTTTCGTCAAGTTTAATGACCTGGACGATCTGCGACGAAAATTTGATGCCAGCGTTTGTGCCGTGTGCATGGAGACCATTCAAGGAGAAGGCGGAATTTGTCCGGTGAATCGGGAGTTTCTTGAACTTGCATCGAGCTTGACCAGGAAGAGCGGCGCATTGCTGGTGCTCGACGAGATTCAGTGCGGCCTCGGGCGTACCGGACGCCACTTTGCCTACCAGCACTACGATGTGCTGCCGGATGTGGTCACGGTTGCCAAGCCGCTGGCTTGCGGCTTGCCGCTCGGCGCCATCCTCACCACCGGGCGTGTTGCGAGCTGCATGCATCCGGGTATGCATGGAACGACTTTCGGCGGAGGACCGCTGGCCTGCGCCGTTGCCATCGAGTTTCTACGCCAGGAGAAGAAACTGCTGAAGCACGTGCGCACGCTCGGCGAATATTTTCACGCGGCACTCGATGCGCTCGACAAGAAGCACAAGTCGATTCAGGACGTCCGCGGAGCAGGCCTGATGCTGGCCGTGGAATTGGACTCGCCTGAACTGGCGAAGGCGGTGACCAAACAACTG
>Ga0074044_10001327_pt1 | contig 22521 bp, 21 predicted proteins | sample BogForMeECP23OM1_FD_94443 | JGI IMG/M metagenome (GOLD analysis project Ga0074044, IMG submission 94443) | Bog forest soil microbial communities from Calvert Island, British Columbia, Canada - Bog Forest MetaG ECP23OM1 | ecosystem: Environmental > Terrestrial > Soil > Wetlands ... | reverse complement strand
TGGTCCCACGCCGAAGCTGCAGTCGCTGTAAGTAGTTGAAATTATGGAGCGGCCTATCGGAATCGAACCGACACCTGAACCTTGGCAAGGTTCCGTACTACCACTATACTAAGGCCGCTCAACCACAGTTCTTTTTATAACACGCCCGCGCAACAGCGACAAGCCTTCCGTGGCTTCCTTTTCGCCAACGACGCGATCTCAAACTCTAGGCTCAGGATACCATCGTCACGCGTGCGGACTTCACTACCGGTGAACGTTTTTGGCGGTCAGCAAAGCGATCTGCTTTGTCTTTGTCGGTGTACACGCGGCCAAACTTCTCTCCGTCCGCATAGTACACCGTCACGAGAAAATGATGATGTTTGCGCCGCTTGTCTTTGCCAAAATTCGTTTTCTCTTTCTTGGGGGATTTTTTCGTCAGAGTTTTGGTCACAGAGGCCATCCCTGTTTAGGTTGGTAGGTTACTTCGTCCACTATCGCAGGGAAGCGCCACTCGCGCAAGTACCGCTGTAGATAGTAACGCTGCATCCATTACAAGAAATTTAGGCATGAGCCGAATCCCGGAAACCGTGCGATTTCGATGTTACGCTTGCTCGTTCCGCGCATCAAACTGTTCAGCGAGCCGAATATGGAACGGACGGAGAGCCAATTTGGACCACCGTCGAATGCGCCTTTTCGCGCGAAAATACAAGCAAATTCGAGGTTTTCCCTAAAACCTCCCCTATTTGCGCCGAAACATTCTTGAAAAGAAGTTGCCTCCCATGAAACTTTTCCCGCCTTTTTTCGTCTTAACATGTGAGGACAACGATAAGCTGAATGTGGCGGAGATTGAACATGATTATGACAATTACGAAACACCCGCCCCTCGTGGAAGACCTGCGAAATCATTCGCAGGAGCAGATCGCTGAATTGCGCAAGCTGCTTCTTTCCGGTGCTCCTTCGCGGCCAGATCCGCGGCGGCCCGGCTTCTTTGAAGTCGAAGGACGTTCAAGCGTTTATTACGTTTTCAAATATCCTACGGGAACGAAAGTAATGCTGCTTGGCGTTTGGGACCGCGAGAGCGACCCCGTCGCGGAGCTCGTGGCGTGCACCTGTCCTGCTGCATAATTTCGATTTTCTCCTGAGAGCGTAAAAATCTGAGAAGCGCTCCGGCCCAGCCGGGGCGCTTTTTATTCCTTTCCTTCTTCGTCCAATTCCAAGGATGCGGAGTTGACGCAGTAGCGTAACCCCGTCGGGTTCGGACCATCGTCGAAGACATGGCCCAGGTGCGCGTCGCACCGGCTGCACTTTATCTCCGTTCGAGCCATCCCGTGGCTGGCGTCTGTTTCCGTCTCGACAGCCTCCTCGTTCGCCGGCGCATAGAAGCTCGGCCATCCGGAGCCCGAGTGGTATTTGGTATCAGAACGAAACAACGGCTGTCCGCAGCAAACACATTTATAGACTCCCGGCGTGTCCGTGTCCTCATATTCCCCTGTAAAGGGTGGCTCCGTGCCCTTTTGCCGGGTCACATAGTATTGATTCGACGTGAGTTGCTTCTTCCAGGCGGCCTCGTCCTTGCGGATTTTTTCGTCCATAGCGATTCCCTGCTCCTTCTCTATTTGGCCTCTGCCTTGCTCCCAAGGTATCAGATTCAGCGCACGGGGCAGACGATTCACATCCGCCCGCGGATAGGCTCTGTACACTCAAGTTCTAGCCTGAAAGCCACTATGCCAGAAAAGCTCGAAAAACCGGTCTCCGACAAGCGCGTAGCTCGCAGAGCCAAGATTTCGCGGCCCGTCCGCGTCCGTCCCTCAGAGCCTCGAGATGATCACTTCGAAGACCTTCCCATCAGCCTAAATGTCTCAAAGAGCGGCATCTATTTCGTGTCACGCCAAAAGTCCTACTATCCCGGCATGCGCGTCTTCGTCACGTTCCCCTACTCCTCGCCCCACGATCCTATGAATTGCGAGTATGTCGCGCAAGTGGTTCGTGTGGAGAAGTTGGAGAATGGCAAGACCGGGGTAGCCGTCCATCTCCAGATGAGCATGAGCTATAACGCCGGAGGATCTCCACGTCCAGGCAGCCGCAGTTGAAGCTTCTCGGACGCCTTCAGCTCGCCCAAACAGCCACAAAAACCTGCTATCCCTGAAACAATGCGTGCAAAAGCCGTAGTTGACACCGAACACGATTTTCTTTACTTTCTATTTATGAACTCTCGGGCGAATCGCCACCACCATCATCACGGCCACGCGCCGCGCCCGATGAGGTGTGCATAGAGTTTCGCAGCACAAAGCACTCATCGGCCCGCTGGCGCAGTAAGCCCCAGCGGGGTTTTTATTTTTCACCGGTTAGTTTCTGGGAGGCACGCACTTGGAATACGTGAATATAGACTTCGACAAAGCGGGAGGGCTGGTTCCCGCCATCATTCAGGACCACCGGTCCGGCGACGTCCTCATGCTCGGGTTTATGAACTCCGTCTCGCTGGCGGAAACCCAGCGTTCCGGCGAAGTGGTCTTCTTCAGCCGCTCGCGCAATAAGCTATGGAAAAAAGGGGAATCCAGCGGGCACGTCCTTAAAGTCCGCGAACTCCGCGTCGATTGCGACGCCGACGCAATTCTTGTGCGTGTCGAAGCGATGGGTCCCGGCGTCTGCCACGAAGGCTATCGCAGTTGCTTCTTTCGCAAATTGGAAACGGATGGCACGGCGAACATCACCGAAGCGCGTACGTTTGCACCGGAAATTGTTTACGGGCAGGAGAATCTGGAGAAAAAAGCATGAGCTGTCTAAAGCTCGGCATTCCGAAAGGCAGCTTGCAGGACGCGACGCTCGAACTTTTCGCGCGCGCGGGCTGGAAGATCACGCTCAGCTCGCGCAGTTATGTTCCGACCATCGATGATCCCGAGATCGAGTGTCTAATGGTGCGAGCGCAGGAAATGGCGCGCTACGTTGAAACCGGTGCCCTCGACGCGGGAATCACTGGCCACGATTGGGTCGTCGAAACCGGCGCAGCCGTTGACGAACTTTCTGAGCTCGTGTACGCCAAGCAGCGCCTCGCCCGCGTGCGCTGGGTCCTGGCCGTTCCCGAAGACTCCGCCATGCGCGATGTCCGCGACCTCGAAGGCAAAACCATCGCTACCGAAGTTGTCCAAATCACGGAGAAATATCTGGCGCGGCACGGCGTCAAAGCCCGCGTCGAATTTTCCTGGGGCGCCACCGAAGTCAAAGTTCCGCAACTTGCCGATGCGATTGTCGAAGTCACCGAAACCGGCTCGTCTCTGCGCGCGAATCGCCTGCGCATCGTGGATACCGTGCTCGAGTCCGCCACCGTTTTCATCATGAATCGCGCTGCCGCCGCGGAGCCGTGGAAGCGTGAAAAAGCCGAAAACCTGATCCTCATGCTGCAAGGTGCCATCGCCGCTGCTAGTAAGGTTGGCCTGCTTCTCAACGTTCACCGCGACGATCTTGCAGCGGTCCTTGGCGTATTGCCGGCTCTAAAGAAACCCACTATTTCCGCACTTAGCGACCCAGACTGGGTCGCCGTCAACACCATCATCGAAGAGGCCGTGGTTCGGCAGATCTTGCCGAAACTAAAAGCCGCCAAAGCCCAGGGCATCGTCGAATATCCTTTGAACAAGATCGTGCTCTAATGCGCATCCTGAAACTCACCGCCGCCGTCGAGAAAAAACTCCTCCGCGCCCGCCTCGAGCGGGACCGGGATGCTGAGGGCATCGCTGCGAAAATCATTGCCGATGTCCGTAAACGCGGCGATGCCGCCCTCTTTTCCTACACCAAGAAATTCGACAACATCGACCTGCGCCGCGAAGGAGTCTGGGTCACGCCGCAGCAAATGCGCGCCGCTCGCTCAAAAGTCAGTCCCGAATTTCTCCGCGCCATCCGCCAAGCCGCTCGCAACATCCGCCGTGTCGCGGAAAAACAGTTGCCACGACCCTGGTTTCTCGAAACTGAGCCCGGCGTAGAAATCTGCCAGCGCGTTTCCTCCATCGAATCGATCGGCTGCTACATTCCCGGCGGCCATTTCGCTCTTGTCTCCACCTTATTAATGACCGCTATACCCGCTCAAATTGCCGGCGTTTCGAAGATTCAGGTCGTCAGTCCTCATCCCAATGACGCGCTACTCGCCGCCTCAGAATTTCTAGGCATCGCGAAGATCGCCCGCATCGGCGGCGCTCAAGCCGTCGCCGCCCTGGCATACGGGACAAATTCCATTCCTCGTGTCGAAAAAATCTGTGGTCCTGGGAATCGCTTCGTCACCGCGGCCAAGCAGTTGGTAAGTAGCGATTGCGCGATTGATCTTCCAGCAGGCCCGACGGAAGCCATTGTCCTTGCGGCGGAGGGAGATCCTAGATGGATCGCCGCCGATCTACTCGCTCAAGCCGAGCATGCGCCGGACGCGGGCAGTTTTCTGGTGACGCCATCCATGAGGCTCGCGCGCACTGTTCAACAGGAGGTTCAATCGCAATTGGCGAACCTTCCGACGAACAATCCCGCGCACTCATCGATGCACAAAACGGGGGCGATCTTGCTCGCGGCGACTCTCGAAGCTGCATGCGTTTTTTGCAACCGCTTCGCGCCGGAACATCTCAGCCTTCCGGATGCCCCCGCCACGCTTCTCAAGAAAATTACCGCCGCTGGCACAATTTTCCTCGGCCCTTGGGGTGCGCAACCTTTTGGGGACTACGTTTCGGGCAGCAATCACGTGCTCCCGACCGGCGGCTGGGCGCGCAGACGCGGCGGTCTCTCTGCCGCAGACTTCGTGAAATGCATCACAGTGCAGACCATCTCGAATAAAGGCTTCCTGCGCCTCGCGGACGCCGCCGAATCTCTGGCAGAATCCGAGGGCCTGCTCGCGCATCGCAATGCTGTGAGGATCCGCCGATGAAGACCCAACTCCCAACGCGCCAAGCCATCCTCGATCGCCGCACCTATGAGCCGCCGGGCGAAGGCCGCGCAGACAAACTCCGCCTCGACTTCAACGAGAACACAGCGGGCTGCTCGCCCGCGGTCCAACGAGCTTTCGCTAAACTGACGCCGAAGCTGCTCTCGATGTATCCAGAGTACGAGCGGGGCACTCGCCGGCTAGCGCGCCATTTTCGGGTGGCACCCGAAGAACTTCTACTAACCAACGGCGGCGACGACGCTCTCCGGCTCTTCTTCGATGCCTTCGTCGACGCAGGAACCAGCGTCATCATTTGCGATCCGACTTTTCCAATGTACCGCTACTGGGGCGAAGTCGCGGGAGCGAAAATCGAAGTCAAGCGTTACGGCCCCGGGATGGAGTTTCCGCTCGACGCTGTGCTGGAAGCACTCTCGGCGCGCCCGCGCGTCTTGTTTCTCTGCAATCCCAACAATCCCACTGGTACGCTGCTTGAAAAAAGAGTTATAGAAACCATCTTGAAATCCGCCACCCACACGGCCGTCGTCGTCGACGAAGCCTATGCCGAGTTTTCTGGTCTCACGGTCATTCCATGGATCAAGCAGTACCCGCAACTCTTCGTCGCGCGAACCTTTTCCAAAGCGGCCGGACTTGCAGGCCTCCGCCTGGGAGCCGTGATCGCCTGCGCGGAATCGCTTGCGATCCTTCGCCGCGCCACGGCTCCGTTCCCAGTCAACGTGGCTGCGCTGGCCGCCGCGGAGGCAGCCGTCGGCGACGCAAGAACGATGAAGCTCTACATCCAAAACATCCTGCGCACCCGCGCCTGGTTCGAAAAAGAGCTCAGCCAACTCAGCGTAAGAACCTGGCCCAGCGCCGGCAATTTTCTCCTTGCCGACTTCGGCCCCGGCGCTTCCGAAATGTGCGTCCAGCTCCTAAAAAAGGGTGTCCTCCTCCGTGATCGCGCGAAAGACATCGGCCCGGGCATAGTTCGCGTCAGCATCGGCACACAAAAAGAAATGGAGCGCTTGCTGAAACTGATCAAGCGTCACCGGTAAACCCATGCCTAGGACCGCCATGATTCATCGCAAGACCAACGAAACGGACATTCAGCTGAGGCTGAATCTCGACGGCAGGGGAAAATCCCGCATCACTACAGGGATTCGTTTCTTTGACCACATGCTCGATCTTGTCGCGCGGCACGGAGCTTTCGACCTGGAAATTACGGCGAAAGGCGATCTCGACGTCGATCAGCACCACACCGTCGAAGACGTGGGCATCGCGCTCGGCGAAGGCGTCGTGAAAGCTCTCGGCTTAAAGCGCGGCATCCTGCGCGCGGGATATTTTTTGATGCCTATGGACGAGACTCTCGCCGCTGCGGCGGTCGATCTCGGCGGTCGCCCTTATTGCGTGGTCAACGCGAAAATTTCCACGAAGCGCGTGGGCGACTTCCAAACCGAACTTACCGAAGACTTTTTTCAGGGTTTCGCGCAAGCCGCGCGCGCCAACGTTCATTTGCGTGCGATGTACGGCCGCTCGCCGCACCATCAGGTTGAAGCTATGTTCAAAGCCTTTGCGCGCGCGCTGCGTTTCGCGGTCTCCCGCGACAAGCGACTTCGCAACGTTCTCCCCAGCACGAAGGGATTGCTATGAACGTGACGCTCATTGACTACGGCGCCGGAAACGTCGCGAGCGTTGAACGCGCTCTGCAGCGTCTTGGTGCCGGAAGTCAGCGCTCCCATTCGCCAGAGTGCATCGCAAAAGCCGAAGCGTTGCTACTTCCCGGCGTCGGACACTACGCCGCTCTCATCCGCGCGCTCGACGAGCGTGCGCTTCGCGCGCCTCTCCTCGATGCGATCAGGCGAGGGGTTCCTTTTCTCGGCGTCTGCCTCGGCCTGCAAGCCCTCTACGAAACCAGCGAAGAAGCTCCCGAACTCACTGGGCTACGTCTCCTGCCCGGTCCTGTTCGTTCCCTTCCCTCAACCGTCAAACTCCCCCACATGGGATGGAACCAGCTCAAGCTCGCTCGCTCCTCGCGCCTTCTCGATGGAATCTCCTCAGACGCATATTTTTATTTTGCGCACTCATTTGCTGCCACGAACACCGATGGCGATGCCGTCGCTCTTTGCAACCACGGCTCGGATTTTGCCGCCGTCATCGAAAAGGAAAATATATTCGCCGTGCAATTCCATCCTGAGAAAAGCGCCGGCGCTGGCGCGCGGCTTCTGCAAAACTTTCTGAGGATCGCCGCGTGAGCCTGGCCCACCGCATTATTCCGTGCCTCGACACCGACGGGGCCCGCGTCGTCAAAGGCGTAAATTTCGTCGCCTTGCGCGATGCAGGCGATCCTGCCGTGCTCGCCGCCCGATACAACGCGGATGGCGCCGACGAGCTCGTCGTCCTCGATATCGCCGCTTCCCGCGATCGCCGTCCTACGTTTCTCGAAACCATTCGTCGTGTCGCTGCCGAGCTCGCCATACCGCTTACCGCAGGTGGCGGCATTCGAACGCTGGACGACGCTCGTTCCGTCGTTCGTGCGGGCGCAGATAAAGTGACCGTCAACACCGCCGCGGTTGCGCGGCCCGAGCTCATCTCCGAACTTTCGCGCGAATTCGGTGCGCAAGCCGTCGTTCTCGCGATCGATGCGAAACGCGTTAACGATCATTGGGACGTGATGGTCCGTGGCGGCCGCGAATCTGCAAATCGCGACGCGCTGGCATGGGCCCTACAAGGCGTTGAGCTCGGCGCCGGCGAGATTCTTCTCACCTCCGTCGACCGCGACGGCACGCAACTTGGCTTTGACACGCCTCTTACGGTCGTCATATCTTGCGCCGTAACAGTTCCCGTCATCGCTTCCGGCGGCGCAAAACTCCCCGAACATTTTGCGCAAATCTTTTCCGATGGCGCAGCGGATGCCGCGCTCGCCGCCTCTATATTCCACGACAACATGCAGTCCATCCGCGAACTCAAGCGATATCTGGCGGGGCGCAATATCGAGGTTCGCCTGCCGTGCTGATTCCCTGCATCGACCTCCAAAACGGCCAGGCTGTCCAGCTCGTCCACGGCCGCAAACGGGAACTCGCTGTCGCCGACGTTTTCGGCCTTCTGGAAAAATTCAAGTCCTATCCTTGGCTGCATCTCATCGACCTCGACGCCGCCATCGGCACCGGCAACAACGACGCGTTAGCCCGCGAACTCTGCCTCCACGCCCACAAACGCTACAAATTAAAAGTTCGAGTCGGCGGCGGCATTCGAACAACCGCTCGCGCGCAGGAGATTTCCGAGTGGGGCGCCGACCAAATCATCATCGGTAGTGCGGCATTTCGCGAAGGCAAAATCAACATTCGTTTTCTCCGTCAGCTCACGAGGGCTCTGCCCCCCGTTCGAATCGTAATCGCCCTCGACACGGCAAATGGCCGCATCACCGTCAACGGCTGGCGCCGCAAGCTCGCCCTCAGACCCGAAAATGTAATATCCCAGCTCGAGCCGTTTTGCGCCGCGTTTCTATGCACTGACGTGGACCGCGAGGGCACCATGACCGGCGCAAATCTTGAATGGTTTCGGAAGCTCCGGGCAGCGAGCACTCATCCCATCATCGCCGCGGGCGGAATCAAGACTCGGCGCGAAGTTATAGCTCTCGAAAAAATCGGAATGGACGCCGCCGTCGGCATGGCCGTCTACAAAAATCGTCTCAGCTGACTTCCTATTTTTCTTCTCTGTGCACTCGGCGTCTTCTGCGTAGTTCTGTTGTTTTTTCTTGCTGCGCGATACCATACCGAGCCATGCGCAAAACAACAGTCCTGTCGCTCGTTCTTCTCGTTCTTGTGTGCGTGGCTCGCACGCAGGAAGCACCCACCGATTCCCTGCTCTTCACGCTAAAGCCGCTCGGAAACAACGTCTATGCAGCCATCGATAAACCCAAGAGCGCCGCTGGTTCGAACGCGGGATTCGTGATCGGCGACGACGGAGTGGCGGTGATCGACACGTTTGAGGATGAGGCTGCCGCTAGGCAGTTACTTGCGGAAATTCAGAAGCTCACCAAACTTCCAGTGAAGTTTGTGATCAACACGCACTACCACCTCGATCACGTCACGGGCAACAGCGTATTTGCGCAGGCGGGCGCGGTGATCGTGGGCCACAAAAATGTCCGCGCATGGATTCACACGGAAAATCTGAAATTCTTCGGCAAAGACATCAAGCCCGACCAAAAAAAGATGATCGAGGAATACGTTGCTCCGGAAGTTGTCTACGATTCCGGCATCGAATTGTATTTGGGCTCACGGCGCATTGTTGTGCGGTACTACCCTGGCCACACCGGCGGAGATTCCGTCGTCACCATTCCGGACGCTCAGGTTGTATTTTGCGGAGACCTTTTCTGGAGAAAGACCCTGCCTAATCTGATCGACGCCTCTACGGATAAGTGGGCGGCCACCGATGCAAAGCTTGCGGAGGAGTCTCCCAAAGCGGCGTTTGTTCCCGGCCACGGGGAGGTTGGTAATGCTGCTGATGTTCAGGAATTCGGCGGCTACCTAAACGACTTGCGCACCATGATGGTGCAGCCGGTGAAGGATGGCCTAATGGGCGATGCGCTCGTGAACGCGGTGATGCCAACTCTGAAGGAGAAATACGGCAACTGGAATTTCTTCGACTACTTCGCCAGGCGCAACATTATAGATATGGCTAAAGAGCTCCGTGGCGACAAACAAATTCCCAAACCGGCGGAACCGCAGTAAACGGTAAGTTTTGTTCTGGCTCCGGTTTCTTCGCAAGTCCAAAGATTGCGGCAAAGCTGATTACCTTAGATAGGCGTCCGTGATGTACTGCTGGACCATGCGCTGCGTATTGAAGAAGGAGCCGTTGATGGCGATGGCATGTTGCATGATTTGGATGTAAAGCCTCGGCTCTTTGTAGAACATCGGCAGAATGACATTTTCCAATTTCCAGTAGAGCGATTCGGCTTCTTTGCTGTTGTCCGTGGCGATGTCCGTGGGGTCCATGGTGCGTCGCGGCTCGCCGATCGACCATCCAGTAACACCTTCAATGTGACCTTCCACCCACCAGCCGTCGAGAATGCTCAGGCTGGGAACTCCATTGAGTGCAGATTTCATGCCGCTCGTGCCGGAAGCCTCGAGAGGAAATTGCGGCGTATTGAGCCAAAGATCGACGCCAGCTGTGATTTTACCGCCGAGATCGAGGTTGTACTCGTCGAGGAAAACAACGGGAACCGCTTTGCGCAGCGCCTTCTTCGCATGAAAAATCCGCCGGATAATATCCTTGCCTCCACCGTCGTTTGGATGCGCTTTGCCGGCATAAATGATCTGAAAATGACCCGCGTTCTTGGCGATCTGCCGCAGGCGATCCAGGTCGGAAAGAATCAGGTCCGCGCGCTTGTATCCCGTAGCGCGCCGTGCAAAACCAATTGTGAACACCTCTTCATCCAGGCTGAGACCGGTTTTCTCGCGCACGGTCTCCAGAAGTTCGTGCTTGGCAATGAGATGCGCTGACCAGACTTCCTCGGGCGGGAGTCCGAGCGCGCTGCGAAGACTATAGTTGTCCTCACGCCACTGCGCGATTTGGCGGTCAAAGAGTTGCTGAAACGGCGGCGAGGTCCATGTCCCTGCGTGAACACCGTTGGTGATAGCTTCGATCGGAACTTCCGGAAACATCTGCCGCGACGTCACGCCGTGCTGTTTGGCCACGCCATTGACGTACGTGCTGAGACTCAGCGCCAGGTACGTCATATTTAAGTGCGCTCCGTGCGCCGCGGCGTCCTGCAAATCCGGATAGTTCTGCTCGGTTTGTAGGGAGCGCTTCACAAGCTCGGCAACAGCAGCGTCCTTGAGATCGAAAAATTTGCTCTGCTGCGGAAAAACGCGCGTAAGGTATTCGATTGGGAAGCGGTCATGACCGGCAGGCACCGGCGTGTGTGTGGTGAACATGCACTTCGCCCGTACTTTTTCGATGTCCTCGCCATTGATGGCTGTGCGCCCTGCCTTTACCGCTTCCTCGCCCAGCAATTCCAGCGAGAGCAGCGCAGCGTGGCCCTCGTTCATGTGATAGCGAGTGAGGTCTTCGTATCCTAGCGCGCGGAGCATGCGCACGCCGCCGACACCCAACAGAACCTCCTGGCACAGCCGGTAATACGAATCGCCGCCGTAAAGTCCGCCAGTAAGATTGCGGTCCCATTCCGCGTTGGAAGGAAGGTCGGCGTCGAGAAAATAGACCGGCACTTCAAAGCCGCGCACGCCTTTAACGTCATACCGCCAGCTGCGAAGTTCAACGCGGCGATTTTCCAAGGGAACGGTTACACGCGCTGTCTCTTCCTTAAGGAAATCCTCGACTTTCCAAACAACCGGCTCTTCCGATTGGGAGCCGTCTTCAGAAAGATGCTGGGAAAAGTAGCCTCTGCGGTAGAGAAGCGACACGGCAACCATGGGCAGGCGGAGGTCCGCGGCGGCGCGGATGGTGTCTCCGGCGAGGACGCCCAAGCCGCCGCTGTAGCTCGGCATGGAGTTCTCCAGCGCAATCTCCATGGAAAAGTAAGCAACGAAGCGCTTAACCGAATTCGCGTGCGTGGACATCTCTCTCGCTTCTCCGCTAGGCGCCGCTGCGCCCGACCTGCGGGGAAAATGGCCAATAACAGACCCTTAATTGTCGGGGAAACGCCGCATTCAATCAAGCAAGTTGAAATGATTGGTTGCTATGTGTGTTTCACGAAGATCATAAGGCTTTGTGAAGGGAGGCTGCCGGGAGAAGGCAGGAATGCCTGTCCCGCTTTTCCATTTGTCAATTCTCTTTCCCGGGCGGGGTGTGAGCATTCGGCGTCGGCCGAGTAAGTAGATCGACGTAGTCCTTATAAAACTCTTCCTTATTAAGATCTTTTTGAACATCGACAAGGACTTCGCCCATCCCCGGTTGATGGCCGGGAGCCCAGGCCAGCGTGTCGCCGTAGGAAGCACCGTGGTCGACTTCCACATCGACGTAGAGCTTCTGCCACTTAGTGATGAAGCTTGGGTCGAGCCATGCGACGGCGGCGAGTTCATCCCAGAGATAATTGGCCTCTGCATATTTCGCTACATATTGCGCAGCGGGCGTAGGGCTCTTCGCCACCTGCTCGATTAAGCTCTTCTCCATGCGCGTCTTGACGGAAATGTCCACGGTGGTGAGAACGATTCGCGGCCAGTGGGCGTGGAGCACGGCGTGAGAAGCCTCCGGATCCATCCAAAAATTGAACTCGCGGCGCGGGCTTAGGTTGAACTCCGGATCGTCGGTTTGAGGATTCATGCTTCCCCCCATGACGATTAGCTCCTTTGCAAGCTCAGAGAAGTGTGGATCCAAGGCAATGGCCAGGCCCAGGTCCGTCATGGGCCCAGCTGCGTATATGGTGACTTCATGCGGATACTGATGAACCATGCGGACCATAAAATGGGCGGCGTCTTCGCTGGAGGCCTTGATCGTAGGAGCGCCTTCCGGCATGGGTGGAATTTCGTACGGACCGTGGACGGCATGACGTCCACCGAAATTCCAGGCCCCTTGATAAATGATCTCGCCGTAGAACGTTTCCCACTTTGCGATGTATTCCTTCGAGTTGACGAGCGGAAAAACGGCGCCGGGAACAACCGGAATTTCCGTGCGGCCGATGATTTCCAGCAAGCGCAACGTGTGCTGCACTTCCTCATCGCGCCAGGCGTCCCCTGTGAGGACAGTGATTCCAAGGACATCCGTCTCCGGCGAATTGATGAGCGTGAGAATGGCCTGCATGTCCGTGCCGCCTGGCCCCGCGCAGTCCTGATCGATGATGACCTTGCGCTTGGTCTGGGCGTGGGTCGAGAGGGGAATAAGAGCCGCGATCAGGAAAATCAGCAGGAAGGCTCGCGCTTTCATCTTTCGCGACGCTCCGGTCTCTGTAAGACGAACCATTTTAGTTAACAATTTAACTCCACCCTCTTACGCAAGTGCGGATTATAAACGATTCTGGGTCTTTATTTTTGGAAGAAAGAACACAGTGATGTATACTATACATCATGAAACGCACACAGCTTTATTTGAACGAGGATGTCTGGAAGGCCCTGCACATTCACTCGCGGCAGCGGAAAACATCCATTTCCGAGCTGGTGCGCCAGGCCGTCCGCGAGAAATACGGAAGCTCGCCTGCAGACCGCAGACAGGCCATGCAAGCTCTGGTTGGCTTGTGGCAGGATCGAGAAGATTTGGCAGAATCCGAGCAATACGTACGACGGCTTCGGAAAGGGAAACGCCTGCGGAGAATCGCTTCTTGAACTCCGTTCTGATCGACTCGGACATCCTGATTGAGGTTTCGCGGGGCCGGGATAAGGCCGTCTTGTCACGCTGGGACGAACTTAGCCGCGGCGACACTGTTCCATTGTGCTCGCCGGTCACTGTCGCAGAACTTTGGCACGGAGCGCGGCCGCATGAACAGAAAATCCTTAGCGCCTTGTTCGCGGCGCTTACATGCATCGCGATTGATCTCGAAATCGGGGAGCGGGCTGGCGTCTATCTGAGACAGTACTCTAAGAGCCACCACGTCGAATTGGGAGACGCTCTGATTGCAGCAACTGCTTCGATCCACAAGGCGCAGCTCTGGACCCGCAACCGGCGCCACTATCCGATGAAAGAGATCGTCTTCTACTGACCGGAATCCCGAAAATGAGCGGCCCGCCGAAACTGCGGCGGGCCGGTTGAATCGAACTATAAAGCGCCGAGTGCTCGGCACGTTTTAGAAGGTCAGCTTGAGGCCGAACTGCACGAGGCGCGGGTTGTTTACGGTCGAATTGACCGAGCCGAAGCCAAGGGCATTGAGGTCGTTGACGGGCATACCGAATTGCGCGTGATTGAAAAGGTTGAAGAATTCCGCGCGGAAATTTAGACCCATGTTTTCCCAGGGCAGCGCGAATTGTTTGATCACGGAGAAGTCGGTGTTGACGAAATCGGGACCTATGACCGGGACACGCGACGCGTTTCCGAGCTGGCCATCTGGCGCTGCGACAAAGCAGGCCGAATTAATCCACTGAAGCTGGCTGTGGTTGGCGGCGTAGGGATTGCAACCAGCAACTTGGTCGGGGCGGTTATAGTTGTTGCCATTGCCGCCGTTGTTAAAGGTGACTCCAGAAGAGTTCGCGCTGTCGATGAGGGGGACCGGAAACCCTGATGTGATCTTTTCTATGAGAGTCACTTGCCAGCCACCGAGTAGGGTGTTGGCCGCATTGTTCCAATCGCTTCCAAAACGCTTTCCCCTGCCGAAAGGCAAGTCGTAGATGACACTGGCAGTGAAATTATTGTCTAGGTTGATTTGCGACAAACCCCAATCCAGCGACTCCCAATTGGGGAGCGGGAAATAGGGCGCACTCAGCTCGGAGCCCAAACCATCGGATAGGCCATTATCGTAGGTGCGCGAATAAGTGTAACTAACCAGAGCGTAAAGACCGTACTTAGGGGTCTTGGTCTCGGCTTTGATTTGCAGGGAATTGTAGCTGGTCTTGCCGAGATCACCGAACTCCAAAACAGAGTTGCCTACCCCGAACGGTGACACATAAGGATCGCCATTGGCCTCACATCCGAGAGTGTAACCGCTAACGGTGCCGCAAGCAGTCGGACCAATCCCGTTCCCGCTCAGCGGGCTGTTCGTGTTTAGGTTGTTCCCGGCCACCAGGATGTGTCTGCCACGTGAACCGGCATAGCCGGCTGTGAGCACAATATTCCCCGGCAGCTGGCGTTCCACGTTCACGTTGAACTGCTGGACCATGCCGAGATGGAAGTTCGTGGGTTGGTAATAAAACGTCCCTGTAAAAGTGGCAATGTCGGGCGGAGTGTTAAAAATTGGAAAGCCCTGGGTGGTGGTAACACCAGTAACAGCTGGGGCGCCCGGTCCGGTCAAAGAAGCGCAGTACGAAGTAGTAGTGGGGCAACCGACTGGCGTAGTTGGCCCGAACGTTATTCCGGAGTTTTGCGCCAAGCCAAAGTTATCGCCCTCGGCAAAGAAGGGAGGATTCTGCCAAAGGCCTTGCGCACCCATGCTCCAGGCGGAATCGTGATAGATGGAATAGCCTCCCCGCACGACGGTTTTGTCGCTGCCGAGGAGCTTATAAGCAAAACCGATGCGGGGCTCAAAAGCCGTCCAATTCCTGTTTATGCCTGCCGACGAACTCACACCGCCCTGATTGGCAATTAGAAGTTGGCCCGCGCCAGTCGAAGGGACATAGTCTGCCATGCGTCCATCGGCCTCCGTAATAGGAGAAGTGAGATCCCACGCCAGGCCTAGATTGAGTGTGAGGTCTCTCGTAATTCTCCAGTCGTCTTGGCCGTATGGTCGTACGATTTTCCAACGACGGCCGGTGACCGGCCCGTTGAAGGTCTGATCGTGCTCAGACACTCCCACTAAACCAAGCACCAAATCCGCCTCGGGATTGCCGGGAACGCTCGTAACGCTGTCGGAATAGCCGGAGAAAGTGCCGATGGCCCCCGGGATCCAAAATCCGTCCTGGAAGGCTTCGGTGCCGACATTCATCTGGTTTGCGCGAACGTCAATTCCCACCTTGAAGTCGTGCTTGCCGCGAATTAAGTCGAGGGAATCGTCAAAAGTGAAGATATTGGTCCCACCTTGAAACGGGGTGTAGCCGCGGTCGCCAAGAGACCAGTAGCCGCCAGTCATCAGCGTCGATACCAGGCCGCAGCTGTAGGCGCCCGGCACGCACGTAGCACTGCTGCCGAGGAGGGGGCTGCACCCTAGGTTCGCGCCTGGAATGTCGAGCTTCGCGGAGGCGCAACTCCCCGTGCCTTGCGAAGTGATGTAGTCGAAGATGCGGTTGTAACCAAAGCTTGCCTGATTCACCGTCGTAGGTGAAAAGACGTGAGTCTCCCCAATGGCCACGTTGCGTGCGTGGTTGATGATGCCCTGGTTGCTGCCGAAGGCGCTGGCCTCGGCAAATCCGCCGGCGAAGCCGCCTGGAACGTAAGAGACGGCGTCGTCGTAGCTAAATCGGCCGAAGAGATTGTCGTTGGCCGTCAGAGTGTGGTCCACACGGATGTCAAACTTCGTCTCATACAGGCTGCGCACCGGTTCGCTTACGAAGTTGTATCCTGCGGCGGCATTGCTAGCGTTTGGCATGGGGTAGAGATTAATCAAGGCCCCGCCGATGCTGTTGACCAAACTGGCCGGTATTTTGGCACATGGCGTTCCCTGCGCCTGGCTACCATTCGCAGCGGCTGGCAGGGGATTGCCACCGGCATCGCACTGGAAATAGACATTTGGAAAGACGGCGGGGTTTGTCGAAGTTCCGAGCATGTTGGGATTGACAATTCCAGGTACGCTGACCGGATTGCCACCAACCATCACTGTGCCGTTTACGGGAACACCAAAGGGATTGTCAGTGAAGTCCGCGTAGGACTGCGTTGCACTCGGCCGCATCGCCACGCCAGGGACCAACCCCGTAAATGTGATGCCGTGGAGCTGATCCTTCTGCTCACCATCGACGAAGAAAAAGGTTTTGTTCTTGCGAATCGGTCCCCCGATGGAACCTCCAAATTGGTTCAAATTGAACTTTTCTGGCGAGGTCGCAAAGAAGCTCTTGGCATCCAGTGAGGTATTGCGCAGGAACTCGAATAACGATCCATGGAATTGGTTGGAACCTGATTTCGTGGTCACCAGGACGGTGGGGCCCGCGCGGGTCCCGTATTCCGCGGAGTAGTTGTAGGTCAAAACCTTGAATTCCTGAATGTCATCGATGGAGGAAAAAATCCCGATGCCGCCGGCGGTCAATTCGTTGTTGTCCACTCCGTCCAGAATCCAATCCGTGCTGTTAGGCCGGGATCCGCCGACCGACAGAGAATACGCCCCTCGTGCGGCCACTTCGCTGTCAGCGCCGCTCGTGAAAAAACTGCCGGGATTGGTCTCTTGCGTGGTGCCGGGCGTGAGGGTGGCGAGCTGGACGAAATTGCGCCCGTTAAGAGGAAGCTGTGCGACCTGCTGTGCAGTGATGACCTGGCCGAGCGAAGGATTGGTGGTCTCTACCGCGACCGCGGATGCGGAGACCTCCACTGTCGAGGAGACAGTAGATGGCGCGAGCGTAAAGTTCAATTCGCGCGCTTCATCAGTTTGCAGCCGCAGGTCTTTGTTCTCGACCGTCTGAAAACCCTGGAATTCTACGCGCAGCATGAAGATCGACGCCGGCAACAAAGGGATGAGGTAGTGGCCAGTTTCGTCCGTTTTCGCCTGCCGGGAGACGCCGGTTCCTTGCGAAGTGGCGGTGACTGTGGCGCCCGAGATGGCCGACCCGGATTTGTCTGCGACGGTGCCCGAGAAACTGCCAGTCGCTTGTCCGTAGACAGCCGGAGAGACGACAAGTACCAACGTACAGACCAACAGCAGACAAAGTATTCTAAACCTCATAAGTGACACCCCTTTCGACAACCCCTGTTTACAACGATTGCGATTGCTCAGCACCAGCCCAGAACTTGCTACTACGCGTGGCGCCGGAAAAAGTTCCGCAAGCTATTCGCTCCAAAGGCTGTGCAGGACCTGAACGCTCGAACGAAGGAGGAACCCGATGCAGGGTCGTGGCACATGCTGCGGAAACAATCTCTCCGTGAAATCGCGAATGTACACAAATATTAACAGCCTTCAGGACAATCCCCCAGTTGCACCAGTGCGGGTAGGCTAGCGTCCAGTCGAGAGAAGTGTCAAGACAAAAGTAAGCTTTGGGCGGGTTTGTAGTGGAAAACTTTTCAGCGATATTTTGATTTTGCAATGTATTTAAAATTTTGATGGAAGGCGCGGAGAAGAAAGCGCCGGAATCTGTGTGCCGAGAATCAGCGGCTCCGAAAAGGGAATGACCTGGATGTCGGCTATAATCACGCACCGTGTCTGCGGAAAACATTTTGGATGACGTGCGCGTTGTCGAATTGAGCGAAGCCCTCGCGGGCCCTTACTGCGCAATGCTGCTTGGAGATTTCGGCGCGGATGTCATTAAAATCGAGCGGCCGGGCGTTGGCGACCAATCGCGCGGATGGGGACCGCCGTTTGTGGGCAGCGAGTCGGCGTATTTCCTTGCAGCGAACCGCAACAAGCGATCCATTGCGTTGAATTTTCATCATCCGCAGGGGGCAGAAGCGCTTCGCAAACTGATCTCCACTTCCGATATTTTCATTTGCAATCAACCGTCCTTGGCGTCCTTGCGGAAGCGCGGAATCGATCCGGAAACGCTCTGTGGAGAATTTCCTCGCCTCATCTACTGCAGCATCACCGGGTATGGCTTTACCGGACCGAAAGCGGGCCGGCCCGGTTATGACATCCTCGCGCAGGCTGAGGCCGGAGTAATGAGCTTTACTGGCGAACCCGACGGTGGGCCGATGCGCTATCCGATCGCCATTGCGGACATGACCTGCGGCATGTACTCCGCCATGGGAATTTTGGCGGCTCTCTATGCGCGCGAGAAAACGGGCCGCGGCCAATTCTTGGACATGGCCCTGCTCGATTCCCAATTGACGTGGCTGGCGAATGTCGGAAGCAGCTTCCTGAATGCAAATGCTGAGCCGAAACGCTGGGGAAACGCCCACCCGAACATCGTGCCGTACGAAGCGTTTCGCGGCGCGGATGGCCGATGCTTTGTTGTAGGCGTGGGAACGGAAGCGCTATGGAAGAAATTTGTGCGCAACGTAGGAATAGAGCAGGGTGTCGGACAAGATGAGAGGTTTCTGACCAACGCGCTGCGGACGAAAAACCGTGCCGAGCTTATTCCGCTGCTGCAGAAGATGTTTAATGGCCAGCCGGCCAGCGCGTGGCTTGACCAACTGGCGGCAGCAGAGATTCCCGCCGCGCCTATCAACACTGTGGCGGAGGCGGTCAGCGACTTCCAAACTCTGGCGCGCCATATGATCGTGCAACTGGATCATCCCACGCTGGGCGTAACACGCAGCATCGGCAATCCGATCAAATTTTCCGAGACGCCGGTCAGTTACCGCCTCCCTCCGCCGATGCTCGGCGAACATACAAGCCAGGTTCTGAGAGAGCTAGGTTTTTCTGACGAAATTGTGCGGGAAATCTCCGCAGCGCCGGAAAGGTAACGCCTGGCCGCACGTTTCAGCATGTCCAATCGCCCCGAAATAGACACACTCCCGGGCATCTCTCAGATTTCTCTCTTTCTCCATAGGCGAAGACTCCTGACTCGTGAAACGTTTTGTGGCTCGCACACACTAATTCCTGGACAGCTTCATCACTCGTGCACTCCGCCTCAGTGAACGAATGCTCATGTGGTAGCTGAATCGAGGCCGACCTATCCTGGGACGCATCGAGCGTGGGGGTTCAAATGATTGGATGGAACACGTTCCGCAGGTCTATGGTTGCCCGGACCGAAAAAAAGGTTCAATCTAGAAACCCAGCCGAATCCGCCGGCAAACGCGCTCCTTTACCGCACATCGCCGGAGAAATGCTTGTACTCAGCCTGCCGCCACTCGACCGGCCGCGGAACAAAAAACCCATCCGCCCCTGGCAGAACAGCCGCGGAGCTCAGACATGGAAAATGCAACCATCCCGCTCGCGTCCTTCGCCTCTGTCATGGGCGCGGCACTCTGGTTTGCCACGCTCAACAACTTCATCCATTTACGTTTGTCCGGGATTCCGCCGCCCGTGCCTTGAGTGAAAATTTCACGCGGATGTCAGCGTTTCCCGCAGTCACCTCTACTGAAAAGGCCCAGGCATCGAGAAACTGAAAGGAGTCTCAAATCATGAACGCAGGACAAAAACAAACCAAGCTCGCGGGCAGCACAAAACATCGTCTGCCTAATGCAGAAATCGTCGGAGAGGTGCCAAGCGCGGAATTCCGTGTCACGGTCACCGTGCGCCGCCGCAACGAACTTCCCTCCATCGAAGCTCAGAGCAAACTGAAGCCCGCGGAGCGTACCTACATGACTCGCGAAGAACATGCCGAAAAACACGGAGCCGATCCAGCCGACCTCGCAAAGGTCGAAGCCTTCGCCAAAGAAAACGGTTTGCGCGTCACGGACAGCAACGCCAGCCAGCGCACTGTCACACTTTCCGGCACGGCTCCGGCCTACAGCAAAGCGTTCGGCGTCGACCTCAAGATGTACAAATCCGGTGACGTAGCCTATCGCGGCAGGGAAGGCGACATCCTCATCCCAGAAAATCTGCAAGGTATTGTGACCAGCGTCACTGGCCTCGACAATCGTCCTTTTGCTAAAGCACACTACCGCGTCGCCCGCGGTACCGCTCGCGCCGCAGGTGTTGGCGAAGCCGCCCACAGATCGGCGGCCGCAGCTTCGGTCCCAACTGGATTCACGCCGCCACAGCTTGCCTCGCTCTACAATTTCCCAAAAAATCTCGACGGAACCGGCCAAACCATCGCCATCCTCGAGCTCGGCGGCGGTTTCCATTCCCAGGAATTGACAACCTACTTCCAGAATCTCGGCATCTCCAAACCGCCCAGTGTCAGCGCAGCCACCTACACAAACGGCGGAACAAACAGCCCGGGCACAAACGCGCTCGACCCTAACAATCCCGACGTCGAAGTCATGCTGGATATTGAAGTGTCCGGCTCCATCGCTCCGGGCGCAAAAATCGTTGTTTATTTTGCTCCCGATGCCACAGACCAAAGTTTTCTCGGCGTGATGAACGCCATCCTCGGCGACAACGTCAACAAACCAAACATCGTTTCGATCAGCTGGGGCGGCCCCGAAGACGAAGCCACTGCACAGTTCAGAACGGAATTCGACCAATTGCTGCAATCCGCCGCGAGCCTTGGCATAACCGTTTGCGTCGCTGCCGGCGATAATGGCTCCGCAGACCTGGCTGCCGATAATCCCAACTGGGACGGCAAGGCCCATGTCGACTTCCCTGCCTCGGATCCCTTCGCGCTCGCCTGCGGCGGCACGCAGTTGACCGCATCAAGCACTGCCATTACCCAAGAAGTCGTCTGGGACGATGGAAAAAACGATGGAACCGGCGGTGGCGTAAGCCGCTTCTTTGCGCTGCCCAGCTATCAACAAAACGCTGGGGTCCCCCCGGCCGCCGATCCAGCCGGCCCAGTGATGCGTGGCGTACCAGACGTTGCAGGCGATGCCGCTCCTTCATCGGGCTATCGAATCGTTTGCGATGGCACGAGCTTCCCCGATCCTTCGCAGGGACTTCCCCCCGTCGGCGGTACCAGCGCCGTCGCGCCTCTCTGGGCCGGCTTAATCGCTCGCATCAATCAAGGCCTCAACAAGTCCGCGGGCTTTATTAATCCCCTGATCTACGCCGCGCCGGCCAACGCCACGTTTCGAGACATCACCCAAGGAAACAATGGCGACTATAAGGCAGGTGCAGGTTGGGATGCCTGCACAGGACTCGGCACCCCCAACGGACAAAGTCTGCTGCAAACTCTGACGTCTTGAGAACCCCAGTCTCGAGATCTGTCATCTTGAGACAGGAAACTCGTGTTCTCACTATGTCCCGCATGATTTGGAGTGCGGCAGCTCTGCTGCCGCTTTTCTCAGCCTCTCGCACGACCCTATCTTGGGCGAGGCTCAATAAGCCTTTCTTTAACGAAGAACTACTTTTCTGAAATAAAAAAACGGGCGGCGCATCACCTGACGCGTCGCCCGTGTCCTCTATGTGCGGATCAAACGGCCGAACTCTATGAGGACGTTTTTAATTGTGCCTTGAGGTCGCGCGCGTTGAGGATTTCCATCGCGCGTTGCAACAATTGTTCAAACTCGCAGCGTTCAATTCTCGGACCGGTACCACGGACATTCAGGCTTTGCCCAACTACGACTGAGTTTTGTTCCTCTGCAGGAAGACTGCAATGATTTGAATTCACCAAAACACCCCTTGCGAAAGAATTGCCGGACGCTAAGTAGTGCCCAAAGGAGCGAAATCGTTTCACGCTCTTGCAATCGTCGGTAGGCAAATTATTCAATTCCGAATGACCGCGATTTGAGGCATTGGAGAGTTAAGAACCGGCGTAGAGCTGGAAAGGCGCCCAATAGTAGGGCTTTTTGAAGACAGACTTCGAATCAATTGAGCGCAGGAAGGACAGTTTGGCCTCGCGCAAGGCAGTGGCAGGATCCTCGCCGCGGCTGAGGCCATTGTAGAAAGCGTCCATAAGCTGGGCCGTGGAAGGAGCATCGCTGACTTCCCAAAGAGCCCCGACAACGCTGTGAGCGCCAGCACGCAGAAACGCCCAGGATAGTCCCACCAATCCCTCGCCCGAATAAGTTCGCTTTCCGGAACCATTGCAGGCGGAAATAGTCACCAATTCAGCGTTCAGATGACGCTTGACGATATCCCTGGCGTAGAGCTTGTAAGTATCGCTCACCGGTTCCTTGCTCAGGATGACCGCGGACTCCAGAGGCTGCGCACGGCTTGCGGTTCCGTGTGTCACAAAGTGGAGATAGGCGTAGCGTTCTGGGTTGCTCGCGAGGTAGGCGGCAGGTGTAGCTTGCTCGCGTTTCAAAACCGTGCGGTTTGATTCCGGGAAGTAATGCTCAACACCATTCATTTCGTCTTTAGCCTCGGGAAGCAGGCGAAGATGCGGCGCTGATAGTCGATCTGGTTGGGCTTCTTGCGCAGACCGTGGTCCTCACCTGCGTATTCCAACAGAACGACGTTCTTTTTTGCACGGCGCGCGATGTTATAGAGCTCA
>Ga0074044_10001326_pt1 | contig 22564 bp, 25 predicted proteins | sample BogForMeECP23OM1_FD_94443 | JGI IMG/M metagenome (GOLD analysis project Ga0074044, IMG submission 94443) | Bog forest soil microbial communities from Calvert Island, British Columbia, Canada - Bog Forest MetaG ECP23OM1 | ecosystem: Environmental > Terrestrial > Soil > Wetlands ... | reverse complement strand
TGCAGCCAGCCTGAACTAGTGTCCTGAACTGATAAAGGGATTCCCTTCTTTGCGGAGCATGACACTCTCGCTACGTTAGCACTCTTACCGGCTTGCCGTCGAGGAAGCCGCGGATGTCGTCGACCACGCCGGCGAAATAGTGCCGGTAATTCTGCTCGGAAACATAGCCGAGATGCGGCGTGATCACGACGTTGTCGAGCTTGCGCAGCGGATGATCGAGCGGCAGCGGCTCGACGTCGAACACGTCGAGGCCGGCGCCGGCGATCTTCTTGTCGCGCAGCGCCGCAAGCAGCGCCGCTTCGTCGACGATCGGACCGCGCGAAGTGTTGATGAGGAATGCCGACGGCTTCATCAGGCCAAGCTCCTTGCCGCCGACGATGCCGCGCGTCCTTTGCGAAAGCACGACGTGGATGCAGACGAAGTCGGACTGGCGGAACAGGTCGTCCTTGCCGACGTAGCCGACGCCGGCTGCCTCACATTTTTCCGGGGTGAGGTTCTGACTCCAGGCGATGACCTTCATGCCGAAGGCCTTGGCGATGGCGGCGGTGCGGGTGCCGAGCTTGCCGAGACCGAGGATGCCGAGCGTCATGCCTTCGAGATCGGGGCCGATCGTGGTCTGCCAGACAGCGCCGGCATGCAGCCGCGCGTTCTCGTAGCCGATGTGGCGCGTGAGCTCGAGCATGAGGCCGATGGCGATGCCGGAGGTCGGGCTGCCGAACGACGGCGTGCCGCAGACCGTGACGCCGCGCGCCTTCGCCGCCTCGGTGTCGATCGAGGCATTGCGCATGCCGGTCGTGATCAGGAGTTTGAGGTCGGGCAGCGCCTCGATGACCTGGCGCGGAAATCCGGTGCGCTCGCGCATGGCGACGACGATGGCAAAGCCCTTGAGCGCCGCGATGACCTTATCCGGCCCGCCGAGATGCTCGTTGAAGACCTTGAACTCGACGTCGCCCTTGACCTTCGACCAATCGGCGACCTTGAGGACGACATTCTGATAGTCGTCGAGAATTGCGCAGCGAACCGCCATGACTCATCCACCCCATGAACGCACTCGTCCATAGTCCTTAGCCGTCTCATAACGGCTGGCGGAAGACAAGCATGCCTGCTGGGTGGACGAAGAGACCGGAAATCGGCTTAGGCGCGATGTTCGGCTATGTCGGCTATGTCGCGCAGCGCCGTGCCAAGCGGTGCGCCTATCGGCGATGTCTTGGTGACGAGGTTGCCGTACTTGGCGTGCCATTTCGGGCCCGGCCCGCGCATATAGTGCAGGTCCGGACGGTACGAGCCGCCGCTCTCAAGGCCATCGTTCAGGGTTCGCCGCAGCTCGCGAAAAGCTTTGCTCAGATCACGCCACATGAAACGCTCCCGCAATCGATTGCCGTGGGCGGTCTTTTTCAAACGCCCGTTTGAGCCAATTTTCCGCGAGAAATCATTAAAATTTGGTGCGATTTCGGCGCGCTTGGGTTCCAATTGTGATCAATCTTGACGAATCTTTACCGCGATCCCGGAGTGCGGGCGGTCTCGGACGGTTCCGCGTTTCCCGGATGCGGTGCAGCGCCATTAGCGCGTTTACGCGCGCCTTCGACGCGCTATGGCGGTGCACCGCTGATCCGGGACCGTCCAAGGCTTGGCGTTCGTGACGATCCCGGGTCTGCAGCGCACCACTCCGCTACGCTTCGTGCTGCGCTGCGCCCGGGAAACAGTGCCAATGTTTGCGCAGGCGGTCCTTGCCGTGGAGGCGCGGCGTCGCTACATCACCGCTAGATTTTCCCCAAAAGTGCGCCTTTGCGGTCGCGCCTATGCCAAGCGCAGAGGCCGAGCGGCGCCAAGCAAGAGGGTAGGGCGGTAGCGCTCCAACCAAAATATGGCCCGTCAATTCGTCTATCACATGCAGGATTTGTCCAAGACCTATCCGCCCAACCGCAAGGTCTTGGAAAACATCAACCTGCAGTTTTACCCCGACGCCAAAATCGGCGTGCTCGGCGTCAACGGTTCCGGCAAGTCGACGCTCTTACGCATCATGGCGGGCCTCGACAAGGAGTTTTCCGGCGAGGCGTGGGCGGCGCAGGGCGCCCGCGTCGGCTACCTGCCGCAGGAGCCGCAGCTCGATGCGGCAAAATCGGTCCGCGACAACGTCATGGAGGGCGTCGCGCCGCAAAAGGCGATCGTCGAGCGCTACAACGAGATCGCAGCGAATTATTCCGACGAGACCGCCGACGAGATGATGAAGCTGCAGGACGAGATCGAGGCCAAGGGGCTGTGGGATCTCGATTCCAAGGTCGATCAGGCGATGGATGCTTTGCGCTGCCCGGCGGATGACGCCGAGGTGGCAAAACTCTCCGGCGGCGAGCGGCGGCGCGTCGCGCTGTGCCGGCTCCTTCTAGAACAGCCCGAGCTTCTCCTGCTCGACGAGCCGACCAATCACCTCGACGCCGAATCGGTGATGTGGCTCGAGGGCCACCTGCGCAACTATCCGGGCGCCATCCTGATCGTCACCCACGACCGCTACTTCCTCGACAATGTCACGGGCTGGATTCTCGAGCTCGACCGCGGCCGCGGCATTCCCTACGAGGGCAATTACTCGGCCTGGCTGAAGCAGAAGCAGAAGCGGCTCGAACAGGAAGGCCGCGAGGACGAAGCGCATCAGCGCACCCTCGCGCGCGAGCAGGAATGGATTGCCGCTTCGCCGCGCGCCCGCCAGGCCAAATCCAAGGCGCGTTACGAGCGCTACGAGGAACTTTTGAAAAAGGCCGACGACAAGCAGACCCAGACCGCGCAGATCGTCATCCCGGTCGCCGAGCGGCTCGGGCAGAACGTCATCGACTTCGACCATCTCAAAAAAGGGTTTGGCGACAATCTCCTGATCGACGATCTCACCTTCAAGCTGCCGCCCGGCGGCATCGTCGGCATCATCGGCCCGAACGGCGCCGGCAAGACCACGCTGTTCCGCATGGTTACCGGCCAGGAGAAACCGGACAACGGCACGATCAAGATCGGCTCAACGGTGCATCTCGGCTATGTCGACCAATCGCGCGATACGCTCGACGGCAAGAAGAACGTGTGGGAGGAAATTTCCGGCGGCCTCGATCAGCTCCAGCTCGGCAAGCGCGAGGTCAATTCGCGCGCCTATTGCTCGGCCTTCAACTTCAAGGGCGCCGACCAGCAGAAGAAAGTCGGTTCGCTGTCCGGCGGCGAACGCAACCGCGTGCATCTCGCCAAGATGCTCAAATCCGGCGCCAACGTTCTCCTGCTCGACGAGCCGACCAACGATCTCGACGTCGACACGCTGCGCGCGCTGGAAGAGGCGCTCGAGGATTTCGCCGGCTGCGCCGTGATCATCAGCCACGACCGCTGGTTCCTCGACCGCATCGCCACCCACATCCTCGCCTTCGAGGGCGACAGCCATGTCGAATGGTTCGAGGGCAATTTCCAGGACTACGAGAAGGACAAGATGCGGCGGCTGGGGACCGACACCGTCATCCCGCATCGGATCAAGTACAAAAAGTTTTCACGGTAATTGGTAGCTTGCTAATTCTCCGGCGTGATGAGTTCGACATCGGGAAAATACGTCCGGTACCGCCGCACATCGCGGGTGAGCACCGGGCAGCCGAGCACCTGCGCATGCGCGCCGATGAAGAAGTCGGGTAGCACTCCGGTGCGAATGCCACCGGACGACCGGTAACGACGATAGCTTTGGCCGGCAAGAAAAAGCGCGCGCATCGGCACGCGATCGAAGCGCACGTCAAAATCTACCATAGCCCGTTCGACTTCAGCCTGGCCTTCCATGCGCGCCGACATCTCGGCGTAGACAATCTCATTGATGATAACTGCGCCCATTGCTGCACGCTGGGCCAATTGCCGGAGTGACCACTCCGACCAGCGTGGATCGTCCGAGAGTACGTCGAGAAGCACGTCAGCATCGACGAGGGTCATTTCTTGCGGCGGCGGAAAGCAGCCGATTCACCGCGGCTGAATTCCATAAACTCGTCAGTGGTCATGCCACCGCGTATAATCCGGCGCTTGGCCAATGCGCGCAGCCTTTCCTCATATTCGGAAGCTTTATCCGGATGGCCGACATAGACGCCGCCCGATGCGGTGGCGCGGACAACGACTTTGTCGCCGGGCTTGATCCCGGCAGCCTCGCGCACGCTCTTTGGAATCGTCACTTGTCCTTTGGAAGTAACGGTCGTAATCATAGCAGCCTCGGTATTACCTTTCTTGGAAAAGTAATACCGCGGCCCCGGCCCGTCAATGAAATTCCTATGAATACGAACTCGCAATGGCGCAGGGTTCCGCTATTGCATGCCGCGAACGAAACGCGGAGCAACGCTTGCTCTTGCTCACGACGCACTGGTTCCTCGACCGCATCGCGACCCACATCCTCGCCTTCGAGGGCGACAGCCAACGTAACCGCGGAGTATCGTCGAATGGTTCGCGGGCGATTTCCAGGACTACGAGAAAGACAAAATGCGCCGCCGCGGAACGGACTCGATCATCCCGCAGCGAATCAAGTATAAGAAGTTCTCAAGCTGAATCGGCTTTAACGAATGCGCCGCAAGCGTATTTGCGATTAACCGTGCGGGTTTCGCTTCCTGAAGCGATACATATATATATTCAATCAAGTAGCCCGGATTGAGTGGCCCGCCTTCGCTCGCTTCGCGAGGCAGGGTAATGAATCCGCCGAAGCGCGGATGTAAAAGCGAAATGTGGGCTATTTTCTGCAAAGGAGAGGACATTGGCGACAAAAGCGAGTGAGGCCCGGTCGAGTGAGGCCAAAGCCCGTGCCGAAGCAAGTTTCAGGAAGGAAGAACGCGCCAAGGACGGCGCCAAGGCGTTGATGGAATATCATGCCAATAGCCGCGTTGTTCGTGAGAAAATGGCGCGACTGAAGGCGCTTCGATTGGCCAAAGAGGCTGCCGATAAAGCGGCCGAGAAAGCCTGAACCGGTCCGCATGTCGGCCCGCATGTCGGCCCACATGGCGGCAAGCGCCTTGAAACGAACACAACTTTGGCCCATATGAAGCGTGCGGCCTTGTAGGCCAGCGGCGAGCCGCGTGTACGGGATCCCGTCAAATGGCTTCTGGCTCGCACTTTTCAGTTCATCGACAGCCCAGATCGCGCGGGGTGTCTTGTTTATCCCGCAATGCCGGTCGCGGCGCATCGCGCAGCGGCTGAGCCCTCGCGCACAACATGGCGCACAACAGAAAGCTTCTTCTTTTGACCACCTTTCAAGACTTTCGACTTAACGACGCAATCACGCGTTCACTCGCAGAAGAAAAATACCTCGTTCCGACCCCGATCCAAACGCAGACTATACCGACGGTCATGTCGGGCCGCGACGTGATCGGAATTGCGCAGACCGGAACCGGCAAAACCGCCGCATTCGCGCTGCCGATCCTGCATCATCTCGCCGCGAATCCGCGGGCGCCGGAGCGCAAGAGCTGCCGCGTCCTGGTGCTGAGCCCGACGCGCGAACTGTCCGGCCAGATCCTCGACAGCTTCCGCACCTACGGCCGTCATCTGCACATCCGGGCTGCGCTGGTGATCGGCGGCGTGCCGATGGGCGGGCAGGTCCGCGCGCTGCTCAACGGCGTGGATGTCCTGGTCGCCACGCCTGGCCGGCTGCTCGATCTCGTCAAGAGCAATGCGCTGCGCCTCGGCGACGTCGAATGCCTCGTGCTCGACGAGGCCGACCGCATGCTCGACATGGGCTTCATCCACGACATCCGCAAAATCGTCGCGAAGCTGCCGGCAAAGCGGCAGACGCTGATGTTTTCCGCGACGATGCCGCGCGCCATCACTGAATTGGCCGCGCAGATGCTGCGCGACCCGGTCAGGGTTGCCGTAGCGCCGGAGGCCGCGACGGTCGAAAGCGTCGAGCAGCGCATTATCCACGTCGATCGCGGCGCAAAGCCCGCCATTCTGATCGACGTGTTGCAACGCGAAGCGGTCGACCGTGCCTTGATCTTTACCCGGACCAAACATGGCGCCGACAAGGTCGTGCGCGGCCTTATTCGCGCCGGCGTTGCCGCCGAGGCGATCCACGGCAACAAATCGCAAAATCAGCGCGAACGCGTGCTCGCGGCCTTTCGCAAGGGCGCGGTCAAGGTTCTCGTCGCCACCGATATCGCCGCGCGCGGCATCGATGTCGACGGCATCAGCCACGTGGTGAATTTCGATCTGCCGAACGTGCCGGAAACCTATGTGCATCGCATCGGCCGCACCGCACGTGCGGGCGCGGAAGGCATCGCGATCTCGCTGTGCGACGCGGAGGAGGTGGCGTTGCTGCGCGATATCGAGAAGCTCATTCGCCTGTCCATTCCGATGAGCGACAGACGGAGCCAGCAACGGCGGATCGAGCCGCCGACGGCAAAGAGCGCCGCCGTCCGGTTTTCAGCCGGCGGTCGGGGCAAGCAGCAGCACAGGCAGCGCGGCGATGCGGCGCGCAAGCAGCGCCACCGCGTTGAGCCAAGGGAGGCCGGGATCGCCGCCGTTGCCTTCCTGCACCGCGATGCCCCGCCGGAGCGCGACGCTGCTCCGCGCGCACCGCGTTGGACCGGTCATTCGAAAGGATCATGACGTGCCGAAGGAAGAACTCCTGCAATTCGAGGGCCTGGTAACCGAGATATTGCCCGACGCCCGCTATCGTGTTCAGCTCGACAACGGACATGCGCTCGTCGCATATACCGCTGGAAGGATGAAAAAGAACCGGATCAAAACCCTGGCCGGCGACCGGGTGACGGTCGAGGTATCGCCCTATGACCTGGAGAAGGGGCGGATGATCTTTCGCCACAAGGACGAAAGAGCCGGTCCGGTGAGCCGTCCGCCGCAGCGCAACCAGTTCCGCCGGCGGTGATCTTGGATGCTTAAACATGCGCCGAGTAATGACAACGATGGCGCGGTAAATAGAGGCGAGACGATGCGAATTTTCATCTTCAAGTCAGATGCGAGCCCAGATTTGCGCGCGTTCGGCGGCGATCTGGCCGGCACGCAGTTGCCGAATCAGTTCAAGCCTTGGCATGTGACGGGCGCCGTCGCACCAGACCAGGACCCGCCGTACAAATTGCCGCGTGACGCGATCGAAACGGCAATTAAGGACCAGGGTTTTCAACTTTGGCGCCTGAGCAAAAAGGACTGACGGTTTCGCTCAAAAACGTTCGTGTCGACAACGAAACGCGCCAGTCGCGATGCTGCTGGAGTATCCGCGATGACAGATCAAATCCACAAGTTCAAGATTGGACAAACCGTCGATCTCATTGCGTCGACATCTCGGTCGGCGGCATCGGGCCGTTACGAAATCATCAGCCTGCGGCCGGCCGACGGCGGCGACCCGCAATATCGCATCAAGAGCAAGAACGAGTCTCACGAGCGCGTAGTTGCGGAGAGCAACCTCATCCCCTCGGCGAAACTGTAATTCGATGTTGATTGAGAGCGAGCTCGCGAGTTCGAGACTTCGTCAGGACCGGCGCGACGCAATGGGCCTGGATAGCTCCGGACAGGAGTCCGACAATGTTCAAGATCCTCGAGCTTAAAAACGCAGTTTCGGCTCCGGCGCGAGAGGTCGGCCAGGGATACTCCACGCGTGAGGAAGCTTTGGCCGCGGTCAAAAGGCATTTGAAAACATTCAACGTGTCCGGACACAATCCGGAGGGAAATTATTGGTGGGCGCGCGATTCCGAAGGCCTGCGAAAATGCTGGATTTCCAACGCCGACTGACAAGGCGCCGGGGATCATGCTCAATTTTCCCAATCAAAGCCGAGTTTTTGATCCGACCCGGCGCGCCGTTCGGTTCTGGGGATATGACGGCGCGATGGAGTGGTCGTTCTTCGTAACCGAAGATGCGCTCAGGCGGCTCCAACCGGAGCTGCGGCGCGACGAAACGAGCTTGCTTGACGCGTTTGATTCCAATCGAACCTTGATCTACGCGGCGGCAATGAAGGCATATACGCGAGGTCGCAAGGGCTCCTACGAACTTGCCGCGACGGATTTCTGATGTCGCAGCGAACGCGCTCCGGTTGGCTCATATGGCGCCGGGATTGCGCTTATCGAGAATCCCGAGATGCCGTTGCGCGTCAACGGGCATGTCGGGCACGTAGATGATGCGGCCCATAAATGTCGCCCAGGGTTTTTCCGCGAGCGGCTGAAGCTGCGCAAAGTTCCAAAATTGCCGCTCGTTCATCTCGATCTCGGTGACCTCGTTGTCCAGCACCCAGGTTCGCAGCAGGGTGAGGCGGCTTCGTTCGGGGTCGGCGAACATCGTGTCCGGCAGAATCTTCCTCATCGGAGCATTCCTTTTGCTGATAGATCTGGGCTCCCGAAGCACGCGACGGGCGTCTGTCCGCAGCCGCCTGACCGAGTGGAAACGGGAATCTGCCAATCGGGAACTTGGCAATCGGGAACTTGGCAATCGGGAACTTGGCATGTGGCACGTGGCCTGTGGCACGGCAGGACTATTTTCGGAGCTGCCGGCACCAAATATTGCACGCCATCCGTAACCATTCTGTTAGGAGACGGCGGGCGATTTCACGGCGATTTGTCCGCTTCGCGGCTTTCACCGCCGCCGAGATACGCCAATAGCGATCAATTTTTAGGAATCCCGTTCCGATAAGCGGCGATTCAGCAGCGCCGTCTGCTACGCTAGCCTTCGCCGGAAAGCCGCTTGAAGTCGGCAAGTACCGCCGCAATAAGCTTTAGTCTCCGGGAGTCCTGCGTCGTCAGCGACGCGGCAAAGAGATTGAGAAGGTAGCGCGCTTTCTCGGCAGCTTCGTGCCAATTTTCGGCCGGCGCCGCGACCAGCTGCGACTCCAATTCATCTTGCCGCAGGCGTAATGTTCTTTCGTTGGCTTCCACTTCGGCCAGCAGCCGACGCAGACCCGTCGCCTTCTGGGCAGCCATCCCGCGGTGTTGATCGAGGTCGATAGTCCTGTCCGTCATGATTGTGCACCGCGCCGAGCCAAAGGATATTCGGCGCTCTCGTACAATCGCCGGATTCCATCGCCGTTGTATCGCTCGTCGCCGACTTCGAGAAAGGCGCCGTTCAGAAGTTCCGCCGGAAGGTCTTCGATAGCGAAACGGATAGCCTGCGCGGCTTGCGCAAAGCGCTTGTATCCGAGCGGCTGACGCCTGGGTATCCGCTTTCGCATGGCGAACAGCTCAGCCGCAGCATTGTAATCAAATTCGGCCATCGGCCCGTTATTTCCGAAATAGAGATTAAACATCACCCGAATGAACATCATTCAAGCCAAATACAAATATAAGCGCAAAATGCAGCAATACCAACCCAGCCGCGAGAAATATTTCGGAAATCGGCAGCAACGAACTGCTTTTGCATTATGGACGTACAGGGCCGCACCATATAAGGTAACAGCATGGGCGATATGGCCGATTCGGCTTTGTAAGCTGAATGAGACGCCGCTCGCGCTGGTGGTTCTGCTTGACGCGCGGCAGAGTACATAGGCGCGTTGGTCGCTGCCGCTGAAATTCAGAAGGCTGTCGAGAAGTCGACCCCGGTGCTCACGATCAAGCTTGCGGTCCCGCTGCATGAAAGCGACGATGCCGGCTGCTATAGTTCTGTGGTGTTGGCCTATCGGAGACGGACGCGGTTTTTATCGGGGCCGTCAGCTATGGAGAGAAATTTGAAGGACAGACATTTGAAGGACAGACAGATGGCCGACGGCGACGCTGCCGTAATCGACATCCGCACCTTGACACGGGCGCTCGCCTGCTGCCGCGAACCGCATCACGGGCGCAGCATCGTTGAAATTCTGATCACGGTCGTGCCATTCGTTCTGTTGTGGCTGTTGATGTGGTTCGCACTCGACGTCGGATACGGGCTTTATTTGCTGCTGGCCGTTCCCGCAGCTGGCTTTCTCGTTCGTTTATTCATGATTCAGCACGATTGCGGTCATGGCGCATTCTTCCGGCACCGCCTCGCCAATGATTGGGTCGGTCGCGTCATCGGCGTGCTGACATTGACGCCGTATGATTTTTGGCGGCGAACCCATGCCATCCACCACGCCACCTCGGGCAATCTCGACCGCCGGGGCATCGGCGATGTCGATACGCTCACCGTCGGCGAATACCTGTCGCTGTCGCGTTGGGGCCGGCTTCGCTATCGCCTCTACCGGCACCCGCTGGTGATGTTCGGTCTCGGCCCCGCCTATCTTTTCTTCCTGCGGCAGCGCTTGCCGGTCGGGCTGATGCGCGGCGGTTGGCAGCCTTGGTTGAGCACCATGGCAACGAACCTCGCCATTTTGCTGGTCGCGGCCGGCACGATTTGGGCTGTCGGTATTGGCCCCTTCCTGCTCGTGCATGTGCCGATCATGCTGATCGGCGCCTCGCTCGGGGTCTGGTTGTTCTACGTCCAGCACCAGTTCGAGGACACCTTTTGGGCGCGCGATAAGGCTTGGAATGTGCATGAAGCCTCGCTTCACGGCAGCTCGCATTACGACCTTCCGATCATCCTGCGCTGGTTCACTGCAAATATCGGCATTCATCACATCCACCATCTCTGCAGTCGGATTCCGTTTTATCGGTTGCCGCTTGCGCTTCGCCAGCATCCGGATTTCGCGAAGGTCGGCCGACTTACGCTGGGTCAGAGTCTGTCATGCGTGCGCCTGGTGCTTTGGGATGAAGCGGCACGCCGACTGATCAGCTTTGGCGAACTGCGAACGCGGCTTGGCGCCGGCCCGTCAGCGGCGGCGTCCAGCGGCGCGCTCTGATCGGCAACCAGCCGGCCGGATTTTTTTGCCGCGAGCCGCAATCGAACTCTGCGAGTAGCGTGGTGCTGGGCTTCTCGCAAATGTGGCCTGCCTTGCAAAAGCCGCGCTTGCCTACTAGATTTGCAACATCGACTTTGGCCGGACAATCGGGCCGTTTCGCCTTCGCTGAATGCCGGGCGCACGTTCAGACCCTCCAAACATCGACAATCGAGCCTTAAGTCGCGCAATCGTGCGGTTTGGGCTCACGTGCACCTCAATCAGCGAAAGGATATTTCCAATGAATACGGGCACCGTGAAGTTCTACAACGACCAGAAGGGCTTCGGCTTCATCAAACCGGACGATGGCGGCAAGGACGTGTTCGTCCACGCCACCGCGCTGGAGCGCGCCGGGATGCGCGGACTGGTCGAAGGCCAGAAGGTCGCCTTCGACACCCAGGAAGACCGCCGCACCGGCAAGATCGCGGTCGGCAACATTCAGGCGGCATAACGCCAAAGCTGACGGCTCCTTCCGGAGCGACGAATCGAAACCGCCCCCCAAGGGGCGGTTTTTTGTTCACGGCGAGGAAGCGCCGACACGGCGAAGCGACTATCGCGCCCCTGAAAGATCGTTGAGCAGCGGACTTGCCGTGACCAACAGCCCGCGGCGCTCCAGCGCTTGCTTCAATTGGCGGACCGCAATGTCCGCCGTCGCGGAACTGTTGGCCTTTTCCATGTGCCGGAGCAGAGCCTTCAAAGCAGGATCCTTGTCTCTAATCACCCATCTGCGCCCAAACACTTTGGCCTCATGGAAGCTCGTTATGCGCACGATTTGGGTGGCGCCGGGGAAACTGGCGTCGAAATAATCAGCCGGTGGAACGGACATTCGATCACCCGAGATTTGCGGTCACCCGAAATTCGATTTGCCATGATGACGTGCCCGGCTGACGAATTCAATCATCGCCGCGGCAATCATCCCCGCTATTCTCCGGTTATTCCTGTTTTCGTATTTTGCTTTGCCGGCGGCTATTCCGCCGCGTGCAAAACTTGGGCATTCAAAACTTGGGCATTGCGGCCGGCGCGCACCAGCCGGCCGGGCAGCGCGCCGGTGTGCTCGCCGCGTTCGAAGATCGGCGTTCCGGCGACCAGCGTTGCTTCATAGCCTTCGACCTTTTGCACGAAGCGCCGGCCGCCGGCCGGCATGTCGTGAACGAGTTCGGGCTTTTGCACCTGGAGGCGATCGTAGTCGATCAGGTTGACGTCGCCACGCAGTCCCGGCGCTAACCGGCCGCGGTCGCGGAGGCCGAAGAAATCGGCGGTCTCGCTGGTCTGGCGCTTGACGACAAGCTCGAGCGGCAAGCGTGGTCCGCGGCTGCGATCGCGGCTCCAATGCGTCAGCATGAAGGTCGGCACGCCGGCATCGACGATCGAGGTGCAGTGGGCGCCGCCGTCGCTCAGGCCCAGCAAGCAGGCCGGGTCGTTGAGCATTTCGCGGATCGGCTCGTGATCGCCGACGACGTAGTTGACCACCGGGAAGTAGAGGTATTGGCCTTCGGCCGCGGTGATGGTGTCGTAGGCGACCTCATCGGGCGAACGCCCCTCGCGGGCGGCGATCGCGGCGACGCTCTGCTCCGGTGCCGGCTCATAGTCCGGCGGGTTGCCCATGATGAAGAATTTGTCCCAGCGGCTGGTGACGAGCTGGCGGAATTGCGCGAGCTTGGCCACTTCGGCTGCCGACGGCTTCTCGGCGAGGATTTTTCGCCGCACCTCGGGGTCGCGCAGCCGCGCGCGTTGCTCAGCAATAGGCAAGCTTTCGATCTGCTTATAGCTCGGCCGCACCGTGAACGGATTGAGCGCGGTGCCGATGCCCATCATGACGCCGATCGGCCGGCCGGCAATTTGCGCGGTGAGCGGCAGGCCGTTGGCGCGCGCCTCGTGCACGGCCTTCATCAGGCGTCGCCAGCGCGCCGGGTCTTCGTAGCGGTCGGTGAGCAGGAACCAGACCGGGCGGCCGGTCGCGCTGGCAAGCTTGGTCATCCAGGCCAGCTCATAGTCTTCGTCGTCGAAGTCGCTGTTCATGCCGAAGGCGCCGGTGCCGGTGGCGCCGAGCGCCGACCCGATGCCGAGCAATTCGGCGGCGTCGGCATCGCGCGACGGCACCAGTTCGCCGTCCGGCGTCTTGTGCGAGTCGGTGCGCGAGGTGGTGAAGCCGAACGCGCCGGCGCGCAGCGCTTCGATCGTCAGCTGGCGCATCGCGGCGATGTCGTCGGCATTGGCCGGCTCGCGCCGAATGGCGCGGTCGCCCATGACATAGACGCGCAGCGGCAGATGCGCGGCTTGGGCAGCGACGTCGATCACGCGCGGCCTGCGCTCCAGGGCATCCATGAAATCCGGAAAACTCTCCCATTCCCAGGTCAGGCCGGCGGCCAGCACGGGGTTGGGAATCTCCTCGACGCCCTCCATCAAATCCATCAGCGCGCCGCGATGGTGCTTCTTGACCGGCGCGAAGCCGACGCCGCAATTGCCGAACATCACCGTGGTGACGCCATGCCAGCACGACGGCACAAGCAGCGGGTCCCACATCGCCTGGCCATCATAGTGCGTGTGCACGTCGACCCAGCCCGGCGTGACCAGTAAGCCTGTGGCGTCGATCTCGCGCCGGCCGGGGCTCTGCTTGCCGCCGATGCCGACGATGCGGCCGCCCGCGATCGCCACATCGCCGCTAAACGGCGCCTTGCCGGTACCGTCGACGATCGTGCCGCCGCGAATGACGATGTCGTGCATGGCAGCCGTTCCTGCGTTGCGACGTCGTCATGATGCATCTGCGTCAAGAGCGATGCAACGGCTGCGTTCTCGGGTCAGCGCGTGACTACTTCGCCAACAACCCATTGAGCACCAGATCGAGATGCGCGTCGAAATAGGCCTTGAGGTCGAGCGGCTGGCGATCGTCGAACATCATCATCCACAGATCGACCAGCGCGATCGGCGCGATGACGACCTGCGGGGAATCGATGATGGCGGATTTTCGGATTTCGCCGCGATCCATGCCGCGTTGGATCGCCTGTTTGAGCAGTTCGAGGCAGGGGCGCAGGATTTCGTCGTAATAGCGGTCGGCAAGCTCGGGAAAACGCGATGCTTCGGCGATCAGCATGCGCACCACCTCGCGGCGGCGCCGGTCCTCGACGATGTGTTGGTAGATGAAGCTGAACTGCGCGCGCAACAGCTCGGCGGTCGAGCCTTCGTGGGCCTCGAACATTTCGTGCACGGTGTCGAGGGTCGCCTTGGTGACCTCGCGCACCATGGAGATGAACAGGTGCTCCTTGTTGGCGAAATAAACGTAGATCGTGCCCTTGGTCACGCCGGCGCGCTCGGCGATCTGATCGAGCGTCGTCATGGCGTAGCCATTGCGCGAGAATTCAACGAACGCGGCTTCCAGTATTTCTTTCGGGCGCTCGGCCTTGCGGCGGCGCCTCAGGTCTGTCCGTATTTCGGTCAGGTCGGTCATCGACGACCTCGCCTCTACGAGTGATCGTCCCATTATTGACTAACCGGATAGTAAATAACTATTCTGCGTTTGTTAAGGGTGAAAAAGTGCCGGTCTGGTCCAGTCAGTCGCAGTGGCGCGGCCGTCCGTCGGCTCGCGCGCAAGACGCCAATGTCGTGCCTGGTTGCGGCGGGCTTAAGCCGAAGGCCGCCGGCGTTGCGCTGTCATTGCTGGCGCTATCGGCCTGCGCGGTCGGACCCGACTTTGCGCCGCCGCCGGCGCCGCCGGCCAGCGGCTATACGCCCGAGACCCAACCCGTGACCACGGCTGCGGTCGATATCGCCGGCGGCGCGGCGCAGAAATTCGACCTCGGCCGCGACATTCCGGGCGAGTGGTGGAAGGTGTTTCATTCGAACGAACTCGACAGCTTGATCGCCGAGGCATTGCAAGCCAATCCGAGCCTTCAGGCGGCGCAGGCGGCGCTCTGGCAGGCGAAGGAGAACCTCTACGCCCAGGAGGGCAAACTGCTGCCGACGGTCGACGCCAACGCTTCCGCCACGCGCCAGCAATTCTCGCCCGCGACCTTCGGCGAGCCTGGCGCGCCGTCCATTTTCAATCTGTATCAGGCCACCGTGAACGTCGCCTATGCGCCCGATGTGTTCGGCGGCCAGCGGCGGCAGATCGAGGCGACCGAAGCGCTTGCCGAATATCAGCGCTTCGAACTCGAGGCGACCTATCTGACGCTCACCTCGAACGTGGTGACCGCGGCCGTCCAGGAAGCCTCGCTGCGTGGCCAGATCGAGGCGACGCGCGACATCATCAAGGCGGAAACCGATCAGCTCGACGTCGTGCGCCATCAATTCGACATCGGCGCCGCCGCCCGAACCGACGTGCTGACGCAGCAGTCGGAAGTGGCGACGGCGCAGGCGACCTTGCCGCCGCTGCAAAAGCAATTGGAGCAGCAGCGCCATGTGCTCTTAGCGCTGATCGGCCGTTTCCCGAACGAGGCACGGCGCGATCACCTCACGCTCGCGGTGCTGCGGCTGCCGACGGCTCTGCCGGTGAGCCTGCCGTCGCAACTCGTCGAGCAGCGCCCCGACGTGCGCGCCGCGGCAGCGCAGCTGCATCAGGCCAGCGCCGAAATCGGCGTCGCCATCGCCAACAGACTGCCGCAATTCAATCTCACCGGAGATTACGGCAGCGCCGCCTTGACGACAGCGGTGCTGTTCACGCCGAGCGCCATGATCTGGAGCGCCGCTGCGGCCGGCACGCAACCCATTTTCCACGGCTTTACGCTGTTGCATCAACAACGCGCCGCCGAGGCCGGATATGACATGGCGCAGGCGCAATATCGCAACACGGTGCTCGCGGCGTTCCAGAACGTCGCCGACGCGTTGCGCGCGCTGCAGCTCGACGCCGCCACGCTGAAAGCGCAGCGCGCCGCGTTGCGCGCCGCGTCAGACACGCTGGACCTGTCGCGCGGCCAATATCGTCTCGGCGCTATCACGTATGTGATCCTGCTCACGGCGCAGAGGAGCTATCAGCAGGCGCGGCTCGCTGTGGTGCAGGCGCAGGCGGCGCGCTACGCCGACACCGCCGCGCTGTTCCAGGCGCTCGGCGGCGGCTGGTGGAACCGCGCCGACGTGGTGCCGGATCCGCTGAGTCCCGAGGCGGATGCGGCGCCAACCACGACCGCTGTCGAGACCGACGCGCATCCGACAACGGAGCTCAAGCAATGACCAAACGCATGGTGATCATGCTTGCGGCGGTCGCCATCGTGTTCGGTGGCATCTTCGGATTCCAGGCGTTCAAAGCTGCGATGATCAAAAAATACATGAGCGCGATGAGCCAGCCGCCGCAGACCGTCACGGCCGGCAAGGCCAGCTACGGCGAATGGCAGCCCAAGATCGAGGCGGTCGGCAGCTTGCGCGCGGTGAAGGGCGCCGATTTGTCGCTGGAGGTTTCCGGCGTCGTCGATTCGATCTCGTTCAATTCCGGCGACGACGTCGCGCAAGGCACGCTGCTTCTGAAGCTGCGTGCGGACGACGACGTGGCCAAGCTGGAATCGTTGCAGGCCACGGCGGAGCTCAACGAAATCACCTATGAACGTGACCAGAAACAGTTCAAGATCCAGGCGGTCAGCCAAGCCACTCTGGATAGCGATGCCGCCAACCTGAAGAACGCCAAGGCGCAGGCCGCCCAGCAGCAGGCCATCCTCGACAAGAAGTTTTTGCGGGCGCCCTTTGCCGGGCATCTTGGCATTCGCGCGGTGGACCTCGGCCAATATCTCGGCGCCGGAACCGTCATCGTCACGCTGCAGGCGCTCGATCCGATTTTTCTGGATTTCTTTGTGCCGCAGCAGGCGGTCGATCAGGTGCGGCTGGGCCAATCGGTGGCGGTGAAGGTCGACGCATTCAAGGATCAAACCTTTGCCGGCGAAATCGCGGCGATCAATCCAAAGGTCGATACCAACAGCCGCAATGTTCAGATCCGAGCGGCGCTGAAAAATGCCGACCGCAAGCTCATTCCCGGCATGTACGCGACGGTCGACATCGCAACGGGATCGCCGCAGAACTATATTACGCTGCCGCAGACGGCGATCACGTTCAGTCCCTATGGCGACACCGTCTATATCGTCGACAGCAAGGGCGCCGACGCCGATGGCAAGCCGCAACTGATCGCGCGCCAAAGCTTCGTGACCACCGGTGCGACGCGCGGCGATCAGGTCGCAATCCTCAAAGGCGTCAACGCAGGCGACATGATCGTGACCTCCGGCCAGATCAAGCTGCATAACGGATCGACCGTGTTGATCGACAATTCGATCACGCCGACGGCGGACGCGGCGCCCGCCGTCCCGATCGATCGCTAGGCAAGCGCGCGGCCATGCACTTTACCGATATCTTCATCCGCCGGCCGGTGCTCGCCTCGGTCGTCAGCTTGTTGATCCTGGTGCTCGGCCTGCGGGCATACGGGGTATTGCCGATCCTGCAATACCCGCGCACGGAAAACGCGATCGTCAATGTCACCACGATCTACTACGGCGCCGATCCGGACGTGGTGGCCGGTTTCATCACCACGCCGCTGGAAAATGCCATCGCCCAGGCCAACGGCATCGACTATATGAGCTCCGTCAACCAGAGCGGCGTGAGCACGATAACGGTCATCCTGCGGCTCAACTACGATGCCGACAAGGCGCTCACCGAGATCAACACCAAGGTCAATTCCGTCCTCAATCAGTTGCCGCCCGGCACGCTGCAGCCGACGCTCACCGTCAAAGTCGGCCAGACCATCGACGCCATGTATATCGGCTTCAACAGCGACACGCTGGCGCCGAACCAGATCACCGATTACCTCACGCGCGTCGTGCAGCCCAAGCTTCAGGCGGTGCCGGGCGTGCAGACCGCGGAACTGCTCGGCCAGAAGGTCTTTGCGCTGCGCGCGTGGCTCGACCCGCAAAAGCTCGCGGCGTTCGGGCTCACGGCGACCGATGTCAGCCAGGCGCTCGCCGCGAACGACTACATATCCGGTATCGGCACCACCAAAGGCCAGATGGTGCAGGTCAACCTGACCGCCTCGACCAGCCTGCATTCGGCTGACGGGTTCCGCAACCTCGTGGTCAAGCAGACCGGCGGCGCCGTCGTGCGTCTCAAGGACGTCGCCAACGTCACGCTCGGCGCCGAGGATTACGAATCGGAGGTCGGCTTCGACGGCAAACAGGCGGTCTATATCGGTATCCAGGTTGCGCCGTCGGCCAATCTGCTCGACGTGATCCAGGGCGTGCACCGGGTGTTTCCGGATATCCAGGCGCTGCTGCCGCGCGGGCTTAACGGGGAAATCATCTACGATTCCACCGAATTCGTGCACACCGCGATCAACGAGGTCATCCACAGCCTGGCCGAAGCTTTGGCGATCGTAACTGTCGTTGTCTTTCTTTTCCTCGGCTCGATACGTTCGTCGGTCATTCCGACTGTCGCTATTCCGCTGTCGCTGGTCGGCACTTTCATCATTTTGCTGGCGCTCGGCTATTCGATCAATTTGCTGACATTGCTTGCGCTTGTGCTGGCCATCGGGCTCGTGGTCGACGATGCCATCATCGTGGTCGAGAATGTCAGTCGCCATCTCGAAGAGGGAATGGCGCCGACGCCGGCCGCAATTGCCGCTGCGCGCGAGCTCGGCGGTCCGATCGTCGCCATGACCGTCGTGCTGGCCGCGGTTTACGTGCCGATCGGGTTCCAGAGCGGCCTCACCGGCGCGCTGTTTGCCGAGTTCGCATTCGCGCTGGTCGGCGCCGTCACGGTATCGGGCATTGTCGCGCTGACACTCTCGCCGATGCTGTGCTCGCGCCTGCTCAAGGCTCCCGATCCGCAGCGCCGCGGCTGGGAAGCCCGGCTGACGGATTTCATCGATCGAAGTTTTACGCGGTTGCGCGTCGGCTACGAACGGCGCCTGCACGGCAGCTTGAACTATCTGCCGGTCACGCTGGTGTTCGCCGTCATCGTTCTGACGAGCATCTACTTCCTGTTCGCCAGCGCCAAGACCGAGCTGGCGCCGACCGAGGACCAGGGCGTCGTCATCGCGCAATCGATCGCCGCGCCGAACGCCACGCTGCAGCAGCGCCAGCTCTATTCGCGCCAAGTCTATCGAATTTTCGCCCGTCACCAGGAAACCGAGCATGTCTTTCAGCTCGATGTGCCCGGCCAGTCGATCGCCGGCATGGTGCTGCAACCGTGGGACCGGCGCACGCCGACGACCAATACGCTTCAGCCATTGGTGCAACAGGAGCTGAACAAGGTTGCCGGCGTGCGGATCGCCGCGTTTCAGCCGCCGGCGCTGCCGGGCAGCTTCGGATTACCCATTCAGTTCGTCATCGTTACCACCGAGCCGTTCGAGCGCTTGAACGACGTCGCGCAACAATTTATGCAGCAGGCGCTGCAAAGCGGCATGTTCATCTTCCTCGATTGCGATCTGAAAATCGACAATCCGCAATCCGAAGTGACCATCGATCGCGACAAGACGGCGCAGCTTGGATTGAAGATGAGCGACGTGGGCGGCGCGCTCGCCGCGATGCTCGGCGGCGGCTACGTCAATTACTTCAGCATGAGCGGGCGCTCGTACAAGGTTATCCCGCAAGTCCAACAGCGGTTCCGGCTCAATCCGCAGCAACTGCTCGACTATTACATCCGCACTTCCGACGGGACGCTGGTTCCCCTGGCCACGATCGCCACCGTCTCGACCAAGACGGTTCCGGAATCGCTCAATCATTTCCAGCAGCTCAACAGCGCGACGATCCAGGGCGTCGCCATGCCGGGCGTTGCGCAGGGCGACGCCCTGCAATTTCTCCAGAATTTGTCGGCGCGCCTGCTGCCCGCGGGTTACTCGATCGATTACGGCGGCCTGAGCCGGCAATACATTCAGGAGTCCAGCGGCTTCGTCACCACCTTCGGCTTTGCGCTGATCATCATTTTCCTGGCGTTGGCCGCCCTGTTCGAGAGCTTCCGCGATCCGGTCATCATCCTGGTGTCGGTGCCGATGTCGATTGCCGGCGCGCTGATCTTCATCAGTCTCGGCGTCGGCGGAATGTCGCTGAATATCTACACCGAGGTCGGACTGGTCACGCTGATGGGCCTGATCAGCAAGCACGGCATCCTGATCGTCCAGTTTGCCAACCATTTGCAGCAAGCCGGGCAGTCCAAGCGCGAGGCGATCGAACGAGCCGCCGGAATCAGGCTGCGCCCGATCCTGATGACGACGGCCGCCATGGTGCTCGGCGTCATTCCGCTGGTCACGGCGACCGGCGCCGGCGCCGTGTCCCGCTTTCAAATGGGTGTCGTCATCGCCTCTGGCATTTCGATCGGGACGCTGTTCACCCTGTTCGTGGTGCCCGCGGTGTACCTGGTATTCGCAGCCGATCATCATGCCGCCGCCGTGGGCGGCGAGGCGACGGCGTCGGAGCCGCACGCGCCCGCCGCAACGTGATTGCCAATCTCCGAGAGTTGAAGGGACGTGGCAATGCGGGCGCGGGGGCATCGGCTGTTTGACACGCGGCCCGTCCGTGGTGCTATGGATCGGCCCTCCGAATCGAATCCAGGGCGTCGCACGCGATGAAAGACTGGAGCGCACGGCAATATCTCAAATTCGAGGATGAACGCACCCGGCCGCCGCGCGATTTGCTGGCGCAGGTGCCGTTGGCGCGTCCGCGGCTCGTGGTCGATCTCGGCTGCGGGCCGGGCAACTCGACCGAGCTTCTGGTCGAGCGGTTTGCGCAATCGGAAATCGTCGGGCTCGACTCCTCCCCCGACATGCTGCGCAAGGCGCGCGAGCGGCTGCCCAAGTGCGGGTTCGTCGAGGCCGATATCGCGACCTGGACGCCGGCGCCGCATACCGATCTCTTGTTCGCCAACGCGGTCATCCAATGGCTGCCGGACCACACCGGGATTCTGCGGCGGCTACTCGAAGCGCTGCCGAAGGGCGGCGTGCTCGCGGTGCAGATGCCCGACAACACCCGCGAGCCGGCGCTGGTGTTCCAGCGCGAAGTAGCCGAGAGCGGTCCGTGGGCGGACGATCCGGAGGTCAAGGCCGCGGCGCGCGACGACCTGCCGCCGCCCGAGGTCTATTACGATCTGCTGAAATCCACCTGCGCGCATATCGAGATTTGGCACAGCATCTACAATCACGTGCTGGCGCGGCCGCAGGCCATCGTCGAATGGTTCAAGGGTTCCTCGCTGCAGCCGTTTCTGTCGCCGCTCGACGCCGCCGCGAAAAAGCAATTTCTCGCCGCCTATACCGAAAAAATCGTCGGCGCCTACAAGCCGCGGTTCGACGGCAAGGTGCTGCTGCGCTTCCCGCGCCTGTTCATCGTCGCGGTGCGATGAGAATTCTTTTTCGTCATGGCCGGATTTGTTCCGGCCATCCACGTCTTGCAGTTTTGATACGCCAAAGACGTGGATGCCCGGAACAGGGCCGGGCATGACGATGCGATGGATAAGCGCATGACTCGAAAATATTTTCTCGTCGTGGTCCTTCTACTGCTCGCGTTCCCGACACCGCGGGCGTCAGCCGATGCGGCGTTCCAGGACTGGCTGCAATCGCTGTGGCCGCAGGCGCGAGAGTTCGGCATTTCGCGCGCGACCTTTGATGAAGCGACGCGCGATCTCGAGCCCGACCTCTCGCTGCCCGATCTCGTTCTGCCGGGCCGGCCGGAAAAACCGCCGCCGCCGCCGCCGGGGCAGCCGGAATTCGTGCTGACACCCGCGGATTATCTGAAGGAATCGACGTTCGACCGTCTCGCCGCGCAGGGCCGCAAACTGTTCGATCAGGACCATGACACGCTTGCCGCCATCGAGCGGCAATTCGGCGTTGCGCCCACCGTCGTGCTGGCGATCTTCGGTCGCGAAACCGACTACGGCCGCTCGCGGGATCAGCGCAGCGCGATCCGCGTGCTGGCGACGCAAGCCTATTTGGGCAAGCGCAAGGATCAGTTCCGCAATGAATTTCTGCTGGCGCTCAAAATCCTCGACGAGGGCCAGATCAAGCTTGCCGACATGAAGAGCTCATGGGCCGGCGCCATGGGGCTCACGCAGTTCCTGCCGTCGGACTATTTCAAATACGCCGTCGATTTCGACGGCGACGGCCGGGCCGACATCTGGAATTCAATCCCGGATGCGCTGGCCTCGGCCGCCAAGCAGCTCCTCGCCAAAGGCTGGCAGCGCGGCTTGCGCTGGGCCTACGAGGTGCATCCGCCGGCCAATGTCGATTGCACGATTGGAGTTCCTGAGAACACGCTGCCGATCGGCGAATGGCTCAAGCGCGGTTTTGTGCCGGCCTATGGCCGCACCCTTTCGGCGGCGGAGCGCGCCGAATCCGCTTCGCTCTTGCAACCGGCCGGCCTGTACGGTCCGTCCTTCCTCGCCACCAAGAACTATTTCGTCATCAAGGAGTACAATTTCTCCGATCTCTATGTTCTGTTTGTCGGCCATCTCAGCGATCGCATCGGCGACCCGCTGCCGTTCGAGACGCCGTGGCGCAAGGTCGCGCAACTTCCCACCGGCGATCTCGACCGCATGCAGGAAATTCTCACCGACCGCGGCTATTACCACGACAAGATCGACGGCAAGGCCGGCATGCTGACGCGCGCCGCGCTCGGCGAATATCAGAAGCGCAACGGCCTCAAAGTGGACTGCTGGCCGAGTGCCGCCGTGCTGGCGCATATGGAGGCGAGCGGCAAATAAGGTAAGGTCCATTTGCCGCTCGTCCCCGCGGCAGCGCATAGGCGTTAAAATGTTCTTGGAGGTAGGAATCGATTTGTGATTCAAAGTGGGATGACTCACGAATCGCTTCTGAATCGGGACTGGGAATTTCTCGTAAAAAAGCTTGGTGGCGCGGC
>Ga0074044_10001325_pt1 | contig 22579 bp, 17 predicted proteins | sample BogForMeECP23OM1_FD_94443 | JGI IMG/M metagenome (GOLD analysis project Ga0074044, IMG submission 94443) | Bog forest soil microbial communities from Calvert Island, British Columbia, Canada - Bog Forest MetaG ECP23OM1 | ecosystem: Environmental > Terrestrial > Soil > Wetlands ... | reverse complement strand
GACCTCGTAGATACTGAGGTCTCTCCGGAACAGCGAGACCACGAACACAAGGGGCGCAATAAAGCCTTGCCAGAGGCCGAGCCAGAAGCCCGCAACTCCACCGTGCTCGCTGGCCGTTCCTTTGGACGGGTTAGGGCCGGACGCGCATCCGGCCAGAACGCCCAGCACCAGGAGGACAACCACAAGCAAGGTCAAAAAGGGTTTCATCGGCAATACCCCCCGCTCATACGTATTACGAAGCAGGGCCATGAAAAGTCTCAGGAGGGCCTGCGGCGTTTAACACTCGGGAACTCGTAGCTGCTGTAAACGGGCGATAGCGCTCAAAACCCCTCAGTGAGCGTTATGGCGATGCGCCCCGCATCACTACAAATGCGCCCGTTCTGCGTGGCGCTTTTTTGCTGCTTCCAGGCGCAGCATCAGCATGTAGAGGACGATCCCGACGTTGACTACAATTACCAATAATCGAAACCAGTCTGGACGCCGCGACAGATCGGCTGCTTCGAATGGGATGTAGATGGCGCCGGAGGCAAACGCCAGCCATTCCGCCCAGGGACGGACGTGCCACAATCCGTATGCCTCTATGAATCGAAGCGTCACGTAGACAGCCGCCACCGTGGCGATCTTCCACAGGCGCACGTCGCTGACCCGGTGCATGAGGGTGACGAAGACGCCGAGGAAGTGGAGGTGATGAGGACTAACGTGAAGAAATTCCAGGAGGCTATCGGTCACTCCCCAGATATTTTTGTGGCGCATCGAGAACACGCCGAGGCCCGCGAGCACGACGATGATGCCTTTCGTAAATTCAACGGTGGCTACGGTGCGCACGCCTTTGATGTGTCCGGGATCGTGGATGATGGGATGCATTTGGCGAAAATTGATTTCCGGTGTCCAGCGCCTGACGCGGATTCATTCTAAAGCGTGGCCCTCGAAAGTGTGCGTGACTCGGTCGTCCCTCCGGGACTTGGATCATTTCGTCCACGTTACCCAGCGCTGAAGCGCTGGGCTAAGTTTGGTCGTCCCTCCGGGACTTGAATCTTGAACTCCAAACTGCTCACGTTTGCTGGCGCACGGTGGCGCGCAGCTCCTCTACTATCTCCAGCGCGGCTTTGTGGGCAGCTTCACTCTGGTTGACTTCGAAGGAGATGGCTCCGACGCGGGCGTGGCCGCCGCCGCCATAACGCTCGCAGACTCTGGCAAGATTGACGGTGGGCTCGCGCTTTGACCAGGGGTTCGACCCGACCGAAACCTTTACCCGGAATGAACTCTTGCTGAGGCCGATGCTGTAGACGGAATCGGGATGCAGATAGTAGGGGATGAACTTGTTGTAGCCTTCCTGGTCGAGGTCGGTGATGTCGAAGAAAATCGTGCCGTCTTTTTCTTCCGTGCGCTGGCGCAAAATCTCGATGGAAAGCTGGTGGCGTTCGAGCAGCGGCGGCAGGACGGCGGCGACGAATGGCTCCTCAAGAATGCTGGCGAGCGGATTGTACGCCAGCAGTGGAATCACACTCTTGACAAAGTTCCGATCACTGACAGCTTCGATGGCCATGGTGAGCTTCATGGCTGGAGCTTGCATTTCCACCGCCGACTTCGCGTCTTCATACAGGGCGCCGTCGACGATGTCGGTCCAGCGAACCAGTTCCGCCACCGAGCGCGGATCGAAGCCGAAGCGCTCTTTCGCGATCATGGCAATAAAACTTGTGCAGGATTTGAAATCCGGATCGTAGAACTTGCGGTTGCTCTGATCCTGCTCGAAGTGGGCGGCATCGGCGGGGGAAAGAAAAGCGCTCTGGTGGTGATCGAACCACCAGGTGATTTTGGGCGAACTGGAATACTTGAAATCGACGATGGCATTCTCGTCGCCGTCGAACTGCTTCTCGTCGAAAAGAGCGCCGGCGCGATGCAGCAGGCCGGAGTAGAGAAAGTCGACGTCGCTGCGAATTCGTTCCCGGTAGAAACGCGAGAACAGGGCTGCCGAGCACGCCCCGTCAAAACACTTGTCGTGATAAAAGACCCGCACTCGCAAATTAGCTTCCCTTTACCCGGTTCTCCGGGCGTGAAGTGAAAAACAAATAGAGTTGCTGGTTTGGAGAATTATGTCAAGGCGGATATAGGGAAGTGCCTAAATTCACCGGAATGGAACAGGAAAGAAAATGAGGGATCAGAGCCATTTTGTAATTTTGCAATCGGGTAATTTGGTAATTTGAAGGCAAGGCTTCTAGTGTTCTTGAATTACAAAATTACCCGATTATCAGATTACAAAATCCTATTCCGGCGATCACTTCATCCGGTGCCGTATTTTAAAGACGAAGCTGACCACACCGTTCCAGTCGCGCAGCGCCACGATCGAAATAGTGCGGGTCAGGTTGTACTCCACCTGGATGATTTGCTGGTTCGAAACGGAGACATTGGTGCTGTAGGTCAGGGTGAGATTGCTCACCACCTCCTGCTCGACGGTGACCTGCGGCCCTCGAACTACGGCGGTTTCACTGGCCAAGCCCTGGGGATCGATCTTGACGCGGCTGGCTCCGAACAAACGCTGCAGGCGGCTATTGACGGTGCTGTTGAGGGCCTGATTGATGAGCAGGTTGGAGGCTTCTCCGCCCAATCCAAAGGATCCGCTGGAGGCTACGGCAGCCGATTCTTCCTGGGTGCGGCCCATGGCCAACAAGGCGAAAACGTCGGCTTCGGGAAGCGGAGGCTCGGACTGCCAGGTGACCTTCAAGCCGTTGGGAACGCTGGCGTCACCGCGGAATTGCACCGTGATGTCGTAATCGCGCACGCGCGTGGTCGCCCGCAGATCGATGATGGGCTGAGTCTTGGCCGGATTGGCGAAGGTCACATCGCCGCGCTCGAGCTTGTACTTGGTCCCGTTGAAAGTGACGTCGCCTTCGAGAACCTCCATCCTTCCGAGAATTGCCGGACGCTCGGCGGTGCCGCGCACCCTGAGGTCGGCGTTGCCCGAGAGCCTGGCGATGGCCGATTGCATCTGCAGTTCGGGAGTTGTCACCACGTGAACATCGAGCTTAACCCGGCTCTGCAGGCTATCGGTGTGGGTCAGGATGACGTTTTGTCTGCTCTTCACGATATAGGCGCCGAAGTCAAATCCTGGAGTGACGGCGAGCTTGGTGACCATGACGTCGCCGCTCAGCAGGGCGGCATTCGCGCTGCCGGTCAGCCGGACGTCGGCGTTCGCGGTGGAACTTACGCCCGGAGGATAACGCAGGCGAACATCATGCGCCGTGGCACCGAAATTGAGGAGGAAGACGCCGCTCTGGTAAGTTGCGGAGCCGGTCAGGGCCACGGTGCCGCCGCCGGTGGTGCCGCTGAGGCGCTCGATCTGGATGCGGTTGCGATCGAACAGCAAAACACCGTTCAGGTCGCTCAGGCCGCTGGGAAAGTCGATGTGACTGACGAAGGTGTCCTTGACGTCGAGACGCCCTTGCAGGACGGGCTGCGGCAGCGTACCACTGGCGGTGAGGTTTACGCCCAAAGTGCCGCGGGCCAGGATTTTGGGGTTGAGCGACTGGAAGAGCGTCATATTGACGGAGCCGTCCAAGCGGAGGTCGAGCTCTTGCGCGCCCGTCAAGTGCGCGCGGCCGTGGGCGGTGAAATCGGTTCCACTGCCGGCGAGGTGGAGATTTTCGAGGAGCAGGAACTGATCCGCAACCTGGAAGCGAATGGCATCGACACTTTGTATGCGCACGTGCTCGACCTCGGCGCTGAAAGACTGGATCTCGGCGGCCGCCTTCAAATCGCGTGGCGTGCGCAGAGGACCGCGAACGTGGAGCGTCCCGTCCAGGGAGGAGTGTCCCGTGATCTTTCCCGACAGGTAAGTGCGAAGAAGCCAATCGGCATCTAGATGATGGAAAGCGAGGTTCAGATCGGCAGGAAAGTCATGCTCTAAACCGACGCTCCCCAGGATCGTCAACTCAGCTTTATCGAAGTCGGAGTGCGCATTGAGATCGAGCTGCCGCGCATGAGTGACGGCGTCGAGGTAGAAATCTCCGGCGCGCTCCTTCTCCAGGGCGAGGTCCTTGAGATGAACGTGCGCTTCGATCGAAGGCTGCTCGGTGGTACCGCTGATTTGCAACGTGAAATCGGCGACGCCATCCGCTGTGAACCGGCCGGTTCGCAAGCGCGGGAGACGGGCGAGATCGAGGTTACGTCCGGAAAGATTCAGGCGAAACTCGCGCTTCGACAGATCATTCTTTGACGTACTGAGGCTCGACGTGCTGAGGTTCGACGTGCCGACGGCGGCGCTCCCGGAAAGTAAAGCATCGTAGGCACTGGCTTTGATGTTGTTGAACTGAAGCTCGCCAGCGGCGAGGCGGAGATCGCTTTTCAACGAAGGAACGTCCACTCCGTAGGCCCTGCCATTGCGAAGATCGAGGTGTCCATCCCCGTGAGGATTGGCGCGCGTGCCCGAAATGGTGGCGCTCATATTCAGGGTGCCAGCGAACGGGTGTTGAACTCCGGCCAATTGCACAAGCTCGGCGACGTCGGCGTTGCGTATGTCAAAGTGCAGAGCAAAAGGATCGCTCGCCTGAAATGCACCCTCCGTGAGTACGGTACTGGCGTCGAAGTGCGCCGTGGTGCGGCCGTGAATGAGCGACCCATTGCGCGCAGCGAAGTGATTGCCCGAGTATTGGACAGCGGTGGAGAGTGCGTCCCAGTGAACTCGAGAAGAGACTCGGTTGGTCGCCGGAAAGGTAGTGTCAAAGTCGTAAACCTCGAGATTTCCGCTGACGGAAAGCGCAGAGAGTCTGCCGCTGGCGTTGCCGGTAAGGCTCGCCCAGCCGTGAACGGCAAAGGGCAAATCCCGCGATCCGTACACCGCTTCGAGCAGCGGTGTCCACTCCCTCAGGTTGTGGCTGGTGAACGAGAAGCGCAGCGACGAATCCGCAGCCAGATCGCCGGTGGCGGTGATTTCAGAGCCTGGTGTGGTCAGGTGAAATTGGCTCAGCTCCAACTCGTCGCGCGATCCGCGATAGATGCCATCAATCTGACCGCGCACGGGGATCTCGGCCAGCGTGGGCTTTAGCGGCGGCGCAATGGCAAGGCTAAGGCGAGTCTCCGCGTCACGAATCGAGCCAACCCAGAGCATCTCAACCTTGCCGCTGGCGCTTCCGGAAAGGTCGAGGCGATCCAGTGGAAGTTTTGTTGAGCTCAGCAATTCCAGGGCGGGGAGCAGTGGGAAGCCTGCCAGTTGCAGGCGCACCGAGCCGCGCTGAAGACTTGCCGGCGGGATTCGTCCGATCACATGGCGCCGCGCGGGAGCCGGCGACGGTTCGAGCGGACTTTGGAACGAACTCTGGAGCGAACTCTGCCAGTTGGTCACGTCGGCATCGCCCACGAGGTCGCCACCGAGCAGGTTCGCCTTGATCGAGGAAACACGGAGGCGCTCCGGAGTAACGGAAAACCCTGCGGTGATGCGGCCATTCCGCATCGACAGCTTACCATTCGACCATTCGATGTCTTTGGCTTGCACGGTTCCCTGGGTAGAAAAATCCTGCAGGGTCCAGGAACCTTTGCCCTCGAACTGAGCTGTGCCTTTGCGAACTTGCGCCTGCCGCGTCAGGGACACGAGTTCGCCGAGATCCGCGACGCCATGATAATCACCGCTCAAGTGGGGGTTGTGAAAATCCTGCAGGCGGCCCGCGAAGTGAATCTCAGATTTTCCGGAAGTCACCGTCAAACTGCCGATCTCGGCGCGTCCGCGGGCCAGAACCAGCGAAGCATCAGCCCGCAAGGCAAACGCGGGATACTGCTGAAAACGCGTGTCGACGCTTCCCGCGGCTACATGGACTTCGTATTGCCGCCGCAGCAAGGAGTAGTTCAAAAGCAGCGCAAGATCGCGGGCGGTAAAATCGAAGGGCATTTTCTTGTCTTCCCACAGAAGCTCGCCGCGCTGCACCTCGATGCGCGAAACCTTAAGCGAGATGAGTTGCTCCACCGGCCCCCGATCGTAGGAAGCCTTCCCTTGCGGCGCGGGAGCGTTGGTGGTGCCATCGGGATAGACAATAACGTGGGCGACAGGATGCTCGAGCACTAGAGAATGCAACCCGATCGTGGTGCTGAGGAGCGAAATGATTTTCATTTCCGCCTGCAGGCGGTCGATGTGCAGAAATGGGGCCTGATCCTTGGCTTCGCGGCCGTGAATGGTCAGGTTGCGAGCGTCCACGCGCAGGCGGAACGGGATGGTGTGCAGCTCTCCGAGCTCGACGCGCCCGCCGGTGAGTTTCTCAGCCGACGCGATCACACGGCGGCGCACGATCTGCTGAAAAGAATCGGTGGTGACGTACCAGGCGAGCAGGCCGAATCCGATCAGACTGAAAACGCAGAACGCCAGGAAAAGGTGCCACAGGATGCGCCGGCGCACGGGAGGAACAGGCTCGGCCGAGGGTTCGGTCGGCGGTTCAGTCGAGGGTTCGGTCAACGGTTCCGCTCTCCGGCAGTGGATTCAGGAGTCAAGATGTGGCTCCCCGAGCGCAGAGTCGCCAGCCACCCGGAGAGCAGTTCGTTCAGTTTTCGCTCGGCCAGCAAATTCTTGATTCGGCCAGAGACTTCGGGCAAGGGCGTTGCGCGACTGCCGGCCCGTTTCATATCGGGCAGTAACTGATCGTTGTAGTAGGTCTCGACCGCCTGCTGATCAATCTGGATCGAGGGCCGCAGTCGGTCTTCCACGAGTTTCATGAGCTGGATCTGGTCGCCCAGACGTTTCTCCAGCACGCTTAGGGTCAACCCATAACGTTGCAGCTTGGCGTGCCAGCCGTCGTCGGTGACGCAATCGGGATGGAGTTTGCGGATTTCGGCGACGCGGGCAGCGACCTGCTCGGCGGGAGCGGGTTGAGACGGCCGAACCTGTTCCCGCAGCAGTTCCTGATCGATCAGGCGATCAAGGGCTGCGTAACGCTCGGCCAAGGTGAATGAGTCCGGATCGTGGCCATTCGAAAGAGCCTCGAAAGTCACTTCCTGTTCCCAATCGCTCTGCAAAACCACGTGGCCGTTAACGTTGGTGACCACACGATCCACGATCTGACCGCCGACCGATGAGGCGGCCAGCGCCATGGTCAGTGCCATCGCCAGCGCGCAATGTTTTCCGAGTTTGGTCATTTCGAGTTTGATCCAGCGGATTTTCATCAGAAAGACTGCCCGACGCTGAACGCAAAATTAAAGTGCCCGGCGCGTTTGTACCCAAACTGCCCGTTCTGTTGCCCAGTCTGCGTATTGGTCACAATATTGTAATAGCTGGGAAAGTAAGGCGGATTCAAATTGTATCCGAAATCAAAACGCAATGGGCCGATCGGCGTCTGATAGCGCACGCCCAAGCCAACGGCGTGCGAAGCGTAGTTGTAGTTGCACAGCAGGTGCGTGTCCTCATGAAAACAAAAATCCCGGTAGGGCTGGTGAAAACGCGCCAGGCTGGAAAGCATTTCCTGTGGCCGCGCAAAAACGTTGCCCATGTCTTCGAAAATCGTAAAGCCGATGTTGTCATGAAGGTAAGGCACCATAATGTTTGGAAAACGCATCTCCAGACTGTTGAGGAACACAGCGCTGCCACCAACGGGATACCCGGTGAAGGGGTCGCGTGGTCCTGCCTGATTTAACCCAAACCCGCGATTGGAGTTGCCCCCGCCACTGAAGAACCGCTCGGGCAGAGGAATAAGAGATTCACCGGGGGGCACCGTTTGCGCCGGATCCAGTAGGACCGTGCTGCCGAAACGGTTCTCGACCCCAACGGTGGTGGAACGGGCTAAGACGAATCCTCTTCCCGTGCTGCGGTTGCGATAAAGCGTGTAATAGGTAGAGTTCTTAGCCAGGAACCGGCTGAAGTTGGCTTCGGAGCCAAAATAACTGGAGGCAACGCCGCCTTCGACGGTGGTGTAGTTGCCGCGCGTGCTTTCCAAATCGTTATCGCGGCGGTTGCGCACGTAGAGAAAATTAGGCATTCCTACACGGGTTGGGGCGGAGAGAAGCGGAATGAGGGTGGAGGAGACCTCAATATTGCTGGCCTCCACGCGGCGGTAGCTGAAACGGTAGGCGAACGTCGTCTTTTCCTCGTCCCGCAGACGGTAGAGCACTTGCAAGACCTGCAAAGTGCCCTCCAGACGTTTCGAGGTGAAGGTGGAGACGTCTACGGTGTTGTCGTAAAGCGCCGTGGCGGTGAAACGAAAATTCTCCAGGTTCAGGAGTTTGGGGACGGTGTAGCTGCTGAGGGCTCTCTGCTGCAAGCGGCCGAGGTTACCCTTCAGGGACAGGGTCTGATGGCGACCGCCCACGTTGATACGGCTGACGCCAGCCGACACCATGGGGCTGACGCCGGTCTGGCCGAGTGGTTGGTTGACTCCGTATGTTGGTTGACCGGTCTGGAACTCGAAACCGCCGCCGTAATCGAAGGTGTAGCGTTCCGCCTCGCGCGCTGTGACGAGCACGTTTTTGCGCGACTCGGTACCGTCCGGGTTCTGGATGGCAGTGTCCACCTGCTTGAAAAGGCCGAGGTCGTAGAGACGGCGCTGGCTCTCCAGCATGTCCTGCTGGCTCAGGGGCGCACCCGGTTGCACCCGCATTTGCCGGCGGGCGACTCCGGGCCGGGTGTGGTGCAGCCCATCGAGAAAGACTCGATTGACAAAAAATTGCTCGCCCTCATGAATGGAGAAGGTCACGCCAACGCGCGGCAAGTTGTCAGACGACGGAACAGAAACATAGGCGACGTCAACGGTGGCATTGGGAAAACCATTGTCGAAATACTTTCCCAGAATCGTGTCACGGTCATCCGCCAGACTCGATTCGTCAAAGCCCTGTTGCTCGGCAGTAGAAATTTCGGGGAGCTGTTCCTGCGGAAGGGTGTAGCTGCCCTCGATGCGGACCCACGCTACACGGGTCTGCGGGCCCTCTTTGACGACGATTTCGATGGCCAACTGCGATGGCTCACCCTGATACTTGTCCACCAGTTTGCTGGTGACTTCGGCCTGCCGGAAGCCACTGGCTCGATAGAGACTCTCAATATTCCGCACATCCTCTTCGAGCAGCACTTCGCTGTAGCGTCCGTGACTGAACAGGCGTCCGGCGGATTGGTCCTGCATGCGCGAGCGAATCTGGTCGTCGGAAAAAAACCGATTGCCAGAAATACGAATGACAGCGAGTCTGTGGCGGTCGCCGGGATTGACGGCGTAAACCACCTGCAAATTCTTGCCGCCCTGCGTGCTGTGCTGGCTCACGCTAACGGTGGCCTCGAAATAACCAAGAGTCTGAAGATGGTTCTGAATGTTGCGCCGGCCTTCGTTGAGCAGATCATCGTCGACCGCGCCTTCTTCGTAGACTGGCACCAGTCTGTGCAGCACGCCCTGGCTGAGCCTGAAACCCTCGGCAGCAATCTCCACCACCGGACCGCGGTCCACTTTGAAGACGTAGTCCACCGTATTGCGCTTGGACTGGTAGGTGCGGCCGGCCACCGAGACTTGGGCGAGCAGACGATTCTGCTTCTGATAGCGACGGCGAATTCGATGCAGAGCGCGCGTAATGCGATTGGAGGCGACCGGATCGCCGGAATGCAGCTTGGCGATTTCCTTGATCTCTTCGACGGAATAGCCGGCATCGCCTTCCAGAGTGATTTCCCCGACCGCGGCCCGCGGCCCGGGGACAACACGGAAGGTCAGGTTGACCTGGTGTTGCTGTTCGTCGCGCTGCTCAGAGGGTGTCACTTTCGACTGGTGGAAGCCATTTTCTTCCATTACCCGTTGGATGCCAGCCAGAGCGCGGTCGATTTTCTCGCGAGCGTAGAGTTCGCCGAGTTGCAGGCTTGTGGCGCTTGCCAGTTGGTTCGCAGAGGGATTGGTGGAGACTCCGTGGATCGCAACCATGCCCACGAAAAAATTGGTGATCGTCAGAAAGCGCAGCCTGACGCCGGCGGTGTCAGTGCGGTCCGCTTCGGCCTGAATATCGGAGAAGCGTCCGGTGGCAAAAAGAGCCTGCATCGCATCGTGCAGTGTTTCGCGCGTAAGAGGATCGCCGATCTTGAGCGGCGTGGCCGCCAGCAGAGCAGCCGCTTCTTCCGGCGGAACGCCCGGCAACTCAATCTGATCAATCGCTAAACCGAGATAGGGCGTGATGGTTCCGAAGGTTGCTCCGAGCTGCGAGGGCGGTTCGGCGGTTTGCTGCTGGGCTGGAGGCGAACCCTGTGCCCAGCTTGCTCCGTGCGCCAGAATCAACAAAAGTACGAGCACAAGGCGGGCGGCACTTATACCGAGTCCAGAGTTGCTGTGGCCGCAGCGAACTGCCGAGTTGCTCCACCCCGTGCGCTCGGCTTGGACGGGCGAGGGCGCCCGTCCCCACACGAGCAAGCTTTCCCGAAATTCAGGTTGGTCAACCATGAAACCCTTCGGGTTCGATGAATCGCGAAACAGCACACGTTGCTCGCAAGAACAAGTTTGACGACCGGCACCTATAATACTGGGTTGAAGGCTCGGGAAAGGTAATCGCTAAGGTTATTGCTTTGGAAATGGACGACCGATACTCGCGGCAGGTGTTGTTTAAAGAGATCGGAACGGAGGGGCAGAAAAAGCTGGCGCAGTCCAGCGTGGTCATCGTCGGATGCGGCGCCACCGGTTCTGCCCTGGCCTCTTTGCTGGCGCGTTCGGGCATGGGGAGGCTGCGGATTCTCGACCGCGATTACGTCGAGTCGAGCAATCTGCAGCGGCAGTCTTTATTTGATGAGGAAGACGCACGCGAATCTGTGCCCAAGGCGATCGCGGCGGCGCGGCAAATCGCGCGCTTCAACTCGCAGATCGCCGTCGAGCCCCGTGTTGCCGATCTGACCCCGGCGAATGTCGATGCCCTGCTCGGCGGCTGCGACCTGATTCTGGACGGGACCGACAACTTCGAAACCCGCTACCTGATCAATGACTATGCGGTGAGGGACTCCGTGGCCTGGATTTACTCGGCAGCGGTCGCGAGTTATGCCGTGACTATGAATATCCTGCCCGGCGAAACGGCATGCCTGACCTGCATCTTTCCAGAGTCCCCTCGTGGGACGGTGGAGACGTGTGAGACTGCCGGCATTTTAAATTCTGCCGTGAACCTGGTGTCATCGATTGCGGCCACCGAGGCGTTGAAGTTTCTGGTGGGAGCGCGTTCGAAAATGCGGCGCACGCTTCTTTCCTGGGATGTGTGGACGAACGAACGGGCGGAGTTGGCGGCGATTCATCCTCGGGCGGGATGCCGCACCTGTTTGCGAGACTTTGTTCATCTCGCTGGTGAAGGGCGGCCTCACATCACTTTGTGCGGCAGGAATTCCGTGCAGATCCATGAACGGCAGCGACCGGTGGACTTTGCCGAATTGAGCACCCGCCTTCAACCTCACGGCAATGTTCGCCACAATGACTTTGTGCTGAAGTTCTGGCGTGAGCCGTACGAAATGACGCTGTTTCCGGACGGCCGGGCGATCATCAAGGGAACGACGGACACGGCCATTGCGCGCAGTCTGTACGCCCGCTACGTTGGAAGTTAGAATCGGGGCAGTTAAGCGCGCGGTTGAGAATTGCGGCAGTGCCAATCGATTGCAGGTTGTGCGCACCAGTTTTCACAGCATCGCGAACGAGCCTCGCCTGAATTTCAGTCGTTTAGCCGAGAGCGCCGTGAATCTCCTAATATCCTGCTTGTCTTCGTCCCAGCGGGGACTGGCCAGCAAACTGCACTCAAACCGTGGATGTGCTAGTCCCTTGTGGAGGCAGTATGCGACCCTATTTGGTTCTGATGGCGGTAGTTTTGATGGCAGTAGCAGCTTTTGGGCAGCAGCCCTTTCACCCAGCTTATGGCCCATGCGTTTATGGATGCGGGCCGTTTATCCCGCTTCTGACCACACCAGAGATTTCCCTGCAGCAGTTTTCGCCGAATCCGGTGGGCGCGAGCAACGCCACTACTGGATTGATCGCCGGGGCAACCAACTCAACGCTTTCGCAGATTGAGGGATCGACGAGCTCGGTTTATACCGTGGCCGTGTGGTACCAAGGCGGCGCTCCTCTGATAACGCCGCAGGTGCACCTGTGGCCCGAGACGGTCGGACGTGAGGGTCGTCCTATGCACGAGGCGATGCGCGAAGAGCGTGGTTATGAAGGACGTCCGCGGGAAGAACGAACACGCGAAGAGCGTATCCACAAGGAACGTTTGCCTGAAGGCCATGGCGCGCGCGCAGAAGCGCACGGCGATTGGACTTACTTCACCGGACGGGAGCACACCACCGATGCGACGAGCGTCGTAAAGGGCTTCAAGAAGGCTGCGCACGTCTATAACAACGGCGACGTCACGCGCCAGAATGACAAAAACGGCACGGTGAAATACGACAGCAAGACGGAGAAGATGTAGGAGGGCAGCTCTCAGCTCTAAGCTTTCAGTTTTCGGCTCTTGGTCGCCACGCTTCGTGAAGGCCGAGAGCCTTTTTCCTTGCGGTGGGTGATCCTCGTCGCGGCGAAAACCGGACATCCTCGGATCCAATCTGGTATCTTCTTGCGGTTGCTCTTCTTCACAAATAAATGGCTGGCGCCGCTGCGCGCCGAGGGTGAGTGTCTTCATGCCTGAGCTTGCACGTATTGAACCGTCCCGCCTCTACCGCTGGATGGTACTGATCGTTGTCAGCCTCGCGATGTTTGGGAACTACTACGTCTATGACTGCATCGCGCCTATCGCCGACCTGCTCTCGAAGCAGCTTGGGTTTTCCGATTCGAACATCGGCCTGCTGCAGGCGATCTACAGCATTCCGAATGTGATCATGGTGCTGATCGGCGGCTACATCGTGGACCGCATCGGGGCGCGCAAGGCGATCTTCATCTTTGGAACGATCTGCCTGGTCGGGGCGGTGATTACGGCTTACCCCGACAATTCGTGGATGCGAACCGGAGTCGTCGGGTTAGTAAACCTGGCTGTCCCGCTCGTCCGATTGTTGGGCCACATTCCCTTGCTTTCCAGAATCGAATTCGTGCGAGACCTGGCCTCTGTCGAAAAGATTCAGACGGCAAGAAGCGCCATGGTAGCGGGCATGTCGGCTGGGCGTCTGGTGTTTGGGATGGGTGCCGAATCCCTGATTGTGGCCGTCACTACGGGCATAGCGAAGTGGTTCCGAGGCAAAGAACTGAGCTTCGCATTCGGCATCAACCTTATGATGTCTCGCGCGGGCTCATTGTTGGCGCAATGGTCTCCCTCTTGGGCTGGTTTCGCGTATAGCCAGTGGCGGGGACCGTTGCTGATCTCGGTTGTGTTCGCGACTTTTTGTGTGACCGGCGCTCTGCTCTACTGGGGCATGGAGGTCCATGCCGAGAAGCGCTACCAGGTTGGTTCAGCCGGCTCGACCGATAAGGTGGTTTTCCGTGATCTTACGTCGTTTGGGCTTTCCTACTGGTATATCGTCGCGCTTTGCATTGTCTTCTATTCGGCAATCTTCCCTTTCGAAACCTTTGCTTACAAGTTCTTCATGGATGTGCACCAAACGACTCGGGAAGCGGGCGGGGATTTGGTGGGGATGTTGACTATTTTCACGATGTTTGGAACGCCGTTCTTTGGGAAGTTTGCCGACAAGATCGGCAAGCGCGCGCTGCTGATGATGATTGGTTCCGTGTTGTTGATTCCCGTCTATCTGATGATGGCCTACCTTCACTCTTCCAGCTACGTCACGGTCTACTTCCCTTCCACGTCATCCGATGGGCACTTTGCGTTCATAGCGCACCATCTCCCGCCCATCCTTCTGCTGACCATGTCGATGATGGGGATCGCCTTCTCGCTGATCCCGGCGGTGATGTGGCCTTCCGTCGCCTATATCGTTGACCAATCCAAGCTGGGGACCGCCTATGGGCTGATGACGATGATCCAGAACATCGGGCTGGCAGGGTTTAACTTGTTGATAGGGTGGGCAAACGACCACGGCCAGGCGAGCGCGGAAAATCCAGCGGGATACCGGATGGGGATGTGGATCTTTTCGATTCTGGGATTCTTGGGGGTGTTGTTTGCTTTCCTGTTGCGGCGGCGAGAGCTTGGTCCCCATGGACACGGATTGGAGACGATCACGGCTAAGGGGTAGTGCCCGGCCCCTAAAGGGGCTTCCGATTTCCCGACACCTTCGGTATCGCTAAAGCGATATCCTGATACGAAGCGGAGGTCTTCTTCCGGATGCGGGCCCGGGACTCAGTGGATGCTGAACCTCAGGTTACGGAAGTGATCTATGAGCGATCTAGGGGCCATCTTCGCCGATCACTTTGGTCGGATAGAGCATTCCGCAAGCTACGGTTTTTGGTATTCTGGCTACTCAGGAACGGTCGAGAGCGTTTCCGCGACTGCCTCGGCAAATTCGTACAACGAAAAGAGTTTGAAGCCGCATCAGAGCGAGTAGCGGCCGGAAAAAGGCGACTTGACCGACCCGAAGCAAGGCATCACCGAAGCAGAAGCGATTGAGCAGGCGAAACAGGGCCACGAGGCTGCGTTCGAAGTCCTGTATCATCTGCACAAACGCCGCGTGTACTCGCTATGTTTGCGCATGGTCTCCAATCCCGCGCAGGCCGAAGATCTGGCCCAGGAAGCATTTCTTCAGCTATTTCGCAAGATCAACACGTTTCGCGGCGAGTCCGCCTTTTCCACCTGGCTGCACCGCATGACGGTCAACGTCGTCCTGATGCAACTGCGCAAGAAGGGGCTGCCGGTGGTGTCGCTCGAAGAGACGCTCGAAGCCGAAGACGAAGCTCCCAGGAAAGAATTCGGTACCAGGGACCAGAGGCTGACGGGCTCCGTCGATCGCCTGCAGTTGCAGCGGGCAATTGACCGGCTGCCGCCGGGTTATAGAACGGTTTTTGTGTTGCACGACGTGGAAGGATTCGAGCATAACGAAATTGCCCAAATCGTGGGCTGCTCGATAGGCAACAGCAAATCGCAGCTCCATAAGGCGCGATTGAAGTTGCGGGATTATCTGAAGTTCATGAGAGCCGAAAAGGCCAAAACTGGGTAATGGTAGTTGCGGTATTGGGGAAGAGGGTTGGCTATGACGTGTTCAGATGTACGGCGAGTTCTGCCGGAGTTCCTCGACGGCGCTCCGGAGGGTGCGTTTCCGACTGACTTTGAAAATCATGTGAAGTCGTGTCCAGCTTGCTCGGACCTGGTTTCGGACTTAAAGCTGATCTCGAGCGAAGCCCGGCAACTGGCGGCAACCGAAGAACCTGCGCCGCGGCTGTGGGTTCGAATTGCGGCGGAATTGCGGGCCGAAGGGCTGATCCGTGAGCCCGAGTCCCCGCCAACCCAGCCCCTCCTTGTCCCAACTTCTCAGCAACGACGCTGGAGCGCGTGGTGGCTGGCACCAGTCGCGGCTGCGCTGTTGGCGGCGGGCTCTTACGTGGTTAGCCATAAGCCAGCCCCGCAAGTGGCGAAAGAGCAAACTCCGGCAACTCCGCTGACGACGCCGGCTCCAGTGACTCCTTCGGCTTCCGCGCCTACTTCGGCTCCTGCTTTGGCTCCTCAGCAACTGGCAAAGAAGTCCGCTAAGGCAGTTGACGTGGTGGCATCCGCTAGAAAACCTGCGGTAGAACCCGAGCCGAGCGCGGAAGATCAACAGTTTCTGAGTGTAGTTTCCACGCGTGCTCCTTCGATGCGGGCCACGTATGAAAATCAACTGAAAGCAGTGAATGCCCACATCCGGGAAGTGCAGGCCTACCTGGATCGGAATCCGGGGGATGCAGAGGCCCGGCAGCACCTGATGGATGCTTATCAGCAAAAGGCACTTCTTTATCAGATCGCGTTGGATCGCATTCAATAGCGGAAGGGGCGGACCGGCGTTCCCGGCCGCAGGGGCGGCGTTTTTTATGGCGAGGCTTCAACAAACCAGCATTCACCAGGCGAGCATTCAACAGACCACGGTCGTAACCCTGGTTCTGGCAACCTGTCTGTCGGCGGCGGCCTTTGCCGAGAACAAGAAGGAATACCGTTACACGGTCGGCCCCAACGCCAATATTTCCGTGGAAACGCAGTACGGGGCGATTTCGGTAAAGCCAGGGAGCAGCGATGAGGTGGTGGTGACGGCTAGGTTCAAGTCGGACAATGTGGAAGTCGACCAGCAGCAAAATGGCAACCGGATTGGAATCGCGTCGCACCTGCTGCGGGGCGCGGACCAGCAAGCGGGCCAGGTCGACTACGAACTGCTGATTCCGCCCGACGCTACCCTCAATCTCCGTTCTGCGAGCGGTCCGCTGTCGGTGGAGCGCTTGCAGGGAGATTTAACCCTGGAAGGCACGGATGCGGTGGTAAATGTGCGCAACGTCGCAAATGGTCATGTACATGTGCGGACGATGCGCGGACCGATCACGCTGACCGATGTTCGCAACGGCCACGTTGAGATCGCTTCCATCAGCGGCGACGTCCATTTGAAGTCGGTCGATGGGCCGCTGGTGCAGGCGGTTTCCGGCAGCGGAAGGATTTTCTACGACGGTGATTTCGGTTCCGCCGGCAACTATCGGTTCACCACCCATACGGGTGATATCGAGGCCCTGGCGCCCGCGGATGTCTCGGCCGATTTCAGGGCGCACTCGGTGCTGGGCCGGGTGCAACACGATTTTCCTCTCCAACCCCGGCACTCCCGGTTTTCCGTAGAAGCGGGCCGTTCCTTCGTAGGTACTGCCGGTCAGGCAGCATCGGAAGTCGTGCTGCGCTCCTTCAGTGGTAAAATCCGCCTCAAGCAACGCTGAACCAAGAAGAACCAGGTCTTAGGTCTTAGGTCTTAGGAGGGTCCCGATTTTTCTGAGACCTAAGACCTGAGACCTAAGACCTTGATGGAGTGCCATGGGAGTGCGCGCGGTGTTTCTTGTGGGATTCATGGCTTCCGGCAAGAGCCGCGTGGGGCAGGAACTTGCCCGGCGGCTGGACTGGGATTTTGTGGATCTGGATGCCCGAATCGAGACTCGTGAGCAGCAGACCGTTCCCGAGATTTTTCGGGACCGAGGAGAGCCCGGGTTTCGGCTCGCCGAAACCAACGCGTTACGCGATCTGCTGACCGCGCCGCTCGAACGCAACAGCGTGGTCGCGCTCGGCGGCGGGGCTTTCGCACAGGAAAGGAACCGCGAATTGCTGCGGCAGTGGCCATCGGTTTTTTTGGAAGCGCCCGCATCCGAACTTTGGCAACGGAGCCTGACGGATGGCGTGGAACGGCCGCTGCGAGGAGATCGGGAACAGTTCGCCCGGCTGTATGCAGAACGCCTTCCCTTCTATCGCCAGGCGAGCGTGGCGGTGGAGACGACGGGCAAGCCGTTGGCGTCCATTTGCGTCGAGATCGAAGGTGCATTGCAACTTAGAGGAAATCCGGAAGACGCGGGGTCGAGCTTGGCCCGGATTGATCGCACAAGTTTCGGAAGAGGAGAATCACAGTGAAGTTGTGTTACCGGCGGTTGGCTTTCATGATGGCACTGGTTTGGTGCATGGCGGCGTCGGGCTCCTTGGCCAGCGCCACTCCCATGCCAAAGGAGAAGGAAAAGGAGAAGGAACACGAGGGGAAGAACGTCGACTCCGGTTCCTTCGGCGTGTTCCAGAATGGCCATCGTGTAGGAACCGAGACGTTCTCGATCTATCAGACCAGCAACGGCAGCGTTATCCACTCCGAGTTCAAGACCGAGAGTGCTCCCACTGCGGCCGTGCAAAGTTCCGTTATGCAGCTCACCGCGAGCGGGGATCTCCGGCGTTACGAGTGGAAGGAGTTAAGCCCGGAGCAAGAGGAATCGGTGGTGCTTCCGAATGACTATTTTCTGACGCAGAAGTGGAGCGCTGGACCGGAGGGGAAGGAACACGAGCAGCCCTACCTGCTGCCTCTGTCAACCAGCATCCTGGACGACTATTTTTTTGTCCACCGCGAAGTGCTGGCCTGGAAATATCTAGCCGCCGCATGCAAACCGGAAAAAGGGCAACTGCAGTGCCCGGTGAAGCAGCGCGCCCAGTTCGGAACCATGAATCCGCACGAACATTCTTCGGCGGCGCTCAGTGCGGAGTTCCTCGGCCGGGAAAAGGTGACTCTGAAGAACGGGCAGCAACAGGACCTGCTCAAACTGGAACTAAAGAGCGACGCGGGAACGTGGCAACTCTGGCTCGACGATGAGTTCAAGGCGATGAAGATGTCCGTTGTAGGGGAGAACACTGAAGTCTATCGCGATTAGCCGTGGCGATCGAAACCCTAGCTGGCTGAAGGTCAGCCCCTTTCGGAATTAGATTGTTCGCGATCTCGAGCGATACGATAGGGGTGGGCGCTGGAGAAGACATCGTTCGCACGCGGGACCGGCCCAATTGGGATAAATCTTGACGATTCTTGATTCACGCACGTCGCGCGTTCTGTTCACGGCTTTGCTGTTCGCTGTGGGGCTGGGCTTCCTCTATGCGGCGCGGCGAACCCTGATTCTCTTCCTTTTCGCCATTTTTTTTGCCTACCTCATTAATCCCGCAGTGGGGCGACTGGAGAAACTGGTCCGCAGCCGCGTCTGGGGGATCACGATCATTTACTTCCTGCTTCTCATCGGTCTGGGAGTGTTCGGCCTTCTTGTCGGCCCGAGGATAGCCCGGCAAAGCGCGCGCCTGGGAGCGCAACTGCCGGGACTGATGGACCAAGCCGGCACCGGCCAGATCTCCGGCGAGATCGGCCAACTTGCCGAACGAATCGGAAGCGAGCACGGCTGGAGCGCAGCGACCCAGAAACGTATTCAGGGTTTCTTGATTAGTCGCCGGGAAGACTTATCCAGCCTGGCGCAGCGCATCGGCTTTCGCGCGGCTGAGGCGGCGCAGCAAGTGTGGTTGCTGTTTCTAGTGCCTATCCTTGCCATTTTTTTTCTGCGCGATGGAGGCAGCTTCCATGAGGTGCTGCTGGCGCTGGTGCAGTCGCGCACGCAACGTGAGTTTCTGCAGGATGTGTTCCAGGATCTGAACCAGATGCTCGCCCAATTCATTCGCGCCCAGTTGACCCTGGCGGCGTTATCCCTGCTGGCATACACCTCAACTTTGGGTTTGATGCGCGTGCCGTACGCGCTGATGCTCGGTACCGCCGGAGGCGCGCTGGAGTTCGTCCCCATGGCAGGACCGCTGCTGGCAGGCGCTGCCATGATGGTCGTCGCCGTGCTGGCGGGATATCAGCACTGGCCCTTCCTGCTTTTGTTTTTGCTCGTCTGGCGAATCGTGCTGGATTACGCAATCTCTCCCCGCGTCATGGGAGCCAGTGTGGAATTGCACCCGTTGGCGGCGTTGTTCGGCATTCTGGCGGGCGGCGAAATCGCCGGAATACTCGGCGTCTATCTCTCCATCCCGGTGATGGCCAGTTTGCGCATCGTCTGGCGTCGCTGGCGCATCTACGCGGAAAAACGCAAATTCGGACCGCTCAACGAGTACTCGTTCCCGCAAGAGTTGGGAAGAGGGGGTCGTGGGTCAGTTTGAATTCTGACCCGATGGTAACGGAGTTCTGCGGCTGCGCTTCCCATTGACGCCCTCCGCTCGCGGTGGCTATACTCCAGCACAATTGGGGGTACAACCATGTACATCCAGATAGTGAATTTCAATTTGAGCAACACGACGCCGGCGGAATTCGAAAAGCTCTGCGAGGCCTTGGCCCCGCAATTTGCCGCACTGCCGGGGCTGATCTCCAAGGTCTGGCTCTCCGACCCGGCCAGCAACACGTTCGGTGGCGTGTACACATGGCGGGACCGTGCCGCATATGAGGCATACACGAGGAGCGAGTTATTCAGAGGGGTGTCGTGCCATCCGAACCTGTCTAACGTCGCCTCGCAAGGTTTCGACATTCTGGAAGAGCCAACGCGCCAAACTCGCGGCCTCCCTGCCCGGACCGCTGCCGCCTGACGCGCCAGCGCTGGCGTGCCGGGTCCCGAGCCTCTACGACGTGGCTGCGGCGGCTGTGTTCTTCACGCTTTCCACATCGACTTTGCGAAGAAACTCGGCGGCTGCTTCCGGCAGCACGGTGTTGATGAACATTCCCGAGCCCAGCTCAAATCCGGCCACTCGCGTCAGCCGCGGGATCACACTCAGATACCAGTGAAAGTACTTCACGCCGACGCTCTCGGCGGGAGCGCTGCGAATGGTGAAGTTGAAATCGGGGTCCGCCAGCCCGTGGTAGAGCTTGGCCAGAGTCGAGCGCAACATGCGCGCCAGATCGTTGACCTCGGCTGCGCTTACATCGCCGAAGCTGGCCATGTGCCGGCGCGGGTAAATGTGGGTGGCGAACGGAGCCGGCGAGGCGTACAGTTCGAGCGCGACGAAGTGCTCGGAAACCGCGACGATGCGGGTTTGTTCCTGTAATTCCTCTTCCAGCATCTGACAGAACATGCACTCGCCAAAGTCGTCAAAGTATCGCACCGCTTGTTGAAAGCGCTCGCGCACCTGGAGCGAGGTCACGGGAGTCGCGATCATCTGGGAGTGCGGGTGTTCCAGGCTGGTGCCGGCGTCGATTCCATGATTCTTGAAGATCGTAATGTGCGCGATGCGTGGATCGAGGCTGAGTTCATCGTAGCGAGTCTTATAGATATGGAGGATTTCCGCCACGTAGGAATCGGGCATCAGGGCCAGAACCTGAGCGTGGTCGGGCGTCTCCACGATCACATCGTGAACCCCGAAGCCGTTTACCGACCGGCGTAAACGGTGTACCGTGCGTGTCGGCGATGCTTCGCGGGAAAGAGCCGCAAATTTATTCGGTATTACTCGCGCGTGCCACGGAACATCCATCAATTCTGGCGTAGTTCTGACATTAGTCACTCCTAGAGCTGGTTTCATAAATGCTTTTCAGCTGGGACGGCACGTCCCTCCGGGGCTAAAGCCCCCATTCTTCCAGACCCTGAACGGCACCCTTCGGCTCCGCTCAGGGCAGGCTCTGGAGCCGTGCCCTATCCAAGACGATTTATGAAACCAGCCTAGGAAAAGCGTACAACAGCGCTCGAGAGTCGAACAGGCACCGAGGGTCGTATTCCTGCATCTCGCGAGAGAAAGGGCGGCCGCGCGCATCGAACTCTCCCGTGGAGCAGCGGCGGCATTCCCTTAAGAAAAGTTCTCTAGTATAAAATTACAGTTCACCATGTCGACCAAACTTGCTGTAGGAATTCTCGGTGCCACGGGCATCGTCGGGCAGAGATTTATCCAAAAGCTTGAACATCACCCGTGGTTTGAAGTGTCGTGGCTGGCGGCGTCCGACCGTTCGGAAGGACGGACGTATGCCGAAGCTGCGCGCTGGCGTTTGAAGACCGCGATCCCGGCACCGATCGCAAACATGACAGTTTCGCCGGCCAAACCTGAAGGCGCGCCGAAGATTATCTTCGCCGCGCTGGATGCGGCCATCGCACGCGAACTGGAACCACAATTTGCCGCCGCCGGCTGCGCGGTCGTCTCCAACTCGAGCGCCTTGCGTATGCAGCAAGACGTTCCCCTGGTGATTCCGGAAGTCAACGGCGACCACATTCGGTTGATCGACAAACAATCCTGGCGGAGCAAATCGGGCGGGTATGTTGTTACCAATCCCAACTGCTCCGCGATTGGCCTGGTGCTGGCGCTCGCTCCGTTGCATCGGGCGTTCACTCTCGAGACCGTGATGGCGGTCACCATGCAAGCGGTCAGCGGCGCCGGATATCCCGGAGTGGCTTCGCTCGACATCCTGGGCAACGTGATTCCCTACATCGCGAAAGAAGAAGAAAAGATGGAGGAGGAGACGCAGAAACTGCTGGGCGTGTTGAATGGAGCGCGCGTGGACCCGGCTCCCTTCGCCATGAGCGCGCAATGCAATCGCGTCGCGGTGGAAGATGGCCACACGGAATCGGTCGCCGTCCGATTTAGGAAAAAGGCCAAGCCGGAGGAGATCATCGCCGCCTGGAATGATTTCCAAGCCGAACCGCAGCAACTTCATTTACCCAGCGCGCCGCCTCAGCCCATTGTGTACATGACAGCCGCCGACCGTCCGCAGCCGCGTTTTGACTGTGACCTGGGCGCCGGCATGACGACCGCGGTCGGACGCCTGCGCAAGTGCAACGTGCTCGACTGGAAGTTCACCGTCCTGTCGCACAACACGATTCGCGGCGCGGCCGGGGCTGCCCTGCTCAATGCTGAATTTCTCAAGGCGAAGGGGTACTTCGGGTGATGAACAACAGTGGACAGTGGCCAGTGGTCGGTGGTCAGTGGCCGGATAAACCTTCGTCGGCACCGCTTTTACTGGCAACTGGCCACCGCCCACTGACCACTGACCACCGTCTTAAGGAGCACACCCGCCCATGATCGTCATGAAGTTCGGCGGGACTTCGGTGCAAGACGCCAAGGCGATCGACCGCGTAGCCCACATCGTACAGGGCCGGTTGGCGGACCGTCCCGTGGTGGTGGTCAGCGCCATGGCCAAGGTCACCGATTCCCTGCTCGCCATGGGGAAGGCTGCCGGTGGCGGCGATCGCAAAACCGCTCTTAAGATGGCACGCGCCTTGCGCGAACGCCACTATGACACTGCCGGAGAACTGCTCGGGACCGCCCTGTTCACTGAATTTCACGGCGACCTGGGCGCCGATTTCGAAGATCTGGACGAATTGCTGCGCGGCATTGGCGCGGT
>Ga0074044_10001324_pt1 | contig 22584 bp, 20 predicted proteins | sample BogForMeECP23OM1_FD_94443 | JGI IMG/M metagenome (GOLD analysis project Ga0074044, IMG submission 94443) | Bog forest soil microbial communities from Calvert Island, British Columbia, Canada - Bog Forest MetaG ECP23OM1 | ecosystem: Environmental > Terrestrial > Soil > Wetlands ... | reverse complement strand
GCAGGGAAAACCACGCTGCTCGATTCCATTGCCGGATTGACCGATCCTGACGAAGGCCGCATCGCGATAGGCGGCGAAGACCTTTACGACTCGGAGAAGAAGCAGAACATAGCCGCCTGGAAACGCCGCATTGGTTACGTCCATCAGGATCTCGCTCTTTTCCCCCACCTTACCGCCGAGCAGAATGTCGCGTACGGTCTCCGCACGTTGAGCGGCGCGAAGCGGCAAATGCGCAGCCGCGAAATTCTCGACCTGTTCCGGATCGGTCACCTGCGCGATCGGCGGCCGGGGCAAATCTCCGGAGGCGAGCGTCAACGAGTCGCGCTGGCTCGCGCGCTGGTGACCGAACCCCGAGCGCTGCTGCTCGATGAGCCCCTGGCCGCTCTCGATCGTCCGACAAAGTCGCTGCTACTGGGCGATCTGCGGCAGTGGAACCAGAGTCACCGCGTCCCGATTCTCTTCGTCACTCACAACGGAGAAGAAGTATTTGCCTTGGGCGATGAAGTGATCATGCTGGACGCGGGAAGAATCGTAGCGCAAGGGCAGCCCCATGAAGTGATGCGAGCGCCGCGACTGGAGACGGTCGCGCATCTTGCAGGTTTCGAAAATATCTTCGATGCTAAAGTGCTGGCGCTGCATGAAACTCGCGGCACCATGACCTGTCTGTTGGAGGGACGGGCGTCCCCGGCCGTCCCAGCCGGACCGTCAGCAGTTGCTTGCGGAAAAGTGGAACTGGAGACGCCGTTAGTTCGAGCCGAGGTTGGTTCGCATCTGCGCGTAGGCGTTCGCGCCGGCGATCTGCTGCTGGCAACGCAAGAGCCACACGGTCTGAGCGCGCGCAATGTTTTGCCGGGAACCATCCGACGGCTGGTACAAAGAGACGTCATCGTTGCCGCGATGATCGATTGCGGCGGCACGGAGTTTGAAGTGCACTTGACGCTAGCCGCGCGTGACGCTCTTCAGTTGGCTTCCGGCAAGAGCGTTTGGGTCGTCGTCAAAACGCACTCCTGCCACTTGATGGGGGTCTGAAAGCAACTGCTGTGCACGTGTAGTAGCGGGGCTGTGCCCCGCTTGGACGGGGCCGAGCCCCGTCCCCACACGTTGCGGGCACGCACTCTGCGCGCATCACAAGATGCTGCTCTAACGCCGCGCGTGCACCGCCAACGGCTCTCCCAAGCTGAAGCTCATCGCTGAAAAATCCAGCGTGAAGTTGTCGAAGTCTGCCACCACATCCTGCCCCAGATTCCCATATACTTCGTCGATGACCGATCCCATGGTGGTAGGAAAAATCGGCACCCGCCTGAGAGTAGCGGTTTTGTCGTCGATGCCAAGCTTGAGTTTTGGCTGCAGATAAACTTTCCGCGTTATTACCCCACCCGCGCCGCCACTTTTGTTCTTAGCTTTCTTCCAAGTTCTGGACTCGCTGCGAAAACGTTCATAGTATCGAACCGATAAATCGGTGCCCGACGCGCCGGTATCAAAACCGAACGGCAGACTCTTGCCTTCGACCACGCACTCGATCACCGGCGTCAGCAGCTTCATATACATTCGGGTGCCCGCGCTCGACCGAGCCTTATCGCCCGCCGTAAATTCTCCGTTATGAAGAAATGTTATAGCTCCCAGCGCCTGGAAAACCGGATACCCAACGATTCCGTTGATCTGGTACGCGTGCTTTCCGGGGCCGACTTTCAAGTTGGCATCGTCCAGTACGATGACCACCACATTGTGCAGCGTAGCGCCTCCCAGTTGTAACGTCGGAAGCAAAGCCACATGCAGCGGATTCTCAATTCCGGTAACCCCCGCCGTAGTCTGCGAAGCTCCCGGCAGCGGCTTAAGCCCGAGCCTGTGCGCAAAGCTCTGGCTGACGACCGAAAGATTTGCCCCGGTATCCAACAGCCACTGCTCGCGAACTCCGTTCACCGTCAATCCTGCATTGATCGATCCTATAGGATTGCGCTCGGTCTTCAAGCGCACCGGGCCGTCCCAGGTTATCGTCTGTGCCGGTGCGTCGTGCAGGATGTGCATGACGCCCGCATCGTCCTTCGTACCCTGCAATTGTTCGCTGCTCAACTGGCTGGCGAAATGGTCCAGCAAATCGTCGTAGGCCTGCGCCGCATCGGCATAGTCAAAGTTCTTGTTATAGTCATCCGCCAACGCCTCCAGTGCGACCGCTGCCCGATCTGGACGCGTTGTCCGGATGCCCGGGAGCGCATCCTTCAGTAAACGAATGGATTCCGAAATTTGACCCGCGCGGTTGGCCAGGACTCCAGCGAAGTAGTCGCGTTCGGCCCCGGGCGGCATGGTGCGCAGTCTTGCCTCCAGTTCGTTGAGGCGAAACTCCTTCACTTCAGCATCCGGTCCTTCCGTGATCGCAGCGTCTGTGCCCGGCGTCGCAATGGTCGAATTCTGCCAGCCAAGCGCACCACAAACCAGAATCGCCCAGGCAAGCAGCGCGGAAAAACTTCGCCCTTTCGTGTTCATCAAATCTCCATCGAGATCGAGCCGCTTGGACGGGGCCGAGCTCCGTCTCCACACGAAGCTACTGCTTCACCGCAATCACCGCGATCCACTGCCCGTTCATTTCGTCGCGATAAGCAATCGTTCCACCCAGACGCTGCGCAATGTGCTCGGGCAACAAGTCGCGATGGTAGCCGAAAAACTTTTCTTTCATGCGCTGCCAAAATTCCCAATTCTCCAGCAACGGATGCGCGGGCTGGTACTTCGTGGAGAAGACCAGGGCCACGTCAAACTGCGCGCGAGCCGTGACCGCGGCGTCGATCTGCGAGACGGAGAAGTCCTCGATGCGCAGCACGCGGAACGGCTGACTGACATAGCCCAGCCACGGCCTCGTAATTTCATCCGACGCCGGCCACGCCGTCAGAACGCGCGCCCCCGGATATCGCAGCGCCAAAAAACGACTGGCCTCGGTATGCATTACCACGTAGTCGCGATAGGCGAGATTATCTTCGAGCGAAAATCCATAAGGCGGATTGCTGAACAAGCCGGAGATAAAAGCAATGGCCACCGCTCCCACAATCACTGCCCAATACCGGGCTCGCCGCCACAAGGTCGAGACCATCAGCAGAATCACCAGCGGGACGACCGGCAACATGTAACGAGCCAGCACCGCGCCGCCCACCGCCGACATGAAAACCAGGTAAGCGATTACTACAAAAAGAAATGGGGCCTGCATCCAGAATGGAATGCGCGGACGCGCGACCCCATTCGCTTTCCCCTTCAGCGGCGGACGCAGCATGGCCAGCAATCCCGCCAGCGTGAGCAGATACAAGCCGAAATATCCAAACAGTTGCCACAGCCGCAATCCGAAAGCCAGGGGCACGCGCAGAGGATTGAGCGTGGCCGCAACGTTGTAACGAAAGAATTCGGGATTGCCGAACAGAAAACCCGTCTTCGAATAGTGATACGCATACCAGCACGCCAGCGGCACGATTGGAAACAGTAGATACAACAATCGCGATCGCTGCCGCCCGGGCGGAAGCACTTCCAGCCATCGCGGCCGCATGAAATAACTGAGCGCTTCCCAAGCAATCAACGCCAGCGGAGCCAGGATCGCAGTTTCTTTTGCCAATGCTGCCAGAGAAAACCAGACCGCCACCCTCCACGGGCGACTTTTCTGATGTTCATGAGTGCGACCGGCGACGTAGGCGCCCAGCCCCCAGAACGTGAGTCCAGCAGCCGGCAGGTCAAGCGTCGCCATTGAGCTCTGGGTGAAGTACACGGGATAAAGCGCCGCCAACGCGGTGGTTGCCCAAGCCACAGGCAAATTGGCGGCGATCCGCGAAAGCCGAAACAGTCCCAAAAGCGCGAATGCGCTCACGGCCAGCATGGCGGTGCGCGTGACCAGCGTAGAGTATCCAAAAACTCGCCAGGCCAACGCCAGCCAGGCCATCACGAGCGGAGGGTGAGCGTTCGATATGGACGAGGTTGGAATGAGCGCGCCGGTCAGGAACAAATCGCGCGCGGCCGGGACGTAATAGCCGGCTTCATCCCAAAAATAAGGCAGGCGGAGCAGTGGCGCATGCAGCAGCATCAAGACCGCAAAGAAAAGCGCGAACAGAAGAAATTGCAGCGGCCATGTGGCGCTGGCAGGCGGGTCTGGCGGAAAGCCCTGCTTTCGATCGGGCCGCGGATCGGACTGCGCCGCCGTCCACGTGGCCATCAGTGCACGGGTCCAACTGGAGCTCGCGGATCAAGTTTGATTTCGCCGAAGGCGGCTTCGTAGTTCGCCACATTCTGTTGCAGAAGTGCCATCAGCGCCTTCGCCTGCTGCGGGCTGAGGTAAATTCCCTGAAAGTTTCGCAGTTCCACTTGCGCCTCCGAGGCTTGCTGCATGGTCCCAAAAACCAGGAAAAAGTCCCATACATTCACCCGAATCTGCACGCTGTTGGCGTACGTCTCGCGGTAATCGGGTGTTTGCACAAACTTTACGTTCGGTTGCATCGTTGTGTTCATAGTTCGAAGTGTAACCCGCAGCCGAGCGCAGAGCAAAGAGGGACAAGGCGGGCAAAAGTCGCAAGCGGCGAAGGGCGGCGGCGTTCGATAGCAGCCCCTAAAAGGGGCGTCAGATTTCAGCGCGGTTACGGTATCGCTGAAGCGATACCCTGATACGAAACGGAGCGATACCCTATACGACTCCTGTATTTTCTTGTCTGTTACACCTTGAGGTTTGTGAACAGCGAGTATTGCTCCGTTCCACCGGATTTCACCAGCGCCGGCGATGCTGCCAGCACGCTGCTCATCGCGGGGTTGTGATAGACGATCCAAATCGGCCTGGGCGATTGTTGCAAAGACTGCTCGAGGTTTTGGACGGTACGGCGCAAGGCCGGCTCCGGAAGCGGATTGAACAGGTACAGCACCAGGGGCGCGTCGGGAAAAGCAAACTCGCAGGCATCGCCTGACAGCGCCTCAATTTGGGTGCAGCGCTGGTTTGGGGAGTGGTAGGCGCGAATGTTTTCTTGCGCCGCGCTATGCAGTTCCGCCAGCAACTCCACTCCTACTATTTTCCGAAATGGATAGTCTGACGCCATCAGCAGCGTTCGTCCCTTGCCCGACCCTAGATCGACGAAAGTGAATTGCTCGAACGCTATGGGCAGGCTTGCCATCATTTCTTGAAACAGGGCCGGGTCGGTCGGTTGATAGGGGGAGTGAAACAATCCGCGCAGACGCGCTTGCCAGCCCACGGTGCCGCTGGTGGTGTTGACGCGGTGTTCCCAGTCGTACTCCATGTCGCCATAGCGCTGGCGGCGGCGTTCGGGCGTCGAGTCGCGTACAAAGCTCCAGAGATTGCGGAGCAAGAGGGACGTCGCGCTGATTGCGCCATTCTGTTGCCTCTGCTCGCTCCACCACCGGCTTAAAGCGCTCCAGAATGATTGATGGGAATCTGAAGACACGCAAGGATGCTAACAAGAAACTGCTCTTGGCTATCAGCTCTTAGCTTTTTGCTCGAGCGGCTCTAGCTAAGAGCTAAGAGCTAAAAGCTAAGAGCGCTTCACTTCGGCTCTGATGGAATCTCGCGCGGGGGTTGCGGTGGGGACATGCCTGGCGGCAGGCCTTTGGTGATGAAAGGAATCTTCTGCGGATCCTGCACTTCGATGCGGCCGTCCGGCATTAGCTTGTAGGGGTGATCCTTCGGGTCGGTTGGCGTTCCACGGATAAATCCGGCGTGCTCCAGATCGCCCATGCTGGTGGGTAAACGCCCGCTCTGGGCGCGGTATTTTTCCACCACTTGCTCCAGTTGCGTTACCTCTTCATCCACCTGCAGGGCTAGTAGATGTTCGACAGCATTTTGCCGGATGCGGGCTTCTTGCGTGCTCTGGTAGGTGGTGACCCACAACATGCGTGCCGTGTCGAATTCGCCGGCATGCTGCGCCATCCGTGCCGCCAGGATGGACATGTATTCACTGGTTACTGGAAGCGCTGCTCCCTGCCTGAAGGCATCGGCCGCCTTGGCATAGTCCTTGAACTCGGTGTAGTAGAGAAAGCCCAAGTTGTAGTAGAGGCGCCACTGGTCGGGATTGTGCTCGATTCCATATTTCATGAGCGAGAGCGCGGCGCCCGGCAAGCCCGCGCCGCTGGGCGGTTTCGGAGCCAGAAAGTTGGCTCCAAACTGGTAGGCGGGCAAGAGCCTGGGGTCGAGCTCGGTGGTGATTTCGAGCAGAGGCGCCAGCAGGCGGAAGTCGCCGGAGTCGTTGTGATGCTGGATTCCGAAGTACTGCACGGCGCGGGTCCAGTAAATGTCGGCCAGCAGGCCGGTGTAGCCGAGACTCAAGCGCCGCAGTACCCGCGAGGACCGCAGATAGAGCGTTTGCTGCGGTATGGATGGCTGGCGCAGGCGATCAATGGCGCCAAGCGCCGTCAGCGCTCCCGCGAGGGAAAGCAACAGCACCGCGCCTGCGACCAGATTGACGCGTCGCGTGGTACTCACTTCAGATTTCGGCGCTGGAAGATCAGCACCGCTCCGGAGATAGCCATCGCCGAATACAGCAGGGCGTAGACGGTGTTGTAGAGGATCAGGCGTCCGGGTACGGGATCGCCGTGGGCGACCTGATTGATCACGTTCAACGCGGAAAAATTCGGCACCAGATAGGCGATGGCGGTTGCCAACCAGCCTCCGACTCCGGAAGTGATGCGGGCAAATCCGCGCAGATCTTCCGACAGACTTCCGATTACGAAGAGCGCGAAGGTGAAGACGGCCGCCATGAGCGGCGTCGAAAAAGAGGAGAAAAACAAGGCCAGGGCGCACACGATCAGAAATTGCAGCACGATGAAGTAGAGCGCGGCGAGCACCCACACGTCCATCTTTTCGAACTTGTGCGCCACGTAGAGCAGCGCGAGGAACACGCCGACCGCCATAAATAACGTGTTGACCACCAGCGTTCCGGTGAGGCCAAAGAATTTGCCCACGACGAACTCCCAGCGGCGAACGGGGCGCGAGAGCACGGTGTAGAGGGTGCGTTTGTCGATCTCTTTCGAGACCAGGCCAATGCCGATGAAAATGGCGATGACTACACCGAACAGCGACACCGCGGTCAGACCGAGGTTGACGACTACCAGGCGTTCGATGTCGATGGAAATTTCCCCGACCAGAATCGCCGCCCCGGAAAGCAGCAGCGCGAATGCGATCAGGTTGTAGAGAACGCGATCGCGCACCGCTTCTCGAAAGGTGTTAAAGGCAATGTAGCCAATGCGAGAGTTCACGCGCCCACCCCTTTCCGGCTGGCTTCGATCCGGGCGTCGTTTTCCCGGTCGTCATCTTTGTCTTTCTGGTCATCTGCTTTCGGAATTTCGTTTTTCCGTGCTTCAACTGGGCGGAGTTTCTGGATGTAATACTCCTCGAGCGAACGGCGAACGGGGGTCAGGGAGATCAGTTTGATGCGCTCGCGGCGCAGCACTTCGAGCGCGGCATCCTGCTGCTCCTCGGGCAACACCGCGTTGACCATGTCGCCGCTGACCCGCGCCTCGGCTCCGAGGCTGGTCAAACCCGGCGGTACCGTGGTTGCGCAAAAAATAATCTCCATCTTGGCCTGCCGTTCGGAAGTCAATTCCGCCACCGCGCCCACGCCGCGCAGTTCGCCCTGATGGATGACGCCCACCCGGTCGCAAAGCGCTTCGGCATCGGACAGAATGTGGGTCGAAAAGAAGACCGTCTTGCCTTCGGAGCGAAGTTGCTGGATGAGATCCCGGACCTCGCGGCGGCCCATCGGGTCCAGTCCCGACATAGGCTCATCCAGAAACACCAGCTTGGGATCGTGCAGGATGGCCTGCGCCAAACCTACTCGCTGTAACATGCCCTTCGAGAATTTCCGCAATTGCACCCCCGCCGCATCGCGCAATCCCACGCGCTCGAGCATCTGTTCGACGCGCGCCGAGCGGCCTTTGGTCGGTACTCCCGAAAGCTGGGCGTAGTAGTTGAGCAGTTCGCGCGCGCTCAGATGGTCGTAGAAGTAGGGTTGCTCGGGCAGAAAACCAATCTCCGATTTCACCCGGGGATCGTTCATCTCCATCCCCAGGATCCGCGCGCTTCCCGCCGTCGGGAAGACCAGTCCCATCAGGAGCTTGAGCGTTGTGGTCTTGCCGGCGCCGTTGGGACCGAGAAAGCCGAACACTTCTCCGTCTTCAATGGTGAGGCGCAGGGGACGGAGGGCAAGTTTCGGGCGCTTGCGCCAGAATCCGACTAGATAACTCTTTTCCAAATCGAGAATTTCAATCGCAGCCATGGCTATGGGCGGATCAGCAAGCCCCTTACGTGGAGTTTGATGTGGAATCTGATGAAGAGAATTATAAGCAATGCGGAAGCGCGCTGGCGCATTCGGGCACGTGCGAGGGTTACGAAGGTAAACCGCTCACACCAACCAGGGCGGAGCAGACAGAGCTGCACCGCCTCGAGTGCTAGTTTTGCGGAGCGACGGTGCCATCGCAGGTCGTAATCGCGCTCGTACTGACGCGAATTACGGCATCGGCGAACGAACAATAGTAATGCATCCCCGAATAGTTATACGTGATCGGGTTGGCAATGACATTGTAGGTTGAGGCCGGAGTACCGCTCACATTGGTCAACTGGAAGGAGTATCCGCTCCTTTGGCCGGCCGCCAGTACGGTGTCAATCAGGCAGGCTCCCGTCGAACTGGGCGGTGCGCAACTGGTGCCACTGAGAGCGCTTAGCGTGCTCGAAAAACCCACCGTCGGATAGGCGGAATTGTAGGAAATTTGCGCCGAGTTCACGGTCCGCAGGGCCGCGACCGCCGCCGATTCGTTGGCCGAGATGCGCGAACGCAGAAAACTCGGTACAGCAATCGCAGCGATGATCAAAATGATGGCTACGACGATCAACAGTTCAATGAGCGAGAATCCTTTACTCGTTCGCATTGCGTTTCCTCGTTTGGGATCGCGCGTTAAGATGAATCCGAGTCAAGTGTTGCATTTTGGCTGCCGGACTCCGCTCCTCACTAACCCGGCGTATGTCCTTGGAAATGCTATAGAGTTCGCAACCTCCAACCCGCGTGTGCTGCCCTTTTCAATCCATTCGGCGGCGGAAATGACAATTTGTGTCAGTGGATTCCAGGTTCCTCATAAACAGAGTCCTCGATGCGCGCCAAAGAAAATGACAATGAAAATAAAAAAGCAGGGGATTTCTCCCCTGCCTCTTTCTGGCTTGTACCCTCCCCCAGGCACTTAGCCAAACTCAAACTTTATTGCAACGGCGAGTCGCTGAACGTGCACGACGTGATCGCTGTGGCGCTGAAGCGAACCACCGCGTCAGCGAACGAACAGAAGTAGCGGACACCGGTCTGGTTCGGAGTCAACGGCGAAGCAATGGCCTGATAGGTTGCAACCGGAGTTCCAGACGTGCCGGTGAGCTGGAACGAATATCCGCTTTTGGTACCCGCCGCCAAGGTGGTATCGATCAAACATGCTCCGGTGGAGCTGGGCGGAGTGCAACTGGTTCCAGAGAGCGATCCCAGGGTGGAGGCGAACCCCACCGTTGGATACGCCGAGTTATACGAAATCTGGGCTGTATTTAGGGTCCGCAGCGAAGCCACAGCCGAGGACTCGTTGGCCGAAATGCGCGCACGCAACAGGTTGGGAATCGCGATAGCCGCAATTATCAGAATGATGGCTACCACGATTAGTAGCTCGATCAGAGAAAATCCTTTCTGTCTTTCCATCGCTTGTAAGATCTCCCTGTTTCGGGTTTGAGGTTGACGGCACGAACCAGAGATTAGTAGCAGTTAATGAACCGCTCGCGGGGCTTGGCTAAAAGTAACTTGGCTCTGATCAAAAACTGCATTCTTCGCAGAGTTTGCTGTGCGAGCTGCGCTTGGGAGGGCTCTTGGTACGACGTTGCGGGCTCTGGTTGACAAACTTTGACAGATTAATTGGGAAGAGGTGTGCCAAATTTTGTCACTGGCATTTCCCTGCTGGGATAAGCTGCGGCTTGGTTAGTAAGCCGGTTGGCGCGAATCTGGCAGTTGCGCCACACCTGCATTTCCGGGATTAGACACCATTTCGGGGATCAGGGCGGGCAGCGTCATCGCCCAGACGATGGAGACCGTTGACGACACCGTGATCAGCAACCAGGGCACGGCGCGACCGATCATCATCAGCGGAAAGCCGAATCGCCCTATCAGAAGCCAGGCCAGGAAAAGCGCGAATCCACAAAGCGCCGGAAGCCACCTTCGCCGGTCGCGGATGCTGACGGTGTGCGCCATCCATGCCTGCATCCACAAGGTAAACGGCAAAGCCACCACCAGGTCGAAGAGGTAGTGTTCTCCGCTAGCCAGAGTATCGAAAACGGTGGCCAATACGAGCGCCAGCGCCGCTGTTCGAGCCCACCGGGGCAGGCTTCGAGTGTTCAGCCAAATCAACAGTGCCCAGGTCAGATGCAGAGAGGGCACGCCGTTGCGTGGGAAAAGCCATGACACTGGCACCTTCGACAGGGACAGTTGATGGAAGGCCGCGTACGGGACGACCAGGTCGGGAAAATCGCGCCCAAAGGCGTAGCGCGGGCCGCAGACGGGAAAAATGCTAAAAAAAGCATAGCCCACCATCGCCGAGGCAAACAGTACCTCGATGATCTCCCAGATGGGCTTGTCCCGGCGGCGCATGAAGCCGGCGTAGAGAGCCGCCATGGCCAAGAGAATGCCCTCGTAGCTCACCCTCATAAACGGAAACAGATAGGGATGGGAATTCAGAAAACGCCCCAGCGCAAAGCTGGGTTCCAAGCCAAGACTGCCATCGAAGGCGAACGCATACAGGTCGAAAGTCTGGCGATGGAGCAGGGAAGCCATGTTGAGCGAGTACTGTGCCGCGAGGACAAAGAACGCCAGCACGACTGCGGGCAAGAGCGCTCGGTAAGCGGCGGGTTCGCGCTCGCGGCCATGGCAAAGGATGACGCAACTCAAAAGAAGCAGGCTGGCCAGTCCGAAGGCGCCCAGGACTTGCACCAGCAGCGTCGCCAGATCCTGGTAGCGTCCCCATACCACCCAAGCCGTGAGCAAGGCGCACAAGGCCGCGAGTATCGTCAGGCGTTTTGGGATGCGTTCAGCGGCAAGGTAAAGGAGGAAGGCGCCCCCGATGCCGTATCCGATAAAGGGCTGCCTGAAATCCAGATGCGTGCCGGCAGTGAGGGCGAGCACGGCGAGCAGAGCGCACATGGAGGCGCGAAAGACAAGGGACAGACGGGCTTCGCGGATTGAGTTCGCACTGGACATGGCGCGAGGGAAAATCCAAGCTATCATGTCGAACTCACGTTCCAGAAGTGACTGACGGGGTGAAGGGACGAGGCGTTCGTGGCGGGGTCAAACTTCAAATCCAAACTGCAAAAACAAAAAAAGCAGAGGATTGCTCCTCTGCTTTTTTCCGGCTGGTACCCTCCCCCAGGTACTTTGCCAAAATCAAACTTATTGCAAGGGGTTCTGCGTGGTGTCGCAGGTGGTGATAGTCGTCATGTTGTAGCGCACCACAGCGTCCGCGAACGAGCAGAAAGAACGTACGCCCGTCTGGTTAGCGGTCAACGGGGTTCCGATGGCCTGATAGGTGGAGGCCGGAGTGCCGCTCACGCCCGTCATCTGGAACGTATAGCCGCTCTTGGTGCCCGCCGCCAGCGTGGTATCGATCAAGCATGCGCCGGTCGAGCTAGGCGGAGTGCAACTGGTGCCGGCAAGATTGGCCAGAGTGGACGAAAAGCCCACCGTCGGATAGGCCGAGTTGTACGAAATCTGAGCTGTGTTCAGGGTGCGAATCGACGCCACGGCAGACGATTCGTTCGCCGCAATACGCGCACGCAACAGGTTCGGGATCGCAATCGCGGCGATGATCAAAATGATCGCCACCACGATCAGCAGTTCGATGAGTGAGAAGCCCTTTTGTTTCCGCATTTAAATTTTCCTCGTCTCCGTTTGACTGGTTTTGGTTGGATGACCAACTCGCGAGTACTATCGCACTCCAAGGGCCAGAGACCCAAGTGACGGAAGTCAGATGTCCTTCCGGATGCAAACTCAGCGTTTTCAGTGCCCTTCTGCGGGATAGTCACCTCCCCGGTGACCCGCGGTTCTCAAGGTATGACATTTTCAGAGACCCGGAATGACAAATTTTGCTAGTCGCCCCGTTTCCCTATCTTACCCTGAAAGCGCGCGCCAGATGCGGCAACTCCCATCCTGGGAACGCGTCAGCCAGCCTTTCTTGCGCAACAAAGCTGCCCACCGCCGAGACGCCGAGAACGCCGAGTAGACCCAAGGAAAAGCGCCTGCCGTAGCGAACCGAAAAACTCATTTTTCGGAGCGACGGAACCGCGCTATCCAAGGCCCATTTACGACTTCAGCCCTCGTTACCCGAGAGGTGGTTACCGTCGATTGCTCCTGGGCAACACACATCGCTTAACTTCCCAGGCAGCGCGCTAGAATCGGCCTCGGCAGGGAGCGACGAGCGACACGATGTGGTTGGGCAAGCGCTGTAGCTTCTTCCCACCGATCGTTTTCGTTTCCACCCATCTCATGTCCGCTTTCGGCGAAAAGCGCGTCGTCATCTGCTGCCTCTTGCTGGTGGCGGCCACGCTTGCTTTCTATAATCCTGTTGCTCATAACCAATTCACCGATTTTGATGACTCCGTCTATATTCTGAGAAATTCCCAGGTACAGACCGGCCTCAGCTGGAACACAGTGAAGTGGTCGTTCACGACCTTTCACGCCGGATACTGGCATCCCGTGACTTGGCTGTCTCATGCCCTGGACTGCCAGATTTTTCGCCTCAATCCAACCGGCCACCATTACGTCAATCTCTTATTGCACGCGGAGAATGCGGTGCTGCTGTTTTTGTTGCTGTGGCGGGCGACCGATCTCCCCTGGCCCAGTCTGGTGGTCAGCGCGTTGTTCGCCCTGCACCCGGTCAATGTTGAATCCGTTGCCTGGGTCGCAGAGCGCAAGAACGTTCTCAGCATGTTGTTTTTTCTGCTCGCCCTGTATGTTTACGACCGCTATGCCCGCAGCGAAAGACGATCCCTCTTCTGGGGGGTGACCGCTCTTTTTGCGCTCGGTTTGATGGCGAAACCGCAGATCGTAACGCTGCCGTTTGTGCTTCTGCTTTGGGATTACTGGCCGCTGCAGCGCATGTTTGCGACCGCAGAGTCGCACGGGACGATCGCTCCGCGCTCTTTCGGGTTTCTGGTTTGGGAGAAGTGGCCTTTGTTCATTCTGGCCGCGGCCGATTCCGTCATCACCGTGATCGCACAGCGCGCCGGGGCCGCGGTACGGACCGCGGCCGAAGTCTCGCTCGCCTCCCGCTTCCAGAACGTTTTTGTTTCCTACGTGCGCTATTTAGGGGAACTGTTTTGGCCCGCTCGCCTGGCCCCCATGTATCCGCATCCCGGGAATTCGCTTTCCGCCTCGGATGTGGCGGCTGCCGTGGCTTTGCTCTTGCTGATTTCTACGCTAGTGTTGCGCTGGCGTGACCGGCGTTATTTGCTGGTCGGCTGGTTTTGGTTTCTGGGAACCCTGGTTCCGATGATCGGAATTGTTACGGTGGGCGAGCAGGCGATGGCCGATCGCTTCGCCTACATCCCCTGCATCGGGGTGTTCGTGGCCGTGGTTTGGACTTTACACGCTTGGACATTACACGCGTGGGTGGGAGCTGCGCCCGCCTCCGCGAGTCGCATTCGAAGCGTGTGCATGGGCGGCGCCGCGGTTCTTGCGATCTGTGTTCTGGGATGCCTGACTTATCGCCAACTCGGTTACTGGAGCGACGACGAAACGCTGTGGCGCTACACCTTAAGCGTCACTGAGCGCAATTACATGGCCCACGACAATCTCGCCCTGGCTCTAGCCAAGCAGGGACGATCGGACGAGGCGGTGGCTGAATTCCGGGCTGCCAACGCGCTGCATAAATATCCACCCGGGCAAGTCCTCGAACTCGCCATGTACGAATTGCGCGTGGGACATCCGCAGGAAGCGGTCGAGGAATGCGACTCGGTTTTGCGCGGTTCGAGCGATCCGCAAATTCAGGCGGTCGCGTCTAGCTTGCGTGGCCAGGCGCACCTGCTGTCGGTAGCAGCCCGACAAGAAGCTGGTTCTACCGCCGAGACGCCGAGTGCGCTGAGTAAAGGCGAGGAAGATCAAAACGGGCACCGCCAGCGCTAACTCAAGTTTCGTATCAGCTCATCGCTTCATTTCGTATGCTTCGTATCAGGGCATCGCTTCAGCGATGCCACAAGTGCTGTGAATTGAGATGCCCTTTAGGGGCTGAGCGCCAGTGTTTTCACCAACCTTCATTTTCTCGGCGTCTCGGCGGTGAACAGCTCAGCTTCTCTTCAGCAGCAGACAGGTCATGTCATCGTGCTGCGGAGTATTGCCGACGAACTCATCCAATTCCACCAGCAGGCGGCGCAGTAATTCCGCGGGAGCCGATCCCGATTCGCGATCCACCAGCCGTATCAACTGCGCTTCGCTGAATTCGTCCTGCTTCGCGTTCTCCGCTTCCACAATGCCATCGGTAAAAATCACCAGCCAGTCTCCGTTGTCCAGGCGGATCGTACCCGACTGGTACGCAGATTCCGCAAAAATGCCGATCGGAACGCCTCCAGCTTCCAGTCGCTCCAGCATTCCCGATCTCCTGCGCAGAATAGGAACGTTGTGCCCGGCGTTGATATAGGCCACGTCTCCGGTGGCGGGGTCCAATTCGGCGAAGAAGGCAGTGGTGAAGCGCACGCCGCCCTGGCTGTTGGAACACGAATAGCGATTCACGCCCGCGACCATTTCCGGCAGCGAGACCCCGCTCGTCGACAGCGTCCGTAAACTGGCCTGAAAAGTGGCCATGACCATCGCCGCGGGAATACTCTTTCCGGCTACGTCGGCCACGACAAAAAGTACGCGATCGTCTTTCGTTTGCTGGGCCGGCCGGAGGATCACGTCGTAGTAGTCGCCCGCCACGGTGTTTGCGGCACGAGTTGCGTAAGCAATCTGGTATCCGGGAATCTGCAGCGGCGCGCCGGGCAACAACCACGCTTGAATATCCTTGGCGATTTCGAGGTCGCGCTTCATCACCACGCGATCCGCCAACTCCAGCAGTAGGACGACGAACATCAGTAAACCGCCCCAGAAATGCAGGTCCGGTCCCTCAACCGCGACACGATTGTGGTCACTCGTGTACGTGAAGCCGCCGCCTCCGCCGGGAAAGAACAGCAGAATCAGCGCCAGGAGCAGCAGCACGCGGCGCGCCGGGGTCAGCTTCTCCATGATTGCCCAGAACAACGCCTTCAAGACTTGCCAGGCCCGTCTTAATTTGGTTGGCTGCTGCGGAAGTTTGTCGAGCCCCGCGGAGTAAAGCCGGTAGCTCGAGCGCGCATCCTTTTCAAATTGCGACCACAGTTGATGCAGAGCCATCCCCTCGCTGACGCGATGCCAGAAGTGGCGCGCATTATCTTTGAGGTGCGGAGGCGGTGGAACCGATTGCGGAGGGGAGGCCATGGCGAACTACACATTATAGGCTGGCTTTGCTTGTCGAGGGACGGGCGTCGCGCCCGCCCAGTTACGGAGCGGCCGGGCGAGGATGTCCGGCGCTCCACATGCAACTCAAAATAAGTCCATCTGGGCGAATTCAACATGCGCTTTCTGACTGCTGCGCGCGTGCTGATTTCCTATTCCGTGTTTGCGCCGTAATGCGGCCATCAACTTTGACAGGCGCTCCCCGTATCCTTTGGGCAGAAACGCGCGATCGTTATAGCGCTCGCGGTAATGTTCTGCGAGGGCAGGGAAGTGCTGCTCGATAAAGGGCATGAATATCGCCGCTGAGCACGGCTTGAGAAATAACGGATTGGCAAAAATATATTTTGCGCCCGCTACGCTGGCGGCTTCGACGAGGGCTTCGAGATCGCGGGGGCGGTCGGTGATCTCGGGCAGCACGGGAGCGCAAATCACGCCCGCATCCACGCCCGCCAGATTCAACTGGCGAACTGCCTCCAGCCGCAGATCGGGACGCGGGGCTCGCGGTTCAAGCTTGCGCGCGAGGTCGGAGTCTACCGTAGTCACGGTCATATTCACGAAGATGCGGTTGTGCTCGGCGATGCGCCGCAGGATCTCCACATCGCGCGTGACCAGGTTCGACTTGGTCACAATTCCGATCTCCAGCCCGGAGTGTTTGGCCAGTTCTTCGAGGAGGGCGCGCGTCACTTCGAAGCGGCGCTCCGCCGGTTGATAGGGATCGGTGGCCGTGCCAATGGCAATCTCCTCGCCGCGCTTGACCTTTTTCAACTCCGAACGCAGCAGCGCCGCGGCTTGTTGCTTAACGAAAATCTTTTGTTCGAAGTCGACGCCGTCGCGCAGCTCCATGAACTCGTGGGTATAGCGCGCGTAGCAGTATTTGCAGGCGAATTCGCATCCGCGATAGGGATTGATGGCCCAGGTGAAGGGAAGTTTGCGAGCGCTCACGACCCGGCTGAGCAGCGAGCGCGTTCCGAGCGTGAAGTATTCAACGTTGTGCCCTTCGCGCAGCGAGTCGGCATCGGCGGCGAGGCGTGCGATGCCAATCAGCTTGGGGTGAGAATCGACATCGGAGAACAGCGGGAGCGAGGACATAGGCGCGGCGTGTATTCGCCATTTGTTCGCCTACGATACCGCTAGTCCCGAGTCTTGTCAAATAAGCCCGCCAGGGTGCCCTACTGATGCTCACCCTGCTCCGGCATCAGTCCCGGCGGGGGTGCCGGAATTGCAATGTCGAGTTTGTTCACCGTCCCGAGCGACGACAAGGGCTTGTCGAACTCGCTCGCGTTGCCTACCACCAGCACCGCCATTTTGTCGCGGTGAATGTACTTTGCCGCTACCTGCGCTACATCTTCTTTGGTTACTTTTTCTATTTGCTTCTGAAAATTTTCCAGAAAATCCAGGGGATAGCCGTAAAACTCATAGGCCATTTTTTCCCGCAAAACCTTCTCCGGCGAATCGAAGCGGAAGACGAAGGAATTCAGGATCGAGTCCTTGGCGCGCTTGATCTCTTCATCGTTGATGGGGCGCTTGGCTAAATCGGCGATCTCTTCATCGAGCGCCTGAATGGACTCGATGGTTGTTTTACTTTTGGTGCTCACCATGAAGCGCAGCATGCCGGGATGATCCCATCCCGCACCCACTCCGCCGCCGACTCCGTAAGCGAGGCCTTTGGCGGTGCGAATGTCGTTGAACAGGCGCGATGAAAATCCTCCGCCGAAGGCTTCGTTGAACACCGAGGTCGCGAAGTAATCGGTCGTGTTGCGCATGATGCCCACCGCTACCATTTGAATCTGGCTTTGATTCACGTCGGTTTTGTCGACCTGGTAATAACCCGGCTTGGCGGGGACTGGCGGCGCGATCTCCGTTTTTGCAAACGGCCCCTTGGGCCACGCCGCGAAAGCATCGCGCAGACGCGCTTCCATTTTCGCCGAGTCGAAATCGCCCACTACCCCGAGGATGATGTTGTTGGGATGAACGTACTTGCCGTGCCACTCGATCAGATCCTGACGGGTGATTGCCGCCACCGTTTTATATTCGGCAACTCGCGCGTACGGATTGTTGGCGCCGTACACCAGAATGGCCGCTTCCCGCCCCGCAATCTGCCCGGGATCGTCATTGCGGCGCGAGATGGCGTCGTACATGCCTTTCTGCGCAATTTCAATTTTGTCGGCGCGAAACTCGGGATTCTTCAACACGTCCTCGAACACGCGGAATACGTCATCGAAATCTTCTTTCAGACACGACCAGCTCACGCTCGTCGAGTCGATGTTGGAGCCGGTTTCGACTTTGGCGGCGCGCTGTTCGAGGAAGTCGTCGAGCTGATCGCCGGTCTGGGTCTTGCTGCCTCCTGTGCGCCACACTTCGCCGTAAACGTCGGTCAGGCCCGTTTTCTCCGGAGAAACGGAGCGCTCGCCGCCGCGAATGCGAGCTGTGCCGTCAATGGTTGGCAACTCGTGGTCTTCCTGAAGAAAAATCACCATGCCGTTCGGCAACACGAAGCGCTTGGGCTGCGGGGGATGAAACTCCGGCAACTTTGGAATTGGAATCTGCTGCCATGCCGGCTGCGAAGCCTGTGGCGATTGTGCCCAAGTCTGCTTTTGGCTACCCAAGAAACCAATGACAATGGTGAGGACGACCGCAACGAAGGGAATCCGAGCGCGCTTCACTGTCCACCTCCTTGCGGTGCTGCGCTCATCCCCGGAGGCCCGCCGGCGAACTCGATGATTCCTACCGTCCGGTTATTGGGTTTAAACGTCTCACTTGCGACCCGCCGAATATCCGCCTTGGTAACTTTTTCGATGCGGTCGACGGAGCGGAACAACTCTCGCCAATCGTCGTAGCGTGCCTGGTTTAAGCCCAGCGCGAACGCCAGCCCCTCATTCGACCCTAGCGAACGTATTAAGTTGGCTTTGGCACGCGTCTTGATCATTTTCAGTTCTTGATCCGAAATGTCTTCTTTCTTCAGCCGTTCAATCTCCACGTGGATGGCATCGCCGACTTCCTTAGTCGTGTGCCCGGGAATCGGAGTGGCGTAAAAAGCGAACAGGTGCGGATATTTATTTCCCGGATAACCGGTGAATCCCTCGGCGTCGGACGCGATTTGCTTGTCACGAACCAGGGCTCGGTACAGGCGCGAGGTGCGGCCATTCGACATCAGGTCGGCAATCGCGTCGTATACCTGGTCATCGGCACTGCGGTAATCGGGGCGGTGATAGCCTTCGAGGTACACGGGCTGCGACTGATCGTGTAGCACGACCGAGCGCTCGGAATTCTGCGGCGGCTCGTTGGTAGTCGCCGTGTCGGGCCTGGGCCGCGCCGGAATGCGCGAGAAATATTTCTCGACGATGGGCATCGCTTCCGAAGCTTTTACGTCTCCCACAACGGTGACCACCATGTTCGAGGGCACGTAATACTTATCGAAGAAAGCCTGTGCGTCGGTCGCCGAAAAAGAATTCAAGTCCGAGATCCATCCGATGGTGGGCCGATGATAGGGATGGGCCGCGAATGCCTCTTCGGTGAATTGCTCGAGCAATCGTCCCATGGGATCGCTATCGACCCGCATGCGGCGCTCTTCGATCACCACGTTGCGCTCTTTGTAAAACTGCCGCAGGACGGGATGCAGAAAACGCTCCGATTCGAGATACGCCCACAACTCCAGCCGGTTGGTGGGAAACGAGTAATGGTAGCCGGTTTCATCCCAGTTGGTGAAGGCGTTCATGCCCTCACCGCCTTCGCCCTCGACGATCTTGCCAAACTCGTTGTTGTATGGGGCGGAGAATTTGTCGGCGGTGGAAATTGCGTCCTTCCAGGCTTGTTCGAGTTGGGCGAGCCTCTGTTCGTTGCGGTCTACCGGCTTGTCGCGCTCGGCAATGTAAGCGGCATAGGCCACTTCAACTTTGGCCAGCGCAACTTTCTCGTCGGCATAGTCGCGCGTTCCGATCGTGTCAGTTCCCTTGAAGGCCATGTGCTCGAACATGTGCGCGAGGCCCGTTTTGTCCATGGGATCCTGCACCGAGCCGGCATCCACGTGGGTGAAGAAGGAGAAGACCGGCGCCTCGGGACGCTCACAGATGATGATGGTGAGGCCGTTAGAAAGTTTCTTCACCGTGGTGCGCTTTTCGAAGGAGGACAGATCCTGGCTGAGAGCGAGCGTGCACAGAACGAAACAGACAATTACAGTTTGTATAAGCTTGAAGCGGGATTTCATTCAGCCTCCACGACAGAACACCAAAAATTCGACGTTACGTGGTGGCAGGGAAGATTGTCAAACGAGCAGCTCTGAGTTGTTGGTGCGATGTTTCGCGAACTAAGGAGTGTCGGTGCTGTTCGAAACGGAAGTCTCGACCGGCAAACAAGGCTCAGTCCGGAGATCTCCCCAAAGGGATTCGCGAACTTGATCGCCAGGTCTTGTGCCGGGCCTCGAAAGCCCGACAGAAAAGCTGCCATTCTTGTTCGGCTTGCTGCTGGGCGACGCGCTGATCTGGTGAAATCGCTTTGCGCGGAGAAATTATCTTTGACATCGGCAAAGGGCTGATTTCGTTTGGCTCCCAGGTCTGCACCCACGCCACCAACTCGCCCAGAGTCCAATTCTTTCTTCCCATGACGTGGACGTCGAACAGGTGGGCAACGATGTCCTTGATGCGCATCGCGCGTGGCACGCGGAGCGCCCAGCACTCACAAGGACGCATGACTACGCGCAGGATCCACTGGCCCCAGACGCCTTCCACTCCCAAGGTGCGACGTTCGTTCTCGTTAACCGGCCTGGTTGCAGGACCAAAACTGCATCCCACGGCGACGGCGGCCATTCCAAGGGCACAGCCCGCCTGCTCCTCACGGAAATATTGCCCGCCTGCCTTGGGGGTTAGAATCGTGCTCCCCACCAGGATCGCTTCACTGAGTTTCATGATGTACCCCCCGTCGCGACCACGCCGATGCACCATATTGTAGCTCCGAAGGTCCGCGCCGTCACACACAAACGACAAAGTGGTGCAAGGGGGGGCGTGTCAGGGTATCTTGGAACACGTAGCTCGGAGCACCCCATGTCCACGCCCACCATCGTCGAAGTCGAGGGTCGCAAGCTCAAGCTCACGAATCTGGACAAAGTCCTCTATCCCGCTACCGGTTTTACCAAAGGTCAGGTGGTGGATTTCTTCGTCCGCATTGCTCCCGTGCTGGTGCCGCATCTCGCGGGCCGAGCGCTGACCATGAAGCGCTACCCGGAAGGCGTCGATCACGAATACTTTTTCGAGAAGAACGCGCCCATGCATCGGCCCGACTGGGTGAAGACCGCGCCCATCTGGAGCGAGAGCAACCACCGCACGATTCATTTCATTCTGGCCAACGATTTGCCGACGCTGGTTTGGATCGCGAACCTGGCTTCGCTCGAACTGCATCCCTCACTCTCGCTGGCCACCGACATTCAGACGCCAACCATGATTGTTTTTGATCTCGATCCTGGGCCTCCGGCAAACATTGTGCAGTGCGCGCAGGTTGGCCTTTGGGTGCGCGAGATTTTCGATCACTTCGGACTGCAGAGCTTCCCCAAGACCTCGGGCTCGAAAGGGATGCAGATCTATGTTCCGCTGAATTCGAAAACCAGTTACGAGCAGACGAAATCTCTGGCCCACGCCGTGGCGCGGTTGCTCGAGCACGAGCATCCCGAACTGGTGGTCTCGGATATGAAGAAGGCGGTGCGAGCGAATAAGGTGTTCGTCGATTGGAGCCAGAACGACGAGCACAAGACGACGATCTCGGTGTATTCCTTGCGCGCGCGCGAGCGTCCCACGGTGTCGACGCCGATTACCTGGGATGAAGTCGAGCAGGCGCTGAAGAAAAAAGATGCGGAGCGGCTGGTGTTTGAAGCGGCAGACGTGCTGGCGCGCGTCGAAAAGATGGGCGACCTGTTCGAGCCCCTGCTGCGGTTGAAGCAGAAACTGCCGCAACTTGGAGGACTGGCGGAGGCGGAAGAGGCAGCGCCCGCGAGAGAAAAGGGAACCAGCTCCGCCGCCCGGTCGGAACCACGCCCGAAGGCGAAGAAAACAACGACAGCAGGCACCGCAAAGCGGCGGAAAGTATAATCGCTTTTCGCGGTCCAATGGCAGGGCGACGTTTTCGCGGACAACAGTGTCCGCGCCACACGAACTATGGCTCAACTTTATGTGGGAACTTCAGGATGGGCGTATCCGACATGGAAGCCCGCTTTCTACCCGGAGAAGCTGGCCCAGAAAAAGTTTCTCAACTTCTACGCCTCGAAACTGAATGCCGTCGAAGTCAACTACAGTTTCCGCCAGTTGGTCAAAGAGACGACCGTCCAGAAATGGATCGCGGAAACGCCCCCAGATTTTCGTTTTACCATCAAGGCGCACCAGGTGCTTACCCACATCAAGCGCCTGAAAAACGCGGAAGAATTTCTGCAGCGTTTTCTCGGCACGCTGGAGGCTTTGGAGCGCGCCGGACGCCTGGGGCCGTTACTTTTTCAGCTACCGCCGAATTTCAAAGCCGATCAGGCCGTGCTGGCCGAGTTTTTGAAAAGCTTGCCGCAAACGGTGCGCGCGGCGTTTGAGTTTCGCCACGAATCATGGTTCACCGACGCCACCTGGGCAACGCTCGGCGAGCGCAACATCGCGCTGTGTGTGGCGGAGTCGGAAGAGCGCGATACTCCCGACGTTGTTACTGCCGACTACGCTTACTACCGCTACCGCAAGCCAACCTACACCGCCGAGGAACGCCAGAAGATGGTAGCCCGCATTCGTGAGCATCTCGCCGCCGGCCGCGACGTTTTCGCCTACTTCAAGCACGAAGAGACGCCGGAAGGCGTGCTGTACGCAGTGGAGGTGCTGCGCGCAGGCGAATCGTCCACCGGGTAAGAGGAGTGATCTTACAATTACTTCAGTAAGCACGGGGTAAAAATTAGATGCTCGGCAACTCTGCCGGGTGTACAATGCGATTAATCTCCCGGTAGCTTGCCGAGGTGGATTTTAGCCCTCGCAAGCGGCTGTCCCGCTCCGTGTAAAGGGGGACACACAAATGCTCCGCACAAGGATCGCTGAAACGATCTCGGGTAGACCTGTGCTGTATACCGTTGTTCTTGCCT
>Ga0074044_10001322_pt1 | contig 22626 bp, 20 predicted proteins | sample BogForMeECP23OM1_FD_94443 | JGI IMG/M metagenome (GOLD analysis project Ga0074044, IMG submission 94443) | Bog forest soil microbial communities from Calvert Island, British Columbia, Canada - Bog Forest MetaG ECP23OM1 | ecosystem: Environmental > Terrestrial > Soil > Wetlands ... | reverse complement strand
GATGTTCCGCGGGATGTTCGGAGCCGAAGGTGATGTAGGAACACGGGCTAGGTCCACGATGCGGATATTGCTCGATCTGAGTCCGGCAGAAACGCCCGCCTCCTTGAGCTTCTGAAGCAACCCTTCATATAACTGCCGGTTGGATTCGGCATCGCGCTTCAACAGGTTGTACTCAATGGCACTCTCGTTGAGCTGGTTGGCTTCTTGCTTCTGGACATCAAGTGCGGTACTTAACAATTTTTCGCGCTGAAGGGCAGAGAGGTACTCATTCTGCACCCTTGAGGCGATACGCTTGTCCTCCGCCTGAATCGATTCTTCCACCTGCTTCAATTGGTTGCCGAGCTGCATCACCTTTGGATACGAAGAACCAAATTGGGTAGTGGCCTCAGCGTACTTCATCCTGAGATCGCTCTCCTGCGTCCTCAGTTGGTTGAGGAGGCTGCCGGAATCCGCCTTCGCAAAAATTTCAGGATCTCCCGCAGATGCGAGCTTGTATGCAGATTCTTTTTGGATTCTGTCGCCTTCCGCGGCCGTTAGTTCCTTGTTCAACTCATCGAGCTTGGAAGTGACGATGTTCTGCTTTTCGTCAATTCCGAGAATGTTGTGCTCCTTCTGGTATCGGACAAGTTTCTCCTGGGACGTTTCGACCTTCAGCGCCAAATCGGCAAGCTGCTGCGACAGCCATTCCGAAGTTTGCATTGTGGATTCAAACTTCGTCTTGAAATTTTCCTCGATATAAGTGTTGATCAGCATGTTGGCTATCAGCGTAGCAAGTCGCGGATCTGGATGCGAGTAATGGATCTCTACGATCCGGGTCCTGGGGACCACGCTTAGCTTGAGACCACTTCGAAAGCGAGCGAGCAACGATGATTCGAAGGAAGCATCCACTTGCAGAGAGTTCAAAGGCGGCTCGGTGCGCGGTTTGGCAGCAGCTCCTACAAACGCCGAGTTATTGTCTAGCTTCAGGTTCTTGATCACCTGAAACGCTATGGCGTCGCTCCGCAGGATGCGGACTTGCGTTTCCAGCCCGATGTTATAGTCGTCATAATCAGCCCAGATGTTACCCTGATCCGAGTCTTTGAAACCCAAATTCAGTGAGTTCTCGCGATTGACTGCGATTCTTCCCGTCGCGTCATAAACCGGCGTCATGTGTAGGGTGTAGACAGTGGCCAATGTTGCAATGATTAGCCATGTGGAGATGACCACCCACATTCTCTTTTTCAGAATTCTCACGTACTCACGGAGAAGAAAACCCTCTGCCGGTAGAGGTGCATAATTTCTGGCAGGAGCTGCTGGATACTGAATCTCGGTCGGCAGTTGCTCGAGAGTTGGAGTGTCACTACGGCGGCGAACGATCCCTGAATCCATCAACTATTCCTCAACCAGTCCGCAGACTACGACACATCTCCCCTCGATGTGTTGAGAACGGACTGCCCTCCCATTGCGGACAAGTGATCCCAACTATGTGTGGCCAGAACTTTTCGCAAATTGTACCACGAACGTCGAGGTTTGAATCGGAAGTTTTGGCAACTGACACTGAATTTGTGCAGCCGACGTTCGCGATCTCGGTTTCGCCGAAAAAGACCTTCCCTTGTCAAAGCTGGAAAAATTGGCTAGGCTGAGGTGCCGATGAGAATTTTACTCCTGCTGACTAGTGTCCTTGGCTTGACTGGTGGCGTCCATACCTTTAACCGTGCGTTGATCAAGGCAACAGATGATCTTGCAAGCGATTTTGGTTTGGATGTCACTGTTTTCAGCCTCTTGGACGGTGAAGTTCCTTCCCAAGCGGCGGATGATTACATGTCCTCAGGGCACACCCGATACAGGGGCTTCAAAGGCAATAAGGCGGAGTTTTCTGCGGCAACTCTTCTGGCAGGCTGGCGAGCGAACCGTGTTGTGTTCGGACACGTAAATTTCAGTTCATTAGCATGTGGGATGCCGAAGCCTATCAAATCGCTGGTAGTTCACGGAATTGATGTTTGGAAACCATTGCCCTCTTTCCAGAAGTTGGGTATTTCCCAGATGCGCGAGATCCTCTCCGTCAGCGAATACACTCAGGAGGCATTCGTCCATTTCAATGGGATGCCTCCTGTACAATTCCGCCTGCTGCCCGATACCTTGGACCCGTTTTATTCAAGAATGGCGGATAGCATTCGTCCTGCAAAGGAATTGGGACTTCCACGAGGTCACATGATGCTGGCCGTTACCCGGCTAATGAGTACGGAGCAGTACAAGAGAATCGACCTCGTCATTAAAGCCATGCCTGCCATCTTACATCACGTACCAGACGCATTCTGTGTAGTGGTGGGACAAGGCGGGGATCGTCCCCGGTTGGTGAAGTTAGCGCAGGAGACGAGTGTAGCCGACAGAGTGGTTTTCACTGGTTTTGTAGCAGATAAGCTTCTGCCTAGTTACTACGATGCCTGTGACCTGTTTGTGCTTCCGAGCCTAAAAGAGGGATTTGGAATCGTTTTTCTCGAAGCCATGTACCATGCAAAAGCCTGCGTCGGCGCAATAGCGGGCGGAATTCCAGAGGTAGTTAAAGACGGGGGAACGGGGCTTCTTGCCAAGCCGGACAGCGTGGACAGTTTCGTCCAGTGCGTCGTAAGACTGCTCGGTAATGGCCAAGAAAGGGACGCAATGGGTCGGCGTGGCAAGGAGAGACTGGAGCGAGAGTTCTCCTATGAGAAGTTCCGGGCTAGACTGGAAAAGGTGCTGTGCTAGTGTAGTGCGTCACACTAACAACCTTTATCAATCCGCGCGCGTCTTATGATGAAGGAGATTGTCACGGATGCGCATAGCCCCTGTGATTACGTTGAGTCCGGAGCAGCGAACGCTGCTGGAAGGCTGGGCTCGAAGCCGATCCCTTCCGGCACGCGTGGTGGAGCGCGCTCGCATTGTGCTGTTCGCAGCCGCCGGCCAGCAGGACAAGGAAATTGCGGCGGTCATGGCCATTACGGCGAAAAAGGTTTCTCGCTGGCGCAAGCGTTGCTTTGCGCAGGGCGTGGCGGGGTTGGAGAAAGACTCGGCTCGGCCCGGCCGCAAACCCAAGATCGGCGCCCGCCTGACCAAGCGGGTGGTGACCATGACCACGCGCAAGCAACCCACCAACGCCACCCACAAACGCCACCCACAAACGCCACCCACTGGAGCACGCGCACCATGGCGGCGGCCGTCGGCATCAGCGAAGCCAGTGTGCGGCGCATCTGGCGGGCCCCACGGATTGAAACCGCATCGCGTGGAAACCTTCAAAATCAGCAACGATCCCCAGTTCGCAGAGAAACTGGAAGACATCGTCGGTCTGTACCTTAACCCGCCCGAACACGCGCTGGTGCTGTGCCTGGACGAAAAGAGCCAGATTCAAGCTCTGGATCGTACCCAACCCGGTCTGCCGCTGAAGCGCGGACGCGGCGCCACCATCACGTGTCTGGAACAGTTCGCTAATGTAAGGCAAGAGGCATAAAATTAAAAGTAGCGACCATCGAAGTCCTTGACACGAGCCGCTCTTGAGGGCTAGTGTCTGGAGTTTCTGGAATTTTCCACAACCGAGGTCGGTGGGTGAGAGGGCGAAGCTTGCCTGGCCGCGAACCTTCCGCAAGAGGTTCAGATGGGTTCAAAGTTGCGGTGAGCATACTGGCCCTTTTGAGCTCATAACAAGTTGAGCATGCAGCATAAAGTCTACAAGGCGCATGCTCCGTCGCAGTGGTTGAGCGTTACTGTTATAAGAATAATCCATTTGGGGGCATAGATAGTATGGGTAGAACTCTCGCAAAATCTGTCCTGGTTACCGGTGGCTTTGGTTTTATCGGAAGCCATCTGGTAGAGATGCTTACTAAGAAGCAAGACGTCTATGTGCATGTAGTTGACAACATGACAACCAGCCCGATTCATCTTCCGGCTTACTTGGAGCAACTCGGGTACTCGGATCGGGTTAGCTATGACCTCTGTAGTGTCAAAGAATTCTTCTCGCGGGAAAATATTCCGGTCTTCGATGAGGTCTACCATCTGGCGTCAGTTGTAGGACCTGTCGGGGTGTTGAAGCACGGTGGTCGGATCCTGCAATCAACGGTGGATGACGGGTATGCTGTTGCCGACTATTGCCTTCGAGTAAAAGCAAAGCTGTGTGATGTTTCCACCAGCGAAGTCTATGGTGGAGGCCGTGATGGCTACTGTTCCGAGAAGGATTCCATGATTATTCCGCCTAAAGTCTCGGTGCGGCTGGAATATGCAGTCGCGAAATTGGGCTGCGAAGTTGCTCTGATGAACATGAGTAAAGTGACGGAGTTGGATGCGAAAATAGTAAGGCCATTCAATGTGGCCGGACCACGACAATCTACGATGGGCGGGTTTGTTTTACCGCGATTTATCAAGCAGGCATTGGCTGGAGAGTCCATCACGGTCTATGGTGACGGGATAATGATTCGTGCCTTTACTCACGTGCGTGATGTCGCCGATGGAATCATGCGTGCTATGTGCTGCGGTCGAAGAGGTTCAGCTTACAATATTGGAAATCCGGCCAATAAGATCACCATCCTCGAACTTGCAAAGAAAGTCATTGAAATTACCGGTAGCCGTAGCGAGATTACCTTCGTTGATCCCAAGGCGCTTTGGGGGCCGCTCTTTGAGGAGGCCAATGACAAGTATCCGGACGCGGATCGGGCAATCAGCGAATTGGGGTGGCAGCCACAGTACGATCTACAGAGCACCATCCTTGAAACGGTGGAGTACATCCGCGCCGGACGAGTCAATTAGCGGAAGTCATGTTCGATAACATTCCTCAACTGTCACCACGGAAGTCAAGCGTCGGGCCGCAAGTGACGGTGGTGATGCCGACTTACCGCCGTGCCCATCAAATCGGCGAAAGTGTTCGGTCGCTCTTGGAAGGCACATTTGCCGATTTTGAACTATTGGTCCGCGACGATGGCAACGGGACGGATGGTACTTCACAAGCGGTTACCGAAGCCGCGGGAGGAGACGTGCGTGTGCGCTACCATCGCAACCGTCAGCCCCGGCGCATGCCTGGAAACCTGAATGCTGGCATCCAAGAATCACGCGGTGAAATGATAGCTGTTTGCCACGACCACGATCTCTACAAACCAAGTTTCTTGGCTAGGTTAGTGGAAGCACTAGAGAAACATGAGAACGCCTTGTTCGTTCACTGTGCAATTGATGTGGTCGGGCAGGACGGGAACTACGTCTGCAGCCACGTGGGAGACTGGTCCGAACTTACCCCGGGGTACTCTTGGCTCAAGGTCATGCTCAATAGCTTGAACTGCCCCGTCTGCGCGCTGACGCTGGTGCGGCGTAAGGCGCACGAGAAATGCGGACTGTACGACCCAGCGGCGGGATTCATCGCCGACGTCGAAATGTGGATGCGGCTATCTAGTCATGGGGACGTGGCCTATGTCGCCGAACCTTTGATCGCGGTCCGCGAGCGGGAACAGGATCATTTTGCGACGAAGGCATGGCCATCGCTGTTGCGCGCTACCGCCGAGATCCACCGGCAGTATATCCCGCGAGCGTTCCGTGGGTCGCAGCGGTGGCTGAGGCGCGGTCTCCTTGAGTACCGTGTCGGACGCCAGTTTCTGCATGGACGAGCGTGGGAACTGATGGACGAGTGGCGGTCGAAGCCCGCGCCGCAACATCAGTCCGAGCCCATTCCCTAGTGCGCAGACTTGCGCACGCATGGGAGACAATTTGGTACATTGCTCTTCGTAAGCGAGCCGCAAAATGGGAATAAGCTTTCGTAACACCATCGCGTTCCGAACGATGCGGAAAATCGGAACGTCCATGCTGACACCTGTCTACTTCAGCCTCGCGACTGGGCATTTCCCCAGCTCGATTGCCAGTATAGCAAATGGATGCGCAGGGAAAAACCACTGCCATGGTACACATACCATGCGATCGATTTCTTGTCGGGAGTGGATTTCAGTGGTCAGTCGGTGCTCGAGTTTGGTGCGGGCCAGTCCACCCTGTGGTGGGCGGAGAGAGCGGCGCGCGTCTTCTCAGTCGAGCAGGATGCACCCTGGTTCGAAGCTCTATTGAAAGCTATCAAAAACAAGTTGAATGTTGAGGTTCACCTGGCGCAAGAAAGCTTGGAATTCGCGGCGACTCCGATAGGAAGGACTTTCGACGTGATTGTCATCGACGGCGGAGACCGCTTCTTGTGTACGCAAGCGGCACTGAAGATGTTGCAAGCCGGGGGAGTTATAGTACTAGACGACTCGGAAGGCTTTTGGGGAGCCGGGGCAGCTATCCGATCATTGATCTGTTCGAGCGGGAGGGCTTTATGCGCGTGGACTTCTACGGCTTCGTTCCGGGGGTCTCCAAGCGCCACTGCACGTCGCTATTCTTCCGGGACGATGCCCTCATATTCCGCGAGTTGAGACCGCCGGTGAGGCGGGCATGACGGGTCAAACGAGGTCTCGACAGAAAGCGGCTCCGCTGATTCACTGCCGACGTTATGCGCGGAAAAATCATCCCGCAACCTGTGATATATTGCGCGTTGAGCATGGAACAGCCTTACTTTAAGGATATGTGGATGCGGCTCTCGATGTATGGAGACGTGGCCTATGTGCGTGAGCCCCATCTCCTACTAAGACAACGCGAACGCGACCACCATGCGGTTCCCAATTCGGTTGCGATTACGCGCACCCTAGCACGCATTCATGGCCGCTATATTCCGGTGGCGTACGGCGACGCCCAGGGTGCGAAAGCACGCTTACGGTTGTGCCATTGGTGCAGCCACACCATGCTGCTGGGAGCGGCTCACCGTTTGAAACGTTGGCTCATGGACGGCGAACAGCGTGTACCTCTCGAGGGTGCGTAGTGAGAACGGAAGCCAGGGCGGTCATTCCTCTCGCCCAAGGTGTCCCTGTGGCCGACCGATTGGGGCCGCTGGTTGAAGAGAGCGCCGAACCCTCGGTCCTCCCGGGAGGATTCCTGAGCCGAGTCAGCCGCGGGGTGGGTGCTCTGTCGCTGGGCGCCTTGGTTAATATCCTGTCGCAAGTTATAGTACCGATTGCGCTCTATGTCTGGGGCAAGTTCCGCTTTGGGGAATGGCTGCTTCTTGCCGGATTGGTCCAATTCCTTAAGGTTACCGATCTGGGCATCCAGACCTACGTCGGGAACAAGCTGTGCGCCAGCTTCGCTGGCGGTGATAGGAACGAATTCCGTCGCGTTCTTCACAGCACGTTGCGGGTGCAATTGCCGCTCTCGTTCGCTGTGCTCACCGCTGTGGCCCTAACTACAGCGTTGCTGCCGGCCGGCCGCATGCTGGGATTGCATACGATTGGAGGAGGCGCGCTCTTCGCGGTCATCCTGCTGCTCTCGGCCGAGCTGTTGCTCGGCGTGCCTATGGGAGTGATCGCCGTCGTCTATCGGGCGACGGGGCATTTAGCCCGGGCGGCCATTCTGGGCGCAGCCCAACAATTCGGCATACTGGTTTTGACAATAGCTCTGATTGCCGTCAACTCCAGCTTTGTGAGTGTCGCTGCTGCTCAAGTTGCGATGAGCCTGGTGTTGTCTGGGCTCATCTTCTATGATTTGCATCGCCTTCATCCCTGGCTGGGTCTTCGGCCGACTCATGGGTCATGGCAGGAAGGGTTGAAGATGGTGGGCCCAGGATTATTCTTCCTTCTGATTCCAATATCTGACTACATCGCGACCCAGTTCACCCTAATGGTGACGCAGAGATCGCTGGCGGGCGGAGAAGTGAGCCGGTTAGCAACCCATCGCATGGTCGTAAATTTTGGGGTGATGATCAGTTCCTTGCTCACTACTGCAGTATGGCCAGAGCTGACGGCGATGCACGCGCTGGGCAAGACACAGTCGCTGGTGCGGGTCCACCGTACCCTGGCAAAGCTGAACCTGTGGCTGGTCGGCGGCCTCATGCTGGCCCTGCTTCCGCTCATTTCCGTCCTCTACCCGCTATGGACGGCGCGAAAGCTGACTCTGGATTTCTGGACCCTTGGCTTCCTGATGGTTCGCCTTTTGTTGTGGACGGTCTGGAGCGCCGGCGGGACGGTTTTGTATGCCAGCAACCGGCACTACCGGCCGTGCATTGCGCTTCTTCTGGACGCGCTGATAACCGGCGCTCTGGCAGTCTACCTGGTGCCGGCTTTGGGGATCCGGGGCGCAGCTTTAGCAACGTTGCTTGCGGATGTGGGCGTCTGTGCTTGGCTTATGCCTTTGCTGACAACGCGCGAGATTGGCGAGGACTTCGTCGCGTTTGCGGGGATGTCGTTTCATGCGGCATTTGCCTTGCTTGTGCCAACTGCGATCTGTCTTGTAGCCTGGCACTTCACTCGATCATTCATGGTCCGATACTCGTTCTTTGCCGCTTGCATCGGCGTGGCGCTGGTCTTAATGTTCACGCAGGTGGATGAAGAGGAACGCCAGCTGCTGGGGAGATTTTGGACGGGGATTCGTCCTAGATCTCAGACGTAACATGCCAGGTCGCGTGGTATGGTGGCCCGAACAATTGCTTAGCGAGCGGGAGGTCAAAGAGATTCGTGAACAGGTTTTCAACAGAGTACGTGAAATGTAAAGCCGTGCATGGGTTGCTGCGGGCATTTGTATACCCGCCGGCCGAGTTGTTCAACAGACCTGGATATCTTCACGCTCTCGAAGGAAAATTCCTATACTGGCTTGCTACGCAGGTCCCGGCCGGCGGCCAAGTCGTCGAGGTGGGATCATTCAAGGGGAAGTCCTCAGGTTTTCTCGCTGCCGGGCTGACTCGCGGTGGCAATCTAGCTTGCGTCGATACGTGGAGCAACGATGCCATGCCCTATGACGAGCCCGATGATAGTATGTCCGAGTTCTTGGGGAACATGAGTCGTTATCGGGACTGCATTGACGTGTGCCGTGGTCGGTCGGCTGAAGTTGCAGCCGGTTGGTCGCGCCCAGTCGACCTGCTCTTCATCGATGGTGATCATTCGTATGAAGGGTGCAGTGCCGACCTGACCTCGTGGTTGCCCTACGTGCGATGCGGAGGTTGGCTTGCATTTCACGATTCGTCGGTTGATGGAGTGACTGGCGCGATTCGCGATTTCTACCCGCGATCAATGAGATACTCTGAACGCCGAGTATGGTCCATATTTGCGGCACGTAAGCGTTAATTCTGCTGTGGTCTGGAGCGAGTAGCTTTGCGAAATAAGTTTCAAGTTCGTGTTCGAGAAGCTATCCAACGTCGGTTGTTTCCCAGCCCGTTTCCTGTACGGCATGCGCTGTACTCGATGGTGTTTTCGGAGGATGACGCCGTTTCTCGGCCCAGCGAGCGACTCCTCGACATATCGGTGCACACTATTCAGCGGGCACGCACTATTGATTTGGCGGAGATTTCTCGTCGTCTGAGCGGCAGGTTCACCTATCCCGATTCGACCATCAACCTCTGGCCCGGCGAGCATTACCGTCTCCTGGCGGCGTTGGTTTCTGTGCTACGCCCCAAGCTGGTGGTGGAGATTGGCACCGCGGAAGGCAACTCTGCTCTTGCCCTAGCGCAAGAGCTTCCGCCTGACGGGCAGGTGGTCACGTTTGACATAGTGGCCTGGCACCAGTATCCACGGTCCTGTCTGATGGCCGCGGACCTTAGTACCGGCAGGTTGCGGCAGATTGTAGCCGATCTCGGGGATCCGGCCGCGTGCGCCCAATACGCTGACCTGCTACGAGCTGCCGATCTCGTTTTCATCGACGCAGTAAAAGATGGCGCGCTCGAACGCAGGATTCTTCAGAACTTCTCTGCAGCTTGCTTCCACAACAGCCCGATTCTAGTGTTCGACGACATCCGCGTCTGGAACATGCTGAAGATCCGGCGGGAGATACAGTTGCCGAAGATGGATCTCACTTCGTTCGGTCACTGGTGCGGCACTGGGTTGTGCGAGTGGACTGGGTTGCCGGTGTTCGGTACAAACGGCGGGGTCGGGATGTGATGATTCAAAAGCGTCCACTTATCTCGGTTTGTGTCCCGACCTACAACTACGCGCGCTTCTTGCCGGATTGCATCGAGAGCGTGCTGCAGCAGACGTTTGCTGATTGGGAACTGGTGATCACGGATGATGCCTCGACTGACTCAACCGAGGAAATCGTCAACAGCTATTCAGCAGTGGACCCGCGAATTCGCTACTTACGTAATGCTCAGCGGCTTGGGATGAGTGCGAACCTGAAGCGGGCCATGGAGTCCGCGGGCGGACGTTACCTGAAGATGTTGTGCGCCGATGATTGGATGACCCCTCGGTGCCTGGAAGTTTTGTTCGGATTGATGGAGCAGTACCCGGGAGTGGTTTTAGCCACATCGGCGGAAATACACACGGGTCCGGCCGGAGAGCCGCAATGTATACAATTCCTCTTCGGAGAGCCGTTGAGCCTTATTCGTGGTGAGGTGATGCTCGATGGTATGGCCAAGGGTCGGGGTTTCGGGGGGAATTCCAGCTTCCTGATCCGGCACTCAGCATACCGCGAGGTAGACGGTTATGACCCCAAGTTGCTGTACGCCGGCGATTATGACCTGGCGGCTCGCCTTTGCCAGATTGGTGATTATATTCACACCGATGAGGCCCTGTTCTACGGCCGCGAGCATCCGGAGGCCAGTTCCTCAATAAACCCCTCGAAACTCCTAGATGTACAGGACTCGTTTGCAATACCAGCCAAAGTTTTTTCTCCGCGCTCGGTCATGTCGAAGAACTGGCGCCGGTACCAAAGGCTGACTGCGCTACTTACAGCACGCTACTTGGTCACGGTGATCACGCAATGGTTGCGTGGCCAGCGGTCATATGCTCGGGAGTTAGTTGAGCAATTGCGGCATCACGGCAACTTCCCGTTTGGATTGGCGTACCTGCCACTCCATGCCGCAGGGAGGTTCTATTATCGTGTAACGGGGAAAAAACGCTTCTTTACAGCTCCGCCGGAACCTTGGATGGGTATTCCTTCACGAGCGCAGAGCCGGGGGCGCGCGCAGGTTCCCAATGCATAGCGCGACTCCACACGTCCAGCAATTGCGGCCTCGCTCCAGCGGTTCGTTTCGAGCGACTATGGAAACGCGTGTGCCCTCGAGATCCTGGAACGCGGTTAAGACGCACGCAATCGTTGTGCTGATCACTGCGACGGGACTGCTTTCGGATAATCCAGTAGTTCCGCTGCTCCTCGGTGGTTTGCTGGTGGCGCCAACGCTTATCGCCCTCGGAATCCTGGAGGCGCGAAGGACGCCGCTGAGGATCGATCCTTTATCATTCTTGTTCTTTTGGAACGCTATCGATTTAGGAATTGCTGCAGTGTACATGGGATGGAGGATCAACTCCGGGGAGTGGCTCGATCTCTCCGTGGCGCTAATTTCACCCGCGGATTTGGCCAAAGGATACGTAATCTACTTGTTGGGCTTTCTGTCGATGCATGTCGGGATGCAATATATGCGGCCGCTGCAGCAATCACCCGCTGCAAAGTGGTGGACCGATGTCAAGCCGTTGCCCTTTGTTTGGCTGGTTGCAATTTGGGGGCTCGGGTTGGTGTACCTGCTCAAAGAGGTATGGTTCAGCTTTCTGGGCAGCCTAGTCCAGCCGTTAAATTGGGCCGCGCTGGCGGCGGTGACGAACTTCGCTCTGCTACCGCGCAAGTATTTCGGAATCTCGAAGCCAATGTTCGGATCCTTGCTCGCAATTGGGACATTAGGTTTACTCGTCGGCAACTTGGCAACAGGCTCCAAGGCCTATATCATGTTCTCTTTTCTGCCGATAGTCTGGATGGTAGTCGTGCGGCGCGGCCTGTGGCGGTGGGGCGCAATCCTCGGATTGGGATTGGTGGCTCTATACTTTGGAGTGCTATCGCCGACGGTGCAGAGCTCGCGCAAGGAACCTTTGCGAGAAGGTGAGGGTCCGGTCGCACATATAATCAATTCGTTCTGGGGATTTGGCTGGTCTGACTCGAACACGGAACACAAAATTTCACCCTCCGATCAGGCAGAACAGTTCCTGGTCCGCCAGTTCGATCCTACCCCAACAGGATTCCTGGTCGGGGAGGTCAGGAAGGACGGATTTCAGTGGGGCCAGACAATGCAATATGCGGCCTATGCATTCGTCCCGAGGTTCCTCTGGCCAGACAAGCCGAACGTGAGTCGTGGCGCGTGGTTCACAATGTACTTGGGAGCGTCTAATCGAGAATCGGAGTCCACTTCCTCAACTGGAATCACAGCGGTCGGGGAATTGTACTGGAATTTCGGCATCCCCGGCGTGGTGATTGGGATGCTGGGCATAGGCCTAGGTTATGGCTTACTGTGGCGTATGGCAGGCGAAAACCCCGTTCATAAGCCGCTCCACATGATACTTTACGTCATGGTCGCAATCGGAGGCATGATCGATTTGCCGGAAGCCGTGACAGTCTATGCCGGTATTCTGTCGCAGATGATGCTGTTCGGGGCGTTCTTCCACGTCCTGAGAGTTGGCCGCCGCAATTTCCTCAGGGGATTAGTTTACTCAGGACTTAAAACTCAGTGACCGCGAATGAAAAATTGGAGCCGGCAGCCTCCCTTTCGCTGCGCGACGAAATCATACAGCACTACTATCGGACCACAAGCTCTCGGGGACATCACCGCACACGGGAGTACTACGAGCTTACAGCTGCTCTGCTGAAGCGTCGCCTCGGGCCTTGGACGCCGCAGGTCAAGGAGGCACGTTGCCTCGATCTCGCCTGTGGCTGTGGGGAGATGCTCTATTGTCTGGAACTGGAGGGAATAAAGAACACGGCCGGCGTGGATCTCTGCCGCGAAGAGATCGATGAGGGCAGATTGTTTGTCAGGGGAGATCTAGTCCACTCCGATGTGCTTGAGTACTTGCGCCGGACCGATTCGAAATCCTTCGATTTCGTTACGGCGTTTAATTTTCTTGAACACCTGCCTAAAGATTACTTAAAGGACGTACTATTCGAGACCCGGCGTGTGCTGCGGCCAGGGGGTACACTGGTCGGAATGGTGCCAAACGCGATTTCCCCATTCAGTGGGATCACTCGGTATTGGGACATAACCCATGAGTGGGCCTTCTCACCAAATAATTTCCGTCAGCTTGCCGCACTCACCGGTTTCGATCTGACAGTGGAGTTTCGCGAATGCGGTCCCATCTCTCACGGTTTAGTGAGCGGCATCCGCTACCTTGTTTGGCAGGTGATCCGGTTGGGCATTGCCGGATGGCTGCTGGTGGAACTAGCTGATCGGAAGGGAAGTGTTTACACAATGGACATGCTGGTGCGGTTACGAGCGCCCGGCGCAGCAGCGGGCCACCGATGAACTTCTGGGCGAGGGCGATTCGCTCACCGTTGCGACTCCTTGCCGCCCGATGGTTCTGCTGATCCTTACTGGCAGGCTGCGCGGGCGGAAGTGGATCGTAGGCGCAGGCGTACACAGTTGCTGGATCGGCTCCTATGAGTTTGACAACATTCAGCCTGTGCATCGGCAGTCCTGGGGGCGGCGAAGGTGCGACGGTTGCAGTACCGACATAAAGGCGTGGTTGAGATTTGTCCGCAGCGGCGACTGGGTCGCGTTCCACGATTCCAGCGAGGAAGGAGTGATCCGTGCAATAGCTGAACTTTTCCCTCCTGCGCGTCGACACTCAGAGCGTTTTGCCCGGTCAATTTTTGCTGCCAGGATTCGATGACGGGTGCTCTGTCCCCTGGTTTGTCACAGAGGGACTCGAGTGAGTCAAATGGAGGAGATCGTCGAGCAGTTGTGCACGGTTAAACTCGCAGGTCTGGGTCAGTGGCACGGGACGGGAAATTGCTCGCGGCTGGCAAGGTGCTTCTTCGAGTTCTGAAGATCTGGGAGCACTGCGAGCACAGTTCAGGCAGTCTTTTTGGGGGTAGAGACCTGGACAAGCGGAACGCTTTGCTGATGGCGTTGCGTAAATCGGGAAAGCCATCGGCCGGCACTCCCACTAGCAACCCACAGCCGCGTGTCCGGAGTCATTGTCTTGACCTCCTTGTGGCACATGGTTACATGGTGCGGCCGATTGAAACAAGCGATGGCGATACAGTAGACGAATTTTCTGGCAATACACGACGGGCGAAGCAGAGGCATGGTGTCATCTCGGTTTACTCAAACACCATTCTGAACACATGGTTCTTTTGGGTTTCTAGATACCAACAGCTGTCATTCGGCAAGCGACAGCGGACCGGCAATGGCGTCGCGCAGGCATCGACGATCAAGCGGACGTGGTGATGGGCGGGCGGCTCGGGTTGACAGTTCAGGATATGCTACGCATCCTCTTCCTAGGCGAGAACTGGTACGGCAGCTGTGCGCGAGCTTGTTGCTACGCGTTGCGGCGTCTGGGATGCGACGTGACGGACGTCGACGTGCAAACCTTCTTCCCTCAGGTTCAAAAGAGAAGTTCGCGCGTGATGCTGCGCGTCTTAAAGTGGCGTCTGGTTCGTGAATACAATACCGCTATTTTGCGAGCCGCGGAGACGTTCCGGCCGGATCTGCTCCTGTCGTTCAAGGCGCAATACGTGCTGGCACAGACGCTTCGAGCACTTCGACATCAGGGCATTCCTCTCTATAACTACTATCCCGATACGTCTGCTTTCGCTCACGGTCCACTGCTCGCTGAATCGTTGCCCGAGTACGATTGCATCTTCTATACGAAGCGCTTCTGGGATCGAGACGTTCGCCAACGGATATTGCTGCGGAATTCGACTTATGTCCCCCATGGGTACGACACCGCAATTCACCGCCCGATTGGATTGGAAGAACGCGATCGGACACAGTATCAGACGGACGCGGTCGTGATCGCAACCTACACCAGGTACAAGGAAGAAGTGCTGCATGAGTTATTGGGCTTCCGCCCACAGCTAAAGCTGACGGTGTGGGGAAACCAGTGGCGGGACAGGTGCAACTCTGCTCGCGTGAAGCAGTTCGTGATAGGAGAACCATTGGTAGGCGACAGCTATGCCGAAGCCATCTGCGCCGCCAAGATCAACCTGGCCCTATTGTCTGGCAAGGTGCAGGGGTCGTCGCGAGGTGACGAAACCACGACCCGAACCTATGAAATCCCAGCTTGCCGTGGATTTATGCTGCATGAGCGATCACCGGAGTTGCTGGAGTTGTACAGCGAAGGCGAGGAGGTTGCGTGCTTTTCGTCCCCCCCAGAATTGGCAGAGAAAATCGACTACTACTTGGCGCACCCTGAAGAACGGGATGCGATCGCTGGCGCCGGGCATCGGAGGTGTGTGCCGGCCTATTCGTACGATAATCGTATGGCAGAAATCCTGCGCTGGCACGAGCAACAGTGGTCAGGTCGGCAGCGGAATCCATCTACAGCGGGTTGGGGGCAAGGAGAGGTATTGCAAAAATAGGTCACAAAATGGGGCAAGTTTGGCAATAATTGTACGGATCGCATAACGATTTGGGGGCACTCCAAACGAAAATCGTTTCACAACGTCGCGAGCGGGCGAAATGGGTGTACAACAGCTGCTGTTTTCGAGTCCAAAAAGGAAATCTCGCATTAATCTCGTTGGCCCCTGATCCCGCCCGTGGTCGTTGTACGTGCTGCAATGCTGGTGTGAGCAGCACCTTTCGAGTTGAAGGATTGCCACGATGGAAAAGGTCAAAGAAGTTCGGAAGCGCGCGAGCGCCGTCTCCACCGGCAAACTCCCGGTTAGCGTGATCGTTGCGGTGCGCAACGAGGCGAAGAACCTGCCGCGATGTTTGCAGGCTCTCGGAGATGTTGGCGAAGTTTACGTAATTGACTCGCAGAGCACAGACGATACCGTGGAGATCGCACGATCCCACGGAGCACAGATCGTGCAGTTTCATTATCAGGGGGGATGGCCTAAGAAGCGGCAATGGGCCATGAACACGTTGCCGATTGCTTATGACTGGATTCTGCTGCTGGATGCCGATGAGGTGCTCACTCCCGAACTCTCCGAAGAAATTCGTTCGGCGATCCAGAATCCCGCGGTGAATGGCTACTCCATCTTGCTTCGCATATGGTTTCTTGGCCGGGCTTTGCGCCACGGGGACGTGGGCTTGTGGAAACTGTCATTGTTTCGCCGGGGCAAAGGACAATATGAATGCCGTTTGAAGGACCAGGACGCTTCCATGGCCGACATGGAGGTGCATGAGCACGTCGTCGTCGAAGGGCCGACGGCAAAGCTGCGGAATCCGCTGATTCATCACAATGTGGAATCGCTCTCGCGTTATATCCAGAAACATGACGAGTATTCCAACTGGGAGTGCCGCGTACTGATGCAGCGGGGGGGCGACGAACAACTGCCGCCGTCGCTGCTTGGCTCACAGGCTCAACGCCGGCGCTGGTTGAAGCGCAAACTCTTTGCCGTGCCAGGCTCGGCCTTCCTGTTTTTCCTGTATCGTTATGTTTTGCGATTCGGATTCATTGATGGGATACCAGGCCTGATTTACTGCGGGTTTCAGGCCGTTCAGATGTTTCACACTAAGGCAAAAATCTACGAACTGAAGTCGAAGAGAACTGAAGTCTAGGAAGATAAGGGGAACCAGTTCAATCATGTGTGGGATCGCCGGACTCGCCAACTGTGGGGACAGGGAAGTGCTCGGACGGATGGCGCACGTCCAGGCGCACTGTGGTCCCGACGACTCTGGTCTGTGGGAGCGAAGATTCCCTGACGGTTCCTACGTTGGCGTGGGCAGCCACCGCCTTGCCGTCCTTGGACCTTTCGGCCGATGGCCACATGCCGATGTGCAACCGGACTTCCTGGTCCCGCCACTGTGATTGTTTCGCCGGGGCAAGGGACAATATGAATGCTCGGGCAGGCCAGAGTTGTTTCTGGCGCGTGACCATTTTGGAGTGAAGCCGTTCTACTACGCTCGCCACGGGAAAAAAAGCGAATTTGTAGATTTCGCCGTTTTACGTGACCGTTCAGTTATGCTTGAGGCCCGAATGTCAGAGTGGTGGACTCGCTCCGAGGAATGATTCACATTTTCATTAACGCGCTTGCGGCCAGTGCGGGAGGAGGGCTCACCTACGTCCGCAACGTTTTGCCGCAGCTGGCGGTTCGCGATGACGTGCGCACAACCGTGCTGCTCAGTGGAGCACTCCGCAGTGAGATCGCAGAATCGGCCCGCGCCACGGTACTGCAAAGCCCCAATTTCGCGAGTCCTGGAAGACGATTTTCGTACGAGCAGCGCAAGTTGCCGGATCTCATTCGCCGCTCTGGGGCAGATGTCCTATTGTGCACCGGGAATTTTGCGCTTTACCGCTCTCCAGTACCGCAAATCCTTCTCAGCCGGAACGCACTGTACACTTCGGCCGACTTCCTACGCGATCTGCGAGACCGGGGCGACTATAGGTTGTGGCTTGACACCAAAGTGAAGGCTACCCTCGCCCGATGGTCGGTGCGCACGGCGGACTGCACGGTCGCTCCCAGCGCCGCTTTTGCCAGCGACCTGCGGCGGTGGACGGGGAAGGATGTGGTGTCTATCCATCACGGTTTTGATCGCGAAGCCTTCTTCCGCGAACAGGCAGCGTTACCGCAAGACGCGCAAGCACGGCTCGCTAAGACAGTGGGTTCGCTCCGTCTGCTGCTAGTCAGCAACTACAACTACTATCGGAATTTTGAAACGTTGATTCGCGCGACCGCGATTTTAAAGAAGAAGCTGCACCCTCGAACCGTCCGGCTGATTCTGACGTGCAAACTCAACCCGGAGGACAATCCTGGAGACTTCCACACGGACGCAGCGGCGGAGTTGGTGCGGCAACTCCGGCTTGGCGAGGAGGTGGTTGAGTTGGGCGCAGTTCCTTACGCCTTGCTGCATCACCTTTATCGAGCATGCGACTTGTATGTGACTCCCGCATACGCCGAGACTTTCGCTCACCCGCTGGTTGAGGCAATGGCCAGCGGTCTTCCCGTGATTGCGTCGGATTTGGCCGTGCATAGGGAAATCTGCGGGGGAGCTGCGCTGTATTTCGCGCGCTTTTCCCCGGAAGTACTGACAGAGCGGATCGGTCAGGCAACTCAATCGACAGGGCAGACTGCTGTCATGCGTGAAATGGGGATAGTGCGGTCGCGAGATTTCGGTTGGGACAAGCACGTTGAGGAATTGCTCCTGTTGGCTCGAAGTATCGCCAGTAGATCGTCTATTAGCTGAAGCGATCATGTACAGACAATGTCTCGTCGTGAGAGTGGGCGCAGAGCGTTCGAAAAAGTAAAAGGGGGATTCATGTGTGGCATCCTGGGGGCCGTTGGTGCGCCAGACGAGGTTCGTGAAGAATGCCTGTTGCAAGGATTGACAGCGCTAGCGCATCGGGGTCCTGACGATTCCGGATGGCACGTGATACGTCAAAGCGGCCCGCAGCCCGCCTCGATCTTTCTCGGCAACCGGCGTCTCGCCATCCTCGATCTGTCGCCCGCGGGCCACCAACCGATGCAGGACCGTGATACGGGGAACTGGATCGTCTACAACGGCGAGATCTACAATTTTCGAGAGATTCGCTCCGAACTGGAATCCTACGGCATCAGCTTCAACAGCCACTCCGACACCGAGGTGATCCTCAAGGCTTACGGTAAGTGGGGCACCGGATGCTTAGACTATTTCCGAGGCATGTTCGCCTTCGCCATCTGGGACGCGCGCACTCGGGCATTGTTCTTGGCCCGCGACCGGTTTGGTGAGAAGCCGCTCTATTACTTTCATCGCGACAGTCTCTTTCTGTTCGCTTCTGAAGTTCGTTCCTTGTTGCAGACAGGTCTGGTACCACGTCAGCTTGACGAGGTTGGGCTCATGGAGTACCTGTGCTATGGATCGGTGTCAGACCCCGACACCCTGATCAGGGAGATTCACTCCCTACCCCCAGCGCACTGTCTGCTGCTTAAAGAGGGCGAAGCGACCCTTAGAAAATATTGGGACCTGAATAGCGCAGAGCGCGACCTCGCAGCGCCTGGGCCGGTGCGCGACATCGGTCCGGAAACTATAGTCGAACTCCGAACTCAATTAGAGGATGCGATTCTCTTGCGCACGGTGAGCGACGTGCCCTTGGGCATTTTTCTGTCGGGCGGCATCGATTCCAGTTCCCTGGTCGCGCTGCTGAGCCACAAACATCCGAATCTCAGTACGTTTTCTGTTGTTTTCAATGAGTTCGACTACAGCGAGGCCCAGTACTCGCGGTCGATCTCAACCCGCTTTGGCACCGATCACCACGAAATTGTAATCTCCAGCCATGCTGTGATGACTTCATTACCCAAGATCATCGGCGCCATGGATCAGCCGACAGTGGACGGCGTGAACACCTACATCATTTCGCGTGAAACCCGGCGTATGGGGTACAAGGTCGCCCTGTCAGGGCTCGGGGCCGACGAGATTTTCGCCGGCTACGAAACCTTCAAGACAGTTCCGCGAATGGAGTGGCTTGCCTGGTGTGCTAGTACCATTAATCCGACGTTGCGGCACATGCTGGCCTCCATTATCAGGGTGGCAATCTCAAAGCGCCGCCCGAGGGCGGAAAAGCTGGCGGCCCTGATCGAAGGGGATGGCAGTATTCCGCATCCCTACGCGCTCGCCCGCATGCTGTTTATGCCCTGCCAATTGCGGCAGTTGAGTTTAGTTAGCGACGGCATGGATGTTGACCCCGCGAAGGCACCACTCGCCGACATTCTGAAGTGGGCCGAGAGATTTGATCCAGTCAATCGTACCTCTTACCTTGAACTCCGCCACTACATGTCTAACACGCTGCTGCGCGACTCGGACTTCATGAGCATGGCGCATGGCTTGGAGTTGCGCGTACCATTTATCGACCACAAGCTAGCGGAATTTTTGTTCCGGATTCCGGGCGCTTCCAAGGTCAAACGGGGACTGCCCAAGTGGTTGTTGATCGAAGCACTGCAGGGTCTACTGCCTCAACAGGTGGTGCACCGGCCAAAACGTGGTTTCACCTTTCCCTTTGAGCTTTGGTTGAGGAAAGAGATGCGTCAGGACATGGAGGACGTCTTACTCGACACTAGCGCGAACGTACTAACGGGCGTCGATCGAAAGTTCGGTGCGACAGTATGGAAGGATTTTTTGGCCGGAAAAACGACATGGTCACGGCCTTGGTCGCTCTATGTCTTTAAGCGGTGGGTGGACATGTTTTTGGAATCCCGGCCTTCGAGTTCGACAGTGGACATTCCGGAACTGGGGCCACACCAAGCCATGGCGCGGAATTGATCACCCCACAGAGGATGCCTAACTTTTGGAAAACCATCGAACAACTGCACAGGAGGCCTATCGTCGCGGGTCTCCGAAAGCTTGCATGTGGGCCGCTCCGGTAGACTATTGGTTGGCGCGTAACCTGAAAGAAATGGTAGACGACCTGCTTTCCGAATCACAGATCCAGAAGCGCGGGTTGTTCCGACACGAGGCAGTTCGCGCATTCGTTGATGTGCACCGCAGCGGGGCACAGGACTGGTCCATGCAGATCTGGCAGCTTTCGACAGTTGAGCTTTGGATGCATATCTTTCTCGATGGCGGCGGCAAGCATGCGGCGGCGGATTTGATTCACAGGCAACAGGCGGCCACGGCGTGAAACAGATTCTGCAGCAGCCTCGGACCGGCGAGATCTCAGTTTCGGACGTTCCGGCGCCTCAGCTTGTGCCAGGGTGCGTCCTGGTGCGCATTGCTGCGTCCCTGGTCTCGGTCGGAACCGAACGTGCTTCGTCAGAATTCGCCAGCAAGAACTTGCTTCAGAAGGCCAAGGCGCGACCCGATTTGGTTCGGGAAGTCGTCGGCAAGGTCCGCCGCGACGGCTTGTTCTCTGCCGTGCAAGCGGTCCGCAGCCGTTTGGACCAACCGTTGGCGTTGGGGTACAGCAGCGCAGGCAGAGTGGTAGGCATTGGGGAAGGTGTGACTGACATTCGGGTGGGCGATCGGGTGGCCTGTGCGGGCACCGGTTACGCCGTCCACGCCGAGGTAGCCTGCGTGCCGCGCTTGCTGGTCGCGAAACTCCCAGAGCCCTCGCCCATTACCTTCGACGAAGCTGCCTTCGCGACCCTGGGCAGCGTCGCCCTGCACGGCATCCGCACAGCGGACGCGAAGCTCGGCGACACTGTCGCGGTGATCGGTCTCGGCTTGCTGGGCCAACTTACGGTGCAAATTCTGAAAGCTGGCGGCTGCCGTGTACTGGGGATGGACATCGTACCCAATCGTGCCGAACTCGCCTCACGGTTGGGCGCAGACGCGACGGCTGCTTTATCTTCGGAGTTTCATGATTTGTGCTATGCGCGTTCTCGCGGTGCAGGGGTCGATGCGGTGCTGATCACAGCCGAAACTCAAAGCAGCGATCCAGTCAATCTCGCCGCAGAAATCGCTCGTGACCGCGGCATCGTGGTCGCGGTGGGTATGGTGGGCATGGACATAGAGCGCAGGCTCTATTACGAAAAGGAACTCGACTTCCGTATCTCGCGGTCGTATGGTCCGGGACGCTACGATGCTGCCTATGAACAGAAGGGACACGATTATCCAATCGGATATGTGCGCTGGACCGAAACACGCAACATGGAAGAGTTCCTCGAGCTCTTGACTAACGGCAAGCTCGATCTGAAATCGCTGATCACACACAGCTTCCCGATTGACCGCGCGCAGGGCGCTTACGACTTGATTACGGGAAGGACGGGAGAGCAGTTCCTCGGAGTGCTGATTACTTATCCGGAGCAGCCGGACCAGAGCCAGATTCTCGAACTAGTGGAAAAGGGTCGGGGTGGTCGCACTATAAAGCCGGTCGCGATTGGGTTGCTGGGCGCTGGCAGTTTTGCCATGAGCACGTTATTGCCTGCCATCAAGCAGGTGAGTGGAGTTGAGTTTGTCGGTGTCTGCAACGCCACAGGAGTTCGGGGCCGCCACGCCGCGGAGAAATTTGGATTCCAGTACTGCACGACTGACGAAAAGGAAATTCTCAATGATGTGAGCATCAGCACAGTTCTGATCGCTACCCGTCATCACCTGCACGCGCGTCAGGCAGTGGCAGCTTTGAACGCGGGGAAACACGTGTTCTGTGAAAAGCCGCTCTGTTTGAGCGAAGAAGAACTCGCCGACGTTGTTCGTTTCTATACCAGGTCAACGACAACTCAACAACCCTTTCTCATGGTTGGCTTTAACCGGCGCTTTGCGCCCATGGCACTGCGGATGAAAGCGTTCCTATCAGAGGTCAAGGAACCCCTCGCGATGCACTACCGGGTGAATGCCGGGTACCTTCCGCCGGACCACTGGGTGCACGACCCTGAGCAGGGCGGTGGGCGCATTCTCGGCGAGGTGTGCCATTTCGTCGATTTCCTGATGTTTTTGGCTAGCTCCTCTCCGGTCGAGGTGCAAGCGAGCAGCCTCGCCAATCCAGGCCAGTATAGCGGAGATAATGTGGTCGTCTCGCTGCGGTTCGCCAACGGCTCGCAGGGCACGATTGCTTATCTGTCAAACGGTGACAAATCATTTTCGAAGGAGCACGTCGAAGTGTTTGGCGGCGGCGCAGTCGCCGTACTCGAGGATTTCCGCCGCCTCGAACTTGTTCGCCATGGGAAGAAGCAAACAATGCGTGCTCGTTGGCGTCAGGACAAAGGTCATCGCGGCGAATGCGAGGCTCTTGCCAACGCTATTCGAACAGGTCAAGCGGTCCCCATCCCATTCGACCAGATTGTCGGCGCTACGCTTGCCACTTT
>Ga0074044_10001321_pt1 | contig 22638 bp, 19 predicted proteins | sample BogForMeECP23OM1_FD_94443 | JGI IMG/M metagenome (GOLD analysis project Ga0074044, IMG submission 94443) | Bog forest soil microbial communities from Calvert Island, British Columbia, Canada - Bog Forest MetaG ECP23OM1 | ecosystem: Environmental > Terrestrial > Soil > Wetlands ... | reverse complement strand
TGGTGTAGCCGATGGCGCCGAAGTAATTGTTAAATTCGCTGAGACCGGGGAATCCGGATACATTGGGGGCAACGCCCGGCAGGAACGGATACTCCACGGGATTGTGGAACTTCGCCATCGTCAACGTGAAGTGGTCTTTTTCGTTGGGGTTGTAGTCGGCCTTCAGGTTGTACTCGTCGCGGTTGTCGTAGGCTGCTCCGTTCGGAGTCAAGGTGCCGCTGCTGCTTTCTGGAATCAGGTTGTGGCTGATGTAGGCTTGGGCGACGGGATCGATCGTCGAGGGATCCATGATGGCGTTGGCTGCATTGCCGGTCAACCCTACAAAATAGGGATGGCTTTGCAGAAATGCGGCCACTCCCGGATCAGGACCCCCGCCTACCGAATGGGAGAAGTCCCCGTTCAATTCGGCCGGAGTGTAGACGGATACTTGGGGGTTCACCTCGGTACTGTTCTGGCGCTGTCCCTGGTAGCCGAAGAAGAAGAAGGCATGGTCTTTCACGATCGGCCCGCCTAAAGTCCCGCCAAACTGGTTTCGCTTCAGCACCGGGCGAGGACTGTTCAGCGTCGGGTCCAGGTTAGCCTTGTTGAAATAGGTATTGGCGTCCATCGCATCGTTGCGGAGGTAATCGAAAACGCTCCCATGAAGCTGATTGGTGCCTGATTTGGTCACCATGCTGACCACGCCACCAGCGCTGCGTCCGAATTCAGCGGTGTAGTTGTTGGTGAGGATGCGAAATTCCGCGATCGTATCCGGGTTTGGAGTCACGACCGCCACGCCGTAGGTCGCTGACGTGTTGTCGCCACCGTCCAGCAGGTAGGTCACGGCATTGTCGCGACCGCCCGCTATCTCGAATTCGCCGGAGGGAACGCCGGCCGCCGCACCCAAGGTGTTCGGCTGGGCCGGAGTCACGCCGGGCTGTGTCAGGGCAAGGTCCTGCACATTGCGGCCGTTGAGCGGCAGGTCCTGAATGGGCGCACCGGTGACGGTTCCGCCCACCGTGGGATTCACGGTTTCAACCAGTGCCGATTCCGACTTGACCTCGATGACCTCATGGACTCCGCCGACCTGCATGGGTACGTCGATGCGCAACGACTGATTGATGGTGAGTTCTCGCGGGGTGGTGGTGGCCTTGGCGAATCCCGCAAGCTCGACCGAAACGAAATAGGTGCCGATGGGGAGGTCAAGAACCTGGTAGGCGCCATCAGCGTTCGTCTTCGTGCTCCAGTGGATGTTGGTGCCGCTGTTGGTCACCGTCACGTGAGCGCCGGCAAGGGAAGCGCCTTGCGGATCGCTCACCGTACCAATGATCCGGCCGGTGCTGGTCTGGGCCATGACGGGGATCGAAAAGGCGAGACAGGAAGCAATGACCGCCACAGCAAGGATCGCCTTGGCAACGGTCGCCACCGAGAGACGCCTTGGGAACGAGCGGGGAATACACAACCAGGATTCGATCGTCATAACGTTATCCAGGCCATCCTTAGCAGGCATATTATCTTCGGACAAATTGCGCGAGAACTGAAAATCGGTCGCGTGTACGCTTGCGAGCGCCCGGATATCGCACTGCAGGACTCCGAGCCCCGGGAAGATTTCGGCCAGCCAATTTCGGCTACCCATGGTGCCAGGGAGTCGTCCCTCGAAGGATACCGAACTCATCAAAGTATTCTGTTCCTTTATGCGTGAATGCGATACATTACCAACAGTATGTAGTGTTACAGAACACCAGTAGCGTGCTACGTTAGTGAACCCGCTGCTCGCTTGTCAAGCAGAAAGCATGGGCGTTTCGAAACTTCTTGTCAATTTCCGCGCAGGAACACCTTAAAGCGCGGGTTGCCAGGCGCTGGTCCCAAACCTCATGGCGCTGCACAAATGAGAGGAGCCACAGTTCCGGTCGAGCTGATCTTGCCATGAGTTCCGTTGCTCCGATATTGCTTCCCGATGAATTCAATGCCGCCAGCTACTTCGTGGACCGTCATGTCAGGGAGGGCCGCGCCGATCGAGTCGCCATCGAATGCGGAGAGGTTCAGGTCACCTATCGCCAACTTTTTGAGCGCGTCAACCAAGTGGGGAATGCGTTACGAAATTTAGGCGTACGCATCGAGGAGCGTGTGTTCCTGCTGCTGTTGGACTCGCCGGAGTTTGCTGCCAGTTTCTTCGGCGCCATCAAGATTGGAGCCGTTCCGGTTCCGGTCAACACTCTGCTGAAATCCGCGGACTATGAATATCTGCTCAACAACGCGCGCGCGCGAGTGGCCATCGTCAGCGAGTCATTGATGCCTGCCCTGGAAGCGATTCCCAGGCACCAGTTGCGCTATCTGGAAACCATCATCGTGGTTGGTGGCGAGCCCCAGCCAGGTACCCTGTCGTTTGAGAAACTGGCCGAGGAAAATTCTCCCGTGCTCGAACCGGAGTCGACCGGCAAGGATGATGCCGCCTTTTGGCTCTACTCGTCCGGCAGTACGGGGCGGCCGAAGGCTTGCGTTCATCTGCAACATGACATGGTGGTGAGCGCCGAACGGTATGCCAAAGGCATTCTGAAGATCACGGAGAACGATCGCTGCTTCAGTGTCGCCAAGCTTTTCTTCGCCTATGGATTGGGCAACGGGCTCTATTTTCCGCTGGCCGTGGGCGCAACCAGCATTCTGTTATCCGGCCCGCCCAAACCCCACAGTGTGTTCGAAGTCATCGAACGCCACCGCCCAACGTTGTTCTTTTCGGTTCCATCGAACTATGCCAAGCTTCTCGCTCACATTTCCGCCGATGGGAGGGAGTTCGACCTTTCTTGCGTGCGGCACGGGATTTCCGCGGGCGAGGGCTTGCCGGCCACGGTTTTCCACCGCTTCAAGAAGCGATTCGGAGTGGAAATTCTGGATGCTCTCGGCTCGACCGAAGCCCTGCACATGATGATCTCGAATGCCCCGGGCGCGGTGCGTCCTGGCTCCAGTGGAAAGACGATCCCCGGGTTTGAGGCCAGAATCGTTGACGACAGCAACCAGCCAGTGGTGCAGGGTGAGATCGGTAATCTTCTGGTGAAGGCCGATTCCACGTGTGCTTACTATTGGAACCAGCACGAAAAGACCAAGGACACCATTGAGGGCCATTGGATCCGTACGGGCGACAAATACTATCAGGATGAAGACGGATATTTCTGGTACGCCGGAAGATCTGACGACATGTTGAAGGTGAGCGGCGTGTGGGTCAGCCCCATTGAAATTGAAAGTGCGCTAATCGAACACCCAGCCGTGCAGGAAGCGGCCGTGGTTTTCCGCAAGGACGAAGACGAATTGCTCAAGCCGATTGCCTGCATTGTCACGCGTGATGGCTTTGAGGGTACGCCTGAACTTGCCCGCGAGCTGCTGGAATTTGTGCTCCGCCGCTTGCCGGTCTTCAAGCGCCCGCATCGGGTAGAATTTTTCCCCGACCTTCCGAAGACGGCCACAGGAAAGGTCCAACGTTTCAAGCTGCGTGCGGGCGTCAGCGAATAGCGTCTCTCGGCACGGTGTGAGGAGGGAACTTGGGAACCAAGGTCACGGCAACTTTCTGTACGGAGCAATCGAAACGACTGTATCAGCGCGCGAATCGTGTGCTGGTCGAGGGCGGAAGCTCTCCCTCCCGTGGACCGGCGAACTATGGTGAGTATCCGATCTTCATGCAGCGGGGGCAGGGGTCCCGTATCTACGATGTGGATGGAAACGAATACATCGACTGGATGATGGGATTCGGCGCGCTGCCCCTGGGGCATGCGGACCCGGAGGTAACTCGCGCAATCGCTGAAGGCGCTGCCAGCGGCGCTCATTTCGCGACCGCAACCGAGATTGAACTTGAAGTGGCCGAGTTGCTGCAGCAGATTGTGCCCAATGCCGAGGTTGTCCGGTTCGCGAACACCGGAACCGAAGCGGTGATGGCGGTGCTGCGGCTGGCCCGAGCCTGGACCGGCAGACCGAAGATCTTGAAGTTCGAGGGGCACTATCACGGCTGGTACGACGATGTCCTGGTAGCCTCGAACCCTCTGCCTCCCTTGGCGGTGGGGTTGCGCAGCGATCCCGTCAAGATTGGCGACAGTTCGGGCCTTAACCGCCACGCCCTCGATGACACGATCGTCGTTCCCTGGAACGACCTTGTTTCTCTGGAGCGTGCCATTCAGAACCATCCCGGACAGATCGCGGCCGTGATCACCGAAGGCGTGATGGCGAACATGGGAGTGATTCCGCCGGACGAGGGTTACCTGGAGGGTCTGCAGAAGCTGGCCCGCCAGAACGGCATTCTGTTTATCCTGGACGAAACCGTGACCGGGTTCCGCATTGCAGCGGGCGGCTGCCAGGAATACTACCGGCTGTCACCGGACATTGTTACGTTCGGAAAGGCGCTGGGCTGCGGACTTCCAGTTGCCGCCTTTGCCGGACGCGCTGAAGTGATGGGCGCATTAGCCAGCGGAGGCGTCCTGCACTACGGCACGCATAACGCCTCGCGCATTGGGTTGTATGCGGCGCGCGCGAGTCTCGGCAAGCTGACTCGAAACGGCGGCGCTTTGTTCAATCAAATCTGGGAACTGGCCGACCAATTCGCGGCAGGGATGAGCGAATTATTCCGCTTGAAGGGGACGCACGCGATCGTTCAGCGCGTTGGCCCGATGTTTCAAATCATGTTCACCGAGCAGGCGCGTATCCGCGACTATCGGGAATTCTGCCAGTATGTCGACCGCAAGACTTATCAGCGATTGTCTCTGAAGTTGTTTGAATACGGGGTGTACACGAGTCCCGCTGCGACTCTTCACTCGATTGTGACTGCTGCCCACAGCGCCGAAGACGTCAAGCTGACTCTCAGTGCGATGGAGCGCGCTCTGGAGGCGCTGGGGTAAGCGGCATCGCGTTTAGTGTGGAGGTGGCTCAGAATGGATGTGACGGAAGTCCGCAATCGAGCATGGCAACTGCTGTCGCTTGACCGCAAAGTCGCCATAGTGACGGGAGCTGCATCGGGAATCGGACGGGGGATCGCGGTCCGTCTGGCGGAAATGGGAGGGGCTGTTGCCATTCTCGATAAGAACGTTGCAGGTGGGATGGAAACAGTCGCCGAAATCCAGCGAGGCGGGGGGAAGGCCATGGCTATCCCGTGCGACGTTCGCTTGCGCTCCGATTGCCGAGAGGCGGTGAAGCGGACGATTGCTGGCTATGGCCGGATCGACATCCTCTGCAACAATGCCGGTATCGTACTCCGAAAAGATGTGTTGGCACTGGAAGAAGAAGAGTGGGACGCGGTTCTGGATGTGACCCTGAAAAGCGTATACCTGTTGTCGCGCGAGGTGATTCCGCACATGATTCGCAACGGTGGCGGCGCGATTGTTAACACTGGCTCTGGATGGGCGTTGAAGGGAGGACCGAAGGCGGCTTCCTACTGTGCGGCGAAGGGTGGACTCCTGAACCTGACCCGGGCGATGGCGATCGACCATGGCAAAGACAACATCCGGGTGAACTGCGTGTGCCCGGGCGACATCGACACTCCGATGCTGGCGAGTGAGTGCCGTCAGCTCGGGGAAAATCCGGAGCAGTTTATGAAGGAGGCCGCTAGCCGCCCGCTGAACCGCGTGGGGACTCCGGGCGATGTTGCCAATGCAGTCCTGTTTCTGGTTAGTGAGATGTCAACCTGGATCACCGGCGCGTATCTTGTCGTGGACGGCGGCGGGCTGGCTTGACGATAAGGCGCGGCGGTCCGAGTCACGACCCGAGCTTGAGCAGCGCCTCTCGGAACCGGTCGTGGCGCTGCGTGAGGTGAAGGTAAAGCATCTCGTCAGCTTTGGACTTACTGCGGATGATGCGGACCAGCGCCTCTTTCTCCTCGCGCTTCCAGGACCGAAGGCCGGGCACCAGAGCCAGGACCAGCGCAAGATCCTCAAAGCTGGAGCGTTCGGAAGACGCCCATGAAGACGGATCCACGTCGAGAATCCGCGCGACGGCGCGCACCGATTCCGCGCGAATGCGACCGCTGTCGCCTTGAAACTCTCGCGCCATCCGCCGATTCACTTGCAGGCCAATGTTGCGCGTGCTGAAGCTGTCCCACGCTCCGCGCTCGCTGCCCGGCAACTCGTAGAACACGTGCCCACTCGCCAAGCGACGCAAGGTCTTGGCGGAAGTCCGATATTTCGGATCGGCGGCGATCTTGCCTTCTTCTCGTTCCGCCAATTCTTGTAGCTCCGCGCGCCCTGGCCTGAAGCCCAGCTTCCGGTAAAACCAGAACGCTCCCGATTCGATGGCCTCCTCGTTGTCGTGGCCCAGTTGATACGGATAGACCGAGACGCACGTCGTTCCCATCAAGTGACACAGCGAGCGCAGCACTTGCGCGTAGATCCATCCCGCTTCGCCGCCGCGGAACGTGTAGAAGGTATTGAAGCCGACCTCCATCCACTCGCAGAGTCCGATAGCCTCGATGTAGTTGATGGGCACGCCATTCTTCAGCGTCAATCCTGCAACGTAGGCGCGCAGCGGCAGACGGCGGTCTGGCGGCAAGTTCCAAAGATAAATCGAAACGCCGCGGCCCAGATCAGCCCGCACCACCGACGCCGGATCGCCCAGCGTTGTGCCGTAAAGTTCGCGGTAGCGCACCAGCATGACTTCGCGGATCAAGTCCATGATCTGCTCGCCCTGCTTGCGGGAAAGCCTCGCCAGTTGGGGTGGACGCCTGGCCAGTTCCACTGCCAGCGATACCTGGCTGCGGCTGATCAGCGGTTCACTGTGGTAAAAAACGCTCGGAACCGGCTTCCAGTTTCGCGTTCGCGAGATGACGGAGTTCTCGAGGTTCCAACGCAGGGGCACGCGCAATGATTCGTAGAGTTCGGCTTTCTTTTGAGGAGGCAGCGACAATTGTTCGACGCGCTGAACCAGCCACACCGGACTGGCATGCTGCTTGCCTCCGGCCACCTCCAGCCATCGGCGCCACGGCGTATCGGCCTCGACATACGCGTCGTCCTCAAGCAAAGGCATGAAACGCGGACCGGTCGTGCCCAACTCCCGTCCTGGTTCGTAGTTCTCCCACGCGATTTCGACTTTGTTGGGCATGCGCTTGATGAGCCAATTCGCAACATCGAAGCTGAGCGTGTCTTCCATCTGGGTGCCGGCGATGCCGGAGACCTCGATGGGCTCGAACTCGTCCATGTCGGCGCCGGCTTTACGTAACGCCTTCACTTTGTTATGGAAACTATTGAGAATACGGCCCGTGGCACGAACCACGCCTGGTCCCTGGGGAAAGGCGCGCAGGAAAAGCAACGCTTCGTGGAAGCGGATCAGCGAAGCCGGATTAGCAAAGCGTGCGGCGCCTAGGCGTTGCAGCAACTTCACTACGCGAGCAGATTCGCGGCGGCCGAAGCGATAGCGGCAGGCTTCAAGCTGGGTGAGTTGGCGATCAAGGGCGTTCATGGCCATGGCAGTCCCGACAAGGGTACCTCATGCCTTGCCTGAAAATCATACCTCGCTGATGATCGCGACGGCCGCGGAGAGAAGCAACGACCGCTGTCAGCCATGCTATAATTCTTATTCGCCTGAACGTTTTACGTCGAGGCTGATCCTGTGATTTCCTCCGCGGGCGGATTCATAATTCCGAGAATCAGCGCCATCCCGGTTCTTTAGATACGAGGTATAGCTATGTCCGGCCATTCGAAATGGGCAACCATCAAGCACAAGAAGGGCGCGCTCGACGCTAAGCGCGGCAAGATATTCACCCGTCTCATCAAGGAAATCGCGATGGCGGCCAAGTCGGGTGGCGATCCCGACATGAACCCTCGACTGCGGACAGCGATCCTGGCGGCGAAGTCTGAGAACATGCCCGCGGACAACATCAAGCGCGCCATCCAGCGCGGCACCGGCGAGCTGCCGGGGGCGAACTACGAGGAATTTGTGCTGGAGGGCTACGGCCCGGGCGGCGTTGCTTTGCTGGCGGAAATTTCTACCGATAACCGTAATCGCACGGTGAGCGAAATCCGGCACGTGTTCGGGAAGAACAATGGCAACATGGCCGAAGCCGGCGCGGTCTCGTGGATGTTTCACAAGAAGGGCGACATTATCATTCCCAAGTCGGCGGCCAAGGAAGACGACCTGATGAACATCATCCTGGAATCGGGCGGCGAAGATTTGAAGGACGATGGCGAGACCTGGGAAATTCTGACCGACACTTCCGCCTACGAAGCCGTGCTGGAGGCCGTGAAGAAGGCCGGCATTACACCCATCTCCTCGAGCGTGGGCATGATTCCGCAGAACTATATCAAGCTGGACGGGCAGCAGGCCACGCAGATGATCCGCCTGATGGAAGCGCTGGAAGATTGCGACGATGTGCAGAGCGTGCATGCCAACTTCGATATCGACCAGAAACTTTTGGAAGAAGTTGCCGGATAATCGGGTGATGGGGCCATCGGGTCCTCTGACGTGCACATTGCTCTGCTTTTGAATTTCGATCACCCGATGGCCAGATGACCCGATCACCCGATCCCCTCGAACTTTTCAACAGCGCCGAGGAAAAGTTTGTGGAAAAGCGGGAACTTATTCCTGTAACCTCCTGTTAACGAATCGCTTCAACATTCTGCACTGCATCGGGTGCTAGCCGCATCGTGCGGATTCGAGTTGTCGATACTCCATGAAGACACGTCTCGACAAGTTGCTCGTGGAGCGAAGCCTCGCGCCGTCTCGCGAGCGTGCGCAGGCGCTCATCCTCGCGGGCAAGGTTCTGGTCAACGAGCAGAAGATCGAGAAAGCCGGGGCATCGATTGATTCCGGGTCCAGCTTGCGCCTGCTGGGAGCGGATCTCCGCTACGTCAGCCGGGGCGGACTCAAGTTGGAAAAGGCTCTCGAACACTGGCGAATCAATCTCAACGACAGAGTCGGCCTCGATGTTGGCGCTTCCACCGGGGGCTTCAGCGACTGCATGTTGCAGCATGGTGCTTCGAGGGTGATCGCCGTGGATACCGGATACGGGCAGATGGATTTTGGGCTACGCAACGATCCACGCATTCGGCTTCTGGAGAAAACTAACGCGCGCTACATCGAACCCAGCGACCTTGGCGAGCCGGTCGACTTCATCGCCATGGATGTCTCGTTCATCTCCGCCACCCTGGTGCTGCCGGCGGTGATTCGCGCCGCTTCGGCATACACCAGCCTGGCGCGCAATCTGCCTCGCCAAATTGTGGTGCTGGTGAAACCACAGTTTGAAGCGGGAAGGGAACTGGTTGGTAAAGGCGGAATTGTGCGCGACGAAGCGGCACAGCGGGCGGCCGTAGCCAGAGTGGAAGCAGCCCTCGTGGGACTTGGCTGCAGTCGCGCCGAATGGATCGAGTCTCCCATTCTCGGCGGCGAAGGCAATCGCGAATTCCTGCTGCACGCGGAGTTTTCGCCGCCGGCCATCCAGTGATTCGGTACAATCGGAATTTCGATGCCAGAAGCGAAGACTGAAAACATGTCCGAGTCCGCCCGAAACTCCGCCCGCCAGAAAACCGTTGCCATCGTTTCGAAGCCGGACCGTCCCGAGTTATCCGAAGTACTGCCGGCGCTCGAAAGATGGCTCGAGCAGCGAAACTATGCGGTGGTGATGGACCGGGAAAGCGCAGCCTATTTCCCGGGGTCCGCGGTGATGGCGCGCAGTGAATTGGCCACGCAGTCGCCGCACCTGGCTCTGGTGCTTGGCGGCGACGGCACTCTGCTCTCGGCGGCGCGCGCGGTTGCGAAAGCCGGAACGCTGATCCTCGGCGTGAACCTCGGCACGCTCGGATTCCTTACCGAAGTGCCGCTGGCCGATCTCTACCCCGCGCTCGAGGCGGTCGCCAAGGGTGAATACGTGGTGGAAAGCCGTTCCATGTTGATCTGCTCGCTGGTTCGGGGTGGAGACGTGGTCGCAACGCACCAGGCATTGAATGATGTCGTCGTGAGCAAGAGCGCCATTGCCCGGCTGAACTACTTCGACCTTTTTGTGGACGCGGAGTTCGTTTCCAGCTACAAAGCCGACGGTCTGATCATCGCGACGCCGACCGGTTCTACCGCATATTCTCTCGGCGCGGGCGGGCCGATCCTCAAACCGGACGTGGATGCCTTTGTCATTACGCCCGTTTCGCCCCACGGATTGACGCACCGTCCGGTGGTCGTGCGCGATACGGTCGAGATCGAAATCCACGTCAAGACCGGGGAGGAGGAAGCGTACCTGAGTCTGGATGGACAGGTGGGCATGCCGGTACGGGGCGGCGATGTCGTGCGCTGCGCGAAGGCACAACATTCGGCCCGGCTGTTACGTTTTCAGAAAACTTTTTTCGAAGTGCTCGCCACCAAGCTCAAGTGGGGAGACCGCTGAGGAAACGTTGCTTGTGTAGAGACGCGGCTTGGCGCGTCTCCGCAGCCACAAACCGGAGGTCGAACCGGGAGGAAGGATGAAGCGTCAATACTCTTCCATCCTCAATTGATCCTTTATGCTCTCGCGCCGCCGGATCACTTTGGCTTTCGCACCATCCACCAGCACTTCCGCCGCTCGGCCGCGCGTGTTGTAGTTCGAGCTCAGCACCGCGCCGTACGCGCCCACGTCGAGAATGGCGAGCAAATCTCCTTCGTTGACCAGCGGAAGTTTTCTGTTACGCGCAAAAAAGTCGCCGGTCTCGCAGATGGGGCCGACTACATCGGCAACTTCCGTTTTGCGCGAGTCACGGTTTACCGGAACAATCTCGTGATACGCACCGTACAGCGACGGACGCAGCAGATCGTTCATCGCGGCATCGACAACGAGAAAGCGCTTGCCATTGTTCTTTTTCCGGTAGAGGACGCGTGTCAGTAACAGGCCTGCCGGTCCCACGATGGAACGTCCCGGTTCAAGCAGTAAATGCAGCTCCAGTCCGCGCAGCGGAGCAAGCACTGCCTTTGCGTACGCCGCAATCTGTTTTTCAAAACCCTCTTGTTTTCCTTCGTAGGAAATTCCCAAGCCGCCGCCGGCATCGATATAGCGGACGTTGTGCCCCTGCTCACGCAGCACGCGAACCAGATCCGCCACGCGCTCAAGCGCCTCCTGAAAGGAACCGACGTCGGTGATCTGCGATCCGATGTGGACGCTTACTCCGGCCACCTCGAGACAGGGCTGCTTTGCGGCTTGTGCGTAGAGCGCCCTTGCCTCGGGTATCGGCACGCCGAACTTGTGCTGATGCAGTCCGGTCGAAATATACGGATGAGTTTTTGCCGAGACGTCGGGATTGACCCGCACCGCTACCGCCGCTCGTTTCTTCAATTGCGTCGCGGTTGCGGCGAGCAAATTCAATTCCGAAGCGCATTCAATGTTGAACAGCAATATCCCGGAGCGCAACGCTAGTTCCATTTCCGCAGCGGTCTTACCCACCCCTGAGAACACAACCTTAGTCGCGGCCTCCGGGCTCACGCGCAGAACTCGTTCTAGTTCTCCACCGGAAACCACGTCGAATCCGGATTCCTGGGCGGCCAGCAGGCGCAGAATCCCGAGCGTCGAATTGGCTTTGACGGAATAACATAAAGTGTGAGGAATGGAACGAAAAGCGCGAACGAAGGCGTTTACTCGCGCGCGGATCATCGCGGCCGAATCGACGTACAGGGGAGTTCCGTGGCGCGCGGCCAGGTCAGCCAGCGCCACCGCCTCGCAGTAGAGTTCTTCGCGGGAGAGTTTCGGGTCGCGCGCAGCCGCGGCCGCGCCATGATACTCAAACGCGGGCGGGCGTAACCCTTGCGATTCGCCGGCGCGCTTCACTTGCGTTTGCCCGGACCGGCTTTTACTTGGATGGCGACCACGGTCTGATCGTCGAATGTATCCACCCCGGCGGCGTGCTCGGTCACCGCTTTGAAGATCTCGTTCACCACGCAGTCCGCCGACTTGGTGGCGCAGCCGGCAACGATCGCTTCCACACGCTCCGGCCCAAACGAGTGGCCGTGCCGGTTGCGTGCGTCGAGAATACCGTCGCTGTAAAACACGAACAGATCGCCCGGCCTGGCCTTGAAACTGAATTCGTCGTAATCGGCTTCGTCGAACAGGCCCAGCGGCAGGCCGGTGGCGTTGATAAACTCGACTTTGCCGTCATGACAATAGATGGGCCGCGGCAAGCCCGAGTTGGCCACCAGGAGCGTCCGCTTCTCGTCATCCCACACCGCGTAGATAATGGAAACGAACTGCGCCGCAATCCTGCGTTCCGCCAGCGACAGATTCACGGCCGAGAGCATCTCCGCCGGGCCCGGCTCGATCGGCGCGTGGGAACGGAGAATGCCGCTGACCAGCGCGGCGTAAATGGCCGCCGGCGCGCCTTTGCCGCTGACATCGCCCACCGCGATCCCGAGTCGCGACAACGAATAGGGAACGAAGTCGTAGAGATCGCCGCCGATGGCGCGGGCCGGAACAAACTTCGCCTCGACGTCGAGATGGTGCATCCTGGGACGCGAATGTGGCAGCAAGCGAAACTGCAGTTCGCGCGCCAGCGCCAGATCGTGTTCCAGCCGCTGCTCCTGCCGCGCGATGTGCTCGTACAGGCGGGCGTTTTCAATGGCGATTGCCACCTGCGGCGCCAGCGTGGTCAGCGTTCGCTTGTGATCCTCGGTGAAATAGCCGCGGCGCGTGTGCTCCAGATCGAGGACTCCGATGACTTTCTCCTGGTAGATCAGCGGGACTGCCAGCTCCGAGCGCGTCTCCGGATTCACCGCGATGTAGCGCTCACTCTTGGCGACGTCCGGCACCAGGATTGCTTCCTTGGCCTGCGCCGCGTAGCCTACCACGCCCCGGCCCAGCGGGATGTCGTGCTTCAGATGGAGCCTTTCCTCGAAGCGTTGCGAAAACCGGTGCTGCAGTTTTTCGCTGTTCGGATCCAGTAGAAGAATGCTGAACATTTGATACTCGATCAGGCGGTTGAGCAACTCGGCGATGCGTTTGAGCAGTTCGTCGAGGTTCAGAATCGACGTAAGTTCGCGCGCAATTTCGTTCAGCACGGCCAGCGTGCGGGCCTGGCGCGTGATGCGCGTGTGCAGGCGGGCGTTCTCGATGCCCACCGCCATGCGCGACGCGATCAGCGTCAGCAGACGTTTGTGCTCTTCCGTGAAGTATCCCTTTTCACGCGCCTCAATGTCGATCACACCAATCACACGGTTCTTGACGATCAGCGGGATGGCGAGTTCGGAGTGAACGTTGGGCAGGGCCTCAATGTAGAAATCTTCCTGCGTCGCATCGGCGACCAGCACCGCTTGCCGAGTTTGCGCCGCGCGTCCGGTCACACCCTGGCCCACTTTTACGCGCAAGCGGTCGGCAACTTCTTGCGGATACCCTACGTGGAAGCGGACGTACAATTCCTGGCGCTGCTCGTTGAGCAACAGGATCGCGAAAATTTCGTAGTCAATGACCTTGCGGACCAGTTCCGCCACGCGCCGGAGCGTGGTTTCCAGGTCGAGCGTGGTGTTGACCACGTCGGCCACTTCGAGCAGGAGGGGTTCCACCTCGGAAGCGCGTTCAGTTTGCGAGGCGGTCGTTTTCACAGGCTTCATCATAGCAGCCGGTCGGAGCGGCTCTTCCACAGGCTTCATTTGTAATTTGTGATTTGTAGTTGGTATTTGAAAATCAAGCGCCATTCGGTTCCAACCGGGAACTGGCACCAAGAACTGAGAACTCTCACCAATTACAAATTTTCCAGCACGCAGATATCCGGAAGATTGCGGTATTTTTCCGCATAGTCCAGACCGTAGCCGACCACGAAGGCGTCGGGAATGGTGAAGCCGATGTAATGCGCCTGGATCGGCTGCTTGCGGCGTGAAGGCTTGTCGAGCAAGGCCGCGATGCGCAGCGACCTGGGTTGATGCGCTTCGACCAGTTTTGAAATGTAATTCAGGGTCAGGCCGGTGTCGAGGATGTCCTCGACCAGAATCACGTTGCGATCCGCCAGCGATTGATCCATGTCTTTGGTCAAGCGCACCTCGCCCAGCGAATCCCACGCGGCGTGGCCCGCCGGATCTTCTTGGGCGGTGGGACGGTTTCCGTAACTTGAAACCCCGATAAAGTCGAAGGTGGCTTCGAGCGGAACCTGGCGCGCAAGATCGCTCAAGAAAATGGCCGCGCCTTTGAGAACGCCGATAAAAATAAGCGATTGGCCGCGAAAATCGCGTGCAATCTCCGCACCCATCTCTGCGACCCGCTTGGCAATCGTTTCACGAGACAGCAATACTTTGAGGTCGGGCATGGACCACCATCTTAATACACGAGCCAGGCTGCAGCCGGAATGGCTTGAATCAGGTATACTCAGCGGCCATGAAATCAGGGGCCATGTATCACGTGCGCTTTGCCGCGCTGCTTTGCGCGCTCGCAGCCTTACTCCATTGCGTTCCGCTTTTGGCACAAGATCAGGATCCTGCGCTCTCGCGCGCCGCAGCCGTGCTCGCCTCCATGCCGCACGCGAAATCGATCGATCAGGTTGCGATCTCTCCCGATGGAACTCAGGTTGCCTGCATCGTCGATGGACAGCTCACGGTGACACGGGTACGCGGCGGTTCAGGCTCTCTCCAAGCGATCTCCGTGGAAGGCAAGCTTCCGTTGCGCGAGGTCACATGGTCGACGGATAGCAAACAGCTCGCATTCCTCGCTGACTTGCCGGGTGATATTCCCGTGGCTCAAGTCTGGACCGTGGTTGTCGATGGTGGTGCTCCGGCAAAGCGGGCGGAATTAAAAGGCTATGCCCAGACGCCTCGTTTTTCTCCCGATGGAGCGAACCTGGCGATCCTCTTTATTGAGGGGCTCCCCCGCGTGGCTGGCCCGCTGCAGCCGATGACACCGCTCGCCGGAGTCGTTGACGAGCAAATCTACGAGCAGCGCCTTACCATCATCAACCTGAGCACGAACCACGTGGCGCAAGTCACGCCCGCTGATATCTACATCTATGAATATGATTGGACTCCCGACTGCGCGGCATGGGTAGCCACGGCGGCACACGGCTCCGGTGACGCAAATTGGTGGGTCGCGCGGCTCTATCGCGTTAGCGCGGGAAACGGCGACATGCATGAGATCTACGCGCCCAAGTGGCAACTGGCAGACCCGCACGTCTCCCCGGATGGAAAGAATGTAGCCATCATCGAGGGCCTCATGAGCGACGCAGGCACCACGGGTGGCGATATTGTGGTCGTTCCAATGAACGGCGGAACGGCGCGGAACATCACTCCGAATCTCAAGGCATCTCCTACTCAGCTCGCGTGGACCTCTCCCGACCGCATCGTTTTCGCCGCGAACGTCGATGGGAATTCCGGCTTCGGCAGCGTGAGCGCCACCGGAGGCGAGGCGCAGACGCTGTGGACCGGCGAAGAAGTAGCGGCCGCAACTTCGGACGCATGGGAATTTGGCGGCTCCTTCTCCCGCGACGGAACGGTGACTGCGGTTGTACGCCAATCCGCCGGCACTCCCCCCGAAATCTGGGTGGGACCCATTGGCAACTGGAAGCAGATCACCCACCTGAATAGCGGCATTCAGCTCGCGTGGGGCGCGATGCGTAATGTTCACTGGATGAACGAAAGCACGCGGGTTCAAGGCTGGCTTATGCTTCCCAAGGACTTCGCGCCCGGCAAGATGTACCCGCTGGTAGTCAGCGTGCATGGTGGACCGTGCTGGGCTTGCATCTCTCACTGGGATGAAAGGCTCGCTGGAGCCGCATCGGCGATGGGCTATTTTGTTCTCTGTCCGAACCCGCGCGGCAGCTATGGACAAGGCGAGGCGTTCACACAAGGCAACATCCAGGATTTCGGCGGTGAGGATTATCGCGACATCATGGCCGGCATCGATGCCATCTCCAAGGAGTACCCGATCGACGCCAAGCGCATCGGCATTCGCGGGCACAGCTATGGCGGCTATATGACCATGTGGGCAGAGACGCAGACGCAGCGCTTTGCCGCAGCGGTTGCGGGCGCCGGACTCTCCGACTGGCTCAGTTACTACGGCCTGAACGATATTGACGAGTGGATGGTCCCGTTTTTCGGCGCATCGGTTTACGACGATCCCGCTGTATACGCCAAGAGCGACCCGATGCACTTCGTCAAGGCCGTGAAGACGCCTACCCTGATCCTGGTCGGTGATCGCGATGGTGAAGTTCCGATGGAACAATCGGTGGAGTGGTGGCACGCGCTCAAGACCATGAAAGTGCCGACCAAGCTGGTTGTCTATCCAAACGAAGGACACTTGTTTGCAAAACCTGCCGACGTCCACGACTACAACTTGCGCACCCTGGAGTGGTTCGACGAGTGGTTCACGAAAGCGTCAGCGGGCCAATCGCCAATCTCTTAGCCGTTGTGCTGGCTCGTTGCGCGCTCTTTTCCAAGCCACTAGAATTTTAGTTCGCAGGTGGAGAGCCCCCGGGAGCGGCGCGGGAGCGACGCCTTTCATGAATGACAAAGCTTGGTGACTTGAGAGTCGAAGAGCGGTTCTCACTTTCGCCATGCTGCTAGCGACTTCTTACTCCAGGAGGGTTTTGTGAATCTTAAAGGAATCCAGATCACTTGGCTTGGCCACTCCACTTTCCGTATCCAAACGCCGGAAGGGAAGACCCTCTACATCGATCCGTGGATTGCCGGCAATCCCATGTGCCCGCAGAGTGAGAAGGAGGTCAAGAAAGCCGACGTGCTGCTCTGCACCCACGGACATGGCGATCACATCGGGGATGCGGTCGAAGTGGGCAGGAAGCTCAATCCGATCGCCGTTGGCATCTACGAACTCTGCTTGTGGCTGCAGAAAAAAGGCGTCCAACAGATCGCACCGATGAACAAGGGAGGCACGCAAACTATTGCCGGAGTGAAGATCACCATGGTTCACGCGGTGCATTCCTGCGGAATTCAGGATGGCGATCAGATTGTCTACGGCGGCGAAGCCTGCGGCTACGTGCTCGAGTTTTCGAATCGAGTCAAGCTCTATCACGCAGGCGATACCAACGTCTTCAGCGATATGGCCATCATTCGCGATCTCTACGCACCGAAGATTGTCATGCTGCCCATCGGCGACCTTTTCACGATGTCGCCGCGCGAAGCTGCCTATGCCTGCAAACTGCTCAAGCCGAAAACTGTCATTCCCATGCACTTCGGCACGTTTCCGCCGCTGACCGGAACGCCCCGCGAGTTGCAGAGACTTGTGCCGGACGTGAACGTGTTAGAAATGAAACCGGGACAGACGATTTCGTAAAGAGTCGCGGCCGCGTCGCAACGCAAGGAGCAACATGACCAATCATCCCGCAAACCCCTACTGGCGCATGGGCGGAATTACGGTTCCGGAGGTTGAAGACTACCTGTACGCCATGCTGCCGCCGCGCGACGAAGTTCTCGCCGAGATGGAAGTTGACGCCAGCAAGAACGATATGTCCATTGTCGGCCCCGCCGTCGCTCGCGTGCTCTTTCAACTGGCGACCATCAGCGGCGCTAAGAAGATCTTCGAAATGGGGTCGGCCATCGGCTATTCCACCATCTGGTGGGCGCGCGCGGTAGGCGAGGGCGGACGCGTGGTCTACACCGATGGCAACCGCAAGAACGCCGAAAAAGCCCGCCGCTACTTCGATCGCGCTGGCGTCAGCCGGCGCATCTCGGTTCGGGTGGGCGACGCGCTCGAACTTCTTTCGGAGGAGAAGGAGCAGTACGACATCATCTTCAACGACGTCGATAAGATCGACTACCCTCGCGTCTTTCGTTTAGCGCTCCCGCGCTTGAAAAGCGGCGGCCTCTTTATCACCGATAACGTTCTTTGGAGCGGCAAGCTGGGCAAGCCCAACCCAGACGCCCCAACCAAGGCGATCCTAGAATTCAATAAACTGATCTGCGATTCGCACGATCTGTTTACTACCATCTTACCCATCCGCGATGGAGTTTCCGTGTGTGTGAAGAAATAGGGAGTCGGGCGCGCCGCGATCGTCGTAATGGCGCGCGGTGCTAGAATTGTGGCTTTCCACCACCGCGATGAAGACTCCGACACCCTTGCCGGTTGAACAGATTCCTGAAACTCTGCCCCGCCCCCAATCTCAGACGCGGCCCGATTCCTGGGCTGACGTGCTGGTCGTGGGCGCTGGCCCGACCGGCATGGCTTGCGCCATCGAGGCTCAGAAGGCCGGCTTCAAGGCGCTCATTATCGACAAGGGATGCCTGGTCAATTCCATCTATCACTATCCGAACAACATGGTGTTTTTTACCACGGCGGAGTTGCTGGAGATTGGCGATGTTCCTTTCACCACCTCCCTGGCGAAGCCTACTCGCCTGGAAGCGCTCGAATATTACCGCCGCGTGGCCGAGCACTTTGACTTGCACCTCCGCCAATACGAGTGGGTGAAGACCATTACGGGCGGGGACCGCAAGTTTCGGGTCACCACCACCGACCGGCATAGCGCCATTCACGACTATCGCGCGCGCAAGATCGTGATCGCTACTGGCTACTACGATCTCGCCAACCAAATCGGTATACCCGGCGAAGATCTGGAAAAAGTCTTCCATTACTATCGGGAGCCGCATCCTTATTACGACACGGATGTGGTGGTCATCGGAGGCAAGAATTCAGCGGCCGAAGCGGCGTTGGATTTGTGGCGGCACGGCGCGCGGGTCACGCTTGTCCATCGCGGAGCGCAGATGCACGACCACGTCAAGTATTGGGTGCGTCCCGACATTGAGAACCGCATCAAGGCCGGCGAAATCGGCGCGCACTTCAACAGCCGCGCGCTTGAGATCGGCGGCGACTACATTATGGTGCAAACTCCGGCTGGCTCCCTGCGCCTGAAAAACGATTTTGTATTCGCGCTCACCGGCTACCATCCGGACTACGATTTCCTGCGCAGCGTGGGCATCGAACTTTCTTCCGAGCAGATGCGTCCGGTCTGCGATCCGGAGAACCTGGAGTCGAACGTTCCGGGAATCTACGTCGCGGGAGTCATCGTCGCGGGCTCGCGGACCAACGAAATCTTCATTGAGAACGGGCGTTTCCATGGCAAACTGATCGCCGCGCACCTGAGCGAAAAACTCGGCCGCGGAAACCCAAATATTCCGCTGGACGCGACTTAACTACGCAGCCAGCACAAATCGATCTGCGGAGGAATCTATGAAGGCATTTCGCAATATCGTTTGCAACATCGCCGTCGTCTCGACCTTTGTTGCCATCCTCTCCGCCAGCCTGGTGGTGGCCCAGTCGGATGCGCACAAGTCGTTCGACCTGCTCAAGGGAATGGAAGGGAACTGGGCTGGGAAAAACAACCAGGGCCAGCCGATTCAAGTAACCTTCCGCATCACCGCCGGCGGCTCCGCGCTGATGAGCGAGATTCTCGGACGCGGGCCGGAAAACATGATCACCATGTTTCACATGGATGGCGACCGCCTTCTGATGACCCACTACTGCGGAGCCGGCAACCAGCCGCGCATGAAAGTGATTTCGGCGGACGCGAAATCAGTCAGCTTTGAATTCATGGACGGCACCAACATCGGTCCCGGCGACGGACACATGCAGCATGTGACCTTCACCCAAGCTGACGCCAATCACCACGTCGAAGAATGGGCCTTCCTTGATCACGGCAAAGAAATGAAGGAAGTGTTCACGCTGGAGCGGGTGAAGTAGGGATTTCCTGCCATTGCTCTGAGTATATTAACTAGTACGAGTGGGGCGTTGTGCACGCCCACCCAAAGTCACGCACGGAATCGTGGTTTATACTGACTCCATGTCGGGGTCCGCTGACAAGACGTTTTACCTGGAGACCTTTGGCTGCCAGATGAATGCGCACGACTCCGAAAAGGTGGTCGGGACGCTTTTGCAGCAGGGGTATCGGCAGGTTCCTACAGTGGAAGAGGCGGGGCTGGTGCTGTATAACACCTGCTCGATTCGCGACAAGGCGGAGCAAAAGGTGTTTAACCGGCTGGCGGATTATAAGAAGTATTGGGCGCAGGGGAAGCAGTTTGGCGTTCTGGGGTGCGTGGCGCAGCAGGAGGGGGAGAAGATTTTCGAACGCGCTCCTTATGTTTCGCTCGTCTGCGGGTCGGCTTCTTACCGCAATCTTCCGCAGATGCTGGTGCAGTTGGAGACTGGGGGGCAGCGGGTCACCGGGCTCGACGATCGCGCCACCGACAAGTGCTTTGAGACTGAGTACACGGCTCGCACGAATCCGCATCGCGGGTACATCACGATCATCGAGGGATGCGACAAGTTCTGCGCGTACTGCGTCGTGCCTTATACGCGGGGCAAAGAGCGGAGCCGGACTTCTTCCTCTGTTCTTGACGAAGCCCGGCAGCTGGTGGACTTGGGATATACGGAGATTCAACTGCTCGGGCAGAACGTTAACTCTTACCGGGATCCATCTGGCAATAAAAGCTTTGCTGAGTTGCTTGCGGCGGCGGCTTCGGTCCCGGGGATTCGGCGGGTGCGGTTTACGACTTCTCATCCTCGGGATTTTGGGCGCGATATTGTTGACGTCATCGACGCGGTGCCGGCGCTTTGCGACCATGTGCATCTGCCGGTGCAGAGCGGATCTACTCGGGTGCTTGGGGCTATGCAACGGCTCTACACTCGGGACTCGTACCTGGAGCGCATTTCCTGGATTCAGGCGGCTCGGCGCGATATATCTCTTACCAGCGATCTGATAGTTGGATTCCCTGGCGAGACGGAACGGGAATTTGAAGAAACGCTGTCGTTGATGGACGAGGTTGGGTATGACTCCGTGTTTACGTTTAAGTATTCTCCTCGGCCTAATACTCCGGCGTTGCGATTGGAGGACGCGATTCCCGATGCGGAGAAGGCTCAGCGCCTGGCCGTATTGAATGACAAGCAAAAGCAGATCGGGGCGCGGCGCAATCAGCGGCACGTTGGGCAAGTGCTTGAGGTGATGGTGGAAGGGAAGAACCCAGCCCGCGGACAGTGGATCGGGCGGACTTCCCAGATTAAGGTGATGAACTTTACCGTGCCGACGGGAGTTGAGCTTGCGACGGGAAGCTATGTTCCGGTGCGGGTCACGGGAAGCTTTCCAAACAGCCTGGTGGGGAAGATGGCGGCATCTACTCTCGCTTAGAGACGCGGCTTGCCGCGTCTCCTGCCGCAGGATGAGACGGGGCAAGCCCCGTCTCTACACGGGTTCGGTCTTGAGGGTCCTTATGGAAGTGGAAATGAAAATTCGCGGACTGATGATGGATCCGGTTTCGAACATGCCCATTGTGCTGCTCAAGGACGTAGGCAGCGAAACGGTGCTTCCCATCTGGGTGGGCGTGTACGAAGCCAATGCCATCGCGCTCGAAATCGAAAAGGTCAACACGCCTCGGCCCATGACCCACGACTTGATCAAGAACGTGCTCACCGGCCTTGACGCGTTGGTGCACAAAGTCGTGGTCACGGAACTGAAAGACGATACTTTTTACGCCGTGATCTGGTTGGAAAGGGAAGGGCACGTGGTGAGCATCGACTCCCGTCCGTCGGACGCGCTGGCGCTAGCGTTGCGGGTGGATTGCCCCATCTTCGTTGAGGACGAGGTGCTGAAGAACTCGAAGCAGGCTACCAATCCGGTCCCCGCGGTAAACAGCGAGGAACTGCGCAAGTGGCTGGAAGATCTGGGCGATGACGACCTGGGCAAGTACAAGATGTGAAGACAGTTCTCAGTTCCCGGTTCTCAGTTCTCCGTGAAAGCCGCACCCTTGGGCCTTTCAAATTGCAAATTACTAATCACAAATTACAGATTCCTCATGCCTGATTCCGCCGAACAGCTCCAGCGTCTTTATCTTGCGGGATTCGAACTCCAGGCTTTTGAACGCTATCCAAAGTGCATCGGCGTGATGCGCGAGCACTGCGTCGCCCTGTTGGTCCCGGGCGTGGACGGATTGCAAATCCTGGGCACTCCGGGCTGGCGCATGGGCGAAGTGATGGGCGTGCTTACCGAAAGGGAAGGACGCAAGGTCTTTCAGGCGAAGAGCGAAGTGGTGGAGGCCACGCCGGAGCGGATCGAGGCGTTGCAGAAATTCCGCGACGAACTGGTTGGACTGCTGGACGCGCCGAGCTAGTTTCGCTATACAGAAGCGCACTTCCGCAAGTTCACATAATACCTGTTATCGGACATTACTGTTATGGTCGCCCTCTAGTCAGGCTCAAGCACGTACACCGCCCATGGCGCAATCACTACCTCACTCACCCAGCCATACGGCTCGTCTCCCCGCGCCAACGGCTCGTACTTCTGCATCAGCCGCAGCCGGGCTTCTTCGAAGACTTCCCGGTAGGCCTCATCGGTCCACAGAATGTCCTCCACCGGCCGCGGATCAGCGTGATCCGTCACAATGATCCGCACTTTGTCGCCCGATTTCGCCACTTGGTTCTGGGGAAATTCTTTGGTCGAAAACGACGCCCACTCGTGGGTGTAAATTTCCGGTCTGGAGACGATCAGCACAAGCTTCCCGTCCCGGTTGAGGAGGCAACCTAGGTCGCGCAGGATGCGCACCTTGTTGTCTCGATCCGCGATGTTGTCGAAGGTGAAGGCAGCAAGCACCAGATCGTAGGTCGAAGATGGAAACGAGCGTAGGTCGTCCCCGGGAACATCGCCAGAAATGAGATGGGATGAGAAGGCCGGTCTCCGACGGGATGCTGTACGCTCCCAAGTTATCGACGCGCTTTGAAGCGCAAGAGATAAAGGAGACCGGCAATGAAGAAGATTAGCACTGCTGCGGCACAGA
>Ga0074044_10001320_pt1 | contig 22642 bp, 21 predicted proteins | sample BogForMeECP23OM1_FD_94443 | JGI IMG/M metagenome (GOLD analysis project Ga0074044, IMG submission 94443) | Bog forest soil microbial communities from Calvert Island, British Columbia, Canada - Bog Forest MetaG ECP23OM1 | ecosystem: Environmental > Terrestrial > Soil > Wetlands ... | reverse complement strand
GGCATCCCAATCCACGAGGCGGGCGTCGGCCCCGTGGGCCGACCGACGATCATGCGAATAGCCATCGTGAAGGATCCCACGCATCGCGCCGTCCTTGCCTTCGCGGTTCCGATTCTCCCCGACGCGGTCCCCGAAGGCGAGGCCGCCGCGGTTCGTGTGTTCCGCGCCGACGTGATGTACCGGCTTATCGAGGAATACGACGCATGGAGGACCGAACGCAAGCGCCAGCTCGAGGTCCAGCGGCGACTCGAGCACGTCCATCCCGCCAAGCTCGAAGTCCTATCCGGGTTCATCTTCCGGGCGTCGAAGCCGGCGATCGTCGGCATCAAGGTCCGAGGTGGAACCTTGCGTCCGGGCGTTCGGCTCATGCACCCGGACGGCACGGAGGTCGGGGTGCTGAAGTCGCTCCAGAAAGAGGGCGAGTCGGTTTCCGAGGCCGAAGAGAACGCCGAGGTCGCCGCATCGATCGACGGCGCCGTGGTCGGCCGAAACCTGAAGGAAGGGGACCTGCTCCTCGTGGCGCTCACGGAGAGCGCCGCGCGGTCCCTCCGAGGTCAGCCGCTTTCCCCCTCCGAGCAGTCGATCCTGGACGAAGTAATCCGACTCCACCGGGCCAGTCAACCGTTCTGGGGCCAATAGCCGCGCCTCCTCGGCCCGAATTTCAGGGCGGCTCTTCGGAGGAATCGAGCTCGGGATCGTCGGGAGGCAGGCTCGGGTGGCGGATGGCCACGGGCCCGGCATCGGGGTCGCGGTACACCCCCGTGGGAAGGTAGAGTCCGAGGAAGAGGGCGACCCCGCCGATCGTGAGGAGCACGATCCCGCCGGCCGCGATGAGGCCCCAACTCCAATCGGGCACCGCGGACCCCGGAGAGTACGTCACCGAGATCAGACCGGTGAATCTCAGGTCGGTGTTTCCGGAGTTGGTCACGATCAGGATATAGGCCGACCCGGAGGCCGAGGAAACGGTCCCTTGGCCGAATTCGGCCGCGGTCCAGTTGAGGAGCGGCACGCCGGTCGGACAGAATCCGCCGGGAGCGGTGCAGGTGCTCGTGGGCCAGAGGGCTACCCCGGCGGAAGAGGAGCTGGTCCAGGAGACCGACATCGACCCCGACCCCCCGATCGGACCCGGAACGATCCAGTTCTGGGAGAAGCCCGGAGACAGGCTCGGGTCTTGGGGGCGATACTGCGTCGTGACAGACTGACCGCCGGAGAGGATGAACAGCGTGAGGACCAGCCCTGCACCCAGCACTGCGATAACGACACCGATGACGACCAAACCGGACCGCACGTCCGGTCGGAAGGGAGACCTCCCCATAGAGTTGCGGGGGCTGAGGGCTCTTCTCGGGCCCCGCTGAGACGCGTATATACTACCCGGGGTTCCATGTCATACCGTGACAGAGGCCGGGGAAAGGGTCCCTGCCCGGGACGAGGCGCCGCCCGCCTGCCCCCTGTGCGGCAGCGCTCACCGGATCGTCGACCCGGTTCTCGCGGAGACTCACTGCTCCGAGTGTGGTCTCGTGTTCGACGGCACGCCGATCGTCGCGACCCCGCCCGCGCCCACGGAGGCGACCGGGTCCGAGGGGAGCGGCCGAGGGATCGGACCGTTCGTTCGCCCCGGAGGGACCAAGCGGGCCCTCGGGTCCACGCTCTCCCTCGCTCGCGATGGTCAGGGAAAGCGGCTCGACTGGCACCGCCGCTACGAGTTCCAGCACCTCAAGCGGGTGATGCAACGGCAAACCTCGAGGGCGGTCGACGGTCCGCTCGACCGAAGCGCCGCCCGGGGGGAGATACAGGCGGCCGGAGAGTCGATGGGGTTGCCCTCGGTCGTCTTGGCGGAAGCCGAGCACGTTTACCGAGAAGCCAAGGTCCGTGGGTTGTTCCGAGGTCGAAGCTTGCCCGCCAGCGTGGGGGCCTGTCTGTACGCAGCGTGCCGACGCTACTCGATTCCGCGAACCCTCGGCGAGGTCGCTCAGGCGGTCGGTACCCGTCGCTCCGACGTCGGGCGGACGTTCAAAGTGGTTCAGCGAGGGGCGGGGCTTCCCATTCCGGGAGTCGGGACCAAGGCGTTCCTCACTCGCTACGCCCAGGAGCTCGCGCTGTCGCCCCGGGTCCGCTCCACGGTCGAGACGATGCTCGACCAGGCCCGAGAAGACCCCGAGCTCTCCGGCCTCAGCCCCCACGGGCTCGTGGCGGCGCTGATCTACCTCGCCGCGGAGCAGAACGGGGAGCACCGCTCTCGAGCTCAGGTCGCCCGAGTGAGCACCGTCACCGAAGTGACATTGCGTTCGACCAGCCGTCTCGTGGAGAAGGTCTGGGGTCGAGCGGGCGCCCCGCGCGAGACGCCGTAACCGGGCTATTTCACGAGATAGTAGCCCGCCGCCTTCTCGCGGACCTTTCGTCGGGCCCAGCCCTTCGACTGGAGCTCCTGCAGGGCGTTCATGACCATCGTCTTCGGGAGCTTCGCGCCTTGGGTGACCCGCTCGGCCGTCCCCATCTTCTCCTCGGAAAGCCACGCGAGGTCCTTCATCGTCTTGTAGACCTTCACCGCGTTGGGAGAAACCTCATCCTCGATCCCCATCGAATGCCTCTCCCACGCCGACTCCGCGGCACTCATAATGATGGCGGCTGCGCGGGGCTTGGCCTCCGATGGCTTATTTCGCGACCCCGCCTCTCGGGGCACGAATGTCGTTCCGCGACCGTCCCGAATCTCCCCAACGGAGTGCTGCCCAGACCCGCGCTCCCTCCCTCGACCGACCGGGGATATTTTTGATCCGACCCGGCGGGAGTGACCCGTGACGACCGCGCGGGCCCACGCCGTCTGGTCGGACCGATTCCTCGAGTACGATTTCGGCCCGTTCCACCCGTTCTCCGAGCGAAGCCGTGGACTCGCGGCCCGGCTGCTGCAGTCGACCGTGGCGACGGCACAACCCGGTTCCCTCGGTTGGTCCCGTTCGGTCGAAGTGGCGAGCCGTCCGACCCTGGAGTCGTTCCATCGGGCCGACTACGTAGATTTCGTCCAGAACGCGAGCGGTCTCGAGAAGGAGGTCCTGCTCGATGCCGGCGACACGCCGTCCTTTGGCGGGTGCTACGAGGCCGCGGCGAGACTCGTCCAAGGAGCCGTGGATGCTCTCGACTTCACGATCGAGCATCGACGCCCCGCGTTCCATCCGGGGGGCGGCCTCCACCATGCGCATCCCGGTCGCGCGAGCGGATTCTGCATTTTCAACGACGTCGCCATCGCGGTGGCGCGCGGTCTTCGTCACCGCCATCGCGTCGCGTACGTGGACATCGATGCGCACCACGGGGACGGCGTGATGTACGGCTTCTACGAATCCGGCCGGGTCCTGGACATCGACTTCCATCAGGACGGGCGGACGCTGTTCCCGGGCACCGGCTTTCCGCACGAGGTGGGCCGGGAAGACGGCGCCGGTCTGAAAGCGAACATCCCGCTCCCTCCGGGGGCCGGCGACGAAGCGCTCCTTCCGGTCTTTCGCCGGGTCGTGCCGACGCTCCTGCGATGGTTCCGGCCGAACGTCATCGTGCTCCAACACGGGGTCGACGGCCACTACGGCGACGAACTCGCCCGCCTCCAGTATTCCCCCACCGCCTACGCCGAGATCGATCGAACGATTCTCGCACTAGCCGAGGAGTTGACCGAAGGTCGTCTTTTGGTGACCGGAGGCGGCGGATACCGTCCCGAATCGGTCAGCCGCGTTCTGGCTCGCACCGGTCTGATTCTGGCCGGCGTTCCGGTCCCGGCGGATCGTTCCCCCCTTCCGACCGCCTGGCAGAAAGAATTCGTCGCCACCTTCGGAACCGACGCCCCGAAGACCTGGATGGATTCGCCCGCGCTCGACCCGTCCCCCTGGACGGTCGACGACGAGAGGAGCCTTATCGGGCAACTTGAGGCCAAGCTCGGCGAACGGTTCCCGGCCCCCTAGAGCCGGCTCCCCCAGGTCGGTCGGTCGAGCCAATCCTGGTCGGTGCTGCGAATCCCGAGCTCGACGTCGGCGATGGAAAGGCGATCCCCGTCCTCACCTCGCAGCTTCGCACGGATCGCGCCTCGGGCGAGCACGGTGGATCCGATCGAGTGCAGGTTGTCGAGCGCCGCGTCGACTACCGTTCCCTCACCGCTCGACAGCATCTCCAAGTGGACGGCCCCGAGGAAACTGTCCCGGGCTAGCCAGTAATGGAGGTACCCCGACAGCAGCCCCTCCGCGTTTCGGTCGAGGGCCGGCGGGCGGTCGGGAGGGACCGCGAGCCCGACCGGGTTCGCGCCTCCCATTGCAGAGAGCTCGAGCACCTCCCAACCGCCGAGGCCCTGTGCGAGAGCGACCGGTCCCGCGCGCCCGTCGTAGTACATGGGAAGGAGCTCGAGGCCTTCGTCCGCCTCAGGGAGTACGTCGGGGGAGTACTCCTCGACCCGCGGGATCAGGCGGCTACCGTCGAGTTGTCGTCGGACCTCGTCTTCTTCGACCCACCGACCCTGCGTCTCGAGCTCTCGCACAATTCGTCGCCGTCGTCGTTCGGCTTCGGTGAGAGTCCGCGCAAGCGCGGGCGTGACCCGACGACGCACGGAAGCGAGCTCCGCATCCAGGCCCGAGGCGCGCAACGGTGGATGGGTTGCCGCGAAGGACCGGAGTGGTTCGAGGGAGAGACCCGGGCACGACAGCACCACGGTGGCCTGGAGCCGGCTCCCGGCATGAACCGAGATCGGGAACTCCCGGCACGGGGCCGGGCGGGCATCGTGCACCCCGCAGCGGAGGTCGTTCAGGAACTGGCACGCCCCGCCGTCCGGCCGAGCGGCCAAGCGTCGTTCCCCCTCGAGGAAGACGACCGACACGTCCGGGGCCGCGGCGCGAATGCGCGGCTCATCGTCGCGGTCGAGGCGCGGGGAAGTGAAACAACACAGGCCGCACCCCGGAAGACAGGCAAAGGAGAACCCGGAAAGTAAGGTGACATCCAGCTCGGGAATCGGAGGCCGGGGGTGGTCCGCAGAATCCATTGCTCACCGACCACCGATTTTAGGGCGCGTCCTACCCGAGGACGGTGCAGGACGCGGCCACATTCTCATAACCTTCGCGATGTTGGCCGGGTCATGGTGCTCCTGGCCAAGAACATCATGGACGCGGCCATCTTGACGGTGGACGAAGAGACCGATGCGCTGACCTGCGCGCGGGCGATGGTCGCGCAACGAAAGGGCTACGCGATTGTGACCCACGGGGGCCCGAAGACCGTCGCGGGCATCGTGACCGAATGGGATTTCTTGGAGAAGATCGTCGCCGCGGGCGCGGACCCGTCCCGGCTGCTCGTGAAGCAGCTGTCCTCTCCGAATCCTCAATCGTGTTCACCGGATACTCCGACCGACGAAGTCGTCACGACCATGGTCAAGCTCGGAATCCGCCGTATGGTGGTACGCTCCGGCGACCAGGTTCTCGGAATCATCACGACGAAGAACATCCTGGCGAGCTTCCGTCAGTATATTGACAAGTTGAGCTCGGAGATCGCCGGCTACCAGTCGCCCTCGAACGCGCTCGGTTGACCTACCGGTTGGGCTTGTTCGCTCACCGAGCGCCGTCCGTTCTGCGAGGTCCGTAACGTTGGACGACCCCGAATTGCTCGACCGAGTCGGGGGCATCGGGAGCGTCGCGGAGGGTGGGTAACGATGCAGTACAAATGGCTCGTCCTATCGAATACCACGGTCGCGACGCTCATGTCCGCGATCGACACGAACATCGTCCTCATCTCGCTCCCGACGATCGGTCGGGAGCTCCCGGGGACGAACGCGAGCCTCCTTCTCTGGATCCTCATCGGCTACTCCCTGCTCACCGCGGTGGTTCTGGTCAACTTCGGCCGTCTTTCCGACATGTTCGGCCGAGTGCGTCTCTACGTCCTCGGCTTCGCCGTCTTCACCGGAGGTTCTCTCCTGTGCGGGTTCTCCGGCACCGGCCTCGAGCTCGTGGTCTTCCGCCTCGTGCAGGCGGTCGGCGCGGGATTCCTTTTCTCGAATTCGGCCGCGATCATCACCGACGCCTTCCCGCCGAACGAGCGCGGGCGGGCCCTCGGGGTGAACCAGGTCTCGATCGTCGTGGGCGCCGTGTCGGGCCTCGTCCTGGGCGGAATCATCACCTCCACGATTGGCTGGCGATGGATCTTCTTCGTGAACGTGCCGATCGGGCTCATTGCCACGTTGAGAGCCTACGTCGACCTTCATGAAATCGCCAAGCCCGAATCGAAGCCCCATATCGATTGGGTGGGGAACATCCTGTTCGCGGCGGGGCTTCTGATCCTCCTCCTGGGGGTTACCCTCGGCGCGCTCGGGCAGGTGTCGGCAACGGTCGCGGTCGCGAGCGTCATCGCGGGCCTCGCCCTTCTGATCGTCTTCCTCTGGACGGAGCGGTATGAACGTTTTCCGATGCTCGACCTCTCCCTCTTCCGCAACCGAGAGTTCGCGGCCTCCGGGCTCTCGATGTTCCTAAACGCCCTTTCCCGGGGGGCGTTCACGTTCATTCTGGTGTTCTACCTGCAAGGACCGCCTCGTTACTTGAGCCCGCTCACCGCGGGGCTCTTCCTCATTCCGACCTCGGCGTCGTTAGCGGTTTTAGGACCGATCAGCGGATGGCTTTCGGACCGGTATGGCCCCCGTCCCTTCCTCGTGACGGGTCTCGTGGTGTCCGCCGCCGGGTTCCTCTGGCTCGCGACCATCGGGCCGGACGACTCGTTCTTCGCCCTCGCCCCAGCCCTGGTACTCGTGGGGGCGGGCATGGGGCTCTTTGCCTCCCCGAATCGGGCCGCGATGATGACCGCCGTCCGACCGGAACGTCGAGGGGTGGCTTCGGCGATCGGCGCTACTCTGCTGAATACGGGCTCGACGATCAGCTTGGGCATCACGCTCGTCATCATGAGCACGGTCCTCCCCCTGTCCGCAATCCAGGCCATCTTCCTGGGCGGTTCGACCCCCTCGACTCCGTTCACCGAAGGTGCGGGATTCCTCTCGGCGATCCACCTGATCTTTGTGATCTCGGCGGGCCTTTTGTTGGTCGCGCTCGTGCCGTCGATCCTCCGGGGTTCCTCGGTTCCCCCGAACGGCGAGCCGGGCCCTGAAGCCGGCGATTAACTCATGTGAGCCGGGCTCGACCAACGGCTTATCTAACCCCGGTCGGTCGTACGCCCATGACCTCTCAGAAGATCGTCATCGTGGGCGCCGCCGGTCGGGATTTCCACAACTTCAACGTTCTCTACCGCGGTCGATCGGATGTTCACGTGGTCGCGTTCACGGCCGCGCAGATTCCCAACATTGCCGGCCGGGTATACCCCGCGGGTCTCGCCGGCCCGGGATACCCCACGGGGATTCCCATCGTTCCCGAGAGCGAGCTGGCCGACCTCGTCCGTAACGAATCGGTCGACCTGGTCCTCCTATCGTACTCCGACCTGCCGAACACGGAGGTCATGCACAAGGCGGCCATCGCTCTCGCCGCGGGCGCGAGCTTCATGCTCGCCGGTCCGAAGGCGACCATGCTGCCTTCCTCGAAGCCCGTGGTCAGCATTTGCGCGGTGCGCACGGGAGCCGGGAAAAGCCCGCTCACCCGGTTCATCTCGCGGTATTTCCGCGACCACGGCAAGCGGGTCGCGATCGTCCGTCACCCGATGCCGTACGGGGACCTCATGGCTCAGGCCGTCCAGCGATTCGCCCGGATGGAGGACCTCGATGTGGCCCGCTGCACGATCGAGGAACGGGAGGAGTACGAGCCCCACATCCGGGACGGCGCGGTGGTCTTCGCGGGCGTCGATTACGAGCCCATCCTCCGCCGCGCGGAGTCCGAAGCGGACATCGTTCTCTGGGACGGAGGAAACAACGACCTGCCATTCTACGCGCCGAACCTCCAGTTCGTCGTCGCCGACCCGTATCGGGCCGGCCACGAGCTGGCCTATTACCCCGGGGAGGCGAACTTCCGAATGGCGGACGTGATCGTGATCAGCAAGACCGACTCGGCGCCTCCCGAGGGGGTTCGGACCATCCAAGCGAACGCGGCCCGGGTCAACCCGAAGGCGACGACGATTCTCGGGGGTCTCAAGCTCATCGCTCCCGACGCGGAACGTCTGCGCGGTCATCGGGCGATCGTGGTGGAGGATGGCCCGACGGTCACGCACGGAGGCTTGGACACCGGGGCCGGGACCCTGGTCGCCGAGCGTCATGGGGCCGTCGTGATCGACCCGCGCCCGTTTGCGGCCGGGAGCATGGTCGGTGTCTATCAGCAATACCCGCACCTCGACCGCATCCTGCCGGCGATGGGATACGGCGAAGCCCAGGTGAAGGACCTCGAGGAGACGATTCGTCGTTCGAACGCCGAGTTCGTGGTCGACGGAAGTCCCGTGGACCTCGGCCGACTCGTTCACGTACCGCAGGAGATCATCTCGGTGCGGTACGAGTACGACGACCTCGGGAACGGCGTCTCCGCGACTCTCGACAAGTTCCTGAGCAGCGTCGCGAAGTGACGGAGGTAGCTCCACTCAAGCGACGCTGGCCGGAAGGCTCCCGGTCTCGACCCCCGTCAGGTGGGTTAGGGCGGCCACGAGGGTGTCCGAGTTGAGCGGAAGCCCGAGCGAGCGGACATTGGGCGGCCACTTTCGGCCCCCCTGCAACGCGCGTTGACCGACCACGAGCAGCGGAACGGCCCGCGCTTCCTCGGGAAGGGACTCGGGATACGAACGCAGCGTCTCACTGTAGGCCTGGTTGCAGGCGACCACGATCGCACCGATCGGCTCCGCGCTCCGGTCCACGATCCTCTCGAGCGCCGGAGAGAGAGAACCGAACGAGAGCACTCGGAAGCCCACCGTCTCGAGCAGGATCTGTACGGAGTCCGCGAGACTCGGGGTCTCCCGGACGACCAGCACCAAGGGGCGGACCATTGTCAAATCCATCGTTTCGGGGGTATTGCTCTCGCCGTGAAATCGTCTTGACAAATCCCCTAGAGCGGAGGGAAAGCCCATAGCCACGGGGGGCCCTAGCGCCCTTCGGAGATGACCGACCGGGGCTGGTTCGAAGCGACGTTCGAGCGCGGCCCGATGGGCGCGCTCCTTCTCGACCCGCAGGGACGGATCGAGCGGGCCAACCGCGCGTTCCGTGAGCTGATCGGACTGGACGAAGAGCTGGCCGGAAGGCGGCTTGGAGAGCTTCTCGCGTCGGGAGACGAGCGGCTCGAAGCAGCGCGTTCGCGGGCCCAGGACGAACAGAAGTCTCGCTCATTGCACGGGTTCACGCTCGAGGCACTGGACCGGAAACGTCGGCACGTGGTCGACCTCGAATTCTATCCGCAATCCGACGAATCCGGCCGGGTCACCGGGATCCTCTTGGTCGTCCACGACCGGACCGGCACACCCCAGGACCCCGCGGCCTCGTCCCGGTTGTTCTACCAGGCGTTCCTCCATTCTACCAATGCGATGGAACTGACCGACCGGGACGGTTTCCTGATCGATGTGAACCCTGCCTTCGAGAGGATCTACGGATACCACCGGGACGAGCTCATCGGTCGGCGACCGAACGTCGTGGCGAGTGGAAAGACCGACCAAGCGACGTACGCCCGGATGTGGAAGGACCTCCTCGACTCCAAGGTCGGGGCTTGGTCGGGCGAGATCGTCAACCGGGACCGCTCCGGGGTCGAGCACCCGGTGTTGCTCGCGATCAGTGCGATCCGAGGAGAAGACGGGACGATCAGCCATTTCCTCGGGGTAGCGGTCGACCTGACCGAGCAGCGCCGATTGGAACGCCAGGCGATGCATTCCGACCGCCTCGTTTCCCTCGGTCAGCTCGCGGCCGGGGTCGCCCACGAGATCAACACCCCGCTCGCGAACATCACCCTCATCGCGGAGTCGGTCCGCCGGCGCACCTCCGACCCGTGGACTCGTGGCCGGGTCGACTCCCTCCTCCATCAGACCGACTCGGCCGCGCGGATCGTCCGCGGCCTCCTCGACTTCGCTCGGCGGCCGGAGCCGAAGACGGGCGAGGTCGACCTCGGGGACTCCGTTCGTGTGGCCGTCGCCTTTCTTCAGGGCAAACAGTCGGCGGGCGTGGAGCTCTCCGCGGAGTTGCCCACCGAGCCCTTGCGCGTTCACGGCGACCGTGACCAGATCAATCAGGTGATCACGAACCTTTTGAACAATGCCTACGACGCGCTGGATGGTCACGGACGCATAGAGATTCGACTCGAGGCCGACGCCGAGTGGGTCCACCTGAGCATCACCGACAACGGAGCCGGGATACCGGCCGACGTCCGCGCCCATCTGTTCGAGCCGTTCTTTACGACCAAGCCCGAGGGTCGAGGGACCGGCCTCGGGCTCGCCATCTGTCACGGGATTGTGCAGTCGCACGGCGGAACGATCGACGTCCAATCCGAGGAAGGCAAGGGAGCCACGTTCTCGGTCCATCTCCCCCGGGTGACATCGAAAGAGCCCGCGGCGGCGGTCGACCGCGGCCCGTAGTTTCCGGCTTTCGGCCCGAGGTGGGGCCTCTCCATCTCTCCTTGCCCAGAGTCAGGGTTATGGCGGGGCAAGGAATTCCTCCCGCATGCGTCTGCTCGTGGTCGATGACGATGCCGTCTTCCGCGAGGAGCTCGGCACTCTGCTCTCCGACTGGGGGCACAAGGTCGAGACGGTCTCCTCTGGAGCCAAGGCGCTCGAAGCGCTGGAAGCCAGCGAGTACGACGTGATCTTCTCGGACGTCCGGATGCCGCGGATGAACGGGATCGAGCTGCTCCGTCAGGTGCGGGAGCGTTGGCCGCGGGTCTACGTCATCATGATCACGGGATACGGCACGGTCGAGGCCGCCGTCGAGGCGATGAAGCTCGGCGCCTTCGACTACGTCCGCAAGCCCTTCCGCTCGGAGGCGGTCGAGCGGATCGTGTCCCTGATCCAGGACCAGCGGGCTTTCTCCATTCCGAGCGGCGGGGAGAAGGACCCGGTCCGTCTCGCCGACAAATGGGCGAAGGCCGGTCACGAGGTCCTGCTCCTGGGGGCGACGCCCCGAAAGTCCGTGGCGGGCGTCACGGCCGTCGACTTCCCGGCCGAAGATTCTCCCGCGGGTCTGCAGGAAACGGTTCTTCGGTTTATCGAATCGCACCCTCGACCCGGAGTGATCATCTCCGGAGTCGAACGACTGTTCGCGACGCACCGGACCGAGGACGTCGCCCATACCCTGAGCGAGATCGTCCAGCAAATGTCGGGAAAGGGTCCGATTGCCGTGGGGTTCGACCCGAGCGTCCTCCCCGACGCGGCGGTCCTCCAGGTCCGGGCGGCCATCTCGGCCATCCGCGTCCAGGGAACCCTCGGGGCGCTGGCGAACCCGTTGCGGCGCCACATCCTACGCCGGCTTTCCGAGGGTCCGACCTCGTTCACCGAGGTGATGCGCGCGGCGGGAATCGACGACTCCCCCAAGCTTTCCTTCCACCTGAGGACCCTCCAGGAGGAGGGGCTGATCAGTCACTCCTCCGAGGCGTACCACCTCACCCCGACAGGGAAGGAAGCCGTTCGAGTCCTGCACGAAGTCGACGAGCTCGGGTCGGGCGAGGAAGGACGGGTGCTCGTCTTCCCTACGTCCCGCGCGGCATCTCCCCACTAGGGGGGGCCCCGCTTCTCGAGGAAAGAAGGCCTCCGAGAAGGCCTTGCCCGATGCCGGGAACGGTCCGGAAGGCCCCCGATGGCCCCGCGACGGCGGCCCGACCTCCCGGACTGGGTTCAAGAACCCCTAGGTGTTGGGCGGAGGCGAGGGGCGAAGGTCAATGCCAGCATCCAAGACGAATCCTCCCAAAACTGAATCGAAATCCGGACCCGCGAGTAGTTTTCTCTCCGTCACCGACGAACGGACCGCGACGAACTACCGGATCCCGATCCTGGACGGAGCGATCCATGCTACCGACCTTCACCAGATCCGGACCGGGGCGGACGATTACGGTCTCTTGAGCTACGACCCCTCTTTCGCGAACACCGCCTCCTGTCGCAGTGCCATCACGTTCATCGATGGGGACCGGGGGATCCTGCGCTATCGCGGTTATCCAATCGAGGAGCTCGCCGCGTCCAAGACCTACCTCGAGGTCGCTTACCTCCTCATCCACGGGAACCTGCCGAGCAAGAACCAGCTCGCGGAGTGGCTCCACAACATCACCTTCCACACCATGCTCCACGAGAACGTCCAGAAATTCATGGACGGGTTCCACCACGACGCCCACCCGATGGGGATGATGGTGAGCACCCTTGCGGCCCTCTCGACCTTCTATCCGGATGCGAAGAACATCTCCGACGAACACACCCGTTACCAGCAGGCCTATCGTCTGATCGCGAAGGTTCCCACCGTGGCGGCCTTCGCTCATCGGCACTCGGTGGGCATGCCGTACATCCACCCGAGCAACGACCTCTCCTACGCCGAGAATTTTCTGGCGATGATGTACCGTCCGTCGTGGACGACCCAGTACACCCCGGACCCAGTGCTTGCGAAGGCCCTCGATACGCTGTTCGTGCTGCACGCGGACCACGAACAGAACTGCAGCAGCAACGCGATGCGGGCCGTGGGAAGCTCCCATGCGGACCCGTACAGTTGTGCGGCGGCGGCCGCGGCTGCGCTCTACGGCCCCCTCCACGGTGGGGCCAACGAACAGGTGGTCCGAATGCTTCAGGAGATCGGGACGAAGGAGCACGTCCCCCAGCTGATCCGCCAGGTGAAGGAGGGCAAACGCCTCCTCATGGGGTTCGGCCACCGCATCTACAAGAACTATGACCCGCGCGCCCGGCTCGTCCAGCAGCTGGCCGAGGAGGTCTTCGCGGTGACGGGGCGCAACCCCCTCATCGACGTCGCCCTCGCTCTGGAGAAGGTCGCGCTCTCGGACGAGTATTTCATTCAGCGCCGGCTCTACCCGAACATCGACTTCTATTCCGGTATCATCTACCAAGCGATGGGGTTCCCGATGGACATGTTCCCCGTGCTTTTCGCGATCCCCCGGATGTCCGGGTGGCTCGCCCAGTGGATCGAGATGGTCCAGGACCCGGAGCAGAAGATCGCCCGGCCCCGTCAGATCTACATCGGACCGCATGAGCGACACCTCGACGTTTCGGGAGCGAAGGCGCCGGTCCGCAAACCGTCCCGGACGATCGACACACGGCCCAAGCCGGCGGCCTAGTTCGGACGCCCCCGTCCTCGGAGCCGGGTCGTCGTCAGAAGCCGACGCGTTCCCGCACCGTCGCCCAGCGGGTCGGCTCGACGTGGGCGGCGCCGACCCCGGCCACGAACTGCAGGAGTTCGGGGGGCGCCCCTTGTTTGATACCGATCAGCATGCCAGTCAGCTCGTCCAGCGTGAGCGAAGGGAGCATCCATCGGAGGATGGAGGCGAATCTCTCCTTGGGCATCGCCCGCATGATCGTGGACCGCATCGTCCGCATCTGCTCGTCGGTGAAGTGCTCCTTCATCGCGGGAACGATCGTGACCTCCTCCTTGTTCATGTGCGTCAAGTAGTACGCGAAGAAGGCGTTCACCTCTTGATTGACCCGGCACCCCCTCTCGATCCGCTCGGCCGGGGGTTCAACGGTGGAAAGTTCGCGGGCCATATTCGTGATGGTCGCGAGCTTCCGACCGATATCGTGGTGCTCCTCGATCAGGGTTCGGACCATCGCGGCATCGACGGGTTGCATCGCTGGGAAAGGAACCGCCTCTTCGTCGGCGGCGTGACCATGGAGAAGGCACAGAACACAGCCAGCGGAGACCGCGTTCGAGAATTCGTGCTCCAAGTCGGATAGGACGATTGTCGAAGAGGCTCGGTCCGCGAAGTCGGTCTGCTGAAGCCGACCTCCGAGGTCATAGATCATCGATCGGATCGCCTTGTGGATCGGGGTGAACAGGTCCTCGGTCGCGGTCAATCGGTACTTCTCTCCCGGCTGTCGGGCCGAATAGTGGGATTCCTCCCGGAATATGAACCCTGTCGGCCGATACGGTCCATCGATCGGCACGGTGTCCTCGGGTGCGAACCGCGGCCCCTGCTCGAACTGCCCCGGATTCGCTCAGGGCGCTCCAGCCGGAGACCCCGGAAACGGCAGGGGCAAGGTTTTTCCCCGATGACCGTCTGGGCATTTCCGGTCGGCCAGGCCATGCAGACAAAGTCGGTGAGCAAGGGGCGTGTTTCCTCGGCGAAATCGGGTATCGTACTCGCCGTGGTAGCGGGGATGGTCCTGGCGATGATGTTCCTCGTTGCCCCGGCACGCGCCTCCCCGGTCGCCCAGTTGACACCGACGAACGGAAACACCCAACAGTGGGCCTTCGGAGGGTCTGCCTCCGGCCACTTCAGCTGTTCCAATCAGAGTTGCACCGGGAACGTCACGGTCAACGGCACGGTCAGCCTAAGCTACCAGTACTACATCGAATGGGTCGTGATCTACACCGTGACCAACGTCTCCTCAAAACAGACGATGATCGAGGTTCAGACGGCCCTCAATGCGTCAGCCAGTTTCTCCCTTTCGGAGTGTATCAATAACGGTACGGCTCCCTGCCAGCCCTTGTCGGCAAGCCTGAACCTCGCCGGCCAAGAAACGGCGGCCGGATTCACGAACGTCACCAGTGGCACGGTCAACCTGACCGCCTCGCTATCGAGCCCCCTCGGCACCACGGCCGCCCAGGCCATTCAGAACGCCGCGTCGACCGAGTCGTTCAACTTCAGCGGAAGCGAGTCGTACTCGGGCGTTGCCGGCGGCGGGGGCCTCGGTCAAAGCGGGGCCGTCAGCTTCGATTTCGGTGCGCACGAGACCTCCTCGGTCACTTTCACGACCCCGCTGGGGGTCGTGCCACTGAACCCCCAGCCGGGAGATTCCTGGACCGCGAGCGCTCCCTTCTCGGCCACGGGGTCCTGGACCAGCGGCTACACTTTTTCCTCGAGCGGGACGTTGTACCATGAATCCAACTGGACGTCCGGGACGGTTTCGCCCTCCGGGATCGAGACGGTCAACGGCACCGACCTCGGCCAGTTCACGCTCTACGACAACTACACGAACCCACCCACCACCATCATCGCGCAGGAGATCCTGCTCGACTTCGGCAACGGCGTGTTCGACGGCGCGGACGGTTGGTTGATCGTCCCGTCGACTCTGTATGGAGGTGTGTATGGAGGACTCTTGGGGACCGGACTCGCGACCCCCGAACCGGGCCTTTCACCCGCGATCAGCCTCCAGCCAAGCGCCGGGAATACCACTTTGACTTCCGGCGAGTCCGCCTTCTACCAGCACGGCGTCGGATTCATCGGCGCGGCCGCGTCGGGAAGCGCGGCAACTGGCGGCGCGACCGGGCCTACGATCAACCTCAAGGCCGGCCCTGAGCCAGTCTCCGTCGCCCAGCAGCAGTATGGCGCCATCACCTCCTCCTCCAGCGGAGGGTCGTCCTCGAGCGGGTTCCCCTGGATCTACGTGGTCGTCGCGGTCGTCGTCGTGGTGGTCGCTGTCCTTGCTGCCGTCATGGTCCTCCGACGCCGGCAGCGACACCCACCCGCGGCCATGGCCGCCGCGGCGGGCAGCCCCACGATGGGGGGTCCCACTCCGGGGGGCGGTCCGCAGGCTCCGACCCCACCGAGCCAGACGGCCGGGGCGACGCCGCCCGCTGCTCCCGTCTGTCCCGCATGCGGTCAGCCCGGGATCTACATCGCTCAATACGGGCGATTCTACTGCTACTCCGACAAGCAGTACCTGTAGGATTGCTCGAAGGCCCGGCCGGCTCCGGCATAGGCGCACGGTCGTCGCGTCCAGCTACGACCCCGGCAGGTGCGTTCCCGTCGGGCTCGAACGAAGCCGGCGTGGGAGGGCGGCTACCTAGCCGGGGGTTGCCTCCCGTCCCGAACGAGGCAGGATAGAACAACATGAAGCTCGTCACGTACGACGAACTACCAGAATCGTGCGACTCGGATCGCGCTCTCGTGCAGCTCGCCGCCTTCGGGGGATTCCTCGACCGGCGAAGGATAGACCTTTGGCGTCGGCGCACGTCCGTGTTCGCCGATTACTTCGGTATCTTTGCCGTCGACGCGGGCACGGTCGTCGGACAGACATTCGTCCTACGCATCCCCTACACCTTCCCGCACGGTACCGAGACGGTCAGTGGAATCGCCGGCGTGGCGACCCGCCTCGACCACGCGCGCACGGGTGTGGCCCGTCGCATCCTCGAAGAGGTCCATCGTCGCGAGCGTGAGGCCGGAATCGGGTTTTCGACGCTGTGGACCAACCGGTCCTGGGGCGCCCACCGCTTGTACGAGAAGCTGGGGTACCGGGACGTCTACGCCCCTCCATGGGCCGTTCGTGTCCCTCCGGCTCGTTCCTCGAGCCCCCCCGGAAGGAACGTGCGTCCCGGACGCCGCTCGGACCTTGAAGCCATCGAAGAACTCCATCGTCGGTATACCGAGGGACGGTGGGGATTCACGCAACGGCCCCCGAACTTCGCGCGCGTCGCCGTTGCGGCGGGAGATCTACGACCTCGAGAAGAGATTCTCGTGGCCCACACCGACGGTCGTCTTTCCGGATATGCAGTGATCGACATGAATCAATACCGCACGATATGCGGCGAGCTGGTTGCGACGTCCGAACCCGTCCGGGCACGGCTCGCTACATCGATCGAGGCGCGAGCCCGCAAGAAGCCCGTCTCTTTCCGGGATGGAATCGTGGGGGACATGAACACCTGGCTGTGTCGTCGGGGGTATTCGATCGCGACGGCCGGATGGTTCGGTCTAATGGCGATGGCGTACGGAAGGGAACGAAGCCGTGCCCAACTCGAACGGGAATTCGGTACGCGCGACCCCCGTTTCGTCTGTCACGACGGAGATCATTTCTAGAAGGATCGGCCGTCTCTACGGGGTAAGGGAACCGACACGCTTACCAATAGGCGGTCGTACCGAGTTTGTGAATCCGACTGAGGCCGATCCGAAACGGCCGACCTCGCTGCCGTCGTTGACTCACGACGACCGCCGCTGGCTGCACGACAAATACGAGCGGCTCGCCTCCGAGGAAGGCCAACTTTCCTCGGTGAGAACATCCTACTATGCGGCCATCGGAACGGTGCTCCTCACCGGACTCGTCGTCGTGATTGCGGACCTATTGAACGAACCTTCACTCTTGGCTTTGGTCGTCACGTTCCTGGCGACCTTGGGCATCTTGATCTCGATCGTGTGGGCGGTCCTGCTCCACCGGACCAACGATGCGCAGAACCTCTGGCGAGAAGCCGCTCTTCGACTCGAGGAGAGCGAACCTCCGATTGAAGGAGAGTTTACCGCCCCGATCACGCTGCGCTCGGGAGCGAGCCTGAACCTGAACCTGCTCCGACCCTTCGAAGCCCACGCCGAGCGGTTCTCGCGCGAGCGGTCAATCTCGCGAATGGACCGCGTCAACCCCTCGACCCTGACCGAGATCCTCCCGGTCACGTTCTTCGGGATCTGGGTCAGCGTGCTCGCCATCGTGTGGGTCTGGTTCCTCCTCCTTCGGTGATCGCGGCACGAGCCCAGGACCCGCGAGGCCGCCTTCAGACGTCGACTTCGGCGGCCACGCGACCGTTCTTGATCGCCTTCAGGAGCTCCCGATAGTCGCGTTCTGTCTGGTCCGCGTAGGTTTCCGCAAAGAGTGTGACGGCCTCGTCGAAGAGGCCCTTGCTCCCGAGGTACCCGCTGATCCGCGCGGGGTCCCCTGTCCGGGCATGGGCGCGGGCCAGCGCCGTTCCGCAGAGCTTCGCCTGGCCGACGAACTCCCGAGGGCCTAAGGTAGAAATGTCGTACGAGAATTTCATGTCGCGCAGCTGGCGGACGTAGAAGTCCCGATTTCGAAGCCGGCTCCAGCCCAGGAAGATGTCGCTCGCTTCCTGGATCATGTGTTGGCCGACCACCACCCGTTGGGCGTGGTTCGGATACGCACTTCGTCCCAGAAACGGCTCGAGCGCCGAGGCAGTCGCCTGTTTCAGTTGGAGGAAGAGCGGATCGCCCACGTCCGGGTCGGCCATGAGCAAGAGAACGGAGCAAGCGAGACCGACGCTCCCTACCCCGACGACTTTCTGGGCTACGTCCACGATGTGGTATCGGTCGAGCAACATACGCCGCTCGTCGGGAAGGGTCGACAGGTACCGCTCGTAGAACGATCGTGACTCTTCGAAGCCGGAGGGGTCCGTGTAATGCACGATCAGCGGGGCGTCGTCGCGGATGGAGGTCCGCTTGCCCATCACATCCGTGAGCTTTGGAAATGCGGTCAGGCTGGTCTTTCGGCGCGCTCTCACCATGGCACGGCCGATCAGCTTTTGCGCGTCGCGCCCGGCTTGCAGGGATTGGCTCTGCGGGTCGAGGTGATAGTACCAGACGTCGAGGTAGCGCATGGACGCGAACTCGGCCATCATCTCCCGGTACGAGCGCACGGCCGCGCGAGCAGCCTTGCGGGTCTCGGACCGGCCGAACCTATTCCGGCGACCCGCCACCACGAAGCTCGTGGCGAGACGCTTCACGTCCCATTCCCACGGACCGGGCAGCGTCTCATCGAAATCGTTCACGTCGAAGACCTCGTTGCGCTCGGGAGTACCGAAGATTCCGAAGTTGCTCACGTGAGCATCACCGCACAACTGCACTTGCAGTCCGGTGACGGGGGTCGTCGAGAGGTCATGGGCCATCATTCCGGCCGCGCCCCGGAGGAACGCGAAGGCCGAGAGCGACATTCGCCCGTAGCGGATTGGTAACAGTGCCGGAATCCTCGCTCGATCCGATGCCTGCAGCAGTCCGACCGGGTCCGGTCGATCCCGCGCCGGGGACCAGTGCGCGTGGCTCGATCGAGGTACTCGCCGACGCAGCGCCCGACCGGCCGCCAATCGTGCAGCCCGGGAGGCAAAACCAGAGGAGGTCTTCGAAGTCAAGGCCGGATCAGTTATCTCCCATTTTCTTTCTTATCGTACCGGCTATCATTCGAAGACCAAGGTCAATGTAGAAGCCCGTCCTACAGGGACCTAATCGGAACCCTCGGTCCTAAGGGTTTCTGCGTCACCCCGAGGGGGCGACCCGTTCCCCCCGGTGACCGGACGCGCGGGCGGACCCCCGCATCTAAATACCCTCGAACTCGCTTCGCGGGCGGGCCCCTCTGTGTCTTGGACGAGCTACCTTCCTACAATCCTGCCCTTCGCGGCGGCCGTAGTGCTTGCCGCAGGCGGATACCTCTTGTCCCGCACCGCCGCGCGTTGGCTGCGGAGTCGAGGTGCTCCCCCCGCGGCCGTGCGAGGAGCGCGGTTCGCGATCTCTCTGACCGGCTTTCTCCTGGCCGCCGCGGTACTGTTCGTCGCGTTTGGTCCTCTCACCATCGCCGGGGGTCTGACGCTCTCGGCCGTCGTCGGGCTCGCCGCCACGCTGGCCCTCCAGACGACAATTTCGAATGTCATTGCGGGGTTCATCTTGCTGCGCGACAAAGTACTCCGGCTGAACGACCGCATTCTGATCGGAGGGGTCAGCGGCACGGTGGTGCGGTTGGGGTTGGTGACGACGTGGCTCCGACTCGACGACGGGAGCTTGGCCTCCGTGAGTAACTCGAACCTGCTGAGCGGCCCCCTCGTGAACAAGAGCACGGGGGAACGCCTGAAGGACGAGTACTAACCTCGCCCTGCGGAGAACCTAGCCCGGCGAGGGGGGGCGGGCCGGTTGGTGGCCGCGACGATCTCCACCGGATTTCTCCACCAGTAGTGGAGAATGAGTGTCACGACCGCCGCCCGAGCCTCCCTCGGAGCCAGCGAAGGGGACGGCCCGGGCAGCCTTCCGGCTCCCACGTGAAGGTTATGGAGGATGGGTCCTCTCGGGTCTAGGAACATGGCGCTCGTCCGCCCCGTCTTTCTCCGTAGCCTCTGGAGGTCGGTCCAACGCGGCGGCAACGGAAAGGCCCCGGTCATCGCGGGCCACAAGTTGCTCTACCGCTGCAATCTCGAGTGCGGCATGTGCCCGTTCTGGCGGCGCGAGGACGAGAACCTCCTCACGGTGGAGGACGAGGTACGCATGATGAAGGCCCTGGTCCGCGCGGGGGTGTCGTTCCTGGGATTCGAGGGCGGCGAGCCGCTCCTCCGCCGAGACCTTCCCGAGATCCTGGAGGAGGCGCACCAGCGTTTCCACACCTCCGTGGTCACCAACGGCTGGCTGCTTCGCAACCGCATCCGTGACATCGCCCCGCACCTCGACATGATCTTCGTCTCGCTGGACGGGATCGGCGAACTCCATGACCGACTTCGCGGCATCCCCGGATCGTTCGACAAGGCCGTAGAGGGCATTCGGTCCGCCCGAGGACGCGTTCCGGTCGCGATCAGTTCCACCATCACGAACGAGAACATGGACGATGCCGTGAAGGTGGTCGCTCTCGCCCAACGACTCGGCGTCGGCGTGACGTTCCAGGTCGCCTACAAGTACTCGACCGCGGAGAACCTGACCCCCGCCGGCCAGAAGTTGCGGGAGACCCTGGAGCGGTTGCTCGCCCTCAAGGAAGCCGGTGCGCCGATTTTGGAGTCTCGAGAGTACTTCACGAGCGTCATCAACTCCTGGTTCCGGGGGACACCCTGGCGCTGCAAGCCGTGGATGACGATGAACGTCGACCCCCAGGGACGCCTCGTCCTGCCCTGCTACACTCTTCGAGAGTATGGGGGCACGGACTACGTGTGGGACGTGGACGTCCGAAAGCTCTGGAATACGTTCGACTGGGCCCCGTACGAACGGTGCAACAAGTGCGCCTTGGCCTGCTATCTCGAGCCGTCCCTCTTCAGCTACACGAACCCCACGATGGTCCGAGAGAGGATCCTCGACCCGATCGTGGCGTATCTCGACTCCCGAATGGCGACGGAACTGCCAGACGAGCTGCCCGTTCTCGCGTAGAATCGAGACCGTGTACTGACACTTGCGGTCCTCCGAATTCGAGGTAACCGGAGGGCCGACGTCTCTCGGGCACACAACTGTCTTACGAGACTCGAGCGTCCCGAGGGGCGAAATGGCCGCGAAACGGTACTCTCTTCAAGCCCGAGTCAGCACCGAGAATCCCGCAGCGGTGAAGCTCGTTCTGACCCAGTCCGTCCCGGACGGGTCCGTGAAGCCGACCGGTGACCCGAACGTGCTCCTGGTCGAAGGTCACATGACCGGCGCGAATGCGCGGGACCTCAACCGATCCCTGCTCACCTCCCTGCGACGCGCCGAAAAGCGGACACGGCTCCGATCGGAATGGACCCTCGAGGGCTCGACCGAACGGTTCTTCGACTATGTCCCGAAAGGCAAGCGGAGTGCTTCGGTCCACCCCTCCGCCCACGCCTGAAAAGCTCTCGGAGCGCCGATGGTAGCGAAATCTGCGCCGACCGGCCGCCCCGACCGCGTCGTCGTGGTCCCGGTCGCCAATATGTTCTCGGCTCCGAACGAGAATTCCGACGTAGCCTCGCAAGCGATCATCGGCAGCAACGTGGTTACGCTGGACGTCCGCCGCGATTGGGTGAGGGTCCGTACGGACGACCGGTACGTGGGCTGGATGTCCCGCAATGTCCTCCGAGATCGAGAGAAATCCGGCCCCTACGGCACGTCGGGACCGGTCGTCCGGACGGAAGCATTGTTCGCGAATGTGTACCAAGAACCGGCCGTTCGAGTGCACAAGCCCGTTCTGACCGTGCCATTCGAATCGCGGTTGGAAGTGGCAACGGGCCGGGAGGAACGCAAAGTGGGATGGCTCCGGGTGCGTTTGCCCGACCAGCGGGCAGCGTGGATCCGCAGCGGCGATGGCAACCGGAATCCCACGCCGCTGACCATCCCCCAATCGATTGAGTTAGCGAAACGATTCCTCGGCCTGCCGTATCTGTGGGGAGGACGGTCAAGCTACGGGTACGACTGCTCCGGCTTTACGCAGATGCTCGTGCGCAGCCGGGGGATCACGATGCCTCGGGACACTCGCCTGCAGGCGGAGTGGGAAGGCGCCGAAGAGGTCGATCGGAAGCACGTGGTTCCCGGGGACCTGCTCTTCTTCGGTCCCTCGCCCGAGCAGATCAATCACACCGCCCTCTACATCGGCGAGGGAGAGATCATCCACTCGACCGCCCAAAACCGTCCGGGCGTGCAGATCGGTCGGCTGAATGACCCGTCGAGGAGGCGAACTCTGATCGCCTGTAAGCGGGTCACCTGAGTCGCGAAGCGTGGGCCAAAGGCTCCGACGATGGGGAGTCGAACCCATTTCCATTCGGAACGGATGCATCGCTTTAACCCTCCCGAACGCTGGGCGTGACGGTGGCGCAAGAAACCGTCCTCGTGGTCGGGTCGACCGGCTTGGTCGGCGAGGCGGCCGTGCGGGCCCTTGCGAAGCGTGGCCATATCGTTCGGGCACTCGTCCGACGGCCCGAGGCGGCGAAACAGTTCCAGAGTCCACTCCTTTCCGCGGTCGTCGGAGACCTGAGCGGTCTCGGAGATTGGAAAGCGGCGATGGAAGGCATCACCTCTGTGGTGGACGCAACGCAGGTTCGATTCCGCGGCCGACTGACCGTGGGCAAGGCGCGTCGAGGGGCCGAAGAGCGCCGGCGCATGGTGGCCTTTCTCCTCTCGAAGGTTCGCGCCCAGTCCACCTCGCTCCACAGCTACGTCGCACTGAGCGGCCTCGAAGACTATGCCCCGACCGG
>Ga0074044_10001319_pt1 | contig 22649 bp, 19 predicted proteins | sample BogForMeECP23OM1_FD_94443 | JGI IMG/M metagenome (GOLD analysis project Ga0074044, IMG submission 94443) | Bog forest soil microbial communities from Calvert Island, British Columbia, Canada - Bog Forest MetaG ECP23OM1 | ecosystem: Environmental > Terrestrial > Soil > Wetlands ... | reverse complement strand
GTTCTTTATGAGTAAATGCCGTGGCTGAACTGGTGGACGATGTCGCGGCGGATGCGGTCGGTTATTACCAGGCGGTCGTTGAGCTGAAGCGCGATGTAGCTGTTGATCACGCCGACAAGGGTGACGGCGTAGCGCTGATGCCTGCCGCGCATGTTGCCATGATCATGCACCGCTTTGAGAAAGAGTTCCTGCAGGATTGCCTGGCGATGGGAGGAATGTTGCAACGCCACCTGATGGGCTTCGCTTTCACGCGGAGCGAAATAAAGCGCCAGTTCCATGCGGTAAAACAGAGGATGCCGCGCGGCAAAACCCGTATAGGCCGCGACGATTCGATCAAGCGTGAGCGGGAGATCTCCCGAGTATTCGGCGGCCTCTTTAACGGCGTTGTCCAGCTCGGGGGCGTATTCCTCGAACAGCGCTTTCAGCAGGCCAAGCTTGCTGCCGAAGAAGTGGTAGAGCGTTGGCTTGCCGAGCCCTGCGGTATCCGCCACCTCCTGAACCCCGACCCCGTCGTAGCCTTTGGCGGCAAACAGTGTCAGCGCAGCCTGCAACAGTCCGGTGCGGGAGTCCACGCTATTCTTCTATACCAATCGGTATATAGAAATCAATCGCGCTCAACTAAGGACACACGGAACCCGGGTTCCGGCACAAAAAACAATATGTATGCGAATCCTGACGAAGAGGCCTTCTCCCAATACAGAAAGACCAGAGCACCAGAGAATCCGGGGTTCTCAGCAGTCCCGCACCGTAACCTTTTCCGGCGCCGCTGGTTTATACCATTGAGACGATGGCGCACAGGGCAACCGCATTGAACGCTCCCCCCTCAGGGGATGCCGATGAACGCCGCCTGATTGAGGCGGCGCAGCGTGACTCGCGCCGTTTCGCCGATCTCTACGAGAGCAATTTCGAGCGCATCTACGCCTTCATCGTGCGCCGCGTGCGCGACCGCGACGAAGCCGAGGATTTGACCGCCGACGTATTTCATCAGGCGCTCAAGCATCTCGGGCGTTTCGAATGGCGGGGTGTTCCGTTTGCCGCCTGGCTCTACCGAATCGCGGCGAATGAGATTTCAGATCGGGCGAATCGCGACGCCAGGCATCGCGCGGTTTCACAATCGGATGATGCCGCGGAGCCCTGTCTCGAGGAAATTGAACATCGCGCACTGCTGTTCCGGATGGTGGACAAGCTGCCGACGGAGCAACGCCGCGTAATTATCCTGCGCTTCACCGAAGAAAGGAGCATCCGCGACATTGCTCATCAACTGAAGCGCACCGAGGGCGCCGTGAAGCAGCTTCAGTTCCGCGGCTTGCAGAATCTGCGCGTATTGATGGGTGAGAAAAATGGCTAAGCGAAGGCAGACTATCGCCAAGCGAAGCCCGACCGATCAACTCGATCAGGCGGTGGAGGCAATTATGGCGGATGCCAGGCTTCCGCGCATGAATTCGGGCATCGCCGCGCTCTTGCACATCGCGGGCGATCTTCGCGATCTGCCGCGGCAGGAATTCAAGGCGCGCCTGAAGGCCGACCTGAAAAAGAGCGGCGCGGCAAAGGCGATCGCGCGGCCGCACGGGATCGCCACGCCATACCTGATGATCCGGGACGCGGCGCGAGCGATCGATTTCTACAAGCAGGCGTTCGGCGCGACCGAATTGATGCGGATGGCGGATCCGAGCGGGCATATCGGGCACGCGGAGATCAAAATCGGCGATGCGCCGATCATGATTGCCGACGAGGATCCGCAGTCTTTCAACCTCAGTCCCGAGTCGCTCGGCGGCTCGTCCGCATTCGTCCATCTCTATGTTGACGACGTCGATGCGTTCGCGCGGCGGGCAGAGCGCGGCGGGGCCCAGGTCCTCGAACCGCCGCAGGATTATCCGTACGGCGATCGGCGCGGCAAATTCGCGGACCCGTTCGGGCATGTGTGGATGGTCGCGACGCACAAGCAGGATATTACCGCGGAGCAGATGAAGCGGGACTGGGACCGATCCGTTGAGGCCGAGAAGGCAAAGAAGGCGGTCCCGGCCATTCGCGAGGGCTTTCACACCATCACGCCTTACATCCTCGTGCGCGGTGCGGCGAAGTTCAGCGATTTCCTGAAACAGGCGTTCGACGCCGAAGAGCTTTTCGTAACGACGCGTCCGGATGGAAATATCGGACACGCGGAGCTGAGGATCGGCGACTCGATGGTCGAGATGTCGGATGCGACCGATGAGTATCAGCCGACTCCCACCTCAATCCACATATACGTGGACAGCGTAGAAGCGACCTACCATCGGGCGCTGCGCGCGGGCGCCACCTCGATGTCGGAACCGACCGACCAGGATTACGGCGATCGCGAAGCTGGCGTGAAGGATCCGTTTGGCAATCGTTGGTATATCGCGCGGCACCGCGACGATGCCGAACCGTTGCCGCCGGAGCTTCACAACGTCACGCCGTATCTGCATCCCAAGGGCACCGACAAGCTGATCGATTTTCTCAAGCAGGCTTTCGGCGCCGATGAAGTCTTCCGCGCGCAGGAAGGCGGCGTGGTCCATCACGCGAAGATCAAAATCGGCGATTCGATTCTGGAAATGGGCGAGGCGCACGGTATGTATCAGCCGATGCCATCCGCGCTCCATTTGTATGTGAACGATGCCGATGCGACTTACCGTCGCGCGTTGAAGGCGGGCGCGGTTTCGACCTCGGAACCGACCGACACCGACTACGGCGATCGATATGCGGCCGTGAAGGATCGGTTCGGAAACGACTGGTACCTCTCGACCCATAAGGATCCGGACAAGCTCCGCGAGGCACTATCAAAGGGGCAGTCCGCGGCGGCCGAGCAGACACAATCGGACACGAGTTCCTTCAAGGCTGTCGCGCATCTGCGTTTTCTTGACGCAGCCAAGGTGATCGAATTCGTAACGAAAGTATTCGGGGCGAAGGAAATCGCGCATCACGAAGCTCCCGACGGCACGATCGTGCATGCCGACCTCGAGTTCGGCGACAGCGTAATCAGCACCGGAGACGCGACCGGCAAGGATGAGCCGATGCCGACCGCCATTCATCTGTACGTGCCCGATGCGGACGCGGCGTACAAGCGCGGCCTCAAGGCGGGCGCGGTCTCGATTCACAAACCGATGGACATGGAATATGGCGAGCGCGGGGCGTCGTTGATCGACCCGTTCGGCAATCACTGGTACCTGGCGACGTCGTTCGAAGCTCGCAAACGCCGGGCGCCTGCGTCCGCATACGTGCCTGCCGGCATGCCCCACCTGATCCCGTCACTGCATCCGAAGGGCACGCCCGAGGTAATCGACTTCCTGACGGCTGCCTTCGGAGCGGAGGAGATGTTCCGCGCGCGGGGCGATGACGGCACCGTTCTGCACGCAAAGGTCCGCATCGGCGAATCGGTCGTGGAGCTGGGCGAAGCTCACGGGCCGTACCAGCCGATGCCCACGATTTTCCATCTGTACGTGAATGATACCGACGCAGTTTACCGGCGCGCGCTTGCAGCGGGGGGAGTTTCACTGGACGAACCGGCAGACAGGCCATGGGGCTTCCGCAATGCCGGCGTGCAGGATCCGGGTGGCAATCAATGGTTTATCAATAGCCCGATCCACGCCGCCGAGAAGAAAGACCCGGAGCAAAGTTCACAGCGTCCCGGCACGATCATGCCGTTCATGTACTTCGAGAATGCGGATGATGCCGCGGAGTTCTACAAGAAAGTGTTCGAGGCTACCGAAGTGCATCGCCTGGTACAGCCTGGCGGACAGGTAAGTCATGTTCAGCTGGCGATCGGCGAAACGCGCGTCATGTTGCGCAATGCGACCACTCCCGACCTGGCCGACTACGTGGAAAGGGGCTTTGCGCGCACTCCGCATCAGCTCGGCGGTACGCCGTTGGCACTTTACATTTACGTCGCGGATGCGGATGCAGTGTTCAAGCGAGCGGTCGATTCTGGTTCGAAGATTGTGGATCCGCTTGAGGATAAGGAATGGGGCGACCGCTGCGGCGAAGTGCAGGATCCCTTCGGTCATCTCTGGTGTATCGCGACGCCATTAAAGGACCTGCGGCGCTGAGGCTGCGCAGTGAAATGAAAAAGGCCAGGATCACCCGACCTTCTCGATCCGCGAGTGCGAGGCGTGCCGCCGTCGCCCGCAAAAAGAAAGAGCAGGCGAAGCCTGCGGCGTTGGCGGTTCCCGTTGGCCCCAGGGCGACACCCTATTTGAGCATTAAAGGGGCGGCACGTGCGATCGAGTTTTACAAGAAGGCCTTCGATGCGGTCGAGGTGGTGCGTCTGACGGCTGCCGATGGCAGGGTCGCGCACTGCGAAATCAAAATCGGCGAAGCATCGATCCTGATTGCGGATGAATGGGAGGGCGTGGGCGTGAGCAGTCCGGCTTCGCTCGGCGGCACGCCGGTGATCATTCATCTCGATGTCGCCGACGTCGATGCGATCGCGAAGCAGGCGATCGATGCGGGCGCGAGAGTGATCTTCCCGGTCGCGGACCAGTTCTATGGCGCGCGAAGCGGCCGCCTGCAGGATCCTTTCGGCCATATGTGGCTGCTCTCTATGCCGATAGAAGAGGTCTCCTCAAAAAGAAACGCGCAAGCGTGAGGAAGCCTGGTTCGCGGAAGACGCAAAGAAGTAACCGGCGCGCGAATGCGCGCCCACGAATCTGTAGCGACGCGCAGGCCGCATCGCAAAGGAGCACACGCAATGGCAGTAAAAGCGGTCCCCGAGGGCGCGCACTCCGTCACGCCTTACCTCATCGTCGGCGGCGCACGGAAGGCGATCGAGTTTTATCAGCACGTCTTTGGCGCGAAGGAGGTCATGTGCATGCAGGATCCTTCGAGCGGGCGCGTCGGACACGCCGAAATCGCGATCGGCGACGGCACTATCATGCTCGCTGACGAACATCCGGAGATGGGAATTCTCGGCCCTAAATCACTTGGCGGCGCGCGTCCTCCTATATCCGTTCATCTTTATCTCGAAGACGTTGACGCCGTGTACAAGCGCGCGGTTGCGGCGGGCGCGCTTTCCCAACGCGAGCCTCAGGATCAGTTCTATGGCGATCGTATTGCGCAGATAGCCGATCCTTTCGGGCATGTCTGGTCCCTGGCGACGCACAAGGAAGACGTGTCGAGCGAGGAGATGGCGAAACGCTTCGAGCAAATGTCGAAACAGCAGGGCGGGCACTGAACCTCTTGCCGTGCTGCGTGAGGATCTGACGATGGCTATACAATCGCAGGCTGCTGCGGGCGGATCGCTGCCGCCACCGATGCTGCTTCATCAAATGGGGACGGGACATTACCTTTCGCGCGCGCTCGGGCTCGCAGCAAAACTGTGCATCGCCGACCATCTGAAGAATGGCCCGCGTCATTACAGCGAAGTTGCAAGGGAAACCGGGACGCATCCGCCGTCGCTGAATCGGGTAATGCGCCTGTTGGCGGGCGCCGGAGTCCTGAGCGAGGAGGAAAACGGATGTTTCGCGCTGACTCCGCTCGGCGAGTTGCTGCGCAGCGATGTTCCCGGCTCGATGCGCGCGGCGGTGATGCTCTTTGCCGGCGAAGCCGTTCAGACTTTATGGGGCGAACTTGAGTACTGCGTGCAGACGGGACAGCCCGCGTTTAAAAAGAACTCACCCGACGCCACCGCGTTCACGGGCATCAATCAGAATCCAGAAAGTGCGGCAGCATTCGACGAGGCGATGGCGGCGTTCAGTACGCAGACCGCGCTTGCGCTGGTGGCGGCGTACGATTTCTCGGCGTTCGCTAAAGTCGCCGACATCGGAGGCGGCAACGGCGCGTTGCTCATCGGAATTCTCAAGGGCAATCCAAACCTGCGTGGACTCGTGTTCGATCAACCGGCCAGCGCGGAACGCGCAAAGCGGAAAATCGCGGAGTCCGGGCTGGAGTCGCGATGCGAGGCCGCCAGCGGAGACTTTTTCAAGGAAGTGCCGGCGGGCGCGGACGTTTATCTGCTGAAGCACGTCATCCACGACTGGAACGATGAAGACGCCGTCGCGATTCTGAAGACTTGCCATCGCGCGATGAGCGGTACCAATGCGAAACTGCTCATAGTCGAAGGCATCTACCCGGCGCGAATCGATCAATCGCTGGAAAGCCGCGGTTCCGCATTCAACGACGTCAACATGCTGGTTTGCACGGGAGGCCGCCAGCGATCGGAAGCGGAGTTCCGCGCGCTTTACCAGGCGGCCGGGTTCAAGCTGACAAGGATTGTCCCAACTGCGGCACGGGTCTGCGTTATCGAAGGAGTGAGGATTTGAAGCGGCGCGGAATTTGACGCTGATAGCGTTGGTCGAATGACAGAGAGGTAACCCGATGAGCAGCGGAACAAAACATATCCAGCCCGGCTACACTGCCATTACACCATATCTCTACGCGCGGCCCGATCTGGGCGAATTTCTCAAGCGTGCGTTCGGCGCTGAGATTCTCCGCGACCCTGCGCCGGATGCGGCTGGAGCTTTCCATTGCGAGGCGAAAATCGGAGACTCACACGTTCTCTTCGGCAACGGCTACTTCTCCGATTCCTCTATGTCGGCCGCTGTGTACCTCTACGTTCCCGATGTCGATGCGACCTACAAAATCGCAATTGGCTTAGGCGCGAAATCGCTCCGCGAACCGAGTGACCAGACCTGGGGTGATCGCGTTGCCGGCGTGAAAGACACTTCGGGCAATACGTGGTGGATCGCGACTTACAAAGCCGCAAAGTGAATCTCGCTGGAGGCGACCAATGGCGCATCCACGCATGTATGACGATTCCAACCCCGCGATAAAGCGGCTGCGTGAAATCTGCCTCACGCTTCCGGACGTTGTCGAAAAGGAAGCATGGGGCGAATGCACGTTTCGGGTCGCGGGCGGCACGATGTTCGCGATGACCGACAACAATCATCACGACAGCGGCCATGTTGCGGTGTGGGTTAAGGCGCCACCGATGGTGCAGGAGATCCTGGTCAGCTCGGCGCCCAAGAGATTTTTTAAGCCTCCGTACATGGGTGCCAAAGGATGGGTGGGCGTACGCATCGACTTCAAAGTCGATTGGGATGAGCTCGCCGGCATACTCAGGGACGGCTATCTGATGTCGGCGCCGAAGAAACTGCGCGCCCGGCTTCCGTGGGCTATCCAAGGACTTGCGCCAGATACAGACGGAAAGGGAAAGCGAGGCACGAAGTCCTCGCGCAAAGCGGCGAGCCAGCGCACAGCATGAAAACCGAGGAGACATCTGACCGATCGGCACGGACCCGGGGCAGTGCACCGCGGCCGCAAGCACGCCGGGCGGCGTTCGTGTTCATCTTCATTACGGTCGTTCTGGACATGCTCGCGCTCGGGATGATCGTGCCCGTGCTGCCGAAGCTCATCGAGGACTTCGTCCACGGCAACACTGCTCGCGCCGCCGAGATCTACGGTCTGTTCGGAACGGTATGGGCGCTCATGCAATTCGTGTTCTCTCCGGTGCTGGGCGCGCTGTCGGATCGGTATGGCCGCCGGACCGTCATTCTGCTTTCGAACTTCGGTCTCGGGCTCGACTACATCGTGATGGCGCTGGCGCCGACGGTCGGATGGTTGCTGCTGGGGCGGGTGATCTCGGGAATAACTTCGGCAAGCTTTTCCACCGCGAGCGCGTACATTGCTGATGTCACTCCGCCCGAGAAACGCGCCGGGAGCTTTGGCATGTTGAGCGCCGCATTCGGTCTCGGTTTCATCCTGGGGCCGGCGCTGGGTGGTGTGCTCGGCAATGTCGACCCGCGCCTGCCCTTCTGGGTGGCGGCGGGCTTCAGTCTATTGAACGCGATGTACGGATTGTTCGTGCTGCCCGAGTCTCTGCCGATTGAGCGGCGGGAGCGTTTTTCATGGCGGCGCGCCAACCCGATGGGCTCGCTGAAATTACTGCGATCGCACGCGGAGCTGTTCGGCCTGGCGGGCGCGAATTTCATCGGCAACATGGCGCATGAAGCGTTGCCCACTACCTTCGTGCTCTATGCGATGTATCGTTACGGCTGGAACGAGCGAACGATCGGCTTGGCGCTGGCGACGGTGGGAGCGTGCTCGGCGATCGTCGGTGCGGGCCTCGTGCAACCGATGGTCGAGCGCTTCGGCCAGCGACGCGTGATGATCGCCGGTCTGTGGTTTGGCGTGGCCGGGTTCGCGATTTATGGCCTTGCGGCCACCGGGCTCATCTTCTGGCTGGCGGTTCCTGTCACCGGGCTATGGGGACTTTCGGGCCCTCCTATGCAGGGCCTGATGACTCGACACGTAAACGCGTCGGAGCAGGGGCAGTTGCAGGGAGCGCTCAGCAGCCTGCGCGGAATCGCGTTCATGATCGGACCGCTGCTGTTCACCAACACGTTCGCCGCATTCATCGGCTCCGAACGCGACTGGCATATTCCCGGCGCGCCCTACCTGCTCGCGGCTCTGATGCTGGCGGCCGCGACGCTGATTGTGTGGCGCGTCACGACTCCACGTAGCGAAGGAGCATTGGCGGAATTCGCGGGAGCCGCCGAAGAGGCGTAGCTGGCTCGACCGTATCAGCCGAACAAACGCTTGCTGGCTATGTCGGCCCCCGCGCGCATCGCCTTTAGCTTTTCCCACACGACCTCTTCGGCCACGTCGCCGAGTCCGGTTGTGGTCTCGAAGCCGCAATCGGTTCCCGCTATGACGCGACGCGGATCGCCGATTGCCTGCGCCGCGCGTTCGATCCGATCGGCAACGACCTCGGGATGCTCGACGTAGTTAGTCTTGGTATCGATCACGCCCGTCACCAGCAGCATGTGATCGGGCAACGCATTCGTGCGGAAGCATCGATATTCGTGCTGATGGCGCGGATTGGCGGCCTCGACGACCAGCGCGCCGGCTTTGGCCGCATAAAGATGCGGCAGGATGTCGGCGAGGGGAACATCGAGATGGTGCGGCGCTTCGTAGTTGCCCCAGCACACGTGCAGCCGCACGCGGTCGGCGGCCAATCCTTCGATGCCGCAATTTACCGCTGCGATGTTCAAGTCGACATAGTCGAGAAAGTCGGAAAGCGGGCGGTCCGCGTATGACGTGTGGCGTTCCATTGCGAGGTCGGGCGCATCGACCTGCAGCACGAAGCCGCTGCTGACGATATGCCGATACTCAGTGCGCAACGCCTCGGCGAGCGCGAATACGTACTCTTCGTAGCTCTTGTAGTGCTGATTGAGCATCGCGGACGCGATGATACCGGGAGAAGGCGCGGTCATGAATGGTTCAGCGAACCCGCGCGGTTGCTCGCTCAGGATGCGCTTGAAATCGGCGCATTCGCGTTCCAGCGGAGCGCGATCCTGATAATGGACCTCGCCAACCGCCATCGGCGCGTGCATCAGATCAACCATCTGCAGATCGCCAATCCGCATATGCTCCAGAAAGCTTCGGTACTCTACGATGTCACGCATCATCGGGCGCTCGCTGCGTCCGCCGAAACCGCTCATCCGGTCGCGCACGTAGGTGAAAAAACTCTCGCGCGCCTGCTCGCCATTGTTGCCGATATCGATGCCGGCCTCGATTTGTTTGGCGATGACGCGGCGGGTCGATTGCTCGACCTCATGCTCGAAGGCGGCGTTGTCGATCGCTTCGCCGCGGCTCTTGCGGATGAAGAAGTCCTTGAGGCGCGCACTGCGCGGCAGGCTGCCGGTGTGGGTGGTGAGAATTCGTTTGTCGCTCTGCAGCATCGGGGTGACTCCTGGGAGATGTGTATCACCCAGAAGATCAAATCGAAAAAGGAAATCGACCTAACTCCTGACCCCTTCTCGCACGCGAGGGGGAACCAGAATTACTCGTTTCTTTGACGATTATCTGCTGATTGACAGTAACGGCCGGGGCGGGATGGCCGCCCGCCTCTACTTGGAAACAGCACAGTCATTCTTCTTGATGGATGCGGAAGAGTCTTGGACTGATTTGCCCGGTGGTGTCGCCGCATATAGGTTTTGTTCATAGCCGCGATTGGCGGGAGGAAGCGCCGATGTCCAAGTGGTATGATGTGATTACGCCCGAAATCAAGGAATTCATCGCCGCGCAGATGATGTTTTTCGTTGCGACCGCGCCGAACGCGGGGCGTATCAATCTGTCGCCCAAGGGGATGGATACGTTTCGCGTGCTGAGTGACAAACGCGCGATCTACCTCGACCTCACCGGGAGCGGAAACGAAACCGCGGCGCATCTGTTCGAAAACGGGCGGATTACGATCATGTTCTGCTCGTTCGACAAGAACGCGCGTATCGCACGGCTCTACGGACGCGGCCGCACGATTCATCCGCGCGACGACAAATGGAATGAGTACCTCGGGATGTTTCCACCCGCACCCGGCGTGCGCCAGGTAATGGAAATCGATGTCGACTCGGCGATGACTTCCTGCGGCTACGCGGTGCCGCGGTATGAGAACCTGACCGAGCGCGACACACTGAGAAAATACTGGGAGAAGCGCAACGACGTCGATGTCGCGAAGTACCATCACGATAAGAACGAGCGCAGTATCGACGGTCTGCCGAACGCGATGTTCGAGGGCGGATCGCGCAGCGCAAAGTGACAGCCTCGGAAATCAATCCTCTGTGACAAGTCTTTATCCAGAGGTCGCGCCCTACGCGCACGGCATGTTGGAGGTTGGCGACGGCAACCTCGTATACTGGGAGACCTGTGGCAATCCGCACGGCAAAGCGGCCGTCGTTTTACACGGCGGCCCCGGCTCGGGATGTTTGCCGTGGCATCGCCGGCTCTTCGATCCGGCCGCCTATCGCATCGTGCTGTTCGACCAGCGCGGCTGCGGACGAAGCACGCCACACGCAAGCGCGCCTGAAACGGACCTTGCGAGCAACAACACCTTGAACCTCATTGCGGATATCGAACTACTGCGCCGGCACCTGAAGATCGACCGATGGTTGGTGCTCGGCGGATCTTGGGGCAGCACCTTGGCGCTAGCCTATGCCGAGAGATACCCCGAACGGGTCTCGGAGATCATTTTGTGGGGCGTCACGACCGGACGGCGCAGGGAGTTCGACTGGTCATTCCGCGGCGGAGTGGCGGTCTTTTTCCCGGAGCAGTGGGAGCGTTTGCGTGTTGCCGTGCCGGCCAGCGATCGCGATGGAGATATCGTCGATGCATACTATCGGCTGCTGAACGATCGCGACCCTACGGTTCGCCAGCAAGCCGCCTTGGCGTGGTGTACCTGGGAGTCCGCGACACCTGGCTGGCCCCCTAGCGATCGGCTGTCTGCCCGGTTCAAGGCCCCCGCTTTTGCGATGGCGTTTGCGCGGCTGGTGACCCACTACGTCCGCCACGACGCGTGGATCGAAGATGGGAGCTTGCTTCGCAACGCCAACTCGCTGGCCGCTATTCGCGGAATCATGGTGAATGGACGCTTTGACTTTCAAGCACCGATCGGTTGGGCGTGGGACCTCAAGCACGTGTGGCCACTCGCCAAGCTCGTGATCGTCGACGACGCCGGGCACGACGCATCCAATGCAGGCATCACACGAGAACTAATCCGCGCAACCGACCAATTCGCAACGCGCTGAGCAAGGTTACTGTGCGGCATTAGCCGTCCCGACGGTTTGGTAGATTTCGCCCGATGGTGGCAGACTGCGCGATAGTTCGGGAGGCATCGCCATGGCAGGTTTACTCAGTGGGAAAGTTGCGATCATTACCGGGGCGGCATCGGGGATCGGACGCGCGGCAGCGCTGGTCTTTGCGCGCGAAGGCTCGCGGGTGATCGTTGCTGATATATCCGAAGAAGGTGGCGCGCAAACCGTGCGGATGATCCAAGAGCAGGGCGGAACCGCGGAATTCGCCGCCTGCGATGTCGCGCGCGCATCGGATGCAGACGCTTTGATCGCGGCCGCTGTGAAAGCATTCGGGCGCGTCGATTGCGCATTCAACAACGCGGGCATCGCGGGCACGCAGCGCAAGACCGCGGATTACAGCGAAGAGGAATGGGACCGGATAATGGCGGTGAATCTGAAGGGCGTGTGGCTCTGCATGCGTGCCGAGATTCGCCAGTTTATCGCGCAGGGCTCACCGGGCGCGATCGTGAACACCGCGTCGGCCGCGGGCCTGGTCGCATCGCACTCGATGCCCGCGTACACGGCGGCCAAACATGGCGTGGTCGGCTTGACCAAGTGCGCCGCCGTCGAATACGCGCGCGCTGGCATTCGCGTCAACGACGTATGCCCCGGCGTAGTCGATACTCCCCTGGTTGAGGGCATGGTGGCGGGCAAGCCGAAGCTCGCGGCGCGCCTCGATGAAGTCGAGCCGATAGGCCGCAAGGCGCGCCCGACCGAGATCGCAGAGGCGGTCGCATGGCTGTGTTCGGACTCGGCTTCGTTTGTCACCGGCGCCTCGCTTTCGGTCGACGGCGGTCTGACGGCGGTCTGAGCGATGCCCGGACTCGATCCCTTTATCGAGGCGTGGAATCTGCGCGAGCTGGTGCGCAAGGGGGAAGTTCGCCCGCGCGAAGTCGCCGAGTTCTTCCTTGCGCGAATCGAGCGGCACAATCCCGCGCTAGGCGCGTACATGACGGTAACGGCGGAGCGCGCGATGGCGGATGCGCGGCGGATTGAATCTGCCCGCGCCAATGCGTCATCGATGCCACTTTTCGGCGTCGCATACTCGCTCAAGGACCTGACCCCGACGAAAGACATCGTGACCACTCTCGGTTCGCGCAACTACGAGACTTCACAGCCACCCGACGACGCGGTCATTGCGGTGCGGCTTCGCGAGGCGGGCGGAATTCTGCTCGGCAAGACCACGACGCCCGAATTCGGCGGCAGGCCCACGACCGAGGGTGGCCTCTGCCCGATTGCGCGAAATCCGTGGAACTTCGACTACAATGCCGGTGGATCGAGCGGCGGCGCGGCGGCGCAGGTGGCTGCCGGGCTGGGCCCGATCGCGGAGGGGAGTGATGGGGGCGGCTCGATTCGCGGACCATCCTCCAATTGCGGCGTGGTAGGGCTCAAGCCTTCGCGCGGACGGCTTACTTATGCGCCATATCGGGGAGAAGCGTGGGGCGGTTTCGCGACGCGCGGCCCGATCGCCCGGACGGTCCGCGATGTAGCGATGATGCTCGACGTTCTTGCCGGTCCGGTCGTCGGCGATCCGTATTGGGCACTGCCGCCGGATCGTCCGTTTTCCGATGCGGTTCAGGCAGCTCCGAAGAAGCTAAGGCTCGCGGCGATCGCGGAAACGAAGCTCGGCCCTGTCGATGCCGATGTAGCGCACGCGTTCGAGTCGGCATGCCAGGCGATGCGCGAGATGGGGCATCGCGTGGAAACGATCGCACTCGACCCGGGCGCGATGCTGCTGGATTGCGCGCGCTCGCTGATCTGTGTCGGAATCGCGGCGATTCCGGTCACCAATATCGAGTGGGTCGATCCGGTCGTGCGCGAGATGTTTCGCGAAGGCCGGAAGCTGGCAGCCGGAGAGTACGTGAACCTGGTCGGAGTAATGCACAACACGGCGCGCACGATTGTCGAGCGGCTGGACCCTTACGACGCATTGCTGACGCCCACGATGACCAAGCCCGCGATGCGCAACGGCACGTTCCCATCGCGTCCCGACCGCTACCTCGACGAGCTATGGACGTGGATCGCATTCGAGTATCCGTTCAACGCGACCGGCCAGCCCGCGATCACATTGCCGGCCGGATTCTCGGATGCAGGACTGCCGATAGGGTTGCAGATCGTCGGACGGCCCAATGGCGAGTTCAATCTGCTCTCGCTTGCAGCGGCCTATGAGGCCGTGCGCCCCTGGAAGCAGAAGCACCCGGCTCTTTTCGGCCAGAAGGCGCCTTAACCCGGAGTTCCGTTTTTCAACTGAACTACCTGGCCGCGTTCGTGGACCAGCTTCGGTGAAAGAGTTCCGGCCCCTTGCGCCACAGGGCGTGGGTAAGTTATGTGGGCAGCCTAATCCGGGCCATCAAAAACGCAAATCTCCTATCATAGCAAACGATGACCTTTACCGGGATTATTGGAGTCCTGTGCATGCTCCCGTTACGTGCGATCATCGACGCCAGCGTAAAGATGGGCGTCCGTCCGAATACGCTAACGCTCATCGGTTTTCTCATCAACCTGGCAGCCGCGTGGGCGCTCGGGAAGGATCGGTTTCTGCTGGCCGGTACCCTTATGGTCGTCGCCAACACTTTCGATTTCATAGACGGCAAGGTGGCACACATTGAGGGCACGTCGTCGCGTTTCGGCGCCTTCCTGGACTCGACGCTGGACCGCTTTTCCGACATCGCGCTCTTTCTCGGGCTGATCTACCTCTACGCGTCGTTGCGGCGTACCGACTACATGATGATCACGGCGCTGGCCATGATGTTCTCGATCACCACGAGCTATGCACGCGCCCGCGCCGAATCGCTTATCGAGCAGTGCGAAGTCGGCCTCATGCAGCGCCCCGAACGGATCTGCCTCCTCATGATTGGCGCGTTGACGAACCGCATGGCGGCAGTGATTTGGGTGATCCTAATCTTCTCGATCGTGGCGGTCGTTAACCGCATCCATTACACATACCTGGCGCTCAACAATAAACCGACGCCGACTGGCTCGAACCCTCCGATGGCCCTTTTTTGGCGCGCTTTCTTCTGGCGCGACAGGCGCGGCACGCTCCCGTATGATCTGTGGGTAATTGCGGTGCTGGCGTTCGTGTGGCTGACGCCGCCGGGGTGGCTCCACGATCCGACGGCAAGTGGAACGGGACTCTGGCCGCTCTTCTAGGTCATACTCGGTGAAATGCGCCGCTTTCCGATTCAAACCTTCGCAAATCCCACCGAGACGAAGGAAATCGACGCTTAAACACAAAGGCGCCAAGCACCAAGTAGGACAGGGAGGTCTTAAAGCAGATCTTTGGCGTCTTGATGCCTTGTGGCTAGTGCTCTGGCGATACGGCTGGGCAGTGGCTCCCGAATATCGCTGTATGCTCGCGCGTCGCGCTTAGGCTAAGCTTTCCCCGCTCGGTGGATTGGCAACTGCGGCTCGGATCGCAGGCCTTTCGCCGAGGTTGTCTGTAGCGATGGCTTTGCAAGAGATGGCCGCAGCGCCAACGGTCGAAGTACCGAAACTCAAATCGGAACGGCTTTCCTGGGGCACCAAGCTTCTGTACGGCGCGCCGAACTTCGCGGGCGCCGCACTCGTCATCCCGATTCTCATCAACATGCCGAAGTTCTATGCGGACGTGGTCCTGGTCCCGCTGGGCTACCTGGCGATCGCGATCGCGCTGGCACGCTCGCTCGATGCGCTCAGCGATCCGGTCGTCGGGTGGATCTCCGATCGGACGCGGACACGGCTAGGCCGCAGGCGGCCGTTCCTGATCTTCGGCCCGCCGATTTGCGGAGTCGCATTCTGGGCGATGCTGAGCCCGCCGCGCGGAATGTCGGGAAACAACGCTGCGCTGTGGTTCGCGATCACTTTCACGCTCTATTTCATCTTTCACACCATCTACTCGCTGCCTCATTACGCGTTGGGGCCTGAGCTGACGCTCGATTACAACGAACGTTCCAGCCTGTTCGGGGTGCGGGAGGCATTTACGATCCTGGGCACGATCGTCGCGGCGGCGTCGCCGGGCGTGATGATGAAAGTGCTCGGGTGGGACGAGCGGCGCGTGTTTTCATTTATCGGCGCTACCTTCGCCATCATCTTGACGGTTTTGTATTGGCTGCTTGCGTGGCGAATACGCGAACGCGCCGAGTTTTCCGTCCGTGAGTCGAATCCTTTCGTGCCCGGGGTCAGGCGCGCCCTAAGCAACCGCCCCTTCATCGTCCTTCTCGCCAGCTACGTGGTTGCATCGATTACCGGTGCGATTCCGGCCACGCTGCTCCCATTTTTCAACGCGTACGTCCTGCAGCCGAAAAGCCCCGACCTGTGGCTGTCGCTGGAGCTGCTAGGTTATTTCGGAGTCGGCTTCCTGTGCCTGCCGCTTTGGGTCGCCGCTGCCAACCGTTTCGGCAAATTGCCCGCGTGGCTTGCGAGCTTCACCATGAACGTGACCGGCGGCGCCGCCATGTTTTTTCTCGGCAAGGGCGACACGACAGGCCTGATGTTCCTGATCTGCTGGGCGGGAGCGGCCTTCGGAGCGGGGCTGTTTCTCGGGCCGTCGATGCAGGCCGACGTGATTGATTACGACGAGTTCTATACGGGCAAACGGCGCGAAGCGTCGTACACCGCGTTCTGGAGCATCCTGCCAAAATTCGTCGCGATTCCGAGCGCGGTCGTGCCGATAGCCTTGCTCGGGGAGCTGGGTTACATACCCAACGCGGTTCAATCGCCCCAGGTCGTTCTTGCGATCAAGGCGATGTTCGCCCTCATGCCCGCGCTGTGCGCGGTGTTGTCGTTCCTGATCGCCTGGAGATTCCCAGTCACCGAGAAAATTCATCGCAAGATTCTCGACGGCATAGAGCGCCACGGACGGGGCGAGAACGCGGTCGATCCTCTGACCGGACGCATCGTGCCGCCACCTGCGGGTGGTCCGGTGGACGAAGCGACCGGCTGGTTTCTGGATCATTTTTCGCCCGGAGAGCTTCGCCGCTACGTGAAAAGCGGCGGATTGTCGCCATTGCGCGACGTATTGGTCTCGGCCACGACGGCAATCGCCGTGTCAGTGATCGCGGCGCTGTTCGCTATCTCCCGCGTGCGTGAGCCAGGAACGGACCCGGGCGCGATAGCATCGCTGAGCGTGGTCGCCGCGGGCTTCGCCCTCGCCGTGTTCGTGTTTCACATACTGCGGATCAAAGCCGCGCTCCGGCTGGGCGCGGGCATGGTGTCGGTAGCAACGGTTCGCGCGCATCTGGGGGGTTCGGCCTGAGTCGAGGTCGGGCATTTCGCTGAATTTCTCAGAGGCGATCACGGGCTCCTGAATAAGCGGCCGCTCTCAAAATTATCGGCACTGACAGCATCGCCAAAACTCCACTTAACTGCCATGCGATGCGAAGTCCGAGCAGGTCCGCAAGTCTCCCGCCGACTAGTAGCCCCAAAGCGCTTCCGCAAGTTTCGAATGTGTTGAAAAAAGAAAGCAGGGTCGCACGATGGTCGCGATCGATCTCATCATTGGCCCAGGTCCGCATCAGCGGACCTGCGATTCCGAAACAAACGTAGGCACCGCAGAGAAGCACCAGCACGAGCACAGGCCGATCGTTAAAACGTCCCGCAATAAACAGGATTGCCCCGGATATTCCGCCGGCGATTGCCACGTAGTACTCGCGAACTCCCGCGAGCGGGCACAAACGTGCGACCACTTCGGAACCGCCAATGCTGGCGACTCGGAAGATGCAATAGAGGAGGCCCACCGTACCGATTCGAAGGTACAGATTGTCGACGAAGTACTTCTGCCATTCCATCTCGAAAGAAGACCACGCGAAGATTTGCAAGCCGCTTGAGAGCGCCAGCATCAGCACGGTTCGGTTTTTCGCCGCAATAGAGATGCTTGCGAGGAGCCGCACACGAACTTGCGCTATAAGCGGTGCAACCTCGACTGTTCGCCGCATCGCCACGTCCGGTTTCATCATGACGGCCCCCGCGAGACCGGTTATCAGAAATGTGACCGCACCAATCGCCCAGGGAAGTCTCATGCTGTAGCCGGCGGCTTGAGCACCGGCGATCGCGCCCAGAATCGCGGTCATCGCTCTCAGTTGGGATACGCGTGAAAAAACACCGCTTTTGTCTGCCGTAAACCCACTCTGATCGAGGGCGTCGACTGCCCAGGCTTCAAGAGTTCCGTTCGAAAACGCCGAGCCGAAAGCGGCCGTGCTGTCGGCGGCAACGAAGCGTCCGAACGTGCCCGCAAAATAGTACAGCAGCCAGCCGACGCTTCGAATCATGTTGCCAAGTACGAACGAGATGGAGCGCCCCACCGTATCGGCGAACACGCCCGCGGGAACGTCCATGGAAAACACTATCAGGTATGAAATCGCGACTATGGCGTTGGTCCGGAATTGAGTCAGGCCATGCGAACGAAGAAAGACGGGATATACACTGAGTATGACGCCTGAGCCCAGTGAATAGATCATCCACAGGGAATAGTAGCGATAGATAACGGCGTCGGCGGTCAGGGTCTGGCCGGCATCGGTGAGACTATCGGTGTCTTTCTGGTGAAGGGGGTTGACGCCGGTCACGGTATCCAGCCGGGCGTGATCGTGCGAAAGACATAGCCACGTCCGACCAGCGCGGGGACGATGCTATCAAGCGCATTCAAAGTCGCTTGGCGTCCCCATCCGGGACTGTTGTCGCGCCCGTCGTGATGCAGGGTAATCACGTGGCGTTTGTCGGCGAATAGTGCCGACTTGTCTTTTCGTGTCTCTTCGGAGTCGCCACCGTTTGTTCCCTCGAGATCGCTCAGCCTGCCGAAGAATCTCGACAGGATGTCGCCGACGCGCTGGAATTCAGGCACGCCATCGGTCAGGAAATCCTGCGGGTCTACGTCCCATAAGACCGGAGTCATGCCCTTCGAGTTCAGGAGACTCCTGATGCTGGCGTCGATCCCGCCACCTGGTGGGCGAAGGTACTCTGGCTTCACTCCAATCAATCGTTCCACTAGCTCATTGGTTTTGCCGACCTGCTCCCATATCGCGATATGGTCGCCGCCTAACCCGCCCTGTTCTTTCGCACGAGTAAAATTCTGGTGATAGTACGAATGGTTCGCGATGTAGTGACCATACGCATGGGCAAGTTTAATCGCCAACGGAGCACATTCGATATGCCGTCCCAGGACGAAGAACGTGACGGGCAGGGGTACTCCGAGCCGCTGCTCCCAATCTGCCAGCTTAAACACGATCGATTCCGTAACGCCGGGCGTCGGACCGTCATCGAACGTCATGTAAAGCGGTTTGCCCTGTGCCGACCAGTCGCCTGGCGAGGTGGCCGAATAGCTTTCAAACGGCTGCTTGCTCATTGCGGTCGCGATTCCCTGTGGTGCCCGCCAGCATAGTTCATCAAGCCGATCGCGCCAATCTGAAGCCGGGGTCGCTTGCGCCCTTGCCGCCGCGGATGGAAGCTAGCGCCATGTCGCGCCGCCATAGCAGCACAAATTCTTGGGCGAACAGCAAGGTTTCCGCGGTAGTTGCGCAGGACGGCTCGCCGCACCGGCTGCAAAGCTGTCTCGACTCCGCGCGGCGAGGCGGACTCACGGACCTAGTCATTGCTTCGCCAGCGGAGGTGGGCGTCAGTCCGTACGATCACATTACTCCAGATTCCGGCGTCGACTGCTTTGCCAACGCGATGAACAAGGCAGTGAGCGATACAACCGGAGAGATTGTCTTGCTGGTCCCTGCACTGGCTCAGATCAGGCCCGGCCTCATCGATCGTTACGCTGCTGTATTCGAAGCGAACGAACAGGTTGGAGTCGTATACGGGAACTACGAGATCGCCGTCGAGGGAAAACCCAAGACCATCCAAAACGTCTCTGCCGATCCCTTCGACCTGTCGGAGTGGTCGACGTTCGGCTATGTACGCGCCATTCGCCGATCGGTTTGGAACGAGGTCGGGGGGTACGACTCCTCCTACCGTCTCGCCGACGACTACGATCTGCGCCTGCGGCTTGGGGCGCGTTGCCAATTCGTACGCATTCACGAACCCCTGTATGACGTCGTGCTCCCCGCGGACTCCGCCGTGCGCAGGGCAGTCTGCGCGTCGGTAAGCCGCTACTTCACTCCCGAGACGAGCGCGGTCAGCGGTTACGGCTATCTTTTCCTCGAATCGGATTTGCGAACCGAAGTCGAACGAGCGTTCCTCGCGGCCTTGCAGCGACACGGGGCGTTCCTTGGCCATCGCAATCAACCGTTCGCGTGCCCTCATCACGGCGCTGAGCCAATCGTGAGCGTGATCATTCCCACTCACGATCGGAAGCCTCTCCTCCGTCGCGCTATAGAAAGCGCCATGGAAGGGACCTTCCGCGACTTCGAGATCATCGTCGTGGACAATGGTTCAGCCGATGGTACCGCCGAGATGGTCGAGAGGATGGCGCATCTGGACTCGCGCATCCGTCTCATCCGCAACCGTGGCCGCAACCAGATTTCCGCGGCGTTGAATCTTGGCGTACAGGCTGCGCGCGGGAAGTATATTTCGCAGCTGGACTCCGATGACGAGTACACCGCCGATACTCTCTTTCAGCAAATTGCTCATCTCGAAGCTGAACCGGCCTGGGGACTGGCGATTTCCTACTATGAAGTGATCGACGAAGAGGGCCGAATCCTTCCCGAGATCGGCGTGATACGCCATGCCGAATATGATCGGAACAATATTCTGAGAACCTCCGGCGCCGGCGCCGTACGAACCTGGCATCGATGCGTGATCGAGAATCTCGGCGGTTTCGACGAGCGTACCTTCGGGTCTTACGCGGAGGACTACGATCTAATTCTCAAAGCTTCAGAGCGTTACGACATCGGACGAGTACACGCCACGCTCTATCGATGCCGGAGACATCAGACCAATAACGAGCAACGCCTCGACGCGCAGTTTCGCGCGGAAAGAAAAGCCGAGGCCCGCAGGCGAGCGATTCTCCGCCGGCAGACTCTCAACTTGCGCGTGGAAGCCACCGTTCGGGCGACTGACTAGCGAACGTCCCGAACAAAGACGCACCTACGCTCCCATCGTCCAGCGTGCAGCCGGGCAGCGTCGCCCGCTTCTTATGACGATGCTTTCTGAACGACCTGGTCGAGTTCGGGTTGCAGAGGTTGATATTCGTCTGAGAGCGTCTTCAGAATCGCATCGTAGCGCGAGTCGCCGCGGCATACCTTGAAGAAATCCGAGCTGTACCACGCGTAGTTCGGCGCGCCCATCTTGACCGCTTTGTCGAGCCATTCGAGGGCCTGATCGCGATCGCCCTGGATCGCATAAAAGGTCGCGATTTCGTCCGCGATACCGAAGGTGTTGCGCTTTTCGATAATCTGCATTTGTTCGCGTGCTTGCGGAATCTGTCCGCGCATCGAGAAGATCCAGCAGCGGACCTCCGCGATGCTGAGCGCGGTCGGTTCTTCCTGTTCGAGCCGCTTGAGAACGCGATCGGCGGAGTCGTAGTCCTTGAGCCACGCGTAGGTGAAAGCAGTCAGCGTGAGCTGGTCGACACCCTGCGCAATCTTCTCGGCCTTTTCATTCTCGCTGCGGCATTCTTCGCGATGTCCGGAGAAGTAAAGAGCCATTGCCTTGCGGATGTGCACGTTCTGAGTGGGGTCGATGCGGTAAACGAGATCAAGAGTGTCCAGAGTGCGTGGAAAGTTCGCCATGTAAAACGAATACCGCGCGACGTTGGACAGCGCGGGTACGTAGTGCGGATTGGCGCGAACGCTGGCCAGATATTCGCGCACGGCTGCCACCCGCTGACCTTTGCCTTCGAGTGCATAACCCAGGGCGTTATGCGCCTCGGCCAGCTTCGGGTCGAGTGCCAGGGCCTGCCGCGCAGCCTCCTCGGCGCGGTCGAGCCACGAAGTGTCGTTGGAAAAGTTCCACCAGAAGCGCGTTACATAGGCTTCGGCGAGAGCGGCGAAGGCGCGCGCGAAGTGCGGATCGAGGCCGACCGCTTTTTTCAGCAGCTCGATCGCCGAAGAGTTGTTGTCATCGGTGATGTCCTGTTCGAGTGCGATGCCGCGCAGGTAGACGTCGTAGGCCTCCGAGTTTTTGGTGCCTGTCTGCAGGCTGGTCAGATCTGAGCCAAACCGCAGCCGCAGCGCTTGCGCCACCTGCGGCACCATTTGATCGACCAGTGCGAGCAGGTCCGCGATCGCGGTCTGGAAAGGTTCCGACCAGATTTCCCGATCTTGGTTCGAATCGATGATGTTCACGTGCACCCGCAGTTGTTCGCCCGAGCGCCAGAAGTCACCCTCGACGACAGTGCCGACGTGAAGCGCCTTTGCGACCTCTTCCACGGTTGGCGCCTGGTCCTTGTAGCCCTTTACCGAATCCAGAGGACGAATGATTACCGACGTGGTGCGGCTGAGTTGCGAGTCCAGTTCCTCGGGCAGCGCGAGACTCAGGTAGTCGGTGGACTGATCGTGGGCAAGGTTGCGAAACGGCAGCACCGCCATCGCGCTCACCGGCGTCGGCTGCAGGAACCACCAGGTGCCCGCGGCGGCGCCAAGAAGTATCGCCACGGTCGCGACTTCGAGCCTCCGCCGGCGCATCGCGCGTAGCGTGCGCCGCGCCCACATGCGAATGATCGAGACGGGGCTCAAGTCGGGGCACGCGGTCAGAAGGAACAGCTCGACCGGCTCGGCCGCACCCTTGAGCTCGCGCCGTCCCATCGATTCGAACTGGTACTCGGGGCGGGCGCGCACCATGTCGCGAACGATCGACGACGCATACACGCGGTCGCCCTCGGACTGCGACATCACCCGTTCGGCCAGGTTGACGGCGTCGCCGAAGAAATCGTTGTCGCGTTCGTTTACGAGGCCATAGTGAACGCCCTCACGGATATGAATCTGATCATCGGGTCCGAGCGATGCGCGCACGTCCTCCATCCGCTGTTGCATCGCCCATGCAGCCGCGAGCGCATCGGTCGGCTGCTCGAACACCGCGAAAATGCTGTCGCCAATCGTCTTGACCACGCGGCCGTTGGCGGCCTCGATGAGCGGAAACAGCGCTCGATTGTGGGTCTCGAGCATGCGCATTCCGGCGGCATCGCCGTGCGTGGCGAAATAGTGCGTGGAACCGACGATG